>Ga0100394_1001783_pt1 | contig 17903 bp, 10 predicted proteins | sample CryGeymeta201518_FD_81549 | JGI IMG/M metagenome (GOLD analysis project Ga0100394, IMG submission 81549) | Groundwater microbial communities from Crystal Geyser aquifers in Utah, USA - Crystal Geyser metaG 2015-18 | ecosystem: Environmental > Aquatic > Deep subsurface > Groundwater | place: USA... | reverse complement strand
TGGAGAAAAGACATTCGGTATTGTAAATATTTCGGTTGCAAATCTTCGCGCAAAACCTGAACATTCTGCGGAATTGGCAACCCAGGCGACGCTCGGTACGATTGTAAAATTATATAAAAAGACTGATGATGGTTGGTACTTTGTACAGACACCGGATGATTATATTAGCTGGGTAGATGGTGAAGCAATCCAATGGGTTTCTAAGGTGGAGGCTGAGAGTTGGAAAAGATCCGAAAAAATTATTTTCACCACGAATTATGGTTCAGCATTCGAAAAATCAGATGAAAATAACGGAGTAATTTCTGACCTTGTGTTTGGGAATTTATTGAAACTTATCTCCTCCGGTAATAATTATTATCAAGTTGAATTTCCCGATGGACGAGAGGCATTTATCCGGCAGAGCGAAGCAGGGCTTTTTTCTGAATGGTTGAAAAACCGTTCTTGCACACCGGAGGGAATCATTTCTACTGCAAAAAAATTTATGGGAATTCCTTATTTGTGGGGAGGGACATCAGCTAAAGGTCTTGATTGCAGCGGTTTTACGAAAACAGTTTTATTCGCCAACGGAATTGTAATGCCCCGTGATGCTTCTCAGCAAGTGTTCGTTGGTGAAACGATAAACACAGATCAAGATTTTTCAAATCTACAACCAGGGGATCTTTTATTCTTCGGGTTTCCAGGTGATCATCATAGGAAAGAACGAATTACACACGTTGCCATTTATCTGGGGGAAAATGACTTTATTCATTCATCTGGGAGGGTAATGATTAACAGTTTTGATAAAGCAAAAAACAATTTTAGCAACCACCGGTTAACTACTTTTAGGAGGGCAAAAAGAATTGTTACTTCACTTAATCAAAATGGCGTTAAATCAATAGATTCAAGTCCATTTTATAAATAGGAATGACCATGCAGCAAAACAGACGAAATTTTTTAAAGACATCGGGAATTGCATTTGGAACGATCTTAGGTTCATCTTTTCCGGTTAACATTTTTTCAAAAGGAATTTCAAACACTATGAAATCATCAAAAATACAATTGCGATTTCACCCTTATACCTTAAAGTTGAAACATGTTTTTACAATTGCTACGAGTTCGCGGACTACGACTCCCGTTATGCTTACTGAGGTCGAATATGATGGTATTATTGGATACGGTGAAGCTTCTATGCCGCCGTATCTCGGCGAATCCCAGGAGACTGCTGCTGCATTTCTCTCCAAAGTAAATTTAGCTCAATTTGAAAATCCGTTTGAACTTGAAAAAATTCTAAGTTATGTTGATTCAATTGATTTGAAAAATCAAGCCGCAAAGGCTTCCGTGGATATAGCTTTACATGACCTCGTTGGTAAGATGATAAATCAGCCCTGGTATAATATATGGGGATTTGATAAATCCGTTGCTCCGGTAACCTCATTTACCATAGGAATTGACACACCGGAAGTTGTTCGTCAAAAAGTGAAAGAGGCGGATGAATATAAAATTTTAAAAGTTAAGCTCGGCAGGGAAACGGATAAAGAAATGATTGAAACTATTCGTTCGGTGACAGACAAGCCAATTACCGTTGACGTTAATCAAGGTTGGAAAGATAAAAACTTTGCTTTGGAGATGGCACATTGGCTCAAAGAGAGGAATATTCTATTCTTAGAGCAGCCGATGCCAAAAGAAAATATAGATGATAACGCTTGGCTTACGGAGCATTCTCCACTTCCGACTATTGGGGATGAAGCCGTTCAACGTTTACCTGATGTTCTAAAAGCGAAAGGTGTTTACTCTGGAATCAATATTAAATTGATGAAAAGTACAGGGATGCGTGAAGCATATAAAATGATGCTTTTAGCCCGTTCTTTTGGGATGAAAGTTATGCTCGGATGCATGACGGAAACCTCATGCGCTATTTCCGCAGCGGCACAACTTTCCCCTATGGTTGATTGGGCTGACCTTGATGGAGCTTTATTGATCGGGAACGACATTTTTTCCGGAACAAAGATTATTGATGGGAGAGTAACATTATCCACGGAACCGGGAATCGGCGTTGTTAAAATATAGCTACCTCAAAATATATCGTTTAAACTGATCACTTTATGTTGAAAAAATATCATCTCTCGCTTGTGATTGTTTTTTTATCTTTAATTCAATTCAGTTGCAGTGCTGCGGTCGGCAGCGATATTTTTATTCGTGCGAATCAAGTTGGATTTTTACCCGATGATATAAAAACCGCAATAATAATGTCTAAAAGCAGCCTTTCTAATATTTCCTACAGTGTTATTGATGCGCTGAGTGGAAAGATTGTTTATCTAAATAAAATTGATACCAGTCGTGGTAAATGGGGAATGTTTCCCTACAATTATCAGATTGATTTTTCCTTCATAAGGAGCGTTGGTGTCTATCACATCGACGTGGAGAATAAAAGATATTTTACTTTTAGAATTTCAAAAGATATTTATGCAGGAATTACCGATTCACTTCTCCTCTTTCTAAAAGTTCAGAGATGTGGTCCGACCAATCCATTACTGCATGAGCCATGTCATTTGTTCGATTCCCCCAAAGTCATTGGAGATAAATCTGAGGGAGGAATTGATGTAACCGGCGGTTGGCATGATGCGGGAGATTATATAAAATTTATTAACTCTACCGCTTATACAACATATTTACTTCTTTTTAGTTATGAATTCGAGAAATCTAAATTTGAATTTGATCATGACAAAAATGGTGCACCTGATATCCTTGAAGAAGCTCGAGTCGGGATAGACTGGTTGTTGAGAGCCTGCTACAAAAAGGATAAATTTGTTACTCAAGTTCAGGATGCTCGTGATCATACTCAATCCTGGCGGTTACCGGAAAATGATTCACTTCGATTTGACAGACCCGCCTACACCGGAATCGGTAAAAATATGGTCGGATTAGTTTCAGCTACCCTCTCACTAGCTTCAAGAATCTGGCGTAACAGATTTGGGGATAAACAAAATGCCGATAAATGGTTAGCTGTTTCAAAAGAAATTTATCAAGTGCGCAATCAAGTCCCAAATGTAGATATTGTTCAATCTGGGATGTACCAGGATTCACGTTTTTGGGGGAAACTGGCGCTTGGTGCAATAGAACTTTATAAATCAACGAAAGACACAAAGTATTTAACTGATGCATTTGTTTATGGAGATAGTGCGAAATCTGATTATTGGTGGAGTTGGGGAGACATTGACGCCTTAGCTCAGTATCGAATTGCAGAACACAACCCTCGGTTTATTATCTACCTGAAGAATAATCTTGATGCATTTAATCTTAATAAAACTCAAATGACTTTCGGAGAGGGGACTGTTTATTCATGGGGAACAACTAATACATTTCTTGGTATTGCGCTTCAAGCTATTCTTTGGAAAAAACTGACAGGAAGTTCTGAATATGATACGCTAAAATTTTTCCAGAGAGATTATATCTTGGGGAAGAATCCGTGGGGTGTTTCGTTCATCTATAATATTGGGAAAAAATTCAGTAAGAAATTTCATTCGCAAATCGCTCATTTTCATAACGGGTATCTTCCGGGGGCAGTATCTGCCGGACCGGCACCAAAATCCATCTTAGATTATTATTCAATTCAAAGGGCAGACAATAGTTATTCGGAATTCAATAGTGAAAATACTCTTTATTTCGATGACGAAGCGGACTACATCACTAATGAACCGACTATCATATCGAACGCAACAGCAATTTTTGTCTTTGGATTGTTGGCAAGGTAGCGCTGTTCTATTTTGAAGCATTTCAACTTATAAATCTCTGAATGAGACAAAACGCCATCAGTTTCTTCATCAAAACAGTTAATAAATGAAGATTATTCAGGCACAACGTTTGTTACATCTTATTATGAAAAAAAAGAAACTGCAATGAAAAAATTAAATTTAGTACCAACCGGTATTAGTCTTGTGGATAAAGCCTGGGGAGGATTCTATCGCGGCGGCACGTATCTATTAATCGGGCAGCGAAAATCCGGTAAAACTTTAATAGGGCTTCAGTATGCGATGGAGAGCGCCAAGAACAAAGAAGTTTGTTTATTCTTTACAAGTATGCGGCCTAAAGATCTGATGATACATGCCGCCTCTATAGATTTTGATTTGCAATCTTATATGAATCAAAATTTAGTTATTGTTGTGCGTGTTGCTCCTCCAACTGAAATCTATGAATCAAGCAATCCCGATAATTTTTTAATTGAATATTTTAACGATATTGTTACAGTCGTTGATCAATACCAACCAAATAGATTAATATTTGATGAATTAACTCATTTTATAGGATTTGAAAACCCACAAGCTTTAGAGCAGACCTTCTTACGAACTATGGAATCAATTGAAGAAAAAAATGTTACAAGTCTTTTTGTTATAGCTGAACCGGCGACTCCATTTGCACAACTTCTTGTTGACGGAATAGTTCAACATTCTACGGCAGTAATTTACTTGCAAAAACAAACCGATGAAGACGGCAAATCTACAAGTGGAAGGGCTACTATTACTCCAAATATCGGTCATACTGAAGGGCAGTTTGTTACAGATTATTACATTGAGCCTTACAAAGGAGTTTATTTTGAATTTGAGCAGGCTCCGAAATTCCAGAATCCTTTTCCTATATTAAATACAGTTGAATTGCAGAAGGAACAAAGTACTTTGAAGCCGCCAACATCTCAATCTTCTAAATATAAACCATTGACAAACATCGACACCGTGCCCGAGAAGTTCTCCTTTTCAAACCTGTATGATATTAATGATTTCACTTTAATTTTAAATAATCAAATCGCATTATATAAAAGTACCGGGCAGCCATTTACACTTTTTTCAATCAAACTTGATGAGATCGCCGAGAGTCAAAAAATATTAACAATAAACCAACTTCAGAATGCTATCCGGCTATCCACAGATAAAAAGGATAAACTCTGTATTGTGGGGAACAAAATATTAATTTTAATGAGTAAAGCCGATGATAAAGCTTTAAACGAGTTGGTTTCTAAAATAAAGAGCAACCTGCCCAATTCTGATCCTAAATTTCAGGATGTAATAATGAATTATGTTTTTGCATGTACCTATCAAGTAAATGATAAGGTTGAAAATGCGGAATATATTTTGCATGAAATTTTAGAAGACGAGCCATCACGATAATGAGATCTCCCATGAAAAGGATTACTCTTAAAGTATTTTTAGTACTTGCATTATCCGTTTGTTTATTTCCCCAAAAGAAAGTTGATCAAATAAGAAGTGAAGCAATCCGCCAGATGAATATCGGTAAATACGGTGAAGCTATTGATCTTTTGAATAAAGTAGTTTCTGCAGCTCCCCAAGAGTTTGAAGGATACAATCTTCGCGGACTATCCTACGAAAAAAGAGATCAGCTTATGGAAGCCGTTTTTGATTTCCGGGCGGCTAGAAGAGTAGCTCCCAATAATCAAGAAGTATCTAAAAATTTAGCCCGTGCAACTAAAAACTGGTATGACCAACTTTATTTAAAAATTGAGGGACATAGAAGAGAAATTGCGATAGATGCTACGAAACCTGTAAACTATTTAGAAATTGGAAAATGCTACAAGCACCTTGGTCAATGGGTGATTGCAGAAGAATGGTATGATAAATATTTGAAAAGGGAAGAAGGTTCAGCCGACGAAATTATTCGATATACTGAAATTCTTGCCCGCAATAATCATATTGAAAAGGGAGAAAAAATCCTAAAGATTTATGTTGCTAGGTATCCAGAAGACCACCGCTTGTGGAGTCGTTATGGTTATTTTACGCTCTGGCTGGGGAAGAAAAAAATTGCACTGGAAGCTTTTGAAACGGCATTATCGTTTCGTCCTTATTTCAAAGAAGCAATGGATGGGTACGATTTGGCTCGAGACAAAGGTTACACCTATACTTTTTATGATACTACCTACCGCAAAGCAAAACAGAGCCCTCCGGAATACACTATTGACAAATATTACAGAATGTTGAAGAAAAATCCTGCCGATAGCGAAACGAGATTTGCATTGGTCAACGAACTAAACAAAGTCAATCGTTATGCAGAGGCTTATCAACAGTTAGTTATTTTGCAGCCTAAATTTGGTGAAACAGAACAGTTTATTACGCTATGGGATTTGGTCACCATTGAGCGAGAAAAGTTATTCAATAAAAGAAAAGAAGATTACAAAATTAAATTTGAACTAAACCCTACTGATAAAGAAGCTGCGTTATATTTGGCGGAGGCATACTCTAACCTGAGTGATTACGATAGTGCAATTGTAATTTTAGAAATGTATAAACAATCTGCAGGAGGAGAGCACGATGATGTAAGTTTCAAAATTGCACAATACTCCGCATGGAACAAAAACTGGGAAAAAGCAAATACTAATTTGGATGCAGCCCTTAAAAGCAAACCAGCAAATTTAGATTATCAACTACTTCGAGGTCAATTAAATATTTGGACGGAAAAAGACCTGGATACCGCTGAAACTTACCTCAATAATTATTTAACCAAATATCCGAAAAGTCTGGAAGCCTTGCTCGGACTTGGAGCTCTATATTTGCAAAAAAAAGATTTTGCTCTATCCCAACAATATGCAAATACTGCTTACAGCGTTGATTCAACTAACGCAGCTGTTAATCAACTCATTACAAGCATAGAATTCCGCAAAATGCGTGAAGAACAGGATCAACTTTTTGGTATTCTCTATGAGGGGAGAAACTATTATTACGATGCGAAATGCGATGAAGCGATAACAAAATATGATGACTTCCTTTCTAAAACAGACAACGCAAATATTTATCAAAAGGAATATGCAGACGTACAAACTTGCGCCAAAAATTATACAACAGCCATTTCAATTTATGATCAGCTTCTCAACCAAAATTATGATTTTGATGTAGCATTATCGAGGGCAAATGCATATTATTACAGCGGTGATTCAGTAAATGCACTGAGAGAATTTAAAAAATTATCGGATGAGCAGCCTGAGAATTTTGATCTTAAGGTGCTTGTCGGAGACGCTTATTCTCAAAATAAAATGTTTGGTGAAGCAGAAGCGATTTACTCTGCTTTGTTAGACTCGACATCCGATTCAGTACAAATTGCAATTTTAAATCAACGATTAGGTTGGCTCCCTCCAACAGGGTTTAATTCATTTTTAGCTACATTCCCCAATTATTTGGGACTTTCACCTTACTTTTTCTTTTACAAAGATAATCAAGGTCTCGATGTTAAAACTTATGGCGGACGTGTTGAACTTGGTTTGATTGCATTTCTTTCGGGGGCAATTAGTCTACAGAGGACCAATTTTATTTCACCCACTGCAACTTCTTACTTGACTACTTTCAAATGGAGTTTGTATTTTAAAATTTCAGAATACCTCTTAGCCGGTGCCAGTTTTGGAGGATATAATATAAATTCCACCGTTCGAAGGAAAGGTCCCGTCTCCGACTTTCTGATTCGGTTGGAGAAAAAAGATGTCTATTCAGCTTCTCTGACTTATGAGGATACGGATGCTTCATTAGCAATTTTTTCAAATCATTTAGTTAATAATCGTTATACCGCGAAAGTATATAAATTTAACGGGCAAAATGAATTTAAAAATCATTTAAGATTATCGGGCTATTATAGCTATATCGCACTTTCGGACGGCAACGAAGGGAATGATCTTCAATTGCGGATAGGGAAGAAGTTTTATGATCAAGTTTATTTCGGTTATGAATATTATTATGCTCAATACCGATTTGTCCCTTACTTTGCGGGTACTACTACAGCTATTTATTATGCACCCCAAAATTTCGAATCCCACAGCATTTGGGCTGAAGCAGTCGTTGAAAAAACAGATGAACTAAAAATTGAGGTAGGGGGAAAAATCGGTTATATCCCTTCGGGTGATTCCATGGTAAGGGAATTCTATATCTTAGGAAGTTATACCCCCATTTCTCGTCTAGTTATTAACGGCAGAATTGGTTTTGGCAGCACTTTTAGATATGATTATAACTATAGTTCGGTCTCTACCTCGCTTTCAGCCTATTGGAGTTTCTAAAAACTGTAAGATTTTGAGACATATTTTTTGATTTATCCTATTCTGAAACACACCTCCAGAATGTAATCTCCCTTTTTATCCTAAAAAGAGTATTTTTTTTGTGGCATAAGAGTTGGTCAACTCCATAACACATAAAGAATTACTTGAATGAATTTAAAACAAAATATTAGGAAGACGTCAATAACGTTAACAAATACCCAAACTTCCAAAGCGGTGAAGGAAGATAGGGGGCGGTTATTGATCAAAAGAATTTTCAGTACAGGTTTTATTTCTTTAGCATTAATTGGAGTTATTTATTTTACTCTTCCTTTTACGATACTATCGTTCGGGTCACTTTTAGAGTACTCAACACTCGTATCTCTTTTTATTTTTCTTATCGTACTACTCTTCAGATACTTTTCAATCCTGGTAATGGCTTATCTTTACATTAACAATTATACTTTTAACAGAAAAGAAGGATTCTATCCTTTTGTTTCCATTATTGTACCGGTTTATAATGAAGGTAAAGTGATAACAGCCTCAGTCCAATCGTTACTGAATTTGGACTATTCAAATTATGAAATTATTGTTGTGAACGATGGTTCAACTGATGATACTTATGAAGTAGCAAAGCAAATGGTTGGTTACAAAAAAGGTAAATTCGGAGATGTCAAAGTCTCCGTAATTAATAAACCTAATGGTGGTAAGGCAAAAGCCTTGAATGCCGGAATCAGTTTTTCTAAAGCAGAAGTAGTTCTTTGTATGGATGGAGATTCTCAATTGTCTGAAGACTGCATTAGGGCTGCTGTGAGACATTTTGTTGATCCGTCTATTGGCGCCGTTGCAGGGAATGTAAAAGTCCAGAATAGAAGAAAATTCTTTACTGATTTACAAGCTCTTGAGTATATCGAAGGACTGAATATGGCAAGAGCTGCTCAAAGTTTTATGCGATTAGTAAATATTATTCCAGGCCCGGTGGGTTTATTTAGAAGAAAAGCAATTGAAGATGCCGGCTATTATTCAAGTGATACTTTTGCTGAAGATGCTGATTTGACGTTAAAAATTCTTGCACATGGTTGGAGAATCTTCTATGAACCGCGTGCCATTTCTTACACAGAAGCCCCGGAAAAACTCCATCAGTTGCTAAAACAACGTTACAGATGGACTCGAGGAATCCTTCAAGCTATTCGTAAGCACAAAAAATTATTAGTAAACCCTACAATTAATTTCGGTGATACTTTTGTCCTTTGGACAATGGTTTATGAAGCTTTAATTTGGCCTACAATGAATATTTTTTCTAATCTCTTCTTTATTTTTGCGGCTGTATTTTATGGGTTTTCAACCCTGATCTTTTTTTGGTGGGCTGGTTTGGCATTGTTAGATATGTCCACGGCGCTTTATTGTATAGCAGTTGAAAAAGAAGAAATTAGATTAATTCCCTATGCAATAGTTTACCGTATGTTTTTTGTTTTAACAATTGATATATGTAAAGCAATGTCCACAGTTGAAGAATTTTTAGGATTCGAGATGCAGTGGGGAAAATTAGAACGAATCGGTTTAAAACCGTTAGCTGAGTAATTTTTATATAGTAAAGGTGAAAAAATGGAACTGATACCTATTTTAGCAACAATCATTTTAATGGCAACAATAAGTACTTTTATTCTTGCAATCGGAGCTTATATCTTGTACAAAGTAAGAGAGCGACAAGGGCAGCAAGTCGAAGTATCTCAACCAGCTACTTTACAAGCTGAACTGCTAACACCTGAATTAATAGCCGAACAGTTGCAAGCTCAGGAACACCAGAAGGCTCCAGGTCAAATTATGTTCGAGCCGGTAAGAACCCCTTCTCAACCAAGCTACCGTCCTCAATCTGAACCGATATTTGTTCAGCAAAGAGCGCAGGCTGGTCCTCAACCAGTTCCGGCAAGGAATACTCCGCCAGCACAGCAATACAATCAACCAAAACGGGCAGAAGCGCATCAGCAAACGATGACTGCACAAACCGGTGATCAGAAATTTATGAAATATACGAGTGAAGGTTATGTTCCAGCTAAAGAAAATGTTAAAAGCCAGGGAGCGGTTAAGTGGAGGTAACGAAAAACAAAGGGTTTACGGTTAACTCTTTGATCGTTTTTTCTTTAGGCACACTCTTTATGCTTGCCTCTATTGTCGTCTATCTGCTGATACTCAAAGGAGTAATGGGGAGATTCAGTTATAAGGAAGCATTTACTGATGTTAATTCAATTAAAAAAGTCGTTGCCGGGGAAGGAAATAAAATAGCTATTCTTTATTCACAATATACCGAGAACAGACTTCCTCCAGGCAGTACATGGACGAGTGACAACATAACAACATGGAAAAAATTCTTAAACAATTACACATTGAGCTATGATATTATTCAAGACAATGACATTGAAAAGGGGAAACATTATAAGTATGAAATCTTGATCCTTCCCGGTGCTCAGGCTTTAAGTGACGAAGAAGTTATCAACATCAAAAAATTTATTGACGGAGGCGGCTCTGTTTTTGCTACCAGCGGAACGGCTTCTTTTTCTGCAGATGGCAAATGGAGAGGCTGGGAATTTTTTAACGAAGTTTTTGGAATGAAATTTATTAAGGAAGTTGAGAGGGATGAAGTAACTAAAATTCATACCTTAAGAGGGAATTTACCAATTACTGCAAATATTCCTACCGGATATCCATTAAAAGTTGCAACATGGGATAGACCGATTCAAGTTGAGGTATTGGAACCGCGTTCCACTCAAGTAAGTTTTTGGTATAACTATCGTTTGCAAGATGGCTTGGTTCGTGAAGAAGTTAAAAAAAGCGGGGGAATAGTTTACGGTTCATACGGAAAAGGGCGATTCGTTTGGATGGGGTTTGAAATTAATTCTGTTATCGGAATACAGGAAGATTACATCTTCTTTGATCGTCTTTTTCACAATGCCTTGAGCTGGCTGCGATATAAACCACTCGCCTATGTTAAAGATTGGCCCCAAGAGTACAAAGCAGCAGCCATGCTGGCGGTTATGGTTGGTGATCAGCCACAGAATGTGAGAAATATTTTATCTCTCTTGAAAGCAGAAGGAATTAAAGCAACTTTTTTTGTTGACCCCGCTAAAGTTTCGAATTATAACGACCTCGTCAAAACAATTGCTTCTTATGGCGATATAGGTGCGATAGTGGATATCGGATTTAAAGCTTCAGTAGATGACACTACAAATAAACTTGATGACTATGATACACAAACGAAAAAAGTCAGACAAGCGAATACACAAATTGAAGTGATTAAAGGAGTTCACGCTGACGGATTACTTCCCTATTATGGTCTTTTTGATGATAACAGCCTCCGCGCAATTGCAGAAGCCAAGTTCAAATATGTTCTCACTGATTCTCTAACGGACAGGTCGGTTCCCAGAGTTATTATCAAAGGCGAGAACACAGTTATTTCAATCACCAAAACTGCCAGAGATGACTATGAAGTAATTCGAGATTTCGGATTGACACAACAAGAGTTTCAACTTTATACCTACAAAGAAGATGTAGATAGGGTCTTATTTGAAGGCGGATTGTATGTTTTTAAACTCCATACAGAATTTCAATGTCAGCCGCAAAATATTTCTGTTTTAAAGGATTTGTTAAAATATATCAATTCAAAACAAATATGGGTTGCCTCGGGAAATGAGATTTACAATTGGTGGGTGAAGAAAAATAAAGTTGAAATGCGGGTTGAACCACGAGGGGAGTCACGCGTTACCGTTTCGATTAGTAACCCGGGTATTGAAAAATTAACAGAAATAATGCTCGAAATTGACTTGCAAATGAATGTAACAAATATCAAAATATCTTCAGAGATAATTGGAACAATTCAGCCTGCATTTTCGTTTAACCCGGCAACCCACATGCTGTACCTTAAAATTAAGGAATTTAAACCGGGTGAAACAAGAATCTATTACGTTGATTACGATAAACCAAAAGTTTGATCAGGAAATTTGTCATGAAAAGAATTTTATTTATCCTTTTGAATGTTTCGCTTTTTTATTATGGGTGTGTTGAAGCTGTAACCTCTCCAACTTCAGCCGGAACAGGTACAACGGGAGATAGTCAAAATCCAACTATAACTTTACTGTATCCTCTAACAAATGATACGCTCCAACTTGGGAGTAACGAATTTCTTTTTAAAGCTACAGATGATGTTAAGGTTCGGGCAGTAGAACTTTGGGTGGATAGTACTTATCAAACATTAATAAATTATGATACAGTTACTACCACAAGTCCTACAATTCTCTGGACGATAGACTCGACCTATCTGGGAACAAGAATAAAATATTTCTTAAGAGTTTATGATACAAGCGGAAAATCAACTGACAGCCCGGTACAAACAAACATCTTTGTTGCTAAAGTAATTGTCCCCCCAAAAGCGCCAACAGAATTGGCTCTGCAAAAATTATCGCCAACTATAATCAACCTTTCATGGAAACATGACTATTTGAATCTTAATGGTTTTAGGATTTACCGAAAAACCGAAACGACTGGAATCTATGCAAAGATTAAAGAAGTCGCTGCAAAAAGTTTTAATGCGAATGATGAATCCGTTGACCCGTTGTCTGTTTATTTTTACAAAGTTGTTGCATATAATGAGAGGGGAGAATCTCCTTCATCAAACGTAGTCTCAAGTTCCGGAAGTGCATCAGGTGGAACAATCCTTGCTCCTACAAATGTCTCTGCTGTTGCATTAGGATCAAGAAAGATTTTCTTGAACTGGCAAGACAACTCAGATAACGAAAACTATTTTAAAATTGAAAGGAAGACTCTTTACTCTAATTATGAACAAATTGGAATCCTTCCCTTCAACGTCACTTCTTTCAAAGATTCTGGGTACGGACTTGTTCCTAGCACAGACTACATCTACCGTATAAAAGCAGTGTCAAACGATGATTCTGTAACGTCCGCCGAAGTTAGCACTAAAACCTTAAATTATGATCTTCTAGTTCCTCAAAATCTTAGGACAATCAATCTTAACTCAAAAACTGTCCGATTAGTCTGGGTTGATAACAACACAAATGAAACTCAAACATTGATAGAAAGAAGATCCGCTTCCTCATTAACTTATTCTATAATTGGCTCAGCCCAAGCCGATGAAACTCAATTTGATGATGCGGATGTAATATTTGGTCTTACCTATTATTATAGAATTCGGGTTACGGACAACATTAATTTTTCAGGATACACAAATGAAGTTTCTGCTAATGTGCAGTCGGTATCAATTAATGCTCCATCGAACCTTCAGGCATACTATGGTCCAAACAACACAATCAATTTGACATGGAGAGACAACTCAAATAACGAGGTCAATTTTAGTGTTGAAAGAGCAAGTGATACATCACTTGCAGATTTTACAGAGATTGCTGTAAGTGATAAGGATATTGCAGAATTTGTTGATGCTTCTACGGTTGGAGGTAAAACATACGCCTACAGAATTAGAGCGACTGATGGGATAGTTTTTTCTGGCTATTCCAATGTTATTACAATAAAGAATCCCTCTAAGTGAGAATATTAAGCAATTACGATGAACACTACGATTAATAGAGAACATCTTGAACTAATAAAGACTCTGATTGGAACTATCAGGGATCCGTTTTTTTTGATTGATCAAAAAGGGGATCTACTGTATAGGAATGATAAATCAATCGCTGTTTTCTCACTCACCGATGAGATCCAAAATATTATAGAAATCTTCGATGAACACGAAGCGGGACACATTGAAGATATCTTAGAAAACTTAAAGTATGAAATATTCCCGGTAGAAAAGAAAGGGAGATTCAGGCTTCATACGAAGCAAGAATATCAACTGCACTTCCAAATAAATAATTATCAGCATGAAGGTAATAACTTTTATTTTCTTCATTTTGATAAGAGTGAACATGCGGCAGGCGTTGAAGGGAAAACAGTTCAATTTAATCTTTCGACAGAAGAAATTTCTGCGGCTTTCTCGAATCCTGATATACTCGCTACCATCATGGAAATTCAGTCAAATTATCCTTTTACTTTTCTTGGGAAGAACAAACTGCAAGTTTCCATCAATAATCTCGAGGAATTGATTTGGCTAAAAGACAGTGAAAACAAGTATCTCTTAGTCAACCAAAATTTTGCCGAAACATTAGGATTAAGAATTCCCCAGGTAGAGGGACGTTCAGAAGAGTTTTTTCTCCCATCGTTTAATCTTGATTTTTATAATTCGATGGAATCCTTTCTAAAAACCACGGGCAACACTCTAATTATCAAGGGGATTCCAGCAAAAGGTTTTACAAGTTACCATGAATATCAGTCTATCGTAATTCCTCTGCTCGATGCCGATAACAAGGTTATAGCGGAATTGGGGATTGCTCAAAAAGAAAAAACACAGGATAAATTTTCTCCATCACAAGGTGGGGGTTATTCAACCCAAGATTTAATAAATTCGATCTTGTTTCCCGTTTGTATTCTTAATGAACAGGCAAGAATTGAAAAAGTGAATGTTCCTTTTTCTGAATTAGTCGGACTTGATTTTTCCACTGGGGAAAGTGTTCACTTGAACCAGATCTTTCCGCAATCAGTTGCGAAGGAGATTGCGGAAGCAATAAAAGCAAACATCGAGGAACTTTCTATTGCAATACCTTTCCGTAACGGAACAACTGTGCGACAGCTTCAAGCAAAAATTAAAAAATTAAATAGTGACAAATTTGAAACAAATGCTTATTTTTTGGTCGTAGAATTTCTTGATGCTTTTGATGATTTTGAAGCGTTTATTAAAACAAGAGGAAAAATGTTTGACGTACTAATAAAATCTTTACCGGATCCAATTTTGATTTATGACGCAGAAAATCTTCGTTTTCTTGAAGCAAACGATGCTGCAATTTCGCTTTATGGATACTCACACGAAGAATTTTTGCAAATGGATCTTACCGACTTATATTCGCCAGAAGATATTCAAACCTTGCTCGACACCCCGGTGCAAGATAAAAAGAAAATTTTTTCCGGTCCATTCAATCATAAAAAGAAAGATGGCTCAACTATTACGGTAGAAATATTTAAGGAAGTCTTCACCTTTGAAAAAAAGGAAGTGCACTTTACCATCATTAAGAATATTTCTGCAAGCGTAGAAAAAGAAAATGAATTTAACCTCTACAAATCTGTTTTTGATGAAACTAACGAATTAATTGCAGTGACAGATAATTCGGGTTTTATCAAATCGGTCAATCAAAATATTGTTCTTTTTGTGGGGATAAACAAAACGAGCTTAGTCGGAAATTCACTTATTTCACTTTTTAGTGATGCTGACCGTGCGAATATTACTTCAAAGATATTTTCAGCTAATCTTTCAACTTCTACTAAACTCAAGGTTGAAATTAAAAATGCTCAAAAAATATTTATTCCCGCTGAACTAACTGTTATTCCGAAACTAAATTCGATCGGCGTTGCCGAATTTTATACTATTTTGATTAAACCTGCACCAACAGACACAAAAGAAATTAATGCTGCAAGTATTGAGAAAAAATCTGGTAAGCGCTTAGAACCTTCGCAGCTTTCAACTATCTTTCATGAAATTCTTACTCCGATCAATGTCATGTTGGGATTTCTTCAAGAGGTAAAAGAGAGTATCCCTTCGCCCACTTCAGATCAAAAAGAAGCATTAGCCTATATCCAAGAAAATCAGCGCGAATTGATGGCAACGATGAACTCTATTGCCGAGTATTCCACATTGTTAAAAGAAGAAGATGAATCTCCCTCCGTTACTTTTTCATTGCCGGATACTTTTGATAAAGTTAAACAAGAATTTAGTGAAGAGCCAGGACACAAAAAATATAATCTCATTACAAAAATTTCTCCGCTCTGGCTGGAAGGAGTAGAACAAAAGTATAAAATGTTTTTCGGCACCATCGCAAGTATTTGTGCCAAAATAAGTGATGAAAACCATTTTTATTTCTCTGTTGAACAGCTCGATGAAAACGATTTTATTTTTTCAATCCGGGATGAGTTAGCTGGTATTTCTGATAAATTACTCTTTGCTCTTGAACCTGTTTTAATTCAAAACGCTGATGTTTCTCAAATTCGTGCCTATGGCGTTTCACGATTTGCTATTTTGTCAATACGTGAACTTATGACTACCTTAAACTGTAAAGTTGAAATAACCAGAAAAGGTAGTCTTCCTTATGAAATGGGATTTATTTTTCCTCTAAAACAAATTGGAACGCAGCCAGTTCAAAAACAGATCGAAGAGCAAAAAAGACAAACAGTTAATGATAGAACTGCTACGCATGAATTTGTACCGAAGACAACACAAATAAGTGAGCCAGTTCATTCCAGGCAAACACCTTTTGACCGACATGCCACAATGTCCGGTGAAGATTTTGAGAAAGTTACTCCGCCGCCTACTCAGCAAGTGGAGGAGGTACCGGTAAGACTTAGAAGAACAATTGTTGAAGAATTTCACGAAGCCCCGAAAGTCCAAAAAGTTCTGGAACTTCGCAAACTTTCTTGTCTCTACATTGAAGACCAGGTTGATTCGCAAATCCTTTTCAAAGTTCAGATGAAAGAACTTGGAGAGATTAAATTTGCCGTAAGTTTTGAAGAAGCTCTACCGCTAATTACAAGTCAGAGTTTTGATTTCATTGTTATGGATATCAATCTCCAAGGAGAATATAACGGTTTAGATGCGTTAAAGATGATCCATCAAATGCCGGGATTTAAGTCACTTCCAATAATTGCTGTAACGGCGTATGTTTTGCCTGGTGACAAAGATAAATTTATTGCCGCCGGATTTAACGAGTTTATCTCAAAACCTATTTTCCGGGAAAAAATGATTGAAGCTTTAGAAAAAATTTTCCTCAAATAATCCGTTTTTTTTCGCATCTCTCTTAAAAGTAATAAATTGCAGAAGATTATCTTTAAAATTATTTTTAAAGAGAGTTATGTTTTTTCTACCGATTAGTGATTGTTCTATCCAATTTTAAAAAAATACTTGAACATGTGCTCTTTCAGAATAAATTTGCCATACAAATGTATGATATTTAGTCTTGTGAGTAATTGTGATTCACCGAACGGAAGTGTATCTATGTCAAAAGAATTAACTAAAATTCAGAAAAAGATATTGAATTTTCTAATAGAACAAAAAGCGGATAGAAGAATTACTCCTTCTTTGACAGAAATTACAGACCATTTTGGGTACAAAAACAGGGCAACGGTTCAACAGCATTTGCAGGCAATTGAAAGGAAAGGATACATCAAGAAAAGGTCGAAACTTTCCCGTAGCATTGAAATCACATTGGAGGATAAATACTTTATCCCGCGTCCTATTTTGGGAGAAGTAGCGGCAGGAAATCCACTGACAATTTATCCCGGTTCGATTGATTCTATTCAATTACCAACCATCGTAGAGATGCCGATTGAATCTTTTCTATTGCGTGTTAAAGGCGATAGCTTAAAAGATGCCTATATTTTTAACGGTGACGTGGTTATCGTAAAGCCTGATACGGAACTTGTAAATGGACAAATTGTGGTTGCAGTTTTGGATGATGCCGCAGTAGTAAAAAGGTTTTACAGAAAAGAGGGGAACATTGAACTCCATTCTGAAAATTCGGAATATAAACCGATTGTCATTGAAGCTAATGATCCTAAATTCAAAATTGTTGGTTCGGTTGTGGGGATTTACCGAACTATGGGGAAGAAAATTTTCGACAATTAAAAAAATTATATAATTCTTACTAATTTCTTCAGTTAAAGGTAGTTATGGCAAAACATCTAAGTAAAAGTATTTTTATAGCTCTAATTTTATGTAGGATTTTAATCCCTCAAAATTTGAAGTTCATCACAATGTCGGACAGTCGCGGAAGTGATAATGGTATAAACAAAAAAGTTCTCTCTT
>Ga0100394_1001776_pt1 | contig 17931 bp, 16 predicted proteins | sample CryGeymeta201518_FD_81549 | JGI IMG/M metagenome (GOLD analysis project Ga0100394, IMG submission 81549) | Groundwater microbial communities from Crystal Geyser aquifers in Utah, USA - Crystal Geyser metaG 2015-18 | ecosystem: Environmental > Aquatic > Deep subsurface > Groundwater | place: USA... | reverse complement strand
TTAACGTTAGTCTGTATGATTTGTTTGAACAAGCTATGGTGTATCAGCAAGAATATCGAACCAGTGCAAATTGGATATATAACAATAAAAGCGCGCCATTAACCCACAGTATGGCGTTCTGGCAGCTACCCTATGGCCAAAAAATTGATCAATTGCTAAAGGCAGTTGCAGAAGAAGTACAACTGCAACTGCAGTGCAAACCCTTGCTGAGCAGTATTAAACAAGTAGAGAACAACCAAATAAGATTAGAACTTGGCAAAATGCATGGCATACAGGCTGGCGACGAGTTAGTGTTATTTCAATTACAACGCCATCCAATTAGCGCCGGAGTAAAACGCGTTTTGCAAGATCCGGTTATATTAACCGTAACAGACCTTACTGATAAACATACCTGGGCAACAACAAATAACGCCAAGTTAATACAGCATATTCAACAGGGCGATGTCGTAAGTGTACGAAAAAAAACCAGTTATTAATTACACTGGTTCCAAAGCCACTACGACTCTGCTAGACTTTCTCGCCATTGCCCCATAGTTAAATGGATATAACGGCCCCCTCCTAAGGGGCAGTTGCAGGTTCGATTCCTGCTGGGGCAGCCAAAGGTCAGTTCAACCCCGTCTGACACGGTCTAAACCAACTCCAAAAAACTTTTAATATCAACCATTAAGTGCATTTTCCAGCAATCTCAGCTTGCGAATGGCCTGATGACAAGTTAACTGTTTATTTCAGTATCGGTAGCAAGCTGTCGTTCCTCTTTGCATTTGACACTGCAGGTAAGGCAATAAAAATTGAAACTGATTTTATGACCAAAGCAGAATTAGAAGAAGTGGTAAGCCGCGCGTTGTAGGCTACATTTAATCTGTCCAAAGAGATTATCGAAGCACTTACGGGTAAGTAAATCTGATTATTACCGGGTTCGATACCGTGGGGTTTACTCACTCATGGTATCAGCTTTTACATAACCACTCCCTCTCTACAGGCGTAATGCTAAAGATACTCAGTGCTTAAAATCTTTTAAATAAACCACATTACTTTGACCAGATTGCAGCTGGTCTTTGGACTTCTCAGCTTTCATGGTTGCCTGGCTTGCCTCAATTAAAGCATTGCAATACGCCAGTAGTTTTTCCGCAGGAATAATCTTGTTTTTGCCTTTATTAACGCGCTTAGGTTGAGTATTAAGGTAAATGGCTAACTCCAGCGCCAGTTCAGGCGATAGCTCAGCCCGCCGCTTGTCAGCCAGGGTTTGGCTTACCCAAAGCCCGGCGTCACTGACATGACCGTTTACACGCAGGTCGGTGTTTTTAACCCACTTCGGTTCAAATGTAATCTCGCTTAGGTTACTTAGTAGCATCGCAATATCACTGCGCGACATTATGTGTGATAAGCGCAAAGTTTCGGCTAATACCCACTGCCATTCCATTTGCAGGCGTTTGCTTAATTGCGCTGGCGTCATCATTAACTCAACCGGCATAAACAACGTAAAGCGGCTATTGGCTTCAGTGGCAATAATGGTTTTATGCCAGGAGCCATAACTATTTTCGATAATATGCAACTGCCAGCACATTTGCTCGCGGGTGCTGGTAATACTATTAACTCCCACCTGCTGGCCTGGTGCGGTGGATAAACGCGGCAAGTCGGTTTTAAGCCATTTGATTAAGGCATTGGTGGCACAAAATTGGTATTGCATAGTGGCTACCGCAGGGTTAGTTGCTGTTTAGTATCAATGTTGTAGGCATCGAGCAATCAGTGCAAACAAGTCTATAAACTGATTTAGTTCTGCTCACCTTGGTATTTGGGCTTTTACACGCTGGGCACAGCCGCTTGAGCGGCGTATTGCCACCGCAACTGCCGCATTGCACGTAATAACCAAAACGGCCAGACTGCGCGGTTAAACCGGTGCATTGGCCACAGTGTTTGCACTGGGCACTTATTGGCGTGTGCTGTACTGCTTTAGCTAAAGGCTTGGCTACAACTATATCTGGCTTATTAACTGCTGCTCGCTGGTTGGGCTGTTGAACAGATGCGTTTGCTGCAGCTGTCATGTTCGTGGGCGCTGGCCATACTTCAGGCGTTTCGTTGACCGCATTACTTTCTTGCTGCAGGGTGTTACCTAGTAAAAACTGGCAAAGGTGCTGCAGCTCTTCCTGGTTAAACGTCGGCCGGGTGTCGGCTATTTTAGCGGCTAGTTGATAAAACTTGATAAAGTTCATCTTGGTATCCAGCGCATCGGTGACAAATTCTGATTTCACCAGTTTATCGGCAATGTCTTTAGGCGCTTTGGAACGGTCAATAATAGCATCGCTGGATATGGCGCAGAACACATCGTAGCAACGCGCGCCTAAGCCTTGCTGAATACCTAAAAACTTACCGATAACCTTTTCGGTATTGGCACACAGGTACTGTTTTAAAAGCTTAAGTTGTAGTTCGGCCTGCTTAATCGGCGATGGCATACCACTCCACTGGCCTTTGTAACTGCGGGTCCACTCACCGTATTCGTTTACCTTTACCTCGCCGCGAATGCTTTTAGACTCCACCACAATAAAGCCATAGGTATATACAATAAGGTGGTCGATCTGCGCGCTTTCACCGTCATGCTCAATGCGTAAATCATTAAGCACCATTACGTTGTCGCTATTCCTGTAAGCCCGCCGCAGGTAAAACGCTACGTCGTGCTCTTGCTTAATGCCAGCATAGTGTTTAATGGATGCCGAGCTGGTTTGGGTTTTGTCTTTTAAGATCATAAATTAGTTAATTATCGTCGCTTCGATTTATTCTGAACCTTGTTTCACCGCTGATCAGTTTGGCATCACCGGCTCCGTTAGCCAGGAAAGCTTCCCACTGTATTCTTCCTGAAATTTTGGGACTTTAATCATCTTTACCACTCGCTGTGTGTATTGGTTGCAGCCACATCTTTAACAAAACTAACTGCTTCATGGATCTGGTGAGTATAAGGGTTATACACCCATTCTTTATCAAACAGGGTTTTAAGCCGCTCTGATAAAAACACATTACCTATAACCAGTGAGTTAAACCGGGTGCCCTGCTGCTTTTGATGTTCAATGGCTTTAAGCAGATCGGCTGGTAACGTGCCCATAATAAAATCCGACACCATCAGTACATCCGCCTTGGTGTACTGCTCCTGCTCAAGCATATCTAGCGCGTGTGCTAATGCAGGGGCGGCATCGGTGCCACCATGGAATGAGCGTTGCAAAAATGCCACCAACGCCGAAATACCCTTATTACCTGTTATTTCAAAGCTTTCTATCTGCTGTGAAAAGTTAATGATGTAACAGGGCCGGTCTTCTGCTTTTGCTTTAGTACCTAAATACAATGCCATTGCCTTGGCCATGTATTCCGGCTCGCCCATCATAGAGCCACTGGTATCGATACAGAGGATCATTGGCCCTTTGGCTTCTTCTTGCTGCTCAGCGGTTTCAGCTTCTATCTCAACACTTTCGTCCTGAAAGGTTGTTCCCTGCAGCTCAAAACAGACCAGCTTGGACTCCAGATATTTTAAATCGAATAAAATAGCCGAGTCCGGATCGGCCATCAGCGCTAACTCAGAGGGCAAAGCGTGCTCTAAATCCTTACCCAGCCGCAGACCGATTATTTCTTCTTTGGAATTAATATCCACCACCGGCGTAGTCATACCTATAGTCTGTTTTACTACCGATATCTGCTCTGCCCACTCTGCTTCGCGCATACGCCCCAAAATATCAGCAATTTTCTGCGCAGCAATGTCATTAGCCAGCACACTAGCCCATTGTTGTAATACGTTAAGGCCTGCCGGGTTTAACTCATCTAAGCTAGCATCCAACCACACTTGAGGGTCTAAACCTAGTCCCTCAAGTTGTTGCGACATCTCAGCAAGCGTTTCGCACCACTGTGTCATTTGCTGCACATTTTGACCGGTTAGCTTGCTTAACATGCCTGCCAGCCAGTTATCCATACCAGCAGATTTACCGCCCACGCGCGCGACAAAACTCGCTACCGCAGTTAACCAATCGGTAAGCTCATCAAACAGTATTTTACCCAGTTTACTTAGCTGTTCAGACTGCCATGCCACCAGTGCTTCATCTAGCTTCTTTTGCCATTCCTGGCACAGAAGCTGGCTTGCAAGCGCAGCTTTGTCCGACTTTTTACCTAACGTTGTCAGTTGCCGCAGCCAGAACGCTTCATCAAATGGTACTTTGGCGAAACGACAAAACTGCTCGTACTCAATCGTTAAAGTACGGTTTATCGCTATACCACCAGGTGCATCAACCTTAAGCTGCCACCGTTTAAGGTGGTGTCGGTAGCGCTCAAAAGGGTCGTTTTGCTCAAGGTGGTCTTCAGCAGCAATTTGCCATTGCCTAACCCGGCTACTTAATTGCTCACTAAGTGCGGAGTACTTTGCAAACAAGTCGGCAAACTGTTGCTTAATATTGGCTTCAATAAGCGAGGCCTGGGCAGACGCTATTACTGCTGACATAGCGATTCCAAACGCTCACAATCAACAATACGTAGTTTTATCTGCTCAATTTGACTTTTAATACCATCCACAGCAATGTCGGTTTCTTCATCCAAAACGAAGGGACTAAACAATTCTGCTTTTAGCTTTTTATAATTTCTATGAACCTGATTCAGCGCCAAAGCCAATTCATTGCGGATCTCTTTAACAGACACGTGTAAGGATTTAATTAAGCGTTGATTGATATCCTGTTTTTTATCACCGCGGTGAAACAACACCGTTGGCTTGTACTCAACTGGTTTGTAATACCTATCAGAATAAACAATTTTACAGGAGCCCTGGCCATCAAACTCACAAGTATGTTGGTTACTTTCGTTACCACTGCTATCAACGGGATGAAATTTATCTTTTGATTTAAACTTTGAGACAGGAATAAAGATTGTGAAACGCTTATCGTAATCTGAGTAACCATGTTGATGCTTATACACGCCCTCAACCTTGAAGTAGTCTCTACCATCGGCTAATTTTTCCGCTTTATATACATCTTTGGTGTAATAAAGCTCTTTATTAATCTCTTTGTCTAACGACTGCTTTTTCGCATCTAAAACAGAAATATCAAGTTCAGTGGCAAATCCGCAGTTTTTAACTGCGTTATTAACCAAAGCAACAACCTTCGGCTGGTTATCTGGCGTCGTCCATAAGCAGTGCTTAAGCAATAACGTATCGCTATGGTTGGTCACTTTTCTGCCGTTACAAAACGCCGAGGCTTTAAGCAGCATAGCTGCACGCTGCCAGCGCCGGTCTGATACATACACTTTTAACTCATCAAACCGCTCCGCCAATTGCTGACGAATATATTTAATCACCAGCATGGTATCGGCGCTTAGTTGCACGCTGTGCAGCTGTTCACGCCACTGCGTTAACTCGGTGTAACTAATTAGCAACTCAGGCGCAACGGCGGGTTTATCTGAGCTTGGTTTGCTGTTTAGTAAACGGGCGAAGTTTGCTTCCTCTGTAATTGGCGGCACAACTAAGCGAATAATAAAGCGGTCAAACAGAGCTTCCAGCCCCTGATTTTCAGCCGGTACTTCGTTAGACGCGGCGATCAGCGATTTAAGCGGCACCTGTACCCGCTCAGCGCCGTTTTTAAAGATATGCTCGTTAATAATGGTAAGCAGGCTATTTAAAATTGCCGGGCTGGATTTCCAAATTTCATCTAAAAAGGCAAAGTCGGCAGTTGGTAAATAGCCGTCTATCTGGCGGGTATACCGGTCTTCCTTTAGCTCTTTAATCGACACCGGGCCAAAAACTTCCTCCGGGGTACTAAAGCGGTTCATCAGGTACTCAAAGTACCTGGGCTGTTCAAACGCCGCTGCTAAACGGCGTGAAATTAAGCTTTTTGCTGTACCCGGTGGGCCATATAAAAATGTGTTATGCCCGGCAATAGCGCCAAGCAATGCAATGGCAAGCACCTGCTCCCGTTCATGCATGCCCTCGCCCAGCTGCTTTAGCAACTTGGTAATACGCTGCTGCATCGCATTTTGTTTTGCTACCGGCCTCTTAGTGGCGGTTTGTTCTTCCTGTACATCCATAGTGTTACTGCTTTCCTGCATTACTGCTCCTAGTTCTTTTTTCTCGACATTCCTATCGATTTTTAAAATGGTAAATTTTTATTAAGTATTATTTTGCTCTACTCATCGCCTTTAAGGCATCACCAACACCAGGCATCGTTGGTCCGCTTTCATTGACCAACAAGCCGGTTTCAGATCGACTGAATAAAGCTTGTAAAACAATGTCTCTTGAATCTTTCTCTATTGCCGATTCATTGATCAGTGAAAGGTACAGATAAGTTAATTGTTCCCGCTCTTCAGCATCACGCATCAGATGAAATGAACTGAATGCTAACCGTGTAGTGGCGCGCAAAGTAAAGCCGAATAACGCGGCTAAGGTGGCAAATAACACCGCCCCTTGCACTGAGCGCACAGAAAACAGGCTTTCACCACCCAACAGCCAAATTTCAAATAAATGCAGGCCGAATATAATTGCAGTAATAACAAGTAGAGCCGTTAAGCCAATAAAACACAGACCTTGTACACCATAGCGTTTTGATGCGGCTTTCCAATATTGAGCTGGCTTTTTTAAACGTAACTTTTCTTCATAGGTTTGCTCAAGCTCAGCAACCCTTTCACGCCAGGCATGCATCTCCTGCTCAAATTCAGCTCGCAGTTCATTCCTACCTTTGCTCGCAAGCTTTTTAACCGCTTTGAATCTTCGCTCCGCATTGCTGGCACTGGTGTCATACCAATCAGTTACACTAGTTTGGCTGTTATTAAACCAGTCATCAAAAGCTTGCTGGTTATCGTCTAACTGCTGAACAAGTTGTTGGTTTTTATCCAGCAACTGGTCACGTAAGCGGGTTATGGTTGCACGCTCAGTATGTCGTCGTTTTACTAAATCACTATTCTGATGAACATATTCGTAACCCAATACCGCGCCATCAAAATGCTCTTTGTTAGTTACGTTCTGTGTAGTTGATTTAGTTATATAATCTAAAAAACCTTGTGCGGCAGGTGCCCCTCTGGTAGTAATTATCTCAACAAATTGATCAGTATAGGAATGCGTACTCCAGATCCAGCGACTTCGAAAATTGCTGATGAGAGGCAAAACACTTTGATTGATTTGTACGTTTAAATTTTTGTCATCCCAGTCATCAAGTTTTGCCCAAGAAGATATAGTATTTAGAACGTTTGCGAAATCATCAGCAACATTCACATAACCTGATAACTTTTGACCGTTTGGCACTCCCCGATCTCTGGCAGTTAGCCAATATTTATGCTTTGACTTTAGAAAATCAACCAACTTGTTAAGCCGCTCAAATGTGAACTGCTGATTTGACGAGTCAGTGAATGTGAGATTGATTGGTCTGTTTAAGTTCATAGTTCATCCCTGCTAGTAAGTTAATTGAGCTTAAACCTACGCTTCCCCATTAACAGCTGCGGCATCAGCGCTTTTTTTTCTTACTTCAAGGCATCGTGTTTTGGCTGACGAGTTTTTTTGATTAGCAGCTGAATCTGACGCAACAATTTTTTCCTTATCTTTCAAACTAGTTATCCTTAACTACCAAAAGCGATTTGTACCGACTTTATTGTACTGCATTTAAGTTTGCAACAATAAAAACTGCCAGGCTTGCTGAGATATCTGCTTAGATCCTTATTAGCCTACCGCAACCGGTTAAACGCTGGCTCATCAAAGTAGTCATAATCGCCCAGCTTTAACGCCTGTTGACGGCGGTCATATTCTTTGGGCTTCCGTTCAGCGACAGTAATGCCAAAGACGTCTTTATGAACATCTTCCATCAATTGTTTTATTTCTGCTCTACTACAGAGTTCAAGCAACTCACCAGCATGGACAAAACCCTGAGCACGAAAACGTAACTCTGCAGTATCTTTACCCGCTTTGCTGGTAGTGAAAATATCGCTGAATTGGTGCTTAAGCGTTATTAAAAACAATTCACGTTGTGCGTAGTTCATATAGTCTCTCCTTGTTTTGCTTAAGGTGGCATCCCTGTCTGTTATTCCCTGCAACATCCTGTCGATGCATCCTGCACCTTAGTCCCTGCTATGCACCGTCAGAAACAGTGACACGTCATCCGTTAAATCACATCTTAGGCAGTTTCTAAATTCACGCCATACTGTGCAGGTGCTCAGTGTATGGTTTTCAGGCAGATAACCTGATTAAAGGGAACGATGATTAACCTTATGCAGGATTTAAATGAGGTAACCCCACTGCGGTTAAATCTAGACGTACTTTTGCTCGATGCCCTATATCAAATGGGATCACATACAACCGAAGCTGATGTCCTTCGTCAAACACGAAGCTATGCTGCAAGGGTTTATCGAACTGAGCGCTTTTGGGGAAAATAAGAACCAGCTGACCGCTGCTCGCTAAATACTTGTAACCGTATGCTAGCATTTGATAGAAGTCTGCCTGTGATAAGCCAAATTTGTCCTTGCCGTCACTTTTGGACTGGTCTAAAAGCTTCCATTTTGTATCCATAATAATGGATTGCAGTCCTGCTGGCGTTAGCATTAAATCAGGCTTCAATAAAAAATATTTTTTGTCACCATAATTTACAAGCGACTTGCCTTGTATTTGTGTTTTTAGTTGAGTAGTTACTGGCAAATTTTTGCTCAAATAATGCGCTACAAAACTTTCAAACAACGCCTCCATCGGAAACAGCAACGAATAGGCTTGATGTTGACCGGACATTGCTTGCGGTGATAAGCCATCCAACACTAATCTTGCCCATTTAAGTGGCACGTCATAGTGCACCATGCATCTTTGCAAAGTTATCGCCGAAAAGTCGCGTTTGTGGTCTTTACTAAATGGGATCTCGTTGAAGGCAAATAGTAGCTCCTGACACAACTTGTGATTTCTATACAGTTTGGTGTACTTGGAAACGATAGCTAATGCCGAGTGAATGACTCTATTAGCCGGTTTGTCGGTCAAATAGTTATCAAACTCAATATAAAACCGATGCTGGTTGATAAAATTGTGTTTCAGCTGTTGGCTATGCAGTAACTTGCCTTTTAAAAACGTATTGTTACTTTGCTCGCGAACGTACTCGCTCCTGATGCCTTTTTTAATCAGCTGGTTAACTGAATGCAAAAACTGCGCGATGAATACTTCCAGCAGTGGCATTTTTTGCGTTTTAATACCTGCAACCTCGGTTTGCAGATGCCTGAACTGTTTAAGCGATTTCAGCATCATAAACAGAGATTGTCGGGCACTATCCACCTCTGTGGCATCCGAAGCTGCTTTAGCCACTTTAGGCAGAATTTCGATTTGAGTTCCATCCGGGCATAGCACAACACCGGCATAGTTTTGTACTTGTAATACCTCTCTGCCCAACGCTATTTTTAGCTTTAAAAACCGTGATTCTGTTTCATCGCATAAGCAGCATTTTTTCAGGTAATCAAATGCCGCTGTCGATATTGTTTTCACTGAATCATGGGCAGGCTTATCACTTGCGCTTAGCAAGCCGTATTCAAATACAGTAATGTTAACCGGCTTACCACCTTTAGCTTGAAGCTTCATTCGGTTTTTGCTTTTTCATACATGTTTATGTAGGTAGCAGGACTGTGCCATAAAACATCATCAAATTTAGTAAGATTAAATGTATCAACCCCTCTGTCAAAGCTTTCTTCATAATCCGTATCACCAAACAAATCTGAAAATTCTATTTTTTCTTTTTTGATCAGTTGCATGCTTTTTTCTTTTCGATTGTCAGCAAGAACTAAACGGATTTTCTGCCAACTCTCAAAGAAGTACTCGGCCAGCAGTGGAATAATCTTTGTTTGGAAGCATTTTGCTAATTCGGTTAATGCTTGTTGTTCTCCGGCTTTTATCGCAGTAACGACCGGCATGAAAAAAGCGTGGCCAAGCATGTGCTCTCGATCATAAAGTGCTGCGATACGTTCATTAAGCGTATCCAAAAGCTTTACAAGATCGACTCCACTAACGGTATATGCATTACCGTTATCATCTCTTAAAGCATCATAGTCAGGCATCATTTCAATAAAATCGAAACGACGTCGAAGTGCCGTATCCATTAACGCCAAAGAGCGATCGGCGGTATTCATTGTACCAATAATGTACAGGTTATCCGGAACACCAAAGCTGTCACCTGAATATGGTAAGGTAACTTTAAGACTTTCGGGTCGTCCTAGCCGCTTAGAAGGCTCAATCAGGGTGATCAGTTCACCAAAAATTTTTGACATGTTGCCTCGGTTTATTTCGTCAATAACCAAGACAAAATTGGCTTTTTGTTGAGGTTTTACTGTAGCAAAATCGGGAATGGAGTATTGCCGCTGTATAAATCGTAAAATACCTTTCACATATGACACGTTGTATACTTTTGCACTCTCGCCGTTGCGATAAAGAGCTTTAATGTGCTCTATCGATACTGGGTATCCCCGACCCAAGTCATCTTTAGACGTACCATCTGGAAAGACTCTGAAAGTTGTATTTCCGTGATACTCAACAGTAAATTTCCTGCCTTTTATCGTTTCTACTTCAAGACTGCTGTTTAGCTCCACACTCTCTATAAAACTGTTAAGTGCTTTATCTAAAATGTCATCGACCGGCCCTACACCATCTTTAGCATGCTCACAAATTTGCTTAAAGATACCGTCTTTCTCAAAATAGCTAAGCCTGTCTCCCTCAGTCTTAGCGCTAAGGCCTTCGACAAACTCTTCATAGCCGTAACTTTGATGAAAAGTAACAAAGCGGATACGCTTTTCCTGGACCAGCTCGTCATAGCGCTTTTTATAAGCCTGACGAATTTCATCTTTGCTTTTTCCGTTGATGTCGATACATCCAGAATCCGCCGCATCTACAGACAATTTCACAGTGTGATACGTCTTCCCCGTTCCCGGAGGGCCATAAAGAATTTGGTTTAACGGCATGTTCAGACTAACACTCTCATCCTCGTCACTTTCAGAGTCCTCGTCTGCATCCTGCTCTTCAACTTGTGTTGATAGTTTTTCGTAGGCGATGCTCAAGTCAAGATTAGTTAAAAACTCTATTAGCTCGAGTTTTTTAGGGAAATCGATGATCAAATATGCTGATTTCTTTGCTCCTTCACGTACTTTTTCTTGTCTGGAGTGAATTTGACCATCCTCTTCCAAAACAAAGTTAATAAAATCTGGCTCTATAGCCTTTGTGTATTCGTATCTATGAGATAAATACTTGTTTACTTCACCTCTTCGTTTATTACCAATTGCGGCAAAAGATGACTGAACAAGTTGTTGAAGCTCTTCTCTGGTAATTATTTTTATGCCGCTGTCATGAATTTCGCCTTTGTTCTCATTTTCTAGTTCCGCAAGACATTTAAATACTGCGATAGCATAAAAATCCGGCTTCCTAATTTCTGAACCAGATAAAAAATTACTGACATAATTTTTATAGTCTTCAAATCTTTGGTTAAGATCCATAATTAGTCCTTTCCTACGAAGTTAACTTGGCACTATGTCGTCAATAACGAGCGCAGAATTGGTTTTCTCCGACCATAACTAACAATATTCACTTTTAAGCCACTATTTTTGTAAACATCTAATGCTTTGACTATCGCCGTGATTATCCAATCAATTGAATTGCCAAAAGCACCACCACCCAATAGCGTGAGGTAAACCGTGTTATTGCCGGTCTTAGCTGCATTAATAACACCGGCCGCGAGGGTCGCTTGATAAGCTGCCTGCAAAATTAAACTTGCCAGCGGTTGCCATAATTCACTGCTTTGTTGACTGTAGGCTACTGGCATCGCCGAGCAATAAGCCTGTGTTACGGTATGTCCGGCGTTTTTAAGCGTGACCTGGCTGTCGTACTGCACGCCAATTTTTACAGTGGCCGTAAGCTCTGCTAGTTCTATCGAGCTTAACTGCGCTAGCGTATTATTTATTGTCGTAAGTTGCTGTGCAGTTGGCAAGGCATAGCCGTTTTTCATGTGCCAAAGTACGTCAAATTGCTTTGCGCTATCACGATTTACGTGCGTAAGTAATAGCTGCTCGAAGTCATCAAGCATGTTAAGTTGGCGCTTTGCGGTTTGGCCAATTTCACCATTTACCGGTACGAAATAATTACGATAAATAAGCCCTGCGCCACAAGCCATAGCACATGCAGGGCCTTGGGTTCGGTCGAACTGATAATTAGTAACACCTGAATCCGGTGTTATTGCCGGACTGGCCATTTCTAATAAATTAAACTGCGATGCAACCTGAAACAACGCGCCTGTGTTTTCTGGGCTAGCATGTAAGCTTTGCACATCCGCAACTACTTCTTTTAATGTTAGCTTGCCAGGCTTAAAAACAGGCTGCTGCATTATGTTACTTGCTGTCGCTTGTAACTGAGATAACGAGGGCGTTTCAAGCATACCCGTTTTGTAACTTGCGCCATTGGCTTTGCTACTTAGTATGCCGTTTTCAAGTGTTAGCATTTGCCTTACCTGGCTTGCACCTTGTTCTTGAAATCCGGTTAATTGCTCAAACCACATCATCACCTCCTTTTCATCTTTAGCGCATCCCTGCCCGGCATCCTTGCCGATGTGCCAACAGTCCTCTGTGGCATCCCTAACTTTATGTAAGCGTATTGATTTAAACCAATGTGTTCGCAAGCATCATCCCTTAAAAAGGTAAACCTAACCAGCTGTTCAAATAATCAGTGTCGACTTTTCATACACATCACCAATAACTTACTGATATTTTTATTGTTTATTAAAAAAGAGTATGTAACATCTAACGTACTCGTTATTTAAGTGAGGTGTTTTATGCGACAGGCTAAAGCTGAAGATTGGAAAATTACGCCCTTGCCCACTGAGTTCAATACGATTGCACTGGATATCCTACTTTCCGATGAAAAAAGTGCAGCGGTAAAGCTCGGGTTTATCCCAGAAGAAATGGAAGAAAAATGGTTCTGCTATTTTAAAGACGGGCAGTTGTTTCAACATAGAAGCTGGTCCGGACACTGTATCGACGTGATTAGCTTTACAACCGAAGGCAATAAGCTTCGGGCCGTAAGCGTCAACGTAAACCGCGATTCATCGCAATATAGCAACACGAATGATGCTGAAGATGTTGAGCGTATTACCCAAATGCTGGATTGGTTGTATCAATCTTAACGATAAGTATTACTCAACACCGGCTAACACTTCCCTTATGTTTCATATTTAAATACATTGATTAACTACCTCTCTCTATAAGGACGTAGTGATATGACACAAACTAACCAGACCGGCTGGCCGATTCGCTGGGAGCTTTTAATGCGCTACCGACTGATTGAAATTGTCGCGCTATGGGAAGGCCGGTTAACCACCAACCATTTGTGTAATAGCTTTGGTATTGCCCGCCAGCAAGCGTCTAAAGACATTAACGCTTATTTACGTGATGTCGCACCCGGTAACCTGGAATACGATACCAAGCTTAAAGGCTATAAACCCTCTCCCACTTTTACGCCTAAAATGACCAGTGGCCTGGCTGATGAATATTTGCATGCGCTGGCCAGCACCAAAGACTTTGCCCACACCTTTAGTCAACTGGATTTAGGTTTTGCCCAAACTGAAATGCTTAACACGCCAATGCGTCAGGTAAACCCGGATATTTTGCGCGCCTTGGTGCAGGCCGCTCGGGATGGTAAAAAAATTGATATGGGGTATGTGTCGCTTACCTCGCCAGATGAAGAAAGCCGCATTATTGCGCCGCACACACTGGTATGTACCCCGCTGCGTTGGCACGTGCGGGCCTATTGCGAAAAAAACCGTGATTACCGTGATTTTGTATTAAGCCGTTTTCGCAGCATTCATGACATTGAAGGCGATGCCCAGATGCGCCGTGAAGCGGATGAACGCTGGAATACCATGGTGAATATTACGCTGGTACCAGATTCACGCTTATCTGATTATCAAAAAGCCATAATTGCTGAAGATTACAATATGGTGGATTACAAGCGGGTGATATCGGTACGCTCTGCTTTGGTACCTTATGCCGTGCAGGCGCTAAACCTGGATTTAACCAAAATTGAAGCCAAACCCGAAGCCCAGCAAATAGTGGTAGCCAATTTAGATGAAGTTAAACAGCATGCGTTTTAAGTTTAACCTGTAACGAAAACATACAGGTTGAATTTCGAGCAACTGATTAATGCTTTTCATTGCCCAGCCGACAACCTAAGCTCAGGGTATGCAATCAGGAGCCTAGATCATGAGTCAACATAATCAGCATTTTGTTACCGAGCAAATGACCGCAGAACTGCGTTATTTACACAAAGTGATGCAGGCAATCGACATTTTAGGCGAGCAGCCTGCATTACATGTGGTGGCTTATGGCAAAATTTGGCGCTACGCCGACTTACTGCATACTGCAGTGCGCTACGCCCAATTGGCCGAGCTGCATGGTTTTGACACCAGTCCATTTAAGCAGTGGTTCAACCGCGATTTAGCACTGTTTCAACTGCACGGCGTTGAATTGAGAGTAAGTTGATTACTACACTAACATGACAAGGCGAGGTCAACATTAAATAACCTATTAAGTAAGATTATGTTGACCTGACCTGATTTGAATATCGGAATATCTATAATGTGAACAAGTAAACCAAGGCTTGCCTGCCGTCAGTAATTTGACTTTAGTCTGACTGATTTGGTGGCCGATAAGCGCACATTATTTGTTAATTAATCTAAGCAATTATTTTTGCACCACAGATAGCACCACAGCAAAAAAAGATAGGCTCCAGGGCCTGATATTACTGAAGGTTCGATTCCTGCTGGGGCAGCCAACGTTGCACTTACTGACTGATATTATCGGAGTAAAGTGCACCAATAACAAAATGTGGTATTAATTGTTGGGCACTGCCTGCAATAACTTTAGTGCGAAAATCAATCACTCTGGCGTTTACCATTATCCCTTTTGGGGTGTGTATCATTGTGCCCGACAAGACGTAATCAATCATTTGTATTGAATCAAGCTTATTGTGGGCCCGGCTAAAGACAAAATCACCATTTGCGGTAACCTGAATGTCACGCGTGGTTTTAAAGTCGACAACGGCAATACCAAACTGCTGCAGCTGATGCATAAAGCTTTCTGCAAGCTGATTTCCAACTATGTTCGTGCGATTAAGCTCAGATCCTAGCTCAACAAAGGAGGCTATAGCAACGCGAGACGTAATGGGGAAGTTGTGCAATGTATCGACTAACTGCATCGACATTTGCGCAGCATAATCGTCCAACTGTTTATTAGAATTAAGATTGGTTAGCGTTGGCGAAGGTAGTGTCCAGCCAATCATTGTACTACCTTGCTGCTGAGGCATTGGCGAAACAGCATCACGGCTATGATGATCATGATGTTGCCGGCGAATTTCGCTACTACATTCTCCCACACTGTTGCAATACGTATAGCCATTTTCAATACGATGATGGCTATAACAACCGGTGATAAGCAGAGCTGTAACACCGGTAAGCAGCATTCTTGATTTCATGTAATTCTCCAATAAACAACGTGACCTATCAGTTGGTTATCGGCAAATTACGTATAACTTTAACCTTTATCGTATTTATCCCTGCTTAAATTGCAGCTGCTGATCTGCTTCATGCTGCAAAATGGCTTGAACTACTGCTGCGGGAATGAACGTACGTGCCACAGATATAACCCGCTTATTGCTAATTTGTACTAAACGTACATTTACCAGCAGGCCCATTTTATGCTTTGTCATAGTACCCGTAACCACATATTTAATTGGCAATTCAGCACTGAGTTCGGTGAAGTCACGACTTAAAGCAAAATCGCCGCCTTCTGTGACACGCACGTAGTTGGTGACTTTAAAGTCTACTACTGGCGCACCAAACTTATGTAAATCGTAAATTAGCGCTTCGCTTAAATGATTACTTAGCACACTGCCATGTAGGAGATCACTGTCAACGAAAGATAAATCGGTTACGCCGATAAAGGCGCCGTCATCCAGGGCATGATTTAATGCCATTAATTCATGTATAAGGTTTCTTGAATACTCATTAATAGTAATCAACGGCTGTTGCCGTTGTATCATAGCTGGCGTAGCGCTTTGAAATGCCTGTTGATGGCTAATTCGCTCTTGCCGGGCCGAGGAGATACCATTCACGTTAACGCCATCAGGCCCCGTTGCCGGCCCTACACAGCCTGTTAGCATAAGCGTAAATAAACTCAACCTGATACTGTTGTTCATTTTTTCTCTCCGGTTACGCTATGGCGATATAGATGATTTCCGCGTTTCATCACTTGCTGGTCACTCCAAAATACATTAATTGGAATATAATCGGTAACAGCCGCAAGCACCTTATTACTTTGCACATCAATGAGTCTGGCATTAACCATTAAGCCATCCTCTTTAATTAAGTAGGTTCCGGTTAATACGGCATCAGCACTACTGTGTAGCTTTATTCCATCCAGGTTGCGGGTCAGCGCTTGTTCGTGATTGGGTAGCAACAGCACCTGTTTACGCAAGCGGAAATCGACGGCATTAACACCATGGTTAACCGCGTAAGTCAGCATACTCTCGGCTAATTGATTCGCCAGCTGAACTTCATCTGCATCTGTCTCATTAAGGCTTAGTTTTTCTATTGGCAAAAAGCTGGTTACCGCTACGATTGGCCCAAGCTTATTTGCAAAATCAACTTTAGGCATATTTTGCAATAAACCTGCTGCAAGCCGATCAGTATAGAATTCTAACGGGTAATCACTTAGTTCTGCTGTTACAGAACGCGGGTTTGATGCCAAAGGCGCCTGATTAGCACTACAAGCGCACAGCAATAAAGCGATGACAAAGGGCGTTAACAGTTGCATATGCACCTCAAATTTTGACCTGTTTTACTTAAGCAAAATACAGGCCAAAATTAAAGGCAAGCTTTTGACGTTAAATGGCCACCGGCGCTTTAATGTGAGGATGAGCTTGGTAACCATGCAAGGTAAAATCGTCGATGGTAAACGCAAAAATATCTTTTACGTCAGGATTTAACTGCATTGTTGGCATAGGATAAGGCTCGCGGGCAAGCTGGGTATTTACCTGTTCAAGATGATTGAGATAAAGATGAGCATCACCAAAGGTATGCACAAAATCACCCGGTTGTAAGTCACATACCTGCGCCACCATCAACGTTAGCAAGGCATAGCTGGCAATGTTAAACGGTACACCAAGAAAAATGTCTGCACTGCGCTGATACAACTGACATGACAACTTGCCGTCATTAACATAAAACTGAAATAACGTATGGCAAGGCGGTAGTGCTTGCTTACCCAGTTGTGCGTTTTGTCTTGGAGATATTGACGTATCAGGTAGTACCGCCGGATTCCAGGCACTAACAATCAAGCGACGAGAATCGGGAGTACACTTAATGTCATTGATAAGTTGGCTAATTTGATCGATTACTGTGCCATCTGCGGCTTGCCAACTGCGCCATTGCGCGCCATATACCGGGCCAAGCTCGCCCGACTCTGTTGCCCATTCATCCCAAATAGACACCCCATTATCTTTCAGATAACCAATATTGGTTTCACCTTTTAAAAACCACAGTAACTCGTGAATTATAGAACGCAAATGACATTTTTTTGTCGTTACAAGCGGAAAGCCCTGCTGCAAATTAAAACGCATCTGATAGCCAAACACGCTAATAGTGCCCGTACCAGTTCTATCGGTTTTCTTATGGCCATGCTCTAATACATGCCGCATCAGTTCAAGGTACTGCTTCATTTTTTTACTACCTGTTTAGTGGTTTTAGCGTTGCTAACATAGGCAAATGTAATTAAACCAACACCAATAATAATCATAGGTAATGACAACCATTGCCCCATCGACATACCTGCTGATAACACACCAAGATGCGCATCGGGCTCACGATAAAACTCAACAAAAAAGCGTGCGCTGCCGTATCCGGCAAGAAATAAACCGCCCAACGCCCCTACCGGCGG
>Ga0100394_1001751_pt1 | contig 18047 bp, 19 predicted proteins | sample CryGeymeta201518_FD_81549 | JGI IMG/M metagenome (GOLD analysis project Ga0100394, IMG submission 81549) | Groundwater microbial communities from Crystal Geyser aquifers in Utah, USA - Crystal Geyser metaG 2015-18 | ecosystem: Environmental > Aquatic > Deep subsurface > Groundwater | place: USA... | reverse complement strand
GCCAAAGACATTCCGTCACTAGATGAAAGTTTTGTCGTGATCCGTTTTCGCGGTATCAAGCATGTAGATTTCCCGTATTATCTGCGCATGATTAATGGCTCTTTTATGTCGCGGGTGAATACGCTGGTGGTGCCAGGCGGCAAAATGGGCCTGGCAATGGAGCTGATATTAACACCGCTGGTAGAAGAGCTGATGATTAAACGGCGCCAGGCCCGCGGTCAGGTCGATTGGCTGGGTACCTAAACAAGAAGACCCTAAGCCTTGTTTGAGCGTCACAAACCGGATTACCCACACCAACACGCCGTAAATACTTCCCTGTAGGCTCGTTTACGCCCGTCCAGGGCTTCAACGGTTGATTTAGGGCAACCCGGTTTGTTCTTTCAGCATCCGTCATAGCGCCAAAGTACTGGTTACAAAACCAACAGCACTACAATTTTCATTTCCGCTAGCACCCATCATACCGTTGCTTCTGCTTTACAAAACACCAATTTTCAGCCGTTTAGCGAATGTCAAGACCGCAAAGGCCAATAAATTTATACTTTTGTTTAAATAATAACCTTTGCTTTGGCGGAAAAAATCCGTAAACTTGGCGCCCCTTAAGGGTAGAGCCTTGGATTCAGTGGTGCGCATAGGTCCATATCAGTTAGCGAACAAGGTAATTTGTGCTCCGATGGCTGGAGTGACTGATCACACTTTTCGTGAGCTTTGCCGGCGTTTTGGTGCAGCGTTAGCTGTGTCGGAAATGCTGTCGAGCAATCCGCTGGTCTGGCAAAGCGAAAAATCACAAAATCGCATGGGCCATCGTCAGGAGTCGGGTATTCGTTCCGTGCAAATTGCCGGAGCAGATCCCCAGCAGATGGCGGACGCCGCCCAGTACAATGTTGAGATTGGTGCCGATATTATCGACATCAATATGGGTTGTCCGGCAAAAAAGGTGAACAAGAAACTGGCGGGTTCTGCCTTGTTGCAGTACCCAGACTTAGTGGAGCAAATTGTTCGCGCAGTGGTCGATGCGGTAAAGGTACCGGTTACCTTGAAAATTCGCACCGGCTGGGACCCTGACAACAGAAACGGCATTCAGATTGCCCGTATTGCCCAAGATAATGGCATACAGGCACTGGCAGTACATGGCAGAACGAAAGCCTGCATGTATAAAGGTGAAGCGGAATATGACACCATCCGCGCCATAAAACAAAGTGTAACGATACCGGTAATTGCCAATGGCGATATTACCGGGCCGGAAAAAGCACGCTATGTGCTGGATTACACCGGAGCCGACGCCATAATGATTGGTCGTGCGGCACAAGGTCGGCCATGGATTTTCCGCGAAGTGGTGCATTACCTGGCCACTGGCGACAAACTGGCGCCGCCGTGTATTTCGGAAGTGCGCCAGATTATGCTGGAACATGTGCAGGGTTTACACCAGCTTTATGGTGAGCTCGCCGGTTCTCGCATTGCCCGCAAACATGTGGGCTGGTATTTAGCCGAGCATGACAAGCTCGGTGTGTTTCGTAGTGAATTCAATGGCATTGAGCAGGCAGATGTTCAGCTCAACGCCTTAAATGACTATTTTCATCAACTAGCAGCAACCTAACGTAAAAGAGAAAAGCAATGTTTAATTCGAACGTTACTTCGCCATTTATTACTAACGCCCACGTACAAACGCAGGAAAAGCCACAAGCTTTAAGCACTGCCGCGCAAAAAGCAGTCGCTAACTACCTGCAGCAATTAAACGGACAGGACGTTGACGATTTATATGAACTGGTATTATCTGAATTAGAGCGTCCTTTACTGGAAGAAGTGATGAAATATACCCGCGGTAATCAAACCCGCGCAGCCAACCTGATGGGCATCAACCGCGGTACGCTGCGTAAGAAGTTAAAGCAATACGGCATGAGCTAATGCCCACGCGGGGTTAGCCCCGCTACTAAGCACCTTCGGGTGCTTTTTTATTGGCTGCGCCTGAGGAATTTTACGCATTAGATTCCGCATTAACCCCGGTACTCAGGCACAGACAACATAGATATCGAACTAAGATTGTGGCAGCTGCCACCTTGCTCACGCCAACACGCCGTAAACCCATCCATGGGGGCTCGTTTCCGCCCATCCGGGGCTTCAACGGTTGGCTTAGAGCAAGCCGACAGCTGCGATGCACTAAACTCGCTGTAATTAGTGTAACCCGATTTCTGCAAGCTAAATGAGAGTCTAAGCATGACGACATTAAGACCTATCCGCCGCGCACTATTAAGTGTGTCCGACAAAACCGGTATCGTAGAATTTGCTCGCGCCCTGGCCGCGCAACAGGTTGAAATTCTCTCTACCGGTGGTACCGCAAAATTACTGGCCGAACAAGGCATCAAGGTAATTGAAGTATCGGATTACACCGGTCACCCGGAAATTATGGACGGCCGGGTTAAAACCCTACATCCGAAAATTCATGGCGGCATTTTAGCGCGTCGCGGCACGGATGAAGCCGTCATGGCTGACAACAACATTGGCCCAATCGATTTAGTGGTGGTTAACTTGTATCCGTTTGCCAGCACTGTTGCTAAAGCCGGTTGTACGCTGGAAGATGCCATTGAAAATATCGACATCGGCGGCCCCACTATGGTGCGAGCAGCAGCGAAAAACCACAAAGACGTTACCATTATTGTTAACGCTAAAGACTACGATATCGTTGTAGCAGAAATGCAAGCCAACGGCGGTGCCACTACCCACGCTACCCGCTTTAGCCTGGCAATAAGTGCGTTTGAACACACAGCGCAATATGATGGCATGATTGCCAACTACTTTGGCGCCATGTTACCGGCCTACGATACACCATTGGAACCTGCAACCAAGTTCCCGCGCACCTTCAATAGCCAGTTCGTAAAAAAACAAGATTTACGTTACGGCGAAAACAGCCACCAAAGTGCGGCGTTTTATGTGCAAGAGGGCGCTAGCGAAGCCTCTGTGTCTACGGCCACTCAGTTGCAAGGTAAGGCGTTGTCTTACAACAACATCGCCGACACTGACGCTGCACTGGAATGCGTAAAAGAATTCAATGAACCGGCCTGCGTTATTGTTAAACACGCTAACCCTTGTGGCGTGGCTATTGGCGATTCAATCCTTGATGCCTACAACCGTGCCTATAAAACTGATCCAACTTCGGCCTTTGGCGGCATTATCGCCTTCAACCGTGAGCTGGATGAAACCACTGCTAAAGAAATTGTCAGCCGTCAGTTTGTTGAAGTGATTATTGCGCCTTCTGCAACAGACGCTGCCGTAGCGGTAGTGGCTAGCAAACCAAACGTGCGTTTATTAGTGTGTGGCGAGTTTAGCGCAGCTGCACCGGCACTAGATGTTAAACAAGTAAACGGTGGCATGTTGTTGCAAGACCGCGACCAGGCCAAAATCACCGCTGATGATTTAAAAGTGGTTACCCAGCGCCAGCCAACCGAGCAAGAGCTTAAAGACTTACTGTTTTGCTGGAAAGTGGCCAAGTTTGTTAAATCAAACGCTATTGTTTACGTAAAAGACAGCATGACCATTGGTGTTGGCGCCGGCCAAATGAGCCGTGTGTACAGCGCGAAAATTGCTGGTATTAAGGCTGCCGACGAGAACTTAGAAGTAAAAGGGTCCGTAATGGCCTCTGACGCCTTTTTCCCATTCCGTGACGGTATCGATGCTGCAGCCGCTGCAGGCATTACCGCAGTGATCCAGCCAGGTGGCTCAATGCGCGACGCTGAAGTTATCGCCGCCGCAGATGAGCACGGCATGGCAATGGTATTTACCGGCGTACGTCATTTCCGCCATTAATAACATGCGCTATTAAGCATTTGCTTTAGTTATAAAAAGGTCGCTTTGCGGCCTTTTTAATTTATTGCTTTACCCAGCCAATACTCAGCAAATAACGGCTGCCCTGCTCTACTTTGCTAACGGCATGTTCGCACAGATCGGGCCGGAAAAATTTAATGCGGCTGCTTTGATAAATTGGCGTAGCGCAGATAAAGTCACCGCCTTTTTTAGCCTGCTTTAACACAATGTTCAGCCGGTAATGTTTGCCACTGCTTAGCATATCTTTATGCGGCGGTACTTCGCAGCCTTGCGGAAAACGCAGTAAATAACAGTCAAACTTAATTGGCCAATATGCGCCAGCCAGCAACATTTTGTCATATCCGGAAAGCTGACGGCCTTTTTGCCAGCGAAGTAACTGCCTGAAAATGCTCATTCAATACCCTGATTCAGAAAATCGCCAGACAGAATGCATGCCATGCCGTCAACGTTAAGGTTATACAAATACACCCAGCAGGTTATGTTATCACCGTTCTCAAGCTTCACCTGCTGCAGTTCGCGCCGGTATTCCTGCGGTTTCGCAAACGCCGCACTGCAAGCCTCATAATGGTCGAGTTCAGCGAGCATAAGATCTGGCTGCAGCAACTGGTATAACTCACCTACGACCAAATCGGCCGGATTTAACGATGCCACAACCCCCGGATAATGGGCAATCTGATACAACCGGCCCTGATAATGCGCCCTACCAATAAAGCAGCTACCGGTTGCTAGCAACTTATGCATAGGGTGTCTGGCAGAGCGGCGTAAGGTGCCGTAGACAAACAAATAATTCTGCATTTTTAGTCATTGATCAATATCGAATAAAACACTTTACCAACATTTTCGTTTCATATATAACTTCAGCCGCATTTTGCAGTTAAATAAAATAGGATGTTTTATGTTGTTTAAAAAAATGGTGTTAGTTGCTGCAGTAATTGGTAGTTTCGCTGCACAAGCAGAGGTTCAGAACTTTTATGTTGGTGGTCAATACAATAAGACTACGTTAGAAGAAAATGAAAGTGGGTTTTCTGGTTCTGTTGATTTTGGCAGCATTACTGCTTTAGCAGGCTACAAATTTAATGATTACCTTGCTGTAGAAGCTCGCTTTGGTACTGGAGTAAAAGATAAGTCATCAAACGAAGACGGCTATAAAGAAAGCTTTGGCGTAGATATGCAAACTATGTTGGTTGCCAAAGCAAGCTATAACTTGTCCAATGAATTTTCAGTATTTGCAGTTGCTGGTTACAGCAAAACAGATTTCAAATACGAAGAGTCTGAGCCTGGTTACTCTTTTTCAGAAACTGACTCATTAAATGGCCTGGCGCTCGGTATTGGTGCGGAATTCAAATTTTCCAATAACGTCGCAGTTAACCTGGAGTATGTCATGTTGCCAGATAAAACTTTCCGCGACGGTTCATACTCATTTAAATTAGAATCTAATAATCTATCGCTTGGCGTAAATTACTATTTCTAATCCCATTTGAACCAGGCTTAGTTTAAGCTTGGTTCAATCCACACTGGTTACACTACATAAATTTGGCTGGTATTGACCATTCGAGTTGAAAGCTGTTTTGGTCAGCCTGATAACACAAGCAGGTTAAAGACGCTTTTTTAATCTTAAATGCCATGTTTTCGCTGCCGAGTAAGCTACCGATAAGCAACGATAAGTCTGGTTCGTGGCCTACCAATAAGGCGTGTGTGGGCAGTTCTGCTAGCAACTGTTGTAGCTGTTGATATGCAAACTGACTGTCTGTTGTAAGTGCCAACCATTCTAGTTCCTGCACAGCAGGCAAACCCGCTTCTTTACGCACTATGGCGGCGGTTTGTGCCGCGCGCGGATACGGGCTGCTAAACACCGCTTCTGGCACAATAGCATTACGCTGCATAAAAGCTGCGACACGGCGTGCTTGCAACCGACCTTTTTCTATCAGGCAGCGGTCTATATCCAGCTGGTTTGGCCGAATAACCTCTGCGGTAGCGTGTCGTAAAAAATATAAGTATTTATCCATAGCGGCGCAGTTATAGCATGCTATTAAGACAGAATTATGACACAACAATCATCAACTGACTGGCCAAGAAGTTATTCATAAAAATATGTTAGCATGCCGCAACTTGGCCATATTTAGGGACATTTAAATGCATTTTTATCAGGTTATACAGCAGTTCAACGCAGAAAACAGCGACGAACATGGCATTGATGTACCGCCGCATTGGGGACAGGGGCGTGCGGTATTTGGCGGTATGGCAGCTGCACTTGCTATGGCGCATCTGCTACCCGTTATTCCCGCGGGTATGCCGCTTCGTTCCGTGTCGGTGTCTTTTGTCGCGCCATTAAATGCCGGGGCTGCAACGGTGCGCCGGCGTATTCTGCGCCAGGGTAAGTCGGTTATTCAGGCGCAGGCCGAAATTGAACAAGACGGTCAAATTGCGCTGGTACTTTTAGCCAGCTTTGGTGCGCCGCGACAATCACAACATCAGTTGGTTGCAGATACTGCACCGCAGTGGCAAACAGAAAAAGTACACACCTTACCCAAACAAGGCCAGGTACCGGAATTTACCACCCATTTTGATTACCGCATTAGCCATGGCCAACTACCATTTAGCGCCAGCCCACTGCGCCAGTTGGGTGGCGATATTCGGATGGCAGGCAGTGAGAGCAGCCAAGCCGGTATACTGGAACTGTTAGCGTTAGTTGATGCCTGGCCACCGGTTAGCCTAACTTTGCTAAATCAGCCTGCACCGGCCAGTTCGCTTACCTGGACTATCGAGTTTATAGCGCATGATTTGCCGTTTACTAACACCGATTGGTGGCGTTATCTGGCTGAAATTGAATTTGGTGCAGAGGGTTACCACCACATTTCTGCAAAATTATGGCAGCCGGATGGCAAATTAGCGGCCATAAGCCGGCAAACGGTTACGGTATTTGCGTAGTACTTGGCGCCAGTTAGCTTAGAGCCTGCTTGTTTAATGCAGGCTCGCTTAGCACCTATGTCTATAGCGTCTAGCAGCTGGTATTAATGCAGTCGCGGCCGTCGGCCTTGGCCCGGTACAATGCCGTATCGGCAGCACACATTAGTGCCGTACTGGTTCGGTATTGGCCATTAATTTCGGTGGCAATACCCTGGCTAACCGACACACTTAGTGTTGCCGGTAAACCGGCATCAACAAAGCTTAGTTCACGCACCGCAAACTGAACATCGCGGGCAACTTGTAGCGCGTTAATCTCGTTATGGTTTGGCAAAATAAGGGCAAACTCTTCGCCACCATAGCGCGCGGCTAGTTTAGCGTCTAACGGCATCGCCTGTATTATCGCGCCCGCCACTTTGCGCAAGCAGGCATCGCCCTGAATATGACCATAGTTATCGTTAAATTGCTTAAAGTAGTCAATATCAATAATAACCACACTGAGCGGCCTTCTGGCTTCTGTACATTTTTGCCAGTGGTTTTCCAGCTGTTCATCGAAAGCGCGACGGTTAGCAAGCCCGGTTAGCGCGTCGGTAGCTGCCAGCTCGCGCAGTTTATTGCATTCCGCTTTATAGCGGGTTAAATCCCGCATTACTAACACTAAGCGCGGTTCTGGCTCGGGTAAAAACGACACCGACAGCTCAATGTCTTTTACTTCACCATCTGCGCAGCGCAATGCCATTTCAGTAGGCCCGGCCTGCAACGATAAAATACGTTTTGCCACAATATTTACCAGGCCGTTATATTGCTGGTGGCAGCGGCTGACTAAAAACTCCGGCCATTTACGGCCAATTAAGGGCCTGGCAACGCAGTTGAGTAACAGCGCCGCTTTTGCATTAGCGCACTCAATCACCCCATCCGGGCTAACCACTAACACCGCTTCTGCCAGATATTGAACAAAGCCACCAACATCCATCCCGGCTGGCGAGTCAATGTCGATGGTGTCACCCCAAAGCGCGTCATCGTTTAAGGCTTCAGGCAGTACTTGGCGTTTACTCTGCGGTGTTGTCATCGGGTTATCTCACTATCGTTAGCTCAACTGCTACAAACTTTAGCCTTTACTACGCGCAGGAACCTTCCGACAACCTTCTGATTTAAGTTATTGATTTTTAAATAGCAAAAAGCCCACTTCGGGGCTTTTTGCTATTTTATTTCAGGATGAAATTATCCTTTTACATAAATATAAGCTCAGCATTTACCAAAAGATTTTGACACAATAACAATACCGGCAACGCTTACGCTTACTTTCACACCCATTGGAATACCCCAGTGGGTGCAAATAGTTAAACATGCCTGTGCCACTTTACCATCAAATGAAATAGGTACAGGAATGCACTTACTTCCAATACCTAATGGCAGGTTTATGCAGGCTTTACCATTTGCAATGGTGACAGTGATGCATTCAGCCAATAGTGCAAGATGGCCATCATCTTCTGAGGTGGTATTCGCTTGCGGCAGGTTTTGAGCATTGTAGTGATTGCTCGCTGCTTCGATGGCTTGTTGTACTGCTTGATCTGAAAAAGACGGATGCTTAGTCATAAAAAAATTTCCTTTATTTACTTAACGACAGATTGTCGTTAATGTTTTTTTAAGCTAAATAAAATCGAGTCGCTTCTTAAAGGGGCCGTAAAGCTAATACTTACGGTGCTATGCTGTGCAAGTTAAGAACGGGTCCCACCAAAAATATTTAGTTGGGGCACCTCCCACGGAAACACCAATTTTAATTTGATATGTGCAGTTGCCCTGCAACATAGCGGTGCCTAACCACTGGTAAGGAGAAGTGTCGGGTTGTTTAGTCGGAAAACCAAAGTTGCCAAATATGTTAGTACCATTTGAAACTTCAAAGCCGATAATTTCTACATGGTCACCTTGGGCCCCCATCGCGTCGATGGCTACGGCATTAAAAGCCACACCAAAGCCAGCAGTTAATTGGGTGCTAAGCTCTAGCCCACCTTCGCCAGAGCTGCCGCCTGCAACATTATTGTCCATCATATAAACGCCGGTTCCAGCGTAAGCACCACTGGTTTGGCTATACAAGTAAACTGTATCTACGGCGATATTGATCACTCGACTGGGAACTACCGCAGGTGCGCTAAATTGACGCATTAATTTGTTCATGTGTAATATTCCTTAATTATTTAATACTCAATGTTAAAGACGAAAATTACTGTGTAACCGGCGTAATGGTTACCGGCAACGTAACCGTGATTTGGTTATCACCGTCAAAACTGAACTGAATGTTCGAGTTAACACTGCCCCCCACCGTTGATTGGGTAAGCTTGCCAGTAAACACGTTGGGCATGCCGGCTACTGGTGCAGGCGGCTGCTCCCAGCCAGACTCTGCGCCAACATTCGTAATAGAAAAATCGCCGGTGTATTGAGGATCGATAGGCAAGACAGTCCAACACACATTGCTTGATGTAATGACGTTGGTATGGAGATTTGCGCTACCTTCACCAGAAGATTGTTGCGAGCGGTTAGAAACGGCGTAACATCCGCGAGTAGAGCCCTGCGCTAACGCATTCACATCTACCCATACTTGAACGAATACCGTGCATTGATTAGGTGCAATAGACATATTATTCCTCACTTAAGTTTGATAACGACTTTCCTACTCGTTTGGCTTTTCGGAGATCGCCCATTTTTTCAGTGGTGTATGATCCACTACAACGGTAAAGCGGTTTGCATACCACTGGCCTGCGTCTTCTCAAACCTAAGCAAAGGAGCCAAAACTGCGCAGCCAACGCCGATAATTTGAAACAGTGGTTTTAAAACAGCTACCTGGCTGAGAGAAACAATGAGGTAAGCGTGATATGTAGCTACCGTCAGGTTATCTCGCACAGCGGGTTAGACTGCTACAAACTCTAGCCCCCACAATAGAAATAACCTTCCGATAACCTTGAGTTATAAGTTGTTGTTTTTATGTGAATGTAAATAATTTATCAGTCGAATATCGTCTAATGCTGTGCTTTACAGCTTGAGGATAAAAACAGGGTTGGCATTAACGGCTTAATTAAGGCCTTTTAACAGGCATCGCAGGTGTAATGGAAGCCAGCATCAAATTAGGGTCAGAACAAAATAAAATAGTCTAAGCTTAAACACACTTCTTATAACGAAAAATTATGCTATGGCCAGACTGCCCAGAGTGCATTTAGCCGGTGTGCCGGAACACATTATTCAACGCGGAAATAACCGCCAGCTTTGTTTTGCATGTGACGAAGATTTTGCGGCATACGCCCACTGGTTAAAGGAGTACGCCAACAAATTTCAGGTGCATATGCATGCCTGGGTGTTTATGACTAATCACGTGCATTTGTTATGCAGCGCTTCAAATAGCTCTGGCATCAGCCTTATGATGCAAAGCATGGGGCGGCAATATGTCCGTTACTTTAATCAGCGTTACCAGCGTAGCGGTACCTTGTGGGAGGGGCGCTTTAAATCTTGTTTAGTGCAGGAAGAGCGCTACCTATTGGCAGTGTATCGCTGCATTGAAATGAACCCAGTGCGGGCAGGCATGGTGGCATCGCCGGCAGACTACAGCTGGTCAAGTTACGCTATCAATGCATTGGGCAAAACTTCGGCATTGTGTAAGCCGCATTCCTGCTACCTGGCGCTGGCGAAAAACGACGCTGAGCGACAGCAAGCCTACCGCGGTTTGTTCAGTCAGATGGATGAAGCACTGCTGGCTGATATTCGCAGTGCAGCGAAAAGTGGCATGGCGCTGGGTAATGAACGTTTTAAGCAAGAAGTGGCCGACTTAACAGGGCGGCGGCAGCACCCTGAAAAACGAGGCAGGCCAAAAGGACAGAGTAAACCGGCCTGACTGCGCTTAATTTTGTTCTGACCCTAATTATTCTTAATTTTTTTTGACCCTAAATATTTACATCTTTTTGTTTTAGCTAATAATTTTGTGGGGATACCTCAGGTACTGACCCTAAATATTCACGCAGCGGCAAGCTGTTATTAACTTGTGACAATACAGGATGTGCTTAAAAGCGTAACAAATAGCGCAGTTAAAAAAGCCCCTCGCGGGGCTTGTGTTACGTTCTGAATAGGCTATTAGAAACAAAGCTCAGAATTATTTTGGTTCGTTAATTACTTCTGGATCTGGGCTGATAAGAAATAAGTTATTGCTGCTGTTGGTCAAAATGAACTGAAACTTGGTCGTGCCTGGCGTTTGATCAGTGTCAATCATCTGCAATTGCATGCCGTCGGGTGAAACTTCAATGCTGTCGATGACGCCATCGAAGGGGGTTAAGAAACCGGCGCCGGCAAATTTCAGCCCTCTGCCTGTATCATCAATTAACTGGTACGTTATGGTTTCGGCTTGTGTCACCGTAACATCACCGTCGTATTGCTGTCCTTCACTGTTTAAATAGTTAAAAGCCGGTTCGCCATTTACCAGGCTAACAACAACTTTTACTAATTCTGTGGCTTGAGTGTTTGGCATTGTTTGTATTTCCTTATGGTTGTTATTAAAAATGAATATTTACGATACCGTTTTGCTGCAGCATTAAAATAAGTTCAGGCTGAGTATCAAGTTGGCCTAAGCAATCTAACGCGGTGGCAAACGGCATAGTGTATTTGGGATCTTTGTTACTCTCTGTTAGTTCAGTTAATTGCTGCTGAACTTGCTGGCACAACACGAGTGCGCCTTCACGATCATCAGCTTCTACTAAGGCCTTAGCCTGCAACAACTGGCTGTCTGCAAAAAAGGCAATATAGTTTGTATTCTGCGGATGTTGAGTTACTAACTCGCTATATGCTTCATATGCCAAATCAGCATATTTTTTACTCTGTTCAAACTGCATAATGTTTTGTAAATGCTCAGCGGCTACACGCCAATGTCTGGCAATATTTTCTTCACGATCTATCTCTGTCAGCACAGTCAGATCTTCTTGCATAGATTTATCCAAGCGGACAACTTGCTGCTCAATCTCGGCAATATTTAAACCTTCTGAGAATTCAAACACCTGAAAATAATAATAATACTTCCTTCTTTGCCAATTAGTGTTTTTAGGATCTTGCGCTATCGCTTTTGACAATGCTGAATAACCTAATTCAGCGATTGTCAGCGCCTCAGCTATTTTGCCTTGATAGCTTAGTAAATCAGCCAGGATCTGGTAACTCGACGCTAATCTATGCAGTAAATATGGCTCCTGAATAATGTCACTACTTTCTAGCTCGCTCTGCAATTGCTGGTGGATATTTATCGCTAATAATATATCCCCTCCCGCCTGGGCAGCACTTGCTAACCAAGAGCGCGCGTTAGCAATATCAGCCCTGAAGCGATTAGTGCTAGGGGCCTTGCTTTGTGCCAACAATTTCAGGCGTAAAGATTCTTCAAAATTATTGCGCGCAACATCAAACTGCAACAAATTCATCGCCAACGAACCGAGTGAGTTGGTGGCGTAGGATAGCTCCATAATGGCATCGATATTATCCGGTGCCAGTTCATACATACGCTGGCTGTAGTGGTAATACAGCTCAAACTCCGGTTGGGTGGCTTGCCAGTTGCTGGCGTCGTAGTGTATTTGACCCAGCCAGAAGGCATTGGCACCAAGGGTTTTTAATAGCTCTAAATTACTTGGTTGCTCTATCAATACCGCTTCTAGCTGCACGCGGGCCGCTTGCAATGCCGCTGTGGCTTCGTCGGTTTTACCGCGTGAATAAGCTACTTCACCCATGGCTTCAAGCGTTTGGCCATGTTGTAAGCGGGCTTGGGTACTTAATGCCGAATTGTCCACCGAGTAATCGGTAAAGTATTCCAGGGCTTTGTTGCTAATACCGTCGAGCAAGTCCATGCGGCCGATACTGCGCAGTTTGTCTGCAAAGTCACCGACCATAAACCCCAGCAGGTTCTCTGCTGCCAGGCGCTTTTGCTGGGCTTGTTGCTCAGCATTAAAGCTGCGCACACTCATGGTAATCGCGGTGACAGTGAGTAAACACAACAACACCATGGTGCTGCGCCAGGTCCAGCGCTTTAAGCGGGCTTTATTGGCTGACAACTGAATAAAGCGCAGCTCGTCGGCGTCGAGCAAAAACAAACTGTTGTTTAACAGGGTTTGCGCTTCTTGCAGTGGCTTACCGTCGGCGAGTAAATAGGCACTGTTTTGCTGTTCTGCCTGCCAGCGCTGGGTTAAATGCAGCAAGCGGCTTTTTACGCTAAGGCTATGGTGGTGCTCGCTGATCCAGGCCGTTGCTCGTGGCCAACGCCGAAGCAAAGCCTCGTGCGCGATGCTAAAACATGGCTCACCATTTTGCAGATGCGAGACAAACAAGCGATGTTCTACCATGGCATAGACCAAGGCACGTTCAGCGTCGGTTTGCAGCTGCTGCACCCGGCCACTGCGGCTGGTTATGCTTTTTTCATCTTCCCTAAGCGTGACCAGCATTGACAGCACACGTGGCAAGCTGGCTTTTTCTGCCGCCCCCAGCGCACTAATGGCCTGCTCGGCATTTTTACCTATGGCGCCTTCAATGCCGCCCAACGCCTGGTATACCGACACTAACAACTGGTTGTCGTTGCTGCGCTGTAAATACAGCTCCTGCAAGGTGTATTGCAGCATGGGTAAGGCGTCGGGGTTACTGGCCGCTTCACTGCAGAGTATTTCATCCAGCGGCGTAGCCGTGGCGGGGTCGGTATCGAAACTCAGGCCTGCAGCCAGCGCGGGTAAGCGTATCATTTGCAGTAAATCGGCCCGGCTGGGGGCGGCTAAGTCAAAATGCGCGCCTTTTGCCTTGCCGGCAATTAAGCTGGGGTAATCGACCAATAGCGGGTAAAACTCGTTACGACAAGCGCTAAGCACCAGCACAGCGCCGCTGGTAGCCAATTGCTCTAACAGCTGGGTAAATTGCTTACGTTCGTCTGTGCTAAATATCGGTGACGACAGCAGTACCTCTAAGCGGTCAACAAACAAGGCAAAACGCGGCTTACTGCCAGCGCCTTTGGGCAATTGTTGTACGCAGCGCTGTATCACCTGCTCTGGGGTTGAGATAAGCAACCCGGCCAGGCTTTGAGCGCTGTCGCCGGCAAACACCGGCGTGTCGTTAATGTCCCAATCCAGCATGGCACTGGCTAAATCGGTAAATAGCTGGTTTGGTGCCACATCGGCCAGGTCCATACTGCTGTATGACATCACCTGCACCCCGTTGTAACCGCCGCTTTGCATTAAATTGGGCATAACACCGGCGTTAATCAGTGACGACTTACCACTGCCACTGGGGCCAAGTAACAAGCAGAACGCCCTGCCATACTGTATTTGCTGGGCGATGCGCTGCAATAAGGTATCAATTTGGGCACCACGACCAAAGAACACACTGGCATAACGTTCGTCATAGGCTTGCAAGCCCGGGAACGGCGAGCCTTGCAGCCAGCTGTGCGCTTGCACACTTTGATCTTTCCCCAGCGGAAAGCGCACCTCTGCCACGGTACGATAACCGCGTTTACGGATGGTTTCTATGTAGTTGGGGTTAGTGGCGCTATCGCCCAGTGCTTTGCGTAATTGGGTAATGGTTTTATGCAGCGGGTTGTCACCGGTGTCGGTACCGGGCCAGCACTGGCTAACAATGTCATCGGCGCTAACCACCTCGCCTGCATGCAAGCATAACAGTACCAGCACATCCATCGCTTTAGGTTCAAGCTGGCATAGCTGTTTACCCCGACGCAATGTATTTGCTGCAGGCTCTACCTGCCAGTCACCGAAGAAAAATGTTTCGCGCATAATGGCTTGTATCTAATTATTTGCTGCACAACATAACATGCTGCGGCAGAATAGTTTAGCCCCTTGGTAACATCTGATGTTTGTCAGATAAAGGCTTGAGTATCAAGCTAACTTTGCTAGGCTAAAGCCAGAGCAGCAAAAAGGAAACATATGATGGCACAATGGCTTAGCGGCAGCGTAACCAGTAATCACCACTGGCATGCCAATTTATTCAGTCTTAAGGTGAAAACAGCGCCATTTGATTTTATTGCCGGCCAGTTTGTGCGCTTAGCATTGAACACCCCGGATGGCAAAGTACAGCGGGCCTATTCGCTGGTGAATAGCCCAGGCGCCGCCGAGCAAGAATTTTTGGTTAGTGCCGTGGCAGACGGCGCCCTATCGCCTTTACTGCAACAGCTAAAAATGGGTGATGAAGTAGCAATAAGTCAGCCGGCGTCCGGTTTTTTTATTCTGGATGAAATACCAGATGGCGAAAACTTGTGGCTAATGTCCAGTGGCACCGGCATTGGCCCGTTTTTGTCGATGCTGGGCACCCACCTTATTTGGCAGCGGTTCCGTCATATTATTTTAGTGCATACGGTACGTACCATAGCCGATTTAGCTTACCGTGAACTAATACAAAGCTGGCAGCATCAGTACCACGGACAACTGCATTACCAACCCATTGTTACCCGCGAAGCGCATGCCGGTGCTTTAGATAAACGCCTGCCCGAATTGATACAAACTAACGAATTGCAACACGTGTGTAAGCAGCCGCTAAACAGCCAGTCGCAGGTTATGCTGTGTGGTAACCCACAAATGATAACCGACACCAAGGCCACGCTTGAAAGTTTGGGGCTAACCAAAAATTTAAGGCGTAATCCCGGCAATATTACGGTTGAGCAATACTGGAAATAACCAACAGCGGGTTTAAAAAATACCCGCCAGTGAGCGTAATAAACCTTGGTGTAGTGGTTGTTCTGCCTCTTTCCATTTAAGGTTGGCTTTATTGGCAAAGCTCACCACTTTAAGCTGATATTTACGCATGTCAGTGTCGCGCTGCCATAACTGCTCAAAGGCACCGCTGTCACCTTGCAGCAATTGATGCTCGGCATACTCTTGTACTTTTTGCTCTGAATCCGGTGCAATACGCTCGGCAATCTGTACATCGGTTAGCATGGTGTAATATTTATCCTTCACCAACTGATTACCAATATATTCAGCACCGGCAAACACGGCTAGTACCACCAAGGCGCGGGCGATATCTTTGCCGTCCAGATTGGCGCCTATGGAGGTATCAACAAATACCGCCGTATTACGGCCATAACGCTCACTGCGCTGCTCCGGCGTTTCTGACTCTGGCGGTGGCGCCATGCCCGGGTGCAGCAAGGCATGGGTTTCATCTGCTGTCATGCCGTATTCTTGCGCCAGAACTATGTCGGGGCGTTCTTTTAACACGGTACGCACATTAACTTGCAGCCAATATTGTGCGCGCATTGGCGAGTCAACCAGCAAGTAGCCCCGCTCAAGCATAAAATGGCGCACATCGTCTGCCAACGGCAGTTGGTATTCTGCCGTTGTGTTGCGAATATCCAGAAAAATGGTGCGTAGCTCGGGTTCAACCGGATCAAGGTATACCGTTTCGCTCATCCGGGTTTGTGCATCCAGTTTGTGTTTAGCCACTGAGGTATGCAGCGCAGTACAACCACTTAGCGCCCATACCGTGGCAATTAGAACAACCAGACGCATTTAGAATAATCCCGCCAGTGCCCGCACCATGCCTTGGGTAAGGTCAGGCTCGGCTTCTGGCCACTTTAAATTAGCCTGATTGGCAAAGCTGGCCACCCGGGTTTGGTACTTACGCATATCACTTTCGCGGGCATAGCTGGAAGTTGTTGAACCACTATCACCCTGAATAAGTTCATGTTTTGAGCGCTCGCTTACCGTACCATCGAATCGCTCCATGATTTGAATATCGGTAATCACGCTGTAGTATACATCTTCTACCATGGCATCCACTACAGTACCCACAATAGCCCCCCCCACTGCAGCGCCCAGCGCACCGCCAGAGCTGCCACCCGTTGCACGGTGCAAGGCATAACCGCTTACCGCGCCTGCCGCTATACCAGGGCCTGCCGCCAGCGCACTGTTGGTGTCACGCGCATTGCTGCGGCCTACTTGCAGCACATTAGCCTGCAGCCAGTAATTCGCGCGTTTCGGGCTATCAATAACCTGGTAACCACGCGCTTGCAGGCTTTGAATAACCTGAGGTTTAAGATCAAATTCAGGCTTGTCTGAGGTATTACGGATATCAACAAAAATTGTGCGCTGCTCTGGTTCTACCGGATCAAGAAAAATTGAACTGCTCATCTTGGTTTGCACGTCTAGGTTACGCTTGGCAACAGCAGTGTGTAGCGCCCCACATCCGGTTAAACTTAGCGTAGCGATAACAATCGCAGACATTAATAGGGTTTTCATTGGTATTCCTTTAAAGAGATATTGGCTGGCAATGTGCTAAGTAGTTACTTTGCCGTGTCTGGCTGAATTTCATCTGAATAATTGGCCTTATTTTAGAATAAAAAGAAGCGGTTATCTGTACGCTTTTGTAAGCAAAAATAAACAGCGGCAAAAATGCCGCTGCGGCTGGTTTTATCTTTACTTTTTACAATAAATCGTTACAATGTGCGCCGCTCTTTTGACCAAATTTTACACTGCTCTTTTCAAAATAAGGTAATGACTATGCATCCGATGTTAAACATCGCGGTTCGTGCTGCTCGTAGCGCGGGTAACGTGATCGCTCGTGCTTGTGGCCAGCTTGATATGGTTCAGAAACAACAGAAAGGCACTAACGACTTTGTTACTAATGTTGATAGAGAAGCTGAACAAGCCATTGTTCAGGTGTTAAAAAAATCGTTCCCGACTCACGGTATTGTCGGCGAAGAGCATGGTGATTACGGCAACAGCGACAGTGAGTTTCAATGGATTATTGACCCATTGGACGGCACGGTTAATTTTATTCATAAACTTCCGATTTTTTCTATTTCACTTGCTCTTTACGACGGAAATAAAGCGCTGTTCGGAATTGTTTATAATCCGATAAGCGGAGAATTTTTTCACGCTATAAAAAACAAAGGTGCGTATCTCAACGGAAAAAAAATAGGTGTTTCAAAAATAAATGACCTTAAGCATTCTCTGATTGTTACCGGTTTTCCATACAATTATGAAAAAAGGCAAAAATCTGTTGATGGAAAGTTTAGAGAGTTTTGCCGTAGTGCAGAGGGGTTGCGGCGATTAGGTTCTGCGGCGATTGATTTATGCTATGTCGCATGCGGTCGGTTTGACGCTTTTTGGGAGGAGGGATTAAATCCGTGGGATGTCGCCGCGGGAGCAATAATCGTTAGAGAAGCAGGCGGTAATGTAACGGATTTTGCAGGCAGAAATAATTATTTGTTCGGCGAAACGCTTGTCGCATCAAACTTAAAAATTCACAACCAAATGATAAAAATCACCGGAGGTAAAAAATGAATGTCGCTCGCAAGCAAATATTCCCACGGGGACTCCCTGCGG
>Ga0100394_1001737_pt1 | contig 18109 bp, 30 predicted proteins | sample CryGeymeta201518_FD_81549 | JGI IMG/M metagenome (GOLD analysis project Ga0100394, IMG submission 81549) | Groundwater microbial communities from Crystal Geyser aquifers in Utah, USA - Crystal Geyser metaG 2015-18 | ecosystem: Environmental > Aquatic > Deep subsurface > Groundwater | place: USA... | reverse complement strand
TCAAGGAGTTCCATGATCTCTTCTTCTATAGTTCCTTCACCAACAAGATAGTGAGTGTTTACGTGAGCTTTCCCATTGTATCCACTTCGCACAAGTCTTGCAATTGCTTGCTCGTGCATTGCAGGGTTCCAAGCAAGCTCAATAAACACCATGGAGCTACTTCCACTATGTTGCAATCCATCAACACCAATGCCCATTGATTCAGTGTTCCCAATAATCATTTTGACTTTTGGGTCATTGATAAATGCTTCTTTATTCTTTTCTTTCTGTGCAGGACTCACATCCCCATTATAGGTAACAGAGTTTTTATAGCGTTTGTGCAAAAACTCTACAACCATTTTATGGGAAGCAAATATTACAACCTTTTCTTCAATATCCAAAATATTATTTATGTAATCAATACAGTTTTCCAACTTGTGTACAACAGAAAACTGTTTCAGCTTCTCAATTGCAGACAGAACCATCCCCGGATTATCAGCTATTTGGTCATACAAATCTTCCTTGTATGCTTGGTAGTTTGCGTCTAGTTCAATCACTGCCACATGAGAGATCACTTCTGGCAACTCTTTGTCAATGTCGGTATTTTGTATGATGAGCATACCATTCTTTCGTAACAGTGTATTGAGTTCTTTACCGTTTGTGGCCCCAGTGTAGGTCATAATTCTTCCACCACCACGAATAGTTACTGCTTTTGGTCCACAATATCGAGTAAGAAAAGCATACTTGTTCTGGTCATTAAATACCTTCGGTTTTAGAACCTTCATAACACCAAATACTTCTGCTGGCCGTGACAGAATTGGGGTTCCACTCATAGGGATAACTGACTTAGCATCCTTCGCCAATAAGGAAAATGCCTGGTATGCTTGAGACTCTTCATTCTTTAATTTGTGGGCTTCATCAGCAATAATACAATCAAACTTTGAACTAGCAAAGTCAAGCATTGATTGTTTAGGCATTGCAGTTTTACGAACCCCAATGTCTCCGTTTCTTTTTCGGTACTTGGTTTCAATTGTTTCCATAGACAAAGAGAGTAATTCGTAGTTAACTACATAGATTCCATCTTTGCTATAAAATTGAATACTGTCAAGACCAGAGAGAATGGTCAAACTTTTCTTGTAGAATTTTTGATAGTCCTTGAGAAAGTTGATCTTTACTCCAGCAGGAGAAATAACCAAAGACTTTTTATAACCATTCATTTCAATGTGGGACAGACTCATAATTGTCTTCCCTGTTCCCATGTTTGCTCCAAGATATGCTCTATCATCATGAAACTTGAGGTACTTCAGAGCATCAACTTGGTAGTTCCTAAGAAATGATGGAGTTGTAAGTTCAATACCTTTATATGATTCATCAACAGAATCTTCTGACACCCAAGGCCTATCCCCATTAAACCCAAAGTTTTCCAACAATCGTTGGTTCTCTATGGTATTTGGAATACTCCAATCCTTCCTTACAGGGTCGTACTTTCTTCCTGGGATTTGTTTAATAAACTCAAGAGTCCTTGGAAATTCTGGTCCACCAAAGTTAAGGATAATTTTCTCTTCTTTTTCATAGAACTTTTTCATCTTATTTCCTTACACAATTTCCATAGATTCAAGATACCGTTGCGTGATCTGAACACTTGCATGATTCAATAGTCTACTCACTGTGTAGATATCCTTATGTTCTCGATACTGCTTTACAGCATAATAATGTCGAAAACTGTGTGGATGGTACACATGAGCAATCTTGTTTTCAGAGTACAGTTTCTTACAAGCATTGGAGAGATTAAACTGAATCATTGGCTTATTCAAGCCTTTCAAAACATTGATTGATAGGCCAGTGAACTCAATGGCTTGGAAAAAAGATTCTGGTAATTTACCTCGAACCTTTTTTCCTTTACTAACAGTACTATACATATCACCATTCACAATTAATTCAGTTAATGCACCAACACGAAGACCAGTTTCACTTAATAATGTAATTGCAATAAACATTTTTCTTGCACTTTCTTGTGTGCTTTCACTCACACATTTACAGTAAGACAATTCTTTATAATAATCAAGTAAAGTTTTAACATCTTTATCATCAGGTACAACTAATTCAACACTTCTCTGAGAATCTGGCAATGTAACTCCATACCAAATATTGTATTCTAACACATCCCATCTAACTAATTTTGAACAAAATGAACTTAACGCACTTACAAATAATCTTACCGAACTTGAACTATATACATTAGATAGATTCATTACATACTCATCTGCATCTTTTTTTGTAAAGTAAAATAAGTTTTTTTCATTATTGACAAATTGTCGTAAAAATTTCTCATATGTTTTTCGTGTTCCAGGCTTTAATGTATTTAAAAAATCTTCAAGTAATGCAATAAAGTCAGTTTCATTTTTCTTAATTTCAGTTTCAAAAGATGATTTCAATTTATCATACTTAATATGGTTAAGGATATAATTTACTTGTTCTTGGGTAAGTTCAGTTGTTTCATTGATAACAAGTTGGTTCATGGTCTCTCCTTTAGTATAAAAGAAGTATACACCATAAAAATTATTATGTCAAGGGTTACTTTGAAAAAATAGCTTTGATCAGTGCTATGAAGGATAATGGCCAGGTCACAACTGTAAAGACAATGAGACCCACAACTGAAAACCGTTCTCTTATTGAGTCAATTTTACTGATAGCAGAAAGTTCTTTTTGGTTCTTCTCTTGTTGTTTTCTCATAATTTCAATTCCAGACAAAGCAAGGAAAGCCCAGATTAACCCACCAATCCAATAGATTTGAAAAAATACCATACTCTTTATCTCCTTTTGCACAAAGTATATCACATATTGCCTATGTGTGTCAACAGAAAACCCCTACTTTCGTAGGGGTTCTTGCTCTTATTCAATAAGCAATTTCTTCGGTTTCTTCTCTTCCTTCAACGGAATAGTTACTGTAAGAATACCACCATTCCAAGATGCTTTTGCTTCATCACCATTAAAACGATCAAGAGAAACGGGGTATTTCCACTCACCATGGGCAGAGCTTTTCAGGCTAGATTTAATAATGTTCCAGTCATCTTTGTCCGAAACTCGCTCTTTCAGTCCTAAGATCAAGTGGTCGTTGCGGAACTCAAGAAAGACATCTTCCTTTGGAATCCCAGCAAGAGCGAAACGAAATCTTCCTTCATTAGTCTTTGAATTGAATGCAACTTCCATGGGTGGAAACCCAGTAAGTCGATCCCAAGGACTTTCTTCAGGGATTGAACCTTCCCCTGAAAACGAACTGAAAAGACGGTCAAGGTAGTCTCCAATCGAGACCATTCGGTAAATAGTGGTTGCCATAGGCACACCTCCATAAAATAATGTGTGTTCCTCCATACGGAGCGAACGGTTAAGACCATACAAGCCTTAAATTATTATACCACATAAGACTTACTTTTTACTTGCAAGAAGAACAGCTTTTTGTAGTGCTTCAATCTTTGCATCTTTAAGTGCAATTTCTTCATAGAGGCTTCCAATTTCTTGGATAAGAGTCTCTACTTCTGCTGTTAATTCCTCTACTGTAAACACTAAATCCTGCTCTTGAATAGGTGACAGACCTGTTCTCATATGTTTCTCCTTGTGTATTCTTACCACTTACTGTGGCTCTGGACCTGCCCGGAGTCGAACCGGGTTCTCTACGGTGGCCCGTTTGGATTTACCGTAGATCGAAACCATTCACAGGCCCTAAAGATGCACGAGGCAGGACTCGAACCTGCACGACAGGATTTAATTACGTTCATCGGATTTCGATTTCTTCGTACCTGTCTACGGCCAAACGTGCCGTATCGTCTGCCTATTTCGCCACTCGTGCGATAAAAATCGGTTTGCCTTGGTTGCAACTGCCATCCCCCGGGGTCAGGCCAAGGCCATAGACTACTTCACCGAAAAGCATCAAACACAGTGCCCGGCGTTGACCCGGAAACGTACGCTATTGCTATTGGGATGCCTCCCTCACAACTCACACCCTCGTCAGGGCCGGGGCTCGAACCCGAGTGCTTTTGTCGCCCTACACCTTGCGACCTCACTGGTTCCTATTTTTGCTATGCTTGCATAGGTGCGTTCGATAGCCGTTTTTTACTTGGTGTACGTCATCCAAGACCCGTCTTTCCGGGCTGGCAATGTTTATTGTCTTTAACCATCTGACAGGGTGAGTTTTTTACTTGCATTGCCTAGGCAAGTGGTGTTTAGCCAGGTTAGACCATCCTGGGTGGTTGTTTTTCTTGGTTATCCACAACCAATAGCCACCTATTCCCAGATGGCATGGTAAGAAGTCTTATACCCCGACCGTGCAATCTTTAATTGGTCTTGCATCATGTGTTCGGGCCAAGTCCCCGGTTGGGTTGCTCCTGAGAAAAAGTGTCTGTAGGGCTTCCACCTACCGCCTACTTTGGGCATTTGCAACTGCCCTTTTCGTCTGGGCTACCTTTTCAGTAGTGACCAGAAAACCCTCCCTAGTGAGCATTGTGAAGAGGCTCGGCGGGTCATATTCCACTTATTTCTACTGTAGTGCTTGCTTTCCACACTACATTATGAATCTTTGCATGTACTTCCGAATGATATTCAGTGTAGACATATGTGGTGTTACTGACTCTCTTTGCCCCATGCCCCAATAAATACTCTTGAGCATCTTTCTGGGTTAGAAACACAAATATATCTTTTGGTTTTCCATAATCATCATCATAAGGACATCTTTCTTCAAAATGAACTGCTACCATATATGCTCTACCTTGTAATAATCTACAGATTGATAGCCTTCTCTTCGGACTGTAGCAAATGGACCATCAAATCCTATTTGTTCAGTAGCACCAATACTCCCTGTCACTCGTGCGTGTAGAATTGCAGTATCAATTAGAGATGGATCAGAACCTATCTGTGCATACCAGGTTTCTTTTATCTTGTTCTGACGGTTGTCTACCATATAATCTCCTTTTCACCTAAAACTTACTATGTGAACAGGCATAGCCTTTTTACCTGCCAAGTCAAGAGTGTGGTTTGTCCCACGACTCCTACCATCCCAGAATGCGAGAATCTCATCAGAAGATGCAACAATGACTTGGTTACGGATATAACCAGCAGATTTACCATACTTATTCCAATCGGGAAGTATTTCCACTATCTCAATACCTAAGTCTTCTGCTAACTTTCGAGCCAATGAATCTGCTCCAATAGCCCCACCGGAAAATATACACTCAATATCTTCAACACTATAGAGGTTTAAGAACTCTTCTTTCATCTTACTGTAATCATTGAAAGTCCTACTTCCTACTATACCAACCCTCATGCTTTTTTTTCCTTTAAAACTATAAACTACCAAGTAATCAATTCCAAGTAATGTGTAAGCAATTGCAAACACTAGAAAAATGAAAGAAGCATCTTTCATTTCATACAATATAAAGTATAACAGAAATAATGTCAAGCCCAACATTGTATACACCAACCTAAACACATTCAGTACTTTTTTCATACTCTTTCTCTCTTTCTGTATATTTATACATTTTCATTGCATAATACTCGTGATCTCGTGTAGTTCTTTGGTCTAAATGCACAAATCCACTGTCCCAACCACAAGTACACTTATATCTGTAGTACCCAGGCATGGGGGAGACCAGCCATGCCTCTTTGTCACACTTTGCGCATGTCATTTTTTGCTCCAATATGGCAATAGTATAGCATAGTAGATCAAATGAGTCAACCCCTTTTTTGCTTATTGACTAAATATTTTTTTCATGGTATAATGGTCAAGTAAATTATACCACATATGTGTTATAATTACCGGACATAGGAACGTTTCTCTCCAATAGTTCATTACTACCATTCCCACCCAGCCCCCGTTGTATTGTAGTGCAGTCCCCAAAAACTGCGGAGAGAACTGCAATCTTCTGGGGGATTTTTTTATTTTTTTAAGGAGTAACTAATGCAAAAATCGTGGATGATAGATGATGAAATCATTTATCACTCTTCTCTTAGTCGTGAAGACGTTGAGAATGATATACCTCATATGAGTATGAGGTTGGACCAAGATGCAATACCGATTGAACACTTGTATTATTTACTAGATACAGTGGAGTCAATTGCTGAACTGAACAGTAAACTACTGCAATTTAACATCGATGCAATTCTAAAGGAAACGATTGCTTTTGTCAATGACTGGATTGACAATGAAGGAGTGATTGTCAAGGAATCACTGGTTGATTTTTGGCATTTTGATTTTGATTCTAATGGAAACTGTGTGTTTTTCATCAACAAAAAAAAGGTGAGCACACCGGACTCTTTAGATTTTGCTCTGAGAAAAGCAGCAACATCGATGACTGAATTAGAGTTTATTCAAAAGATGAAGACAGAAAAAGAAGTAGAGATACTTTTGAGCAATGACAGAGGGCGTGTTTTTGGTGACGATCTTGGGTACTGTATTGTAACAGATATTGAACCAAGTAGACTGATGAAACGATTTATAGAAGAAAAGACTGTGGTTCTGAATGGAGGTAAGAATGGCAAAAAACGGAAGAATTAAGGGTTTTGTTGCTGACGGTACGATTCTGATAGAGAAAGCACCATTTGAGTCTTTCAAGGAAGTACAAGCACAAAGAAAAGAATTGTTCCAAGTGCATTCTTATGATGTAAGACTTGCTTTAAAATACAGTGTTACAGAAGCAACCTTTTTGCAACACATGGCTTATTTTATACACCTGAACCGAGAAAAAGGTGCAGGGATAGCAAATGGAATAACATGGAGTTTTTGTTCAGTAGCAAAGCTCCACAGTAAGTATTTTCCTGAATATTCAGAGGACACAATACAACGTGCGCTGTCAAGATTAGAGAAGCAAAAGGTCTTACTAATAGGTAATTTCAATAAGCATAAATATGACAAGACAAACTGGTACACCATAATTGATCCAGATATTCGTGAGTTTTATGGGCTTGGAAGTATAGAAGCATTCAGAGTTGATGGGGTAAAATCGGGACTTCTTGATGATTTTTTGGGAAGAAAACAAGAAGAAAAAGCAAATACGTTTTCGGGAGATTTGCGGAACGATCGCCGCAATTTGCGACAACCTATACAATCTATTAATAAATCTAAGAAAGACAGATATACTTACGTATATCAGTCTAAAGAAAATAATGATAAATCATTATTTAAGCAAACCCCCATTGGCATGGGGGAAGAGTCGGCTTCGCCTCCCTTCCACCCATCTGCCAATGAGACAGATGTAGCAGTCGCTATCGCTCCTGCTCCCCTGTCTACAACAGTGTCCTACGGACGTAGAGAAGAATTTCAGGGAGGAAATAATGAAATGTTTGTTGTAGGAAAGAAAGCAATACATTCACCTGAAGAAAATAAAATATCAAGTCAGAGTTCCGCCCCACGGCCCACGGCCTCGAACACCACCAAACTGGTCCGTGTATCTGCTGAAGAAAGAATCTGGTTGCCAGTGATTGAACACTGGAATGCTGTTGCCACCACCATGCGAGAAGACAAAGCAAATGGTTTGTGTATGGCTCCAAGGACAATGAGTGTTCATAAGCTCGATAACTCTGGGTATGTGAGTAAGACGATTAAGAAAGCTATTTCCACATTGAGTCAAATACATCAGCGAGGGTTTAAGACGGTGCTTCCAAATTCACGTATGTACTCTAATGGGACAATAAACGAAAAATTTGTGCACTACAAACTTGAGCCAAAAAATGTGATAAAATTGATTACTGAATATGCAAAGGCTTTCTACCCAAAAATATTTCCAGTGGATAAGAACAGCCTTCAACCAAGCATCACTGGATTCATCTATGAAGGTTTGGCAAATCCTAAGAGCGAATATGCAACCAGGTCTTGGCTTTGGCATATGATGAACGATGGAGCAACTGCGGTAAGTACACCGTCCAGGGAGAAATTTGATGTTTTTGAACAGTTCTATCCAGAAGTTATGAAGAAAATTGCTGACAACATGGAGTACAACCGATCAGAGATTCGTTCAAAGGTCGATTCATACATTGCAGGTATCATCGAGGACTGGACAGAGTTTCGCTCACGAGGTCAAATGCTGTATAAAGATTGGGGACCAAAGGAACTCCAGAAGATATACAACTCACCTGGATACTTTGTGAGCTTGTTTATTGATTTTGTTACTGACAAATGGGACTTACGCCCAGGACACTTTTATGTTGATGGAGCCACCTACAAGGCATTCAAAGAGCATTTGAAGTCAAAGTTTAACGACCCCCAGTGCCAACTTCTTTATAACCCAGCACAAGTAGCCAGAGAGAGGATCGCTTACCGAAGATGGGTAGCATTAGGGGCACCAGAGCAGGTAGTTGTTCCTGGAGTTAAAGAATCTTTTTGTTCAAAGGAAGATATTGAATATTTGAAAGAAAATAAACAAATTAAAGCCTGGTGGGACAATTGACATAAATTTGAATGTATGCTATACTGTGTGGGAAAGGGGGAATATTTGTACACAATACAAGAAACAGCCAAACTCCTCCAAAGGCGTGTCAAAGAAATAACATACATTTGTAAACGATCTAAACTCGGAAAAGATGGATACATTTCCGAGTCTGAATTTGCCTTTGTGTCAGAGTTAGCAAAAGGAGATAAAGAATTTCTCATGGACATGATTCGTACATTCATCAAAGAACACCCGTTTGTGAAGATGAAACGAATTAATCACTACATAGGCAAAGGCAGCCCATATGGAGATTGGATTGTCACTGAACTTACACACAGTGATTCTGATTTGTGTGAGACAGATGATGGAGAGATTTTTTACCTAAATAATGCAACGATTGAAATTTTAAAACAGCGTAAAGACTGGCCATTTGAGCTTGATAAGTATGTCAAATGAAGTTAGGGTATTGTTTGTGTGGGAAAATTGAAATTTGGTGGCCTGACGTTCGGCTGAGGAGATTTTATAGACAGTCTGAGACTGTAGATTTGAGCAATTTACAAAAATTTGTACTTCAAGGGGGTTTGTTTTGCGAAATGATTTTGACGATGATGATGATGATGACGCTGTAGAACTGGAAGAAGCTGACGACAATGTTGTCATGGGAGTTCATGATTTACAAGAGTTGATTGGTTTAAAAAATAAAGATGGTGATGAAGATGAAGCCCCAGACGTTGCAATAAACGTTTCAAGGGATAACATAATTATGGCTGGATTTACGGTCAAAGAGATTAAAGAGCTGAAGAAAACAATTATAGAATTTGTTGATGTGCTTAATAAAAAAGAAGAAAAGAAGGGGATAGGATTTTGACAGATTATACAAAAGATGAATATATTGATCAACGTGAAGTACTTGATAAAGGCTTTGTAAAGTTTGTTTCCTATGAAGGTGATGTGTACAAGATACTTAGAGCAGCCAGAATTTCCACCGGAGGTGTGGCCTCGAAGGGAGAAAAGCAAGACAAAGGGTTACTAAGGTATCTTTATAAAAACCAACACTTGACCCCGTTTGAGCAAATCTCACTGACATTTGATGTTAAAATGCCACACTCAATTGCGAAACAATGGCTTAGACACAGGGGATTTTCTCCAAACGAATACAGCTTGAGATATTCCGAGGCGATTGATGAAATGTATATGCCTATAGTGTGGAGAAAGCAGGGGGAGAAAAATCACCAAGGCAGTGGAGAACCATTTGATTACCACCAGAACATGAAGATTTCTGGTATTGCGGAAGAAGCATATGATAAGTGTTTGATTGTCTACAACTACTTGATTTCTCAGGGAGTGGCCAGGGAACAAGCACGGTTTGTTCTGCCATTGGCCAATTATACTATGTTGACATTCACTACAGATTTGAGAAATCTGTTGCACTTCTTAGAACTCAGACTACATTCACACGCCCAACATGAAATTCGTGTATACGCTGAAGCGATACATGATATGCTAAAGTGTGTTGATGATTTTGGGTGGATCATTGAAATCTTTGATGAGTTTAACTCTCTTGGTAATTTGTACCATGATGCCATCAACAAGGAAACAAACACTGAGAAACTCAAGAAGCTCTTGTATGATTTTACTCAGGGAACAGAGTAATACCTGAACTGGTATACTTCTGACGGAGGGGTATAGGAGGGGTATAGGGGCCTAAATTGTCCAGGTTTTTTCCTGGGACATTCCCTGTACCTCTGTGCCTCTTATGGAGCAAGAAAGATATACTTTATTTTTTACTATAATTTCATGGTTATGTGAGGAAGACTATGTTTGATTTTAATTGGGTTTATATTTTGAAAATGAAATTGATGTCAGACGATAAAATACTTCAGACTGCATTCAATCAGATAAATACACACTTTTCTGACCACAGTGTCTCAGAAAGTCAGTTATTTGAGTTGCTAATGGCTGAAATTTCTCGTAGAAAACTAGAACATACTTTGTCAAATCTCTTTTTGGGTGATTTAATGGATCACATTTTATGATAGCATCTCTATTTTTATGTGATTTTTTGACATATTTTTGTGGTTTTGTGTGGGATTCATAGCTTAAATGAACCGTAATTTTGTCATAAAGTTGTGTAAGTGTGTTGATTTATATGTGGTCTTTTGCAAAGATATACTTTTTTTTCTGGACATACGATTGCAATTTTGTTTATTTAATTGCAACAATCGAGCAGCAAAAGTAGCAAAAGTCTTTGGAAAAACCTACACAAAATTATCCAAGAAGTTGATGGTCCCAGAAAGTGTTTAAAAAGTCATAGAAAATTTTGCTCAAAAATTTCCGTGAAAAGTAGGGGAAAATGTCTGAAATCGACCGTTTGAAATGCCCAGGGGACCAGCAAGATAATCTATTAAGTGGTTTGTCTCATTATACTGATTTATCTGAATTTACTCATTTATCTAAACTTAGAGTATAATACTCAAAATCTCCACTATCTCATTTATCTCTATCACTAGGGTACACTCTCCCCTCCTCCTCGGGTTACCCCGTCATGGTCCTTGCTATTCTATCATCCTTATCTTGTACTGATAGTATAGCACTATTCACAATCTTTGTCAATATGATTCTCCTAAACATTTTATTTTTTTCTTCCATAGTATAGATAAGTTTTCCAGAAAATAATAGTAGAATAGGAAAAGTTTTACTTGACCATAGTGTTATACTATGCTATACTTCCCATTGAATACTTTGCTTTTCCTATCTTGCAAGAGTGTACTATAGAATGGCAAAAAATAATAGTAGAATAGAAATATTTTTGTTGACAAGTTTTTAATAGTATGATACTATTAGGTAAGATTGATAAGGAGAACAGAATGTACTTCAAAAATATAAATAGCATTGATGAAGCAAAGAAATTGTTTCGAGAATTGTCAAAAAATCTTCATCCTGATCATGGTGGCAATGAAGAAGATTTTAAGAAAATGAAAAATGAATATGACAATTTTCTGAAAACTTTTGTCAATAAGAAATTTACCGAATATAACAATAATGGTTTTGATTTTACTGAACAATTGAATGAAGTCATGAAGGTATTGAAGATTGTCATTGATTTTAATATGAGTATTGAAGTTATAGGAAAATGGATATATGCTAGACAATCCTATGAATACAAAGATAATTTGAAAAACTTAGGTTTTTGGTTTTCTGGTAAACATAAAGCATGGATTTTTTCTGGTGGTGAAAAAAGTAAGAAAATGGTAACAAAATTAGGTATTGATACCATTAGAGAAATACACGGAAGTAGAACTGTAAAAGATAAAACCGATACTTTGAAATTAGCGTACTAGTGTACTAGTAGAGTAGTACACTTAAACTCATATATTCAAGAATCCCTATATTGGGATTCTTTTTTTGTCTAAAATAAATATAATTGAAAATCTCCATTTTCAAAAGAATCTCATTTATCTCCAACACTTGGGTACACTCCCCTCTCCTCCCCGATTTCTCGGCACGGTCCTTACTTTTCTTTTCTCCTTAACCTTATGATAATAGTATAACACTATTTTATTTTCTTGTCAACTACTTTTTCAAAAAAACTTTTTTTATTTTTTCTCGATTTTAGTATTGACATTATTTCAGAATAGTGCTATACTATTCTCATGATGAAGGAGAAAAAAATGATTGCATACAAGTTACTTCATAAGCGAAAAAATGGTACACTTGGACCATTATTTATTGGAAGAAAGAAAGTCATTCCTTTAGGTGTATGGGTAAAGGCAGAAGATATACCGACAAAAGGATTTGCCCATAGACCAGGTTGGCATACTACAAAATCTCCAATAGCTCCACATATTTCGATGAAGGATAGGGTATGGTGCAAGGTAGAAATTGAAGACTTTTATGAGTTTAAAAGACCAAAGAGTCAAGGTGGTATCTGGTATATTAGCAATGCAATGAAAATACTTGAAGAATTAGCTTGACACAATAGTAGAATAGTGTTATACTATTCTCATGATGAAGGAGAATATAGTGGTAAAGAATACAGTTTTCGGTAAAATGGAAAAAGTAGATTGTCCAGTCTGTAAAGGTTATGGTAATACTTTTTCTAACTCTTTAAAAGACAAAGAGTGTATCTGTAAAGGTGTAGGTGTTGTCTGGTATAATCATAGCAATGGTAAAGGTGTACCATACGGAAAAAGAATAGAAAAAAATCATTTTACATATTGACATTATTTCAGAATAGTGCTATACTATTCTCATGATGAAGGAGAAAAAAATGATTGCATACAAATTATTACATAAGCGAAAAAATGGTACACTTGGACCATTATTTATTGGAAGAAAGAAAGTCATTCCTGTAGGTGTATGGGTAAATGCAGAAGATATACCGACAAAAGGTTTTGCCCACAGACCAGGCTGGCATACTACAAAATCTCCAATAGCTCCACATATTTCGATGAAGGATAGAGTATGGTGCAAGGTAGAAATTGAAGACTTTTATGAGTTTAAAAGACCAAAGAGTCAAGGTGGTATCTGGTATATCAGTAATGCAATGAAAATACTTGAAGAATTAGCTTGACACAATTGTAGAATAGTGTTATACTATTTTTACAGTAAAGGAGAACAGTATGAATAAAGAAGTTTTTGAATACTATGAATTAGGTGATGGAGAAGTCACCATTACTTCGGAAAAAGGAGACTTTGATTTTATTGCAAGGTACTATAGTAAAGGTGGTACACTCTTAGATAAAATGAAATACAATGGGTACAGTGTAGAAGAAGTCAAAGTACTTTTTCTTGAGTCGCTCCAAAGTCAGAGAATGGTAGGTATGCAATTGTTGGAATAGCAGAATAAAGGAGAACAGTATGAAGGACCAAGAGAAGTTAGAAAAGGAATTGATTGATTTTATTGACCATGAGTTTTACTTAAAGAAAGAAGTAACAGAAAACGGATTCACCTACTTTCATGGTGAATATTACGCCGATTATAGAGAAGAATTAGATGAAAAGACAGTCCAAAAAATCATAGATTCAGACAATCCTATGGATAAATTCTATTCTGAAATTGATGAATTGTATGAATATAATGACACTTGGTATGCATACCATAGTGAAGTAGTGAAGAAGATAAGAGAAAATTTTGATTTTGATGAATACTTAGAAGATATACAAGATAGTGTAGACTTAGATTCATACATTGATGAATTTGTATGTGAAAGAGTATCATTTTCACCTGATTATAATCATTTTTTACGCAATGCTTCAGTCAATATGAACCTTTGTACAGATTTTTATAATGAGTCTAATATTGATTTTACGGCTAATTTTTTACACTTGAACGGGATTCAATATAGGAAAACTTTAGAAAAGGGTAGTATTACTTGGCTAGTAAAGAGTCAAGGGTACACTATGAAACAATTTTATGATTATCATTTTAATAACAATAATCCAACTGATTCTAAGTTTTTACGAAGTTTAAAAGAAGAATTATTGAATGCTACATATTCAATGAATTTATTGACATTTTTTGTAAAGGTAGATTTATCTGATATATTGAATAACAATCTTTATGATTCTAAAGGATATTATCATATTGATAAGTCTATTAATTGCGGATTATATAATCCGTGGAATGGTAGTGGTGGATGTTTAGATATTAAACTAGAAAAAGATATAAAGATACATAAAAAGAATATACACTCTTTTTCTTATGATGGAGCATTAGGATATGGAGTAGAGGCTACTTTTGGAGTATGGGGAGGATTATGGCAATGAATAAAAAAATAAAAAATACCTGATGATATTGCAGAAATAAAAAGAATTGTTAACACTGGTGTTACAGTATATAGTAGTAATGATGGATATATTGTAAAAAGAACTAATCTTGAAGATTATGTAATTACATTTATCTATAATGGCTATTGTATTGGATTGCATGGTTTAAAAGGTAGTCGATATGAAAACCAATTAAATGGTAGTAATTTTTATTACTATGAAGAAATTGAATAATAAGGATAATTATATGGCACAATGGAGAAAGAATACACGTTATGGAAAGTATACAATATTAAAGGGTATTTCAGAAAATCCAGGAAAACCTATATATTCAATTATGAATGGTAATGTCAATTTTAGAGTATATACAAATATTCGAGAACTAGAGGAGTCTGAATATATACAAGTCAACGTAGTCAAAGAAAAAGAGAAGTTACTTTTTATTACAGAAAAAGGACAACAGACACTTGACACAATGGTAGAATAGTGCTATACTACTCTCATAAGGTTAAGGAGAAAATTATGAATAATACTTTTTGTCTTTGGGCAACTATGGGAAGTAGGATTGTATTACTTGCTACCACGAAAAAAATCGAGGAAATTGAGGCTATGAAGGAAAAGTATAAGGATGTTTATAAGAGATTGAGCATTAGCAAGAAAGTAGTTGACAAAGAAATTACTTTATAGTATAATACTATTACAATCAAAAGGAGAAAGTTATGAGTACCATGGAAAAGTTAGAAAATGAATTGAGTAAGTTTTATTCGGAATTGACTAAGTTAGAAATTGAATTGAACGATTTAGCCAAGGAAATCGAAGATTTTGATATAGAGGAGGCTATTGGTAGAGAAGATTTAAAGTCAATTGTGGATGATTTTTTGGATGATGAATATCCGGTTATTATTGCGGGTATGGAATATAGTGCTAGTCAAGTGTTGAAGAAAATTGATCCAATAGCTTACCGAGCAATTTATGACGATTATGTTGACGGATTAGACAAAGAAGATATTACACAATATCAAAATATGGAAGAAGAGCATAAAAATCTATCAAATGAAATTGAATATATCCAGGAACAAATTGATGAATTAGAGAATGAAATTGAAGAATTGCAGAATGAAATTGAACCATTAGAGGAAGAAGAAAATGATTAATACTTCTACTACTTATGAAACTATCTTTGAACAAAAAATGAAAGAACTGGATGAACTATATCAAGACTTTCACCGAAGAAGAATTGACAAAGATAGTGTTGAAGCAAAAGAAAAGTTAAAGAAAATTGAGAAAGAAATAAATGGTATTGTGTATATGATTTTAACTTCTGGACAAGAAAGTAGTTGACATTATTTTAGAATAGTGCTATACTATTCTTACAGTAAAGGAGAACAGTATGCAGATAACAAGAGAAAGTGTTGTTAAGTATATAAAGGATGAATTAAAGTATAATCCTGAATCTATTGGTAGAGCATTCTCAAAAGTAATGGATCAGATATTTTCACCTTATACTATGATAGGTGGGTATACTTTAATTTTTATTGAAGACCATACTAATGGTGTTTTTTGTGATAAGTGTGCAAGGAAAGAATTTCTTACAAATAATATCAGTATGTCAATAGGTACTTATGATGAAGGTGAAAATATTTATTGTGATGAATGCAATAAAGAAATAGAATCTTCATATGGTCCTATTGACAATGATGAAGAATAGTGCTATACTATTCTTACAGTAAAGGAGAACATTATGGATAAGTTTACCGAAGAATATGAAAAAACAAGAGAAGAAATAAAAAAAGTCTTTGATGAAAAGTCAAAAGTAAAGTTTATTAAGGAGAATAGAATGATACAAGATTATACCTATAGTGATTTTAATGGCATTACCTATGTGTTTATGGGAGAGAATGCTACGACTGGTACACCGAACAGATTGACCCATAGAATGTCATACTATGGGCAATTTTACCAGACTAAGGACAAAAAACTTGCAAAGAAGTTTATTGAGGATTATGGCCATAAGCATAGGTTAGTAGATATTGGAGATTCAAGGAGAATGAGAAGATACAATCTTGGTGCTAGCCTTATGGATTTTTTTAGGAACATAGAATGTTGTACACAGATTGAAGATGTATACTATTTTGAAGGAGGGGTATAGGAGGGGTATATAGGGGTAAATAGTCCAGGTTTTTTTCCTGGACTATTTTATTTTGGCCAATACAGAAAAGGAAACACAATGGATAAAATTTTAGTAGAGTATGTCAAGGGTAAAGGATTACAACAAGTAAAAGTATTCGGTCAAGATACAATCGTATTTTTTCATACCAATACAGAAGATTTTTTGAAGTATATTAAAAACGTACAGACAAAAGGAAAGGTAGGAATTACTATCTATCTGAAAAAGTATCTGAATATTGTTGAAGACAACCTTAACACAATCCAGGTCATGAACAGTACAAGAAATACAATTGATGCAAAAACTAATCTGTTGACAGTAAAGAATACCTTACCCTATACAAAGATTGTTGTCAATTATGGAGACAAAGAAAAGAAAACAATCACAATGAACAGTAAAGAAGAATATAACCTTGCAATGGATGCAATTTCAAAGTATGGGATGTATGAAAGTAAAAGAGTCAAAAGTTATACTGAAGTGTAAAAGTAATACAAAGTAATACCGAAAATCCTAGAGTCTTTCCAGAAAGTACTGGAAGATTCTAGGATTTTTTTTGTGAAAAAGCTGCCGAAGTAATGGATAAAGAAATATCGAAAAGTTTAGCCAAAAATTTACCCAAAAATTTTCGCTTGAAAAGTAGAGGAAAGTCTCTAGAATCGACCGTTTTTTTGGGTTTTTCTGTCTGGTTTTGGTGAGGTTAGTTTGGTGATTCTATCAACTAACCTAGTTGGTTGGTTGATTCTATCAACTAACCTAGATTCATATATAGGTTTTTTTCTATATATAGTTTTTCCTATATAGTGTTTTTCAATATGAGAAGTTTTGAATATATACTTTTTTCTATATATAGTTTTTTCTATATAGTCCTCCTCTATATTCAAGATTTACTATATATACTTTTCTATATATAGTATTTTTTACCCTAGAGAAAATAATTTTACTTTTTTTAATTTTTTGCCATTGTACTACTTGACAATACTAAAATTTTCTGAATTATTTTTTCCTTTATTTTTTGAAGTGAATTCTTGACATTGTAGCATATTTGTGAATCGTTAGTCAATACCCTAGGCAATTCGATATTTTTTTATTGAATCTGTTTTGATTGTAGACTATATATATAGACAAAGGATTCAATAGATAAAAATATATAGATAAAAATTTATCTAACAAAAAAAAGCAAATTTTGGATAGACATTCGATAAAAATTTATCTATATAAAATTATCGAATGGCTGCGATATAGACTATATATATAAGGGCAAAATACTTTTCGAAATATTTCTTTTTTTTCTGTTTTGGGGTTGATTCTTTTTTTTTCTTGGATATAATTGGGTTCAGTTAGGACAGAGAAGAAAAAAAAGGAGAAAAAAAGATTATGACTATAGAGAAAGCTATAGAATGGAAAGTCTAGACACATACAAGGAATTAATTCTGGACAATGAAAAAAAATCATTGTCCAGGATACAAGAAAAGCGAAATGATTTTCTTGAATATATAGAAAATCGTATTCAAGAGATAGAAAAGGAAATGGATATTTTACAAGAAAAGGAGGAATCATGAAAATAGGTATTTTTTGGGGTAAGGTTCTTTTGTGCTATGTTAATAGCTTAGAGGAAGGATTGAAGAAAATGGATATTTTAAGGAATAAATACAATTCCTTAGAATTGCGTCAATTGAACTAAACAAAGAAAAGGAATAAAAAATGAATGTACAGAATATGGTAAGTAGTAGGGGTAATACAGTACCTAATCAATTCATAATTCATGATAGAGAAAATG
>Ga0100394_1001728_pt1 | contig 18146 bp, 18 predicted proteins | sample CryGeymeta201518_FD_81549 | JGI IMG/M metagenome (GOLD analysis project Ga0100394, IMG submission 81549) | Groundwater microbial communities from Crystal Geyser aquifers in Utah, USA - Crystal Geyser metaG 2015-18 | ecosystem: Environmental > Aquatic > Deep subsurface > Groundwater | place: USA... | reverse complement strand
GGCCAACCGTTTGATGCACCCTAAATTTGAAGTAGAGCGTGAATACGCGGTACGGGTATTTGGCGATGTAAACGATGCAATGATCCAGCGTCTGCGCATTGGTGTTGAACTGGAAGACGGCAAAGCCAACTTTAAAAAGATTAAAGCCTTACCAGGCGAAGGCATAAACCGTTGGTTCCATGTGGTGCTCACCGAAGGGCGCAACCGTGAAGTTCGCCGGATGTGGGAATCACAAGGTGCTGTTGTCAGCCGTTTAATTCGGGTGCGCTACGGTGATTTATTGCTGCCAAAACACTTACCGGCAGGTGGTTATGCCGAGTACCCACTGGATGATGTTAACTACCTGCGTAAGTTAGTCAGCTTAGCACCAGAAGTGGCTACTTTGGTTAAACCGGAAGACCGTGACGAACGCCGCCGTCGCATGGCCAGTATGAAACGTGCAGTGCGTAAGCACGATATTGCCGCTAAAACACCTGAACGCACGCCAAAAGAGCGCAAGCCCACCGAAGCACGGACTAAACCTGATGGCGCTAAACCCGCCGGACGTCGCGGACCGGCCGCCCCTAAAGGTAAAGCGCCTAAGCGCCAGCCAACGGGCAAAAAGCCAAGCCGTGAAGGTAGAAATTAATAACAACAAAGGCGCGTAAAGCGCCTTTGTTGTTTTCAATACCTGTTGTGATATCTAAGAGGTATAGATTGTTCTTGGCATAGCAAGCAGGGTGGTTAGTGCAATTAAGCCCCCTACAACAGCAATTAGCGGGCCAATGATACCGCCGCCTATCTGAAAGTAACCCATTGCAGAGCCAGCAATCATCATAACTAAACCGATTTTTTTAAAAAAGGCAGCCTTACTACTTTCATGGCTCCATTGTTTGCAATTAGCGCACTGCAGCATAAAAATGCCGTTAACGTTTTGATTCGCTGCAGCGTGCTTTAAATTAATGTTGTGGCCGCAGGCTGGGCATTGCAGTAATTTCATCAATGCATCTCCCTAACCAATCTGAAGCCGAGAGAGGGGGATTTATCATCAACAGAGAATCCGTGGCGGGCAGATAATCGCGTATTGTGTGCTCGGCTGGAGTAATCTCCCCCTTTGATAATACGGTATTCACAATCGCCGGTTTTTACTGGTGTTGTGTCATTAGAACGGTTTTTTTCATCATCACAATCCATTACCCATTCTGCCACGTTAGATGAAACATCAAATAGACCATACGGGTTTGCATTATAACGACCGGATATCCAAGGCTGAGCTGCTTCAGTGCCAGCTTTGCAGCCGCCGATATCGCGATCACAATGCTCTTTACTCTGAATGTACTCGTTGCCCCACCAGTAAATTGTTTTTGTGCCAGCTCTGGCGGCATATTCCCACTCGGTTTCTGACGGTAAGCGGTAATATTGGTTTGTTTGCTCCGTTAACCATTTAGCGTAGGCCGTAGCGTCCATCCAACTGACATTAATCACTGGCATATCGCCGCGACCCCAGCCTCTATCATCCGGTAATTTACGATTAGTGGCGTTAGCAAACTTATCGTACTGAGCAAAAGTAACTTCAGCGCGGGTTATGGCAAAAGCCATGTTATTTTTTATGCTGCGCTGCGGGCCATGATAACCGATTGAAGACGTGTATTCTTCACCGGCAATACCTGCCCCTGCCGGGATAACACTTAGCTGCGGCCCGTCAATGCCATCGCTGAGCTTATCGGCAAAAAACTCAGCGCTATAAGGAGCTGGATTGCCACACGACGTGATTAATGATGAAAGTGCTAACACGGTAAAAATGTTTCTCAGTAATGACATTCTCTTCCTATTTATTAATGCTGTAACTGATAACTAAACTATGTAACGATAGCTAAGTTCGACGCATGCTCAGACATACCCATTATTTCCAGAGTTTGTTTGTAATTGAAAATACTGATTAAAACAAGGCTGAACAGTGCCTGATATTGATATGCTCACCATGCTGGTAATCGCTGTAGCAGTGTTACTCACCGGTATTTCCAAATCCGGTTTTGCTGGTGCGATTGGTGGTATTACCGTGCCGTTAATGTCGCTGGTTATAAGCCCGGCGCTGGCGGCGGCGCTGTTGCTGCCCATTTTGATTATTGCTGATGTGCTAAGCCTGCGACAGTGGTGGGGGCAGCAAAGTAATCAGCACTTGTGGTTACTTGTGCCAGCAGCACTACTGGGTATTGTGGTAGGTTATGTTAGCTTTGGTTGGTTGGATGAAAACGGATTGCGCTTGTTGCTAGGCGTTATAACCCTGCTATTTGCGCTGAACATGCTGTTAAAACTGGTTAATCAGTCGCATTTAACCTCGGCTTGGGCGGGCAGATTACTGGGCGCTTTAAGTGGGTTTACCAGCTTTGTCGCGCATGCTGGTGGGCCACCACTGAATATGTTTTTGTTACCACAGCACTTACCTAAAGCGCAGTATTTAGCTACAGCGGTGGTGTTTTTTTCCGCTGTGAATTTACTTAAGCTGCCACCATATATATTGCTGGGTCAGCTCAACACCACGTTATTTGTTTATGCGCTACTTAGCTTGCCGCTAGTCTGGTTAGGGGTGAAGCTTGGCATGGTGTTGCAACATAATATTAGCGAACAGGTGTTTTACAAACTGATCAGTATCAGCATGTTGTTGCTTGGGTTGCGGCTAATCTATACCGCACTTTTTAGTTAAATTGGTTTTTTTCTATTACCCCCCTTATGCTGCGTTAAATCGATGGTTTAATTTAACTTTTCTATTTCATTAACCGCTTGTTTTAGACTATGGTTAGAGTCCGATCGCACAAAAAAGTAACCTTATTGTGTTTAAATATCTACATGCCCATGCGGTGTTGCTGGTTGTTAGCTTTATCATAGTAAACACGCTTAGTCTTGTTCAAGCTGCAGAAACGGCGCCGCGAACCCTTGTCTATGCATTACCCAACAGCAATCTTAACCCTATGTCCACCTATCAGGTTCGCCTTTTGCAAGCGGCACTTAATCATTCTGGTGAGCATTTTGTCTTAAAACCTGCGGCTGAAGCTATGGTGCAAAGTAGGGCATTAAAGGAAATAACAGATACTTCGCAAATAGATTTATTTTGGAGTATGACAAGCGAGGCGCGCGAGAAAATACTTCGGCCTATTCGTATTCCTATTGATAAGGGGTTGCTAGGTTGGCGTCTGTTACTCGTAAAGGAGCAAGGGCACATTGCGCCTAATTGGCAACGGATTACTGCTTTTCGCATGGTGCAGGGACACGACTGGCCAGATACGGAAATATTAAAAAAAGCAGGTTTCAAGGTAGATACTTCGGCAGATTTTAATTCGTTATTTAACATGATAGAAAAAGGCCGTGCAGATGCAATGCCGCGTTCAGTAAATGAGATACAAGGCGAGTTGGCCACTATCGCCAATAAATTAAACGTCGAGCCTGGCATTATGTTGTATTACCCGGCTGCTCAATACTTTTTCGTCGCCAAGCATGATGATAAGTTGGCACTGGCACTAGAGTACGGATTAAAGCAAATAATACAAAATGGCGTTTTCGACCAGCTTTTCAATGAGGAGTATGGCGACATACTACAACAACTGCAGCAAGAGCAGCGACGAATCATTAAACTGGATAACCCGTTACTGCCTAAAGGCACTCCGTTGCACCAAACTGAGTTATGGCAGCCACTGCCATCTAATGTTGATGACAACACCCATGCTTATTTAGAACGACCATAGAAAACACGCTTTGCCCATTGGCCGCACAGAGCGTTAACGCACCTTACTTTTTCGCACCATTTTATACAGTAGCTCTGGCGAAAGCCGTGATACTAAGGCGCCTAAACGCTCTTTTAGCCCACCGATAACAATATAGTTTTTTCCTTTTAGCAGTGCTTTTACTGCTTTTTCAGCAAACAGCTCGGCGCTCATGGCGTTAGCCTGGGCATCATCCATCTGACCAAGTGCGCTGCCATCACCGGTTAACGCGTTGCGTGATACATCGGTTTTAACAAAGCCTGGGAAAATAGTCGCGACACTCAGGCCTTGATCAAATAATTCAGCACGCAAGCTATTGGCCCATAAATGCAGCGCCGCTTTTGCCGCAGAGTAACTGCCACGATACTGCGTGCCAACTAAGCCAGCGACTGACGACACAAACACCACCTTGCCACCGCCGTCGGCTAGCAGCAGAGGTAGTGCCTGGCGAGTGAGGTTTATTTGGGCAAAATAATCGACTTCGAACAACTTACGCTCTGTATCCAGTGTGGTGTCGGTTATTAATGCTCGCTGGCTAATACCGGCGTTATTAATTAACCAGTCTAACCCGCCAATGAGTTGTTTTATGCTGTCAATGGCTGAGGTTATCGACTGGCTGTTGGTAATATCCAGCGGTAGTAGCAGATGCTGTGCGTTATTGGCAAGGCTGGCGCGAACCCGTTCTAGTTCGCTTTGCCGCCTGGCGCTTAAAATAAGCCTTGCTCCATCGGCGGCTAATTCCCGTGCCAGCGCCTCGCCAATACCGCCCGAGGCGCCGGTTATCCAGATTACACGGTCTTTAAGCTTTGTATTTTGCATTAACAGAATCACTTTGTCTTTTCGTTAGTCACGCACATTAGGGCAGAATTAGGCGTGTTGTAAAGGGCTGTCTTGCTTGGTTTTCACTTTGTATTTGCGCTGAAAATGGCCTTTAAACAAGATGATGGCGCCAACGCCTATTACTGGTGCAGCAAGCCAGGTCAGCATCATCCATTGCTCCGGCAACAACTCGCTGATAAGGCGACGGCCGCCAGCGGCAAAGAATGCAGTGTAAACGGCAATGCCGGTGCCGACCATTGAAGTGAAGTGTTCAATAATCCATTGCCGTGGTTTAATTTCTGCTTTAAATACATATACACAAATACTTGCAGCGATATAAAAACTCACGCCGGCAAAAATCATTAGCAGTGTTTGGTTAAATTTGTATCCTTGCCAGGCGACAAACAGCGATAACGGTAGCATAAGCAATACTGGACCAAGAAAACTAAGGCGTTTTAACAGGCTGCGATCGGCTTTTGCTAACAGCACACCAATAGCGTGGCGCACGGACACCCAGGTAAGCAGGCTTAACAGTAGCAAAAATTGTGAAAATACTACGCGCCAACCCAAAAAGCGCTGCAGCTCAATGCCGCTTAAATTGGGCATAGGATAGATGGCAAGCGGATCGTAGATGGTTAAGCCGCTCATCACCATGCCAGAGCCGGATACCAGTAGCATGATGTAATAAAATACTTGCCCGGCGTTGTTATGTAACTTGCTACCTTTTTTAACGATAACCGGTAGCCAAAACAGCAGTAATGCAATGCTGCCAAGTGCGATGTGTGTGTATAACAAGATGCTGTGTAATGCCGACATAATCAGTCTCCTTAGTGGTTGGACTAAGTGTATTGCGACTGCTTGTTCCGCACAGGTGCCAGAAGTCAGGATTTTACACTATGACTTTTGGCCTATTGCAGTTTTGCAAATGAAAAGCATAATACGCGGATGACAAATAAGCTGCCTTTATCCAGCCTGGCCGGTGTTTTGACCTGGGCGCTGGTATTTATTATTACCTTATCTCTTTTGCCGCCAACTACCGAGATGCAACATTGGCTTGGCGTTATCAGCTTGTTTTTACTCTATGGTGCGGCCTTTATTGCCTTAACCTTTGATTACTTTCGCTGCCCGCCGCATTCGCCAGCAGGCAAAAGCTTGCTGGTGTTACAGTTAGTTGCTGCGCTTGCTTTGCTGGTGTTGTTGCCCCAATCGCATTTCGCATATTTGGCGATTCTGACTATTATCTGGGCTGCCGTTTTACCCTTTGCACTGTCTCAGCGCAATGCCATAGCGTTAACGCTTGTCGTCGTTATTCTTTGGTTTAGCGTCGCATCTTACCAACAGCACCATGCGCTGTGGATTACGGCGTTGCTGTATGGTGCTTTTCACTTGTTTGCGGTTTTAGTGCAAAGCACGGCAAAGTCAGAGCAAACGGCAAAAGAGGAATTGGCAGCGAAACATCAGCAGCTGCAGGCAACGCAACAATTATTACAAGCAGCATCAAGACAAAGCGAACGTACCCGAATTGCCCGTAACTTACACGACTTGGTAGGCCACCATTTAACCGCGCTGACTATTCAACTGCAGGTAGCGGGACATATTACCGATGGCGAGGCAAAAGCGCAGATTGGTAAGTGTCACCAATTGGCGAAATTATTGCTTTCTGATGTCCGTGAAGCGGTTAGCACCATGCGGCAATATGCCGATTTGAGTTTGCTGGAGTCGGTACAGCAAATGGTTAATGTGTTACCACAACATGTGGAGATGAAATTGGATATTGCCTCTGGCATTGTCTTGCACGATTTATCTCAGGCACAGCATGTGCTGTGTATTATTCAGGAAGCAACATCAAACAGTCTAAAGCATAGCGGTGCAACAGCGGTGTTTATTTCAGCCTGTGTGGCACAGCAGCAGTTGTGTATCACGATACATGACAATGGTGTTATTGATGCTGGCTGGCGCGCTGGTAATGGTATTAAAGGTATGCAGGAAAGAGCTGCTGAATGTGGCGGACAGTTGAGCTACAAGCGTGTTGATGGCGCCATGCATTTAACGTTTAATCTGCCCTACAAAGGATCTGAGCATGTATAAGGTGTTACTGGTCGATGATCAAAAACTGATCCGCGACGGTATTAAAAGTTTGCTTGGCTTGTCGGGCAAAGTGGATGTGGTTGCGGAGTGTAGCGATGGTACGACGGTGCTAGATGCCTGCAATGTTTATAAACCGGATATTATTTTGCTGGATCTCTCCATGCCGGTAATGAATGGCGTGCAAACTTTGGATGCGCTAAAACAGGCTGGCAGTGACATTCCGGTGCTTATTTTAACCACCTTTGACGAACATGAAATGGTGTTAAAGAGTATTACATTAGGCGCGCGTGGCTTTTTGCTCAAAGATGTGTCGCTGGAAACTCTGGTAGAGGCGATTGCAACCCTCGCCGGCGGTGGAAGTTGTTTTGCGCCCAATATTACCGAGCGCTTACTGGGGGCAATACGCAGTAACGACGCTGGTGAAAAAAGCGACTTTGCTATGCCGGCGCAGTTGGAAGCGCTAAGTGACAAAGAATTAGAAATCCTGCAATTGATGGCCGCGGGCTACAGCAACAAAGAAATTGCAGCGGCATTGTTTAAATCTGAAGGTACAGTTAAAAACCAATGCTCAGCAATCTTGTCTAAGCTTGGGGTGCGCGATCGCACCCGTGCCGTATTGCTGGCATTGGAGTTAGGGTTAATTAGCTAGTTGTTGTAGCCATTAGGGTTAGCCGACTGCCAACGCCAGCTGTCACGCACCATATCGTCCAGTGTTTTTTCTGCCTGCCAACCTAACAGCGTTTTAGCTTTAGTTGGCTCAGCGAAGCATACTGCTATATCACCGGCGCGGCGCGGCGCTATTTGGTACGGTACAGCAATATTATTTACCCGGCTAAACGCATTAACCATATCCAGTACGCTGTAACCGGTGCCGGTGCCCAGGTTTATCGCCTCAATGCCGCGGTGTTTTTCAAGATATTGCAGGGCTTTAACATGACCACGGGCTAAATCTACTACGTGAATATAATCACGTACACCGGTGCCATCATGTGTGGCGTAGTCATCACCAAACACACTGAGTTCATCACGCTTACCTACTGCTACCTGCGAAATAAAAGGCATTAGGTTATTCGGTATGCCATTGGGATCTTCGCCAATCTGGCCACTGTCGTGAGAACCTACCGGGTTAAAATAACGCAGCAGCGTGATCCCCCAGTCCGGCTCTGCACATACCAAATCTTCCAGGATGTGCTCTATCATAAGTTTGCTTTGACCATAAGGATTTGTGGCAGAGCGTTCAGCGGTTTCCGGGATTGGCACTTTTTTGGCATCACCATATACCGTGGCAGACGAGCTAAATACCAACGTCTTAATATTAAACTCTCGCATTACACGGCACAGTGTGACTGTGCCAGCGACGTTATTATCGTAATAATGCAGCGGTATTTGCGTAGATTCACCTACGGCTTTTAAACCGGCAAAATGCACTACGGCACTGATGTTGTAATCCGTGAACAGTTGACGTAGTGCGGTTTCATCCCGAATATCGCCGCTCAGGCTGACAATCTGTTTACCGGTAAGTTGTTCAACCCGTTTAAGCGCCATATCTGAGCTATTGCTGAAGTTATCAAAGCTCAGCACCTGATAACCGGCGTTTAGTAATTCCAGTGCAGTATGGCTGCCGATATAGCCGGCGCCGCCAGTCAGTAAAATATAACTCATGCCTGTTTCCTTGTTCCTGCTTTACGGCAGTACTTTTTTGAATGGCTTAACGGTTGAGCATGCATATACACCTGCGGCCAGATAAGGGTCTGCATCGGCCCACGCTTGGGCGTCAATTAATGAGGCAAATTCGGCGACCACTAACGAGCCACTAAAACCGGCCGCACCGGGGTCTATGCTATCAATAGCAGGCGTTGGCCCCGCCAGTAATAAACGGCCTTCAGTCTTAAGTTGTTCTAAACGGGCCAAATGGCTCGGGCGCGTAGCCATACGCTTATCTAAACTGCCTTCATTATCTTCAGAGTAAATCATGTAAAACATAGGAGGATCCTTCTGCAGAGCTTATTTTGACTGGCGCACGATAGCAGATCTTTACCGTTGTTCCAACGCTGTTGAACGCATCGGAGCAGTACAGACTAGGATTTGCTGCAACAGCCTGTTAGCATGCAGTGCGCTATAACAATAACTGGGCACAGCTCAGACATTCTAATAAGAAAAATTCAGGGAGTCCGCGTAGCAATGAAACGTGAACAATTTAGCTCTAGCCTGGGCTTTGTGCTGGCAGCCGCCGGTTCAGCCGTCGGTATCGGTAATTTAGTTGCCTTTCCGGTCATGGCCAGTAAAAACGGCGGTGCCGCCTTTTTAATAATGTATACCTTTTTTGTCTTCTTTATCTGTTTGCCAGTGATGTTGGCAGAGATGAGCCTGGGGCGTCATACCCGTCAGAACCCACTGGGGGCTTACACTGAAATTGGCCAAAACCGTGCATGGCGCACCGTAGGGTGGATGTCGGTTATCACGCCTTTTATGATCGGCGTGTTTTATCTGGTTATTACGGTATGGATATTCGGTTATCTGGCAAAATCTGTGATGGGGCAACTTACTGAGCTTGCCGCGCCTGACAGCTTTGGCAGTTTTATTAATAGCAATGAACTGTTTGTCTATATGGCCATTGTTATTGGCCTTACCTTCGCTATCTTGCAGGGGGGCGTTAAACAAGGCATTGAAAAAGCCGCGCGGGTATTGATGCCGATGCTGTTTGTTATGCTTATCGCCTTGGTTATTTATGTATTTACGCTGGAAAACGCCATGTTAGGGGTGAAGTTTTTCCTTATTCCAGAGTTTGATAAGTTAACGGGTAAGGTATTAAACGGCGCCTTGGCACAGGCGTTTTTCTCACTGTCACTGGCGATGGGTATTTTAATTACCTATGGCTCCTATATTCAGAAAAACAACAATATTGTGCATGCCGGTAAAATGGTGGCAGGGTTGTCGGTGTTGGTAGCCTGTTGTTCTGGTTTACTTATATTGCCTGCGGTATTTTCTTTTAACCCGGATATACAGTTAAGCACTTTATCTGAATCTAGTATCAGCATGATTTTCACCTTCTTGCCAAAAATCTTTTTAGCCATGCAGGCCGATATTGGTTATTTTGGTGCCAGCTTTATTGCCGGTTTCTTTTTCCTGCTGGTGTTTTTTGCCGCGTTAACGTCGCTAGTTTCAATTATTGAAGTACCGGTGTGTAGTTTGATGGACCAAAAAGGCGTAAGCCGTCGCACAGCGCTATTTTCTTTGGGGGCTGCAATGATAGCGTTAGCGGTTATTTGCGCGTTATCATTTGGCCGGGTAGAGCTATTTAGCAACCTGTTAAGCTACGGTGGTATCAATAAGTCATTCTTTGATGTGGTTTATGACATCTTCTACGAAACCATACTGCCACTAAATGGTTTGTTGTTATGTCTGTTTGTTATCTACCGTTGGAAGAAACATAACTTTGATGCGGAAATTAGCCAAGGCAATGACACCTTCGCCGGCTCTTTTTTGCAAAAATACGTTAACTTCTCACTGGGTACCTTTATTCCATTTATCTTGGCGGTGATTTTCGTGAATACCGTTGCAACGATTTTCTTTGGAAAAAACCTGTTGTTTTAACTGAGATATAAAAAGAAAAAAGGCAGCGAATTCGCTGCCCTTTTTTATGTCTATTGCTAGCTTACTTTGCCAGTTTTTGTGTCATAGCTTCAACCACTGCAGCGATATCCAGCATCTCTTTTTCGCCGCTGCGACGGTTTTTATACTCCACCTGCTGGTTGTCCAGGTTACGCTCGCCAACAACGATGCTGTGCGGAATACCCATCAGTTCCATGTCGGCAAACATAACGCCAGGACGCTCTTTACGGTCATCAAATAGTACCTCAAAGCCAGCAGCGATTAACTCGTTATATATGCGCAATGTGGCTACTTCGACGCGTGCAGACTTGTGCATATTCATTGGGATCAGTGCAATTTGGAACGGTGCAATCGCGTCCGGCCAGATAATGCCGTATTCGTCGTTATTCTGCTCAATAGCAGCGGCGATAATGCGTGATACACCAACACCATAACATCCCATCGTCATGATCTGGTGTTTGCCTTCTTCGTTTAACACACCGGCTTTAAGTGCTTGTGAATAACGGTCGCCTAATTGGAATATATGGCCAACTTCAATGCCGCGTTTAATCACTAACTTGCCGTTACCGCATGGGCTGGCATCGCCTTCGACGATATTGCGTAAATCCGCTATGCTGTAGTCTTTACTATCACGATCCCAGTTAACGCCTGTGAAATGGTAGCCGTCTTTATTGGCGCCACAGATAAAGTCACTTAGGTGAGCTGCACTGCGATCAACAATTACCGGTATTGGCATGCCAACCGGCCCCAGTGAACCCGGGCCTGCGCCAATAGCTGCACGAATTTCTTCTTCAGAGGCAAATACCAGCGGGCTTTGCACTTGCGGTAGTTTTTCTGCTTTAATTTCGTTTAGCTCATGATCACCACGCAGTACCAGTGCCACCAGCGTTTGCGGCGCTTTGTCATCAGCTTTTGCGGCATAAACAATTAGCGTTTTGCTAACCAACGCCATTTCTTGCTGTAAAAGAGCGGCTACGTCGGCGACTGTTTTTGCATTTGGCGTTGCCACTTCGCTAAGTGCTTGTGTTGCCGCTGCTCGCTGTCCTTCAGGGGCTAAAGCTTCGGCCATTTCAATGTTGGCGGCGTAATCACTTTCATCTGAAAACGCGATAGCGTCTTCACCAGATGCGGCTAGCACATGGAATTCGTGCGACATGCTACCACCAATGGCTCCGGTGTCTGCCAGTACCGGGCGGAAATCCAGCCCTAAGCGGGTGAAAATGTTGCAGTAGGCTTGATACATCGCATCATAAGTTTGCTGCAGGCTGTCCTGGCTTAAGTGAAAAGAGTAAGCGTCTTTCATCAAAAACTCACGTGCGCGCATCACGCCAAAGCGCGGACGACGTTCGTCACGAAATTTAGTCTGAATTTGATATAGGCTCAGTGGTAACTGTTTGTAGCTGGTAATTTCACGCCGTACTATGTCAGTAATAACTTCTTCATGCGTTGGACCCAGAACGAAATCACGCTGGTGGCGATCTTTAAAGCGCAGCAGCTCGGCATCCATTTTGTCCCAGCGGCCTGACTCTTGCCACAGCTCAGCCGGTTGTACCATCGGCATTAACACTTCAATGGCGCCGGCTTTGTTCATTTCTTCGCGCACAATGTTTTCTACTTTACGTAGTACCCGCACGCCAGTGGGCAAATAGGTATACATGCCTGATGCGACTCGACGTACCATACCGGCACGCAGCATTAATTTATGGCTAATGACTTCGGCATCGGCCGGTGTTTCTTTGATGGTAGATAATAAGTACTGACTGCTGCGCATCGTATTCTCATATTCGTGCTAAAAAATTGCCGCCATTCTAGCAAGGCGGCAAGTGCAATTCTATTGGAGTTTTATCTGGTGATTAATCAGTTTATTGCTGACTTGCTGTTTATCTGTCATGCCGCCTACAGAGTACACTTCGCCATCTATTACTACTAAGCCGCGAAGATCCATTACAGGCAGGGTATCTGCCGCATTTAGCCAGCGTTTCTCGGAGGGTGAAAATAGCCAGACACTGTTATCTGGCTCTGACGCGACGGTGTTATAGCCAATACCGTTGTAGTTGTATGGGTTTGTTGTTCCACCGATAAACGCCATGACGGCTTTGCCATCAACCACAGTGTTAATGCCGGCCATGCGATAACGAGCAGTGCCGGTTGGGTGGGGAACTTTACGCCAATCAATGACATTGGCATTGTTGCCGACTTCTCCCAGATAACAGGCTGGTTCACTAACGTATTCACGTTTTTTATCAGCAAAATGTTCTAATGCGACACCATCGCAGACCAGCATTTTATTGTCGACCATGGCCGCAGCATGGCCAAACACTGGTTTGCCAGGAAAGGGTGTGGCCTGTGACCAGCGCTGAGTGTAGTTGTCGAACAGCTGCACTAAATTGACATTACCATGGTCGCTCCAACCGCTTATAATATAGATATAACGATTTTGATAGGTCAGTGCGACGGCATCATCTATTGGAACGGGGATATCATTCAGTTTGGTATAACGCTGTGTCACAGGGTCAAACCGATAACTATCTTGTGCGGTTTGTTCACTGCCATCGGCATTAACCGCAAAGCCACCAAAAATGAAAAAGTTGTTATTAAGGGCGACTGCGCTTGCTGCAATACGACCATTTAAACGCTGCTGACTTGGTACGTCTGGCATAGCGCGCCAGCCAAACTCACCCACGGTATGCATAAAGACTTTATTATGAATATCGGTTTGTTGTTTGCCCTGTCCTATGCCCATAAAACTGACAATATAGGTTTTGCCACGTACAGTGGTACTGGCAACGGCATTATTGCTTACCGGCTCGGGTAGGTCGGGCAGTGGCGATGCGGCTATCGTCATACAAGTGGTTGCCGCTGCCAGGCTACTCAGATAGCGAATGGATTTCAGTAACATGGTTATGCTCTCCGTTGACGGTCCATTTAATATTGTAGTTATACAGTGTCATGCCATAACTTTGTTCACCATCACGTTGTTTTTTATAAGATGGCCTGGGATCTTGTTTTAATACTTTCTCTATAAACACGGCTAAATCCGGGTATTGACGTTGTTGTTGACAAAATGCACTGGCGTTATCACTAAAACTCACTGTCATTGCAGTATGCGGTGCCGCATCCGCAAAGCCTCCGGCAGCGTTGGGTAGCGCATCGGAATAGGGTAAGTAAGGCTTGATATCCAACACTGGGGTGCCATCGAGTAAATCAATGCCGCTGAGTTTAAGCATGAGTTTACCGTTTTTGCGTTCTATCCCTTCTAGTTTTACGACAGATAAACCAACAGGATTAGGTCTGAAGGTTGCTCGCGTAGCAAATACGCCTTTACGGGCATTACCGCCCAGCCTTGGCGGGCGCACCATAGGAGACCAGCCTTTATCAGCGGTTTCATGGAATACGAACACTAACCAAAGGTGGCTGAAACTGTCGATACCACGCAAAATAGCATCATCGCTGTAGTTATCTTCCAATACCAGATGCCCTGTGGCCTCAGGGATTAACCCTGGCTGGCGCGGGATAGCAAATTTTTGCTTATAGGGTGACTTAACATAACCCACAACATTAAATTGAAAAGACGCCATAAGCTCCTGTGGTATTAAAGACAAAACTGAACATGCAGTATTATGCGGCTTTTTTATAAAACAACAAGTTATGCAAAAGACGTCTAAATGTCTTTGACGCTATACCCTAATGTGCGGTAAAAAAGAGTTATTAATAAATACTGTAGATACCGCTATGGAACGCAAAATTTTACTTACCGAGTGTCCTGATTCAAAAGGGCTCATCGCACAAATCACCAATATTTGTTACAAGCATCAGCTTAATATTATTCGTAATACCGAATACGTTGATCCCGTAAGTGGCCAGTTTTATATGCGAACTGAACTTGAAGGTGTGTTTAATGATCATACCCTGCTGTTTGACTTAGACCGGGCTTTGCCACCGGGATCTCAGCGCAGCCTGGTCAGCAAACGAGCAAAAAAAGTAGTGATACTGGTAACAAAAGAGGCGCATTGTCTGGGCGATATTTTAATGAAGGTGTTCGATGGCTCGCTGGCATTGAATATTGCCGCTGTGGTAGGGAATTATCCTGAGCTGGAACAACTGGCCGCCCGTTTTGAATTGCCCTATCACTATGTCAGCCACCAAGGATTAAGTCGAAGCGAGCACGAGACGGCTTTACTGGAGATCATAAAGCCTTATCAGCCGGAATATTTAGTATTAGCCAAGTTTATGCGCATTTTAACCCCAGCGTTTGTGGCGCAGTTTCCAAGTAAAATCATCAATATACACCATAGTTTCCTGCCTGCGTTTATTGGCGCAAACCCTTATCAACAGGCTTTTGAGCGCGGCGTTAAAATTATTGGTGCAACAGCACATTTCGTTAACGATGATTTAGACGAAGGGCCAATTATTCAGCAGATGGTAGCACAGGTCGATCACAATTTTAGTGCACAGGATATGGCTCGCGCGGGGCGGGATGTGGAAAAGTCAGCCTTAAGTAAAGCCTTGCAATTGGTCGTAGAGGACAGAGTCTTTGTGCACGGGAATAAAACGGTTATTCTTTAATGAACGGAATAAAGCACAAACTGTAGCTGGCATTCTTTGTTTTGTTACCTAAACAATGTGATGCCTCATACTGGTCTGAGCCATGATGAGGCAAAATATGCCGCTTAAATCAAGCTTATTCGCTATCAGTTGAATTTGTCAGGTCTAGCGTATAAATGTTATCAAGGTTATCAATACAAGCGTGGCTTACGCGCAAATCTTTTACGCGGCCATTACGCAAACTATAAACCCAACCATGAACAGTCAGTGGCTGGCCACGTTCCCACGCTTCTTGCACAAAGCTGGTGTGACACAAATTGCGAACTTGTTCCATCACATTCAATTCTATCAATCGATTTAGCCGTTCACCTTCATCAGCGATAATATCGACTTCATCACGATGCATAGCATAAACATCTTTAACGTTACGCAACCAGTTATCGACAAAACCAACCCGTTGTTTTGTCATGGCTGCTTTCACACCGCCACAGCCATAATGGCCCACAACTATAATGTGCTTTACCTTTAAAATATCGATAGCGTACTGCAGTACTGACAAGCAGTTCATGTCGGAATGTAGTACCAAATTAGCGACATTACGGTGCACGAATAGCTCACCAGGTAATAGACCGACAATTTCATTAGCTGGGACGCGGCTATCGGAACAGCCAATCCATAAATATTCAGGTGCTTGTTGTTCTGACAGTTGCTTAAAAAATCCTGGCTGGTCCTTTTCAATTCGGTCAGCCCAGTTCTTGTTGTTAGCAAACAGTTGTTTAAAATCAGGCATACTTCTACCTTGAATTGATAATCGCGATAAGATAGCCGATCTTACCTGTTTTTAGAGCACCGACCAGCAAAAATCTCACTTTCTATTGGATAATAGCTACTGTGATAGGGTTTTATTATTTTTAGAATAACAACAAATAGTACATTTGTTATTATAAAATGTTTTACTGTGCCATCGTACATAGTATTGAATAATTATTAACTCAAGCTGAATGAGGAGATTTTTAATTTTATAACATTATTTGTTTTGCCTTTATTTTTTTTTGCTGATTGATTATGCTGTTAGCATTAGTTATTAAAGGAGATTGTAATGTCAATTTTATTAGATAAACGTGAGCTTAAAAAAGCAGCTAAAGAGCTAACACTCGCTAAATTAACAGAAGTGATTGATGTTCTTAATTCGGTTTTAGCTGAACGTCAAAATGAAGTTGAGTTGATTACGCAATTAGAGCAGTTAGCGAAGTCGCAAGGATTCACCCTGGAGCAGTTAGGTTATAAGTTAAACAATGAAAATGTTATTGTTGCTGCAGCGGATACGTCTGCGAAGACAGCAAAGCGACCAACCAAGCCAAAATTCAAAACAATTAATAAAGACAGCCAATATTTTTATGTCGAAAATGGCCAACTGCAGTTATTGCGTACTCATACGATGAAAAAGGGCTTGCAGGCGCGAGGTATTGATGTGGTGCCGGTTGCCAAGGTAGAGAAAAAATATGCAAAGCAAATTGATGGTTTGATCGCTGAAGCCACTGCACAAGCAGTTGAGAATTTTAATGCCAAAGTGGGAGCCTGGAACGAATGGGCCGCTGCAAATGATGAAGAAATTTTGACGGCAAAGTAAAATGATTTAATAATAAATAACCCGGCCATGTGCCGGGTTTTTTATTTGCAATAAGTTACTTTATCTGGGCATCCAGAGATTGGCCATTGACGTCTTTACTGTCGTCACTCATTAAATATAAATATAACCACATTAAATCTGCCGGCGTTTTAAGCAGGCTAACATCTTCCCCAGGGTAAGCACGACTACGCATTTTTGTGCGGGTGGCGCCAGGGTTTATACAATTTACTCTTACTGTCGTATTATCAAACTCATCGGCCATAATTTGCATCAGGCCTTCAGTAGCAAATTTTGATACAGCATAGGGCCCCCAAAACGCTCGCCCTTTGCGCCCAACACCAGACGACGTAAACACAATCGATGCAGACTCTGAACGTTTTAATACGGGGATAAGCGCTTGGCTTATTAACATAGCTGCGGTAACGTTTACCTGCATTATGTCGTTCCAGGTTGGCAGGTCAATATGTTCAAAAGGGCTTAGAACACCAAGTATGCCCGCATTATGCAATACGCCATCAAGTTTACCGAATTCTGCCTGTATTGTTGATGCCATATCGCGGTAATGTTTCGCGGTAGCACCTTTTAAATCCAACGGTATGATAGCTGGTTCTTTGCCGCCTGCGGCGATAATTTCATCGTAGACTGCTGTTAGTTTACTGACGGTCTTTCCTAGCAATATCACTGTAGCACCGTGGCTAGCATAAGTTATTGCTGCCTCTTTGCCAATACCGTCACCGGCTCCGGTAACCAATATTACTTTATCTTTTAGTGCGTCATTAGCTGCTTGATAACTTTGCATAAACCTTAACCTCTTGCCGCAAAAACGGCGCAAGCATACTCGCAATTAGGTCACTTTGCACCTTTCTTAGCGGATTCTGTATTTTTCAGCTAGCGAATTGCTTAGGTTTGAGTTAACTTTAACTGGTCGTAGCTGTTGCAGCTATATGAATAGAATTACCAATAAGCAAAACGAAAATTTGTTTTGCATATAAAAAAGAAAAAATAAGGATAGGGGGAGAAACTATGAACAAGCTGGCACTCAGTGTAGCTGTAACACTCGCACTTGGTTTGACCGGGTGTGGCAGTGAGTCTTTAGATGACATTAAAACCGAAGTCGGTGAAAACACCGTCAAACCGTATTCACGCGTCGTTTTCGATCCGGGTGCCAGTACCCCACGCCTATCAGTACCCAATGATTTGTTGTTCCAGGGCACAATGGATGGCACCTTAACGCTGGATGCTGGCCCAACACCAGACTACACGAACCCTCAGGTTGCGTTAGGTGCACTGGACGGTTGGTCAACCCAAAACCCGTTTACCATGGCAGTTGACCTTGCACCTGGCGCGACGCTGGTTGCAAGTTCAGTACAACAACCAGGTGCAGTGCGTTTGTATGAAATGGTAATGCAAGATCCAGCCTCAGCGGTTGATGAATGTCAGACTCCATTTAGAGGTTTTGCCTGCCAAGCCGTTGCTGAGTTAACCTTTGGCCAGGATTTTGTCACAACAGTGAGTGGCAACAACATTGTTGTTGTTCCTTTAAAACCGCTTAAATCTGCCACAACCTATATGTCGGTGTTAACGTCGCTGATTGAAGATAGCAACGGTCAATCTATCGCTCCTTCAACGTCCTATGAATTGGTAAAACAGGACGATGATGCGCTACCACTTAGCACCCCCTCACAAATTTCATTACAGAAGCTTATTAATAGTTT
>Ga0100394_1001720_pt1 | contig 18203 bp, 8 predicted proteins | sample CryGeymeta201518_FD_81549 | JGI IMG/M metagenome (GOLD analysis project Ga0100394, IMG submission 81549) | Groundwater microbial communities from Crystal Geyser aquifers in Utah, USA - Crystal Geyser metaG 2015-18 | ecosystem: Environmental > Aquatic > Deep subsurface > Groundwater | place: USA... | reverse complement strand
GGAGTGTGAACTCGCCGAGCAAAGCCAAAATCGCACAGTTTCATACGGGCCCCTGCAGTCTTGAACTGTGTTTTGAGGTTGAAAAGATTAAAAAGTGCAAGTAAGCGATTGCAAAGCAAAAAATCAATACTTGTGAAGTGTTTGACTTACCGGAAGCAGCAGATTTTGTGGCTTGATATCTGGAGTCGGTGAGACAACATGGCGATTTAAGTTATTGAGACAAAAGCAAAAAAAAAAAGGTTCCTTCAACTTCTCATGAAAATAACTTACCTCGATGAGCAATGCCATTTTCGTGCAGGCACTTAACTGCCGCCAATAGCTGTTTCATCAGTTCTCGAGCATCCTGTTCGGTGTAGCTCGTCCGCTCAACAATTTGATCAAAGACATCTCCACCACTCATGAATTCCATCACCAAAAAGAAGTAGTCCTTTTCTTCGTAAAAATCACAAAGTTGAACTACGTACTTTCCGTGTCGACCCAAAGACTGCATGATCGTCACTTCATTCAAGATTGCTTCGTCGTCTTCCCCTTTTAATCCTGCCCGTTTGATCACTTTGACGGCAAACTTCTCTTTGGTTGCTTTGTGCTGACACTTCCACACAGTAGCAAAAGAACCTTTTCGAATTTTCTTTACCAAGTCATAACGATCACGAAAGGTGTCTTGTTGGATTGCCGTAATAGACTTCCCGAGATATTCTACTGCTTCATTGCCATCGGTTCCTCCGTTCGATGTTGTCGTGCCGTTGGTTTCAGCAAGGGTGCTGTCTCCAATGTCATCGCGGTGCGAGGCTCGAGAAGATTTGTGTTGCGAGAAGGAGATGTTTCCGCCCTGCCAGAAACTTGCTGTAGCTGCCCATCGAACCGCCCCCATGGCACCCCTCAATTTGTCTCGAGCCTTAAATTTCTTTAATTCGCGTAAGGTTCCCGACAGATCTGTTCCTTCCAAGGCTTCCGCCGGCAATTTTTGTATCCAATTGCTCTCGTATGCTTGCTTTGCATTCAAACGATTCTTGGAATTGACCGTCAAGAGTTGCGATATTAATTGTTTCGCTGGTAGGCTAACCCTCTTCCAGTATTTGTCGTGAAACGTAAAATCAGAGGCACGGATTTTGCGGAAAAGTTCACTATGATCTTTGCCTTGAAACGGAGGGTATCCGCATATTATCATGTATATAAGGCATCCAATCGACCACATATCACACTTTTCATCATAAGGAGACCCCAGCACAATCTCGGGTGCCACAAATGCCGGAGTGCCGCATCTTGTTTTGAGAAAACTCCCAGGTGGACAGGCTTTAGCAAATCCGAAGTCGGCCACCAAAATTCCGGTATCGCTTCCCTCTTCTTTGAGAAGTAAGTTCTCGGGCTTTAAATCTCGGTGAACAATAGATCGCTCGTGGATTTCGGCCATGGTTTGGATCAGCGTTACAGCTAAATCTCGGGCATTCTTTTCATTGTATTTGGATCGCTTCGTTAATCTATCAAATACATCTCCACCTCTGGCCAACAATTGGACCATGAACAGCTTGTCGGGCTGAACAAAAAAATCGATAATCTTAATCACATTGTCCACGTCGTGTAATTGTCGAACCGTGTCTACCTCTGTAAATACTGCCTTGTAGTCTTTTGGTTTTAACTTTTTCCGGTCAATAATTTTGACAGCGTACAGCTGGTCTGGATAACGATTGTGCCGACATTCGTAAACGGTTCCAAAAGATCCTGCCCGCAGACGTTTTTCCAGTTTGTAGAGATTGTCAAAGGTCGTGACACCTTTCAATTGAAAGAGTTCTTCCATGATGAAGGGAGTCTCGGATAAGGGCGCCTGGGACACCCTGTGAGCAGCCTCCAGGAACTGGAGTGTTGATGTCTCGGGAGCAATTTCTTCCGTCATGACAACACTGGCACAAGATCCATCGTCGATAGTGATGCCTCTATTGGTTACTACATCCATCTTATTTTCGTCATCGTCGACGTCCATGGGGGTCTCTCCCTCCAGCTCCTCCTCTTTCTCTTTCACCTCTTTCGCCAGTTTAATGAAAGCTTGCATCATCTTGTTGGATCAAACCCTCCGGATATACGAGACTGTTGGTGCTTTTGCTGGATTGTCTGAGGTGTTGCTAGTAGCTTCTGAATAGCTAGAGTCGGTAGTCGGTGGTCGTAACCCTGATTGCGCCGTCGTAAAAAAATAATGAAATAATAGACTAGACCCCTACTGTAACACAAGTTTGCAGGGGATCACCTTAGTACCACTACTACTAGAGTAGTTAGTAGTAGGGTCAACAACGCATCTCAAAATCTGCTACGGACGAATCTGTTGTACCGTACTAGACTACTAGCTAGTACCGTACTAGCTAGGGTATGTATGGTGGTACTAAAAGTCTACACAGTTACTAGTATATTGAAAGATGAAAAGCTTAAGGTTAATGCTAGATTCGGTCATTAGCGCTGTGTTTTTTACCAACAGCCGTCACATCAGCGTCAAGTACTAGGGTCCGCGTGCCGGAAGCATGCGAGATGAAAGCTTCATGATCATGATTCGAAGAGGATGGCATGGACAATAAAGACTCTCCATCGTTGTCCATTTCGATCTCAGTTTCGGGAGAGTAGGGACCAAGAAGTCCAGTCTCAGGTAGTTTCGTTTTTCGTCGGAACCGATTCGTACTGCCTTTTTTATAGGTTGATGTTTGTGAAGAAGAGAGAGACGATGATCGTCTTCGCCGTGCTCGCTGCTTGACGTCGCGACACCTTGTACTGTTAGCTTCTCCCAAGGACGTCCGAAATCCAAGAGTACTATTAACGCTTCTGTTGCTCAAGTCTGCTGATAAGGATTCGAAACTACAATTCAAAGTAAGGTGCATATCCGGGAGGCTGCTTGTACTTTCTGATGACGTCAGAGAGGTCTTCTCCTTCCCCGCAGCTGCCATAAAATTGAATACTTTAGAATGGGTCCCAAGCAGACCAGTAGTCGTTTGACGGCGGCGCATCTTGGACATTGAAGAAGAACTACTAGTGCGGATCAATTGTTTACCCGTTGAATACCACCTTTCAAGTCGAGGATTTGTAGCTTTTACTGCTTCGAGGACCTTTACCACATGCTCGGGAAGAGATCGCTTCTCTTGAGTGGTTGATGCCTCGTCACTTCGGTTGTTCAGCTGTGATTCAGCTTCACGAGTTCTCGATTCGTGCGCCTCTACTCTTTGCGAAGATTTCAATGGCAACAAGTCTGTCAACCTAGATAAAACCTCGCTGAGATCTTCTGATGTCTCTTCAGTATTTGACTTCTTTGACTCCAACGCTGTATCTGAAGACAAATCATGATTTTTGATCCGGGAATCTTCTTCTGCAAGGTCAGATTTTCCTTGCTTTTCCGGACCAGTCACTGGGGCTGGTAACGTAGCTTCATCATCTTCTGATCTTAAAACCTGCGTTTGGTTTACAGGCTTTTGAAGTTTTTTTTGTATCGCAAACAGGTCAACCCGTTTCAGTGCGGACATATCGATGAGCTCCAGCAAAGCTTCATCAGCACCATGCGTTTCATGAGCCAGTGATGATTCATTTTGTGGCGACTCGGTATTTGTAGACGTAGATTTGGAAGGAAGCTTCGAAAGTGCTTTAACCGACTCCAATGGCTTCAAGAGCGGAGTTGACTCTTTGAAGAAAGCTTCCTCCCTGGAATAGGATGCTCCCAATTTTAATAATCCTGACAGAGTTCTACCGACTACGGGTCTTGTAGCACCAGATTCATAAGACGCCTTGGATGGCTCTACTCGCATTGCTGCTATTAGCTCGGAAGAAGCACGATTTTGTAATCCAGAAATGATGTGACCGAAATCGGTCATGGCGGAATCACGCCGACGCTCGGAATGATTTGCACTACTCTGAAAAAAAAGGGATGCATCGAAAGACTTTGACCGTGTAGGTTTCGATTCCCAACCCGCTTGTCTGTTATTGGGCTCGCTGATGACAGCAACTGCCATCATTGAAGATGCAGACTTACTTCTAGATGGCGGTAATCGCTGATTTGTGGCCTTATCTTTCCTCTTTGGAGCGTTGTTTGACTCTTGCTTTTTCGGGGGCTGATATAAGGAGTATAATCTAGATGGGAACTGTAGTCGTTCATCCGCTGTTTGGGACGTCTTAATGGTAGGCATTTTGGATGAGCGACTTGACACTCGTTTGGGTATTGTTCGTTGTCGACTAGTAGAGGAGGAAGTCCTACCTGGCGCAGACTTTGGTGCATCACCCGATTTCGATCTCGATGGTGTTCGTCGAGGCATCTCCAGACCTCGCGGGCTCTTCCTTTTGATAGCAGGTAATGCCTTTGTGGAAGACGAACATGATTTAGTTTTCGGAGGAAGATTTTGCTTCGTACGCAGTATACTCGGACGTCTATGACAGGGCTTGGAGCCGGCTTTGGAAGCCTCGGATAAGTCGTCGCAATCCTCGGAGGTTTGGGAGCGGGTTCGCCTTGGAACTTCACAAGATTTTGATCGCCGGACGCGACCCCTAATGTAGTGTACGGGCTGCGATTGGGTGCAGAAAGAGCATGTGCCTGCATCTGCCTCTTCACCAGATATTCCTGAGCAGGTACACATGACTTCTTCAATGCCTTCATCGTCTCCCAGTTGCCGCGATCCGTTATTTTCTAAGTCCGTTGTAGATCGGTGCTGATCTGCCTCCCGTCTTCGACTAGCGACCTTTTTCGATTGATCTGGTACAATTTCTTTTAGAGGATCTGTAGTTGAACGGCGGCGCGTGGTCCGCTGTCGAATCTTCTTCTGGTTACGCGCACCAAAGCCAAAATCAAAGTCCTCCAACCTTTTGTTGTCCTCTGAATTGTCCTTGCGGGTAGCGTCTCCTGACAATGTGTTCTTATCATTGATTTCCAAGGCACTTTGCGATGTGTGGTTGCTATCCCATGCTCTCAATATACTGCAACTACTGCCACTGTGCTCGTCTTTCAAAGAAGCGCACTTGGCACAGGATAATTGCTTGGGCGATAGAGACACGTCGTTCTGTGATTTGTTTTTGTTAAGATCTATCTCACCGATACGACAGTCATCTTTATGATATTTTCTTTTTTTCTTGGCTACCTTCATAGCTTCTTTCATGATTTTTTGTGTGTCACTTTCTGCCTTTTTCCGTTGTTTCTTGTCGCTGATCTCAGTAGTCACGGCGTGGTTCTTCTTTTTGAAGAGGTTGCGAAAGTTCACGAGAGGCACCAGCTGTTCTTGTTGTTCTTTTCCCAGAGCCTCACCAGCTTTTTCGTTGATTCTTTCGGACAGAGATGCTTGATAAACATCCAGCAAACTCGCCGGAAGAACATTTTTGTCAGAGGAGATTGCAGTTTGGCCTCTGGTGATGTCGCCATACTTTTGTTGTTGCTTGCGGCAATCCTCGCTGGAAGTAAGAGACGATAAGATTTCATCTGATTTGAACCCCTTCAACTTTTTGGCCGCTAGCTTGAACATTTTTCATTTTGCTATTGCTTTTTTTTTCTTGAATGGTGGGAATGTGGAACGGGCCTAAGTCGCTATTAGTTATTTCTTATTTTAAGAAGTCGACTAGACTACTGTTAGCTACTGTACCAGGTACTACTAGCTAGTACTATCGTAGTATGAGCCGGTGCTAAACCGTCAAGTCATGAATGAGATTAAGATTACAATGTTCGTCCAGCTCTACTACTACTAGTAGTGGTACAGTACTAGTAATACGGTACTACTGCCTAGTAGTAGTACCAGTACTGGTACCAGGTGCTACCTAGTAGTAGTCTTCGTTTTTTAATTGTTGAAAAGTAATCAGTCGTCACTACTGGCAGCCGCTTTTGGACATTCGTCTAAGTGAGGAAGAGGATGACTCTGGGAAGTTTACTCCTGTTGTCGACTCAGTCTGTTACCGCTATTACACTACCAGTACGGCGGAGAGTACGGTCCTTATCCCAACAAGAAGTGTGTTTAATACTAATAATTGCCAATAATAAGATTAGTACCAGGGTAGTAGATAAAAGATCTGGAGACTACCTGGCAGTAGACCCCAGAGTACACCATACTAGTACTCGGACACATAACAAAGCATGGTGTCTTAGCTACTGTAGGTAAAGGTACAATGATTGTTGCCGGTAGTCCAGACGAGAAATATTTTTTATGCCAGTTTGTTTCTACTAGTACAACTACTATTACGAGTGGTAGCTGCTAGGTTGGGTCCCGATGATTGTTGCCGGTAGTCTAATAGAGTAGTCTAGTCAAGAAGATAAAAATATTTTCCTTTTGCCAGTTTGTGTTTACTATTAATAGTAGCTAGGTTGGCCTGCTTGTAGTCTCCAGACTGCTGTCGGGTTGTGGATTCAAAAAGTTACTGGCACCTTCAGCTACTCTACTACTCTTTTCTCTAGTAGTCGTAGAAGTAGACTACTAGTAATAAGTACTCTAGGTGGTCGAACTACCTGGTACTAAAGCAGCTATTAGGTCTAAACAATTACAATTACAATTACAATTCCTTTCCCTTTCCCAATTACTATTGGTAGTACGGGAAAGGACCACCACCCTCATTCTTAAAGTTAACCTAGACCTTATCTTGCGAATGACTGAACCGCTCGAGATATTCTAGTCCATTATTTTCATCACTGGTACAAACAAGAAAGGCCAGAGTTCTCTATTACCACTGGTAGGCTGTTATGCTGTTGCTGTGGACTTGTGGACTTGTGGATATCTCTATTATCTTCTGACTGTATTCTCCCCTCCAGAAACAAGTAAAAACATACCAGACCGAGATTGGCTCGTAGAGTTTGATTTTCTGCATTGATTATTGAGGCTTCCATGTTTGCGATGGCTACTGCGCAAACAATAGACCTTTCCTGTCCTTCCTTGTCTTTCCTCGAGAGTTGCCCAGTAGCTATTCTTCGTTGCTTCCATCATGGAGAACCGTGTCGATGAGCATCATGGAGATTTATTCACTCGAGAAGAACGCTTCTTACAGAGCTTAATTACAGGTGATAGCTTGGGCGAAACATTGATGTTAGATGCAGAAGAAGAAGACTACCAATCCGCCTTGACGATTCAGCAAGAACAGCTACAACAGCTGCAACAGCTGCAGCAGCAATTGCAAGATATTGATGGATACTTTCCTGCCGAATTGAATCACACACTGGAAGCCCTTCTAACATCTCCATCACAATTGATGACAATAGAGCAAAGCATGAACCATTCAATCACGGAAGGAGGAGGAAGTGTCAACTCGGATGATTGGGAATATCGAGAACATACCTTTATCGCGCGTACAGAGATTCCCAAAGACCAGAGTGTGCAGGACAAAGCAATAGATGCCACCAAAACTATACAAAAATCAGTCAAGTTTTCACCCTTCATTACCGTCTTTGGTGGTACAACTGATGAAGAAAATGACTCGAGCGAAGATGACAGAATGGAAGAAGATATCGGGGAAGCTCATCAAGACGAGAGAAAGAACAAGGAAGTCACTTCTATTTTTTATTCGGATGCCAGGGTAATATTAACACCAGCGTCTTCGTCCGTAGAAGATAACGAAATGGATGCAGCCACCAACGGCGACCCCAACTACATATCCGTCATCCTTCCTTCCGAAGAGAAGGAAGAATGCAGCATGGTTTCAGAATCCTCTTCTTCCTCCTCATCTTTGTTGGCATCCTCTTATATTCACGTTGTGGAAAAATCTCATATCTTGCAAGACCTTAGATTGGAAAGGGACGACAATGCGATTGATTCATTGAGAATGACATCTTCGCAACAAGAGCTACCGCAACCGTTGACGCCACAAAGAAAGTTACACAGCGACGCAGAATTTTCGTACAAGGTCCATCCAACAATCAGTGTCACAGAATTCGAAGACCAAAATGACGTTAAGCGTGAGGCGGTAATCGAGTTGGCAGCTGAACCAACAGCTCGCAATTCTTTTCCGCGAGCGTTCTGTCAGTTTATTTTGTGTTTTTGTCAACAACGGGCAACATCAACAACAACAGAGGAAGAATTAGACGCTGAGGCTAACCATCATTGCTCAGATAAAGAAGTGGGCAGTTTTAAGCCCCGCTTTTCGTTTTCTTGTCGAGTGGGTGTGGCATCTGTTGTTGCCGTGATGCTTATAGGTGCGGTCACCACAGGTATATTGGTTGGTACAGATATCTCGGATACAAAATCTTCTGAAAGTTCTGCTGGCAGTGAAATTGTGGTCGCGCCAGAGCCTGCTCTCTCGCCAGCGTGTTCAAAAGAGTCAACCATCAAAAGAGGACGTGTTGACTTTATTTTGAAAAACGTCATCATCGAAGACTTGGAGGCCCATCATGTCGACTTGGGAACGGTCCTCGAGAGCGCTTATAACAATGCAAGTGGCATGTGCAACGGTACCTATGAGCGAGTCCTTCAAACAGGAGAAATCAGGATGGTCATCTACGATTATCTAGCAACCTGGGAGACACGGGTCAGTTGTAGCGGATGTCCTGACGATGAGCCACTTTTTTCTACTTCGGTGGATGAAGAACGAAACGACGGCAACTTGGAGCTGCGGCAGCAGGAAATGACTAGTGAATTTGTGCAGCGATTTCTTGATCTCGCGAATCCACAAGTTACGCAATTATTTGACCATGATGGAGCTGAGATTGTCTACCTGGAGACGAAGTCCATGACCAGCAACGATTCCTACGAAGTATTCAACAATCTTGCGCCAGAAATTAGAACGTTAGAACCATCACCGGCGCCCACTCCTGCATTCACACTGGTGCCGTTGTCAACCGCACCAGATGGTGGATTTTGAGGATGAGAGAAAGTGGTTGGCAGAGCGCATGGAAGCAGCGTCGACACTGGCACCTTCCAATGCACCAGACGGTCTCCCTTGGTTGCCACCCAGCAAGGCTCCTGCTGTGTCACAGGCGCCCTCCGGGGGAACTCATCACTCCTGAACCAACAGCCAAGTCCCAGGGATACATGTGTGGTCTGGTCACTTACTCCCCATCTTTGACTAGCACTAGTGGTGACTATTCAAAAAGGGAAAGTTCCTGTACTCTGCGTCAGTCTTTTTCAGCGGCATCACTGTTCCCGGGACTTCCTTCGCTTTACCCGTTCATACTCTAGTATGGTACTACAGTAATTGTAGCCAACACTTTGGTGAAATCAATGACCTTTTAGTCTTTTCCCATCAGCAATACTACCTGGTACTTTTCAACTTCCGTATTTCGAATCGAGTCTATCCTGAGCTGGTGGCACCCGACTCACAAATAACAACAAAAAACATTTTAGTATTCGACGAAAGCTAAGGAGCACTGAAAAGTCATATTGGGAAATAACAAAATTCACTGAGTAGACTACAGTACCGTAGTACCGTAGTACGAGTAGTACCACTAGGTCTAGTAGCAGTCCTTTATTTCAGTCGTCAATCAAACAATCAACACCAAGCGATAGACTGACATTAATAATCTAGTGGATAGTGGAGGAATTTAAGAATTCAAGCAACCCTGGTATTTTCTCTGTAAGCGCTGGCGGCATTGTGTCAATCTAGCGGGAGCATTACTTTTGTAAGCTATTGCCCAGGGATCAAGAAAGCCAGACGCGAAAATTCGAATCATACCAGTCCCCTACCACTCAAGAAGTTATTACAATATCTGCCGTTCCCTCGAATGGCATCGGTCATGGACCAGCCTAACCCTGCAGACGCCGATGCGATGAATTTGTCATCGACTCCAAGGATGAATGATGAAGACGACCTCAGCGAAGCTGAAGAAATAATGGACGAATCGCTTCGGGAATTTGAGGAAGATTTGTTAGCTCATGTCAATCCAGCCCCAGATGCACGAGAGTCTTCATTATCCGTATCAAACCTCAGGTCATCTAGCACTTCCTTTCACAGCTCGCATGGAAATCATGGCTCTCAGGAACAAGAATCGGAACTGGAAGAAGATGTTCCAGTGACAGATAAAGCCGAAGTTCAAAAGTCCATCCAAAAAGGAAAGAATGAACTATCGAAATCTCGTCTAAAAGCCCACGCAAAGCAGACAGAGGAGGATCTCAAGGCGGAAATAGATACACGAGGATTTAGCGCTTCTGCTCCTGTGCACACGCCGGATAAATCGATTCCATCTTCTTCTCGTAGCTCCAGTAGTAGATCAAGACCAAAGATTAGTAGGACACTGTCCAGAGAAGAGCCTACGAGATCGAATGCATCTGCGGGAGAGAAATTATTCACCGGCCGAAAAGAAAAGAGACCCTCGCGTCGACCAGATGGCTTTACCACCACCCCAAAAAGAAATCCTAAAAAGCTTTCCGTGGAAGGTATCGAAGGAGCTGCTGCTTTGTCGCCAGTAGAGCAGCTTGCTCCCAATTTTTCCAAATCGAGACTGCCACCTCCTTTGAACAGTTTAGATTCAAATGCGAAAGCTAAGTTATTGGAGAGTGATGATTGTCATGGTAGTATTACTAAAAGCCTTCCAGAACGGTCACAAAGTATGCAAGCCCAATGGAAGGAAAGTCGAGTAGCCTATTTGGAAAAGCAGAAAAAATTGCGAGGTGACGTAGACCCAAAGTCTTGGGAGGCGTGGAATCAGTCTTCGCAGTCTAGTACGTCAATGGGCACTTCACGAACGACCAACAGATCTAAATATGAAGGGGGTGTGCCTTGTGATAGTCACGCAGACCACAACCAGAGCTCCAAGACAGATGATGAGAACTCGGGCAATATCATGTTGAGGGACACAGATTTCCTGCACGACGAAGGAAGCGATCCACCTAGAGTTAATCTTGCAGCTACGATAAATGATGAGACCTTCCAGGATATTGAGTGGCCTGCAGCCTCAACGAAAGTCGTACAAAATCGATCGAGTTCAAGTATGCCCCAAAACCCAGAGGATGGTAAGACGGGCTTTGGGAAAAACAAAAGTCACACAGAAGAAGACGCCATAGAGAGAGCCAAAAGCCAATGGACGGAAGACAACAAAACAGAAACAGGAAAAAATCTAGAAAAAATCGAAGTTTGGTCTTGCTGGGCTTGTGAAAGTGACAGCAATCCTATAGCTCATGTATTCTGTGGGATGTGTGGGACAAGTAGAGATTGGATCTGCCTTTCCCAGACCTGCAAACACGAAAACAAATCCTCGTTCGGGTTTTGTGGGATGTGTGGGTCGAAAAAAGGTGCCGACATTTTGCACAAGCAGGAACCCGACGCCTTTGATATGAGAATTTCATGGCGCTCGGTACCTCGTTTGCCTCCCAGGGGACTATCTGGTGACAGCGTGAGTGGTCGCACGAAACTGCCAAAGCAAGTATTTAAAGATAGCGTTCTAGGCACCCCTCGGAGACAGCTGTCTAAAGATAGCACCAATGCCCGCCCCTCTAGACCTGTTTCCTTTGGTACTCAGTCATCAATTTACACTCCTCCCAGTCCAACTCAATCGGTTGAAGCTTTCAAAACTGCCGGCAGGTCCCGACAACGACTACCGTCTGACGATATCGTTCATTCTGATGAGCATTCCCATTTGCACTCGGACACTGTCAGATCAAGTCGAAGAGACCGCAAACCTCGCGAAGGGCGGGAAGAAGGGAAAGACTCGAGGTCTGTAGACGGAAAGTCACGACCTAAGAAGAATAGATCTCATTCGAGTTCTCGGCTCGCGCCACAACGGGGCAGAGATGCAGCGAAAGGCGAGCGTAGGCATCGAACGAAAAAAAAAGAGGAGAAAGGGCGTCATGATGCAACGTCGGTACCAGCTGGAGATCGACGGGAAACGAAAGCGGTCACTGACGCCGTGACCCATTTCACTGACAATACCTCTGCTGCGGAACGCCCAACTTTGGATAGAACGAATTCCATGGGCGAGCTTGACAAACAAAATCCCTCGAGTGAACCCTTGATTCCAGATCACGATGACGACTACGCGGCGAATAGAAAGGTCGCAAGTAGTAGTCGCATGGCTGGTGTCCTAGCAACACCTAGCATGAAGAAACGTTTTTTCCAAATCGGAGGCAAAGTCAAAGGTGTCGGTGAAAAATTGTTCAAAGGGTCGGACATGCCAATGCTCAACCAAGATGTGCACGACGGTGTCCACGTCAACGGGGAAGTCCATTCTGATCCTACGCTGCAGCGGGTTTCCTCTGCCGATAATGTAGAGGATATTGTGACTAGAGGTAGCAAGGCGGTGAAAGTCAACAAGGAGGGCAAACTGGTACCTGCAACACCCAGTCTGACGAAACGACTTTTGAAAATGAAACCGTGGGGTAAATCAGAACATGGGAAAGCCACAGCTGCACCGGACATGACTCTCTTGGAGGGGGGCGGGACAGAACATAAAGACGAAGAAGGAGCTCCAGCAGAAATAACAGATACAGGAGAAACGGAAGAATCAAACAACAACCATCCAGAAGAAGAATACGAAAACTTCCTCGCGAACACAGGAATTGTCATGACTGCTTCGGATGTTCGTCCCAACCGTCCTGGCGTTTCCCGGCCACAGCGCAGAAAATCTGGAAGAAGTTCGCTTATCGGAGGAGTTCCCGGGGATTCAAGACGAAGCTCAAATTCCAACGGTAACTCGAGTAGCAAGCGAAAACCTAGTCGCAAGGTATCTCGAACCAAGAGCGGTGATGGCTTGAACCCTCGCAGGAGATCATCTCGTCAAAGTCATAGAGATGGCGGTCAAGACTCTGATCACAGTTCTTCGGTCAGCAGTGCTGGTCGTGGTCTTGACTTGGGAAAACACGACGATCCGTTGGGAGATCGAGTTTCAGAATCAGAGTCGATCCGTAGCGAGGATTTTGAACATCATTAAGCTATGTTAGTGCATTAATGTGTGTGCGCATGGGAGGGAATACAGAGAATAATGTTACCTACTTAGCACTGATTATTAGGAAAGTCCCTCGAGCAGTGCAGTAGCATGATAGGTAGCGTTCGTTGCACCGCTATCGGCCAGCTATCCGAGCGTAGCCATTACTAGAGTAGTAGTTGTTGTCCTGTTTGTTATCCAACTAAAATAGCTACTGCAGTTTTGTAGTACTCCTCTGAGTATTTTACTGTAGCAACTAGTAGACTAGTAGAGTACTACTAGTAGAGGGTACGTAGCTGTTGTAGCGTATACCAGGTATTCTCTTGTAGTGGCTGCATACATTCATTCATACATCATCATCTTGCCAGTGCACACCAAGGTGGGTTGTCGTCGTGTTCTCGCAGTCCAGAATTCCAGCATAGAATTCTCGCGCTGATTTGATTGGTTCTTTAACGTCACCTTTATTTGCAAATGCTGCGACATCACAACAACACTACAGTACTCAATCCAGCAACAGAAGGAAGAATGGAAAAACATCACAGAAGCTACTCCAGAGTACTCTCTAGTAGATAGAACCAAATTGCTCATCACACGGCGGTAACTTGGAGCAGAGAAAATTTTCACGAAATTCTTGTTCCATACTAGTTTTTTTGTATTATTTAATTTGTAAACAAGGAGAAGTTTCAAGAGAATTAAATCACTTTTGTTCTGCCCGGCCGGCCAGCCAAGAGAATCGTCGGAAATCCAGGCGCCAGACCACAAAAACGATGATGAGCCGATACATTTCCCTGCGATTCATTTTTCTTTCGGTCGGATTGTCATTCACTGGCTGGCTGGAGGCAGAAGTACATGCCTTTGTGTTGCCGAACTCTCTCATGGATGGGAGAGCTACTCCTGCTGCGCTAAATCCGCCGTCAGCTGAGACGTCTTCCTCATTATATTATCTCCCAGTTAGAGGTTTGCTGGATAATGATGACGATAGTGATGAATTTCGAACGCGAAAACGAGATATGTAAGTGTTGTTATCTCTCAAAGAATGAATATCGGTTATTGTTGTCTGCCTGATTCAATACTTTTACTCACATTGCAATTGCAATTCGTCTACATTTTTTTAATCTGGTGCACAGCTTACGAAAGCCATTCAAAAGGAACAGTGTTACTAGTAGCAGTGCTAATCCCAATGTCTGGCTGGAGCAGAGACGACGACGTTGTTCTTTCACTACTCGTCCCACTTCCGTCTTGATGCTATGGAAAAAAAGCAATGACGGAAAGGAAAGTGGCAACAAAAATGATAGCAATAAAAATGACAAACAAGTTGAGAAGCAGAGCGATAATAAATTCATAGAAATCTGGGAGTCCTACCAGGAACGCTTGGATGTTCTGGGTTTGCAATTAAAGGAGGCCTTTCAAAAGTTGGGCACCAAGCTTGGACTGTCGGATGAATTTATGGAAAATCTACCGGAATATATTGCGACTTTGAAGGAGAGACTTACACTCGGGTTTTTGACCTTCACAGCAGGTGTTATTTTAACACTGGGAGCAATTTTTGTTCCCATTTACAACCAAGTCGAAAACTTGAGCGAACCAGTAACTCTTTTTGAAACCATTCTCAGTGATTTGGATAGGGGCTACGTCGAGGAAGTCGACACGAACAAACTCTTCCAAACGGGAGTCTCTGCTATGTTGCGGTCCTTGGATCCCTACACAGAATTCGAAGGCAAGCAGGAGGCAACAGAAATGAACGAAAGCATTCAAGGAAAGTACGGCGGAGTTGGACTTGTCATTGCTGGAAACAACAAGGCGGCGAAAAAGAAAATGATTCCTCCAGCTGCAGTAGAAACTGAGAAGCAACAAAATAATGTCCCAAACAGTGTGGAACCTACTTCGTCTACTGGAGTGAACAGTGGTGATATCAGCGGTATGGGACGTCCAGCAGTGGACTTGGAAGACTACGACGAGGATGATGACGAAAGTGATATTGCAGATGCGGAAGATCGGAAGTTTCGTAAACGACAGACACAATTGGCCCGTGACCGCGGAATTCGTGTAGTTTCTGCCTTTGAGGGATACGCCTTTGACTATGGCATGAGAGTCGGGGACAAGTTGGTAGCAATCGATGATAAAGAAATCACCGAAGATTTCACTGTCGAGGATGTTCGCAACAACCTACGAGGAGAACCGGGAACCTTGGTGACTATTTCTTTTACGCGTGAAGGTGTGGATGGTATTCAAAGTGTAACTATGCCTCGAAGTATTGTTCGTATACGAGATGTTAAGCTAGCTACTCTTCTCGGTGACCCCCAAAACGGCATAGGCTACATTCAATTGACTGGCTTTGCATCTCAGACTGGCGCAGAAATGCGGAAGGCCATTTTATCGTTGCAACAGGCCGCTCTGGAGGCCAGCAACGGCGAACGGACATTGCAAGGATTGATTCTTGATCTTCGAGGCAACCCCGGGGGTCTTTTGACGTCTGCCGTGGACGTGTCTTCTTTGTTCGTTCCAAAGGGAAGCGACATTGTGTCCGCAAGAGGTAGAGGCTTTCCAGGTGTCCTGTACCGTAGCCGTGTCGAACCGATCGTCGATACGTCAAAAACGAAACTTGCCGTTTTGGTCAACGACCGAACAGCGTCCGCCGCGGAGATTGTCTCGGGTGCCATTCAGGACTTGGATGTTGGTGTCGTCGTTGGAACCGACCGCACTTTTGGGAAAGGACTTGTGCAAAATGTAGAAGAACTTCCCTTTGACACGGCCCTCAAGTTTACCGTCGCAAAGTACTACACGCCAAGTGGACGTTGTATTCAAGGAATTCAGTATGAAGAGGGCGGTGGTTTAGGCTTGGCGAATTCTCGGTACAAGGAAAAGCGGGTTGCCGAGAAGGATCGAGGTGTGTTCCACACTCGACTAGGGCGCCCTGTGCAGGACGGTGGTGGCATCGAAGCAGACTATAAGGTTCCAGCTCCGAAGGCTTCGGCGTTGGAAGTCACTCTTCTTCGGTCCAACTTGATTGAAGACTTTGCTGCCCACTGGAGTAAAAGGCATCAATTAACTAACAATTTTGAAATCAACGATGATACATACCGTGAGTTTCAAAAGTTTGTGAGCGAGAAACAAAAATCTGGGGAGATCCGACTTGAGGCTCTTTATAATGGACCGATTAATGACCTCAAAAAGGTTTTACAGCAGAGCAATTATAAGGGCTCCGAAAAGGAGCTAGATCGCTTGAAGGAGAACATTATTCGAGAGGTAACCAAAGACTTTGACATTTACAAAAAGGACATTAAGGAAGACATTGCTCAGCAAATTTTGGCCAGATATGTTCCTGAAAGCATGCTCATTGAGAGAGCCATCAAAACCGACGTACAAGTACAAGAAAGTCTCAAGCTGCTTCAAAGTGGAAAGAAGTTCGAGCAACTTCTTGCGAAAGGCAGCGCCGAAGAACGAATGGCACAGAGCAGCATGAGCGTTGCCAGCAGCGGACTCAACAATAATCAACAGCTGTCGGAAGGGGCAAAGCTCAACATGAAATGGTAAGCTGTGCCCCCCTCCCCCTCCTGTACATAAATACGCACTATTGGATGCTAGAGCGCAGTCAGAATACGTTGAAGAAGCATCCCAAGGCTGTGGAACAAAAGCTACTAAAATTTTATCATGTATTTTTCTTGCACAAATACACTCACTATCTCGTAAAAAAGCTACTAGTAGGTCCGTTGTGAGCTCTAGTAGCAATTCTTCAAATTAAGATGCTCGCTAGCAATGATCAAGATCATGGATGGTTCATCTACGACACGGCCGATTCCTTTTCCAACAAGCAAGCGCTTGTCGGCGCCAAAGATCTACTGGACTCGATAAGTCTACCTGTCGGAGAGAGATGAAGATGAAGCACAAAGCAACCAACCATTGATTAATGTTCGATCTGCCCAGTCACCACGAATGGGTTAGGTAGATAGTACTTCTTCTTCATTAGTTGGTCGGCCAAGATCAAAGGAGTTCGTAGTTTTTTTGTGAAATTGCGCCGTGTTGATAATATTATAGTCACGAGCTCTACCGCGTTCATTTTCTGCAGCTTCTAATTTTGTGTACCTTCAGGCCTTTTATCCTGGTGCAACGTGCAACAACACCTACCGTGTATCACTAGCTGGCAAGAAACAAGTAAACATGTATTAGTTGGCAGTAGACGGCTGTTTCTGCAAAACAAAATAAGACTATGGAAATAATTATGGAATCTGGATTGGATTGGTTATTAAATAGTAATGATAAAAGGTACTGTATCTTTGTATATTCGAGTAGGAGGTAGGAGGACACACAGACGCTCCACTCGTTTTCAGGACAAAACGGATAGTTATACTCTTTGGGATCGATATTGGATGGGGCCCGCGGTCGTTTTTTTCTGGCTGGCTGGTGCTTGTGGCTTTCCAGCTCCAGAGAACTTGTTGATGGAAACCGACTCCCACACTTGATTGAGAAAGAAAGGATCGGAATGTACGAATCGCTCGCAGTCTTCCCGAGGTGCCTGGACCAAGAAAGAAGATCCAATAATTGTCACACCGTCTTGAGCCAACATTGGGACCGCAGCAATCTTGTGCATGCAACATTCGTGGTTGGGAGAGGAGGTCGCCATTTGGTAGGCATTATGCTCGTCCATGCAGCTCATGCGCTTGGCTCCAACTCTTCGTGGGCCTCCGTTGGGATCCGCTACGAAGGTATCGCAGGGAGCGTCGACACAGTAGATAACGTATGTGTTAGAAGAAGCCATTGTTTTTTAGATGGAATTTTTATTGTGAGAAGGTTTTTCGACTAGAAGATCAAGTCTTGCGTTTGCTATTGCGGATCTTGCTTGCTTTCAGTACAGATTTGTGAAAATCGCACTTTTGTGAGGGAGCAAACTGGGGAACGGCTTATTACCAGTACTAGCTACAGTAGCTAGCAGTACCAGTACCACAGTGGTATAATAATATTACCTATCAACCATCTCACCGTTAATAAAGAAATTGATTTATCAATAGAAATCTGCGGTCGTCCAATTAATCACTCATTTTACCAGGTATACCTACCTGGTACCACTAATTGAGAACATCTTTACCAGTGGTTCGCATCTGAGTACGGTAGATCAGTATCGTTAAATGTTTCAAAGGTCGCTTGTACGTGGTTGCTCGACGTAGAAGAAGTATGTACATAGCTTAAAATTGATTTCACTTCTTGTATCAAAACCATGTTAAACCATGTCTAAATCATTCTTACTTAAACTGTTACTAGTAGTTTTAGTTACCAGGTATATGCTGAAACATTCGAAATTTACAATAAAAAACTGGTATACCATATCTCAAGATCAAACAGTAAGGTTCTCCGAGTAAGTTGAGTTAAAAAGGGAATTTTATCAGAAAGTTTCGTTCTCTTTTATAAAAGCCCAATGGGATCGGCTATATTT
>Ga0100394_1001696_pt1 | contig 18336 bp, 22 predicted proteins | sample CryGeymeta201518_FD_81549 | JGI IMG/M metagenome (GOLD analysis project Ga0100394, IMG submission 81549) | Groundwater microbial communities from Crystal Geyser aquifers in Utah, USA - Crystal Geyser metaG 2015-18 | ecosystem: Environmental > Aquatic > Deep subsurface > Groundwater | place: USA... | reverse complement strand
TTTTCAATCCTATAAGTTGAAATTTTGGCGTCTTTAAGCATGTTTTATGGTATTATACCATGAGCATGCTAGTCTAGAGCCTTTGATAATACGAGCTTTGTATTGCAAAAATTAGGCACTACAACAGGGGTGCAATTGCTTAACTCTGTATATGGGGCACAAGGAGCGAATAGTTTAATAAATCAGGTTCAGAATCTAAATATTCAAGGAAGTAATCCTTTGTTCGGACAATTCGTTAAAGAGCCACTTAATATGTACAATAGTCAACTTTTAGAGTTTGCGAGTAGCACGGAAGGCGTTTTTTGTAAAAATTTATGGTATTCTCCATAATCCAAAAATCTAAACTTGAGGGTGCGAGGCGGCTGGATGCTGAATATTATCAGCCGGAGTATTTAGGAAATTCCACAAAAATTGAAAAGTTCGGGTTTTACACGCTACAGGATTTGAGTGTTATCGATATAACAAAGGGAGAAACACCTCTTTGGCGAGGCGATGAATATATAGCGAAAGGCACTCCTTTTTTAAGGAGCGAAAATCTTTTTGCAAGTGGGCTTAATTTATCAAATCTTGTTTTTATTTCTGATAAAGTGCACGGGCGAATGAAGCGATCGAGAATTTATCCAAACGATGTTTTGGTAGCCATTGTCGGAGCGACAATCGGACAAACAGGATTAGTGGCCGAGGAATACCCCGAATATAATTCTAATCAAGCAATAGCCATAATAAGACCGCAAAATCAAAAAATAGCTCATTTTCTATCAATAATTCTAGAGACAAAAATTTGTCAATTACAAATCGAGCGCCTCAAGGGTGGTGGTGCAAGGGATAATTTAGACCTCCACGAGGTTAAAGTTATAAAAATCCCAAAGCCGAATGATAAAATTTTAAATTATTGCGATCGAATCGTTGGTGGCGTAAAAGAATTAAGAAAACAAGGAGAATCTTCCTGCTCCCAAGCCGAAAATTTTCTTTTGGAGGAGGTGGGGCTTGAGAATTTCAAGCGCGTAGACGACTTGTCATCTATTGTAAATTTATCAGAGACAAAAGTGGTCAATCGGATGGATGCCGAATATTTTCAGCCGAAATATAAAAAATTGGTTGAGCATATCAAAAAGCATGGCAACGGCGTTTTGTTGGGCAATTTGGTAACAATTAAAAAGGGAATTGAGCCTGGGGCAGAGGCGTATCAAGAAGCGGGGAAGCAGTTTATACGCGTGAGCAGTCTATCTAAAAATGGCGTTAGCGATAGCGAGCAGAAATATTTAAATGAAGATTTGTATAAAAAACTAAAAGATGATTATGAGCCGAAAAAGGGGGAAATTTTGCTAACCAAAGATGCGACGCCGGGGATAGCGTATGTTTTAAAAGAAGACATTGAGGGGATAGTTTCTGGCGGTATTTTGCGATTAAGTTTAAAAAAGAAAGATGTTGAAATCGAATATTTGGCGCTTTGTTTGAATTCAATCGTTGGACAAATGCAGGCCGAGCGCGACGCCGGCGGGTCAGTCATCGCGCATTGGAAGCCGGAACAGATTAAAAAAATTATTATTCCGCTTTTGCCTCAAAGCACACAGCAAAAAATTTCTGATTTGGTTCGCCAGTCGCACGAAGCGCGTAAAAAGGCTAAAGAATTATTAGAAGAAGCAAGGCAAAAGGTCGAAGAAATGATTGAGAGAGGGGGTGAGTAGTATGGCGAAGAATCCGCCAAAGGGTCCGGGTCGTGTCGGCGCGGTGAGGGACAGAGATCAGGTTTATAATCCTCACAATAACCGCTGGGTAAAAAGAGGCGAGGACGGAAAGTTTATGGATCAAAAAGATGACAAAAACCATCCATTCAAAGGTGTCAGAAAAATAAAATAAGGTTCTTGGAAAACGCGTTGTGTAGTTAGTGCCAGATCGGCCTGAAGGAAAGATTATGTACGGCTTGGCCGTGAAGGGGAACGAAAGGCGCACCCTCTGCAAAAACTCCTCGCTATGCCGGGGCGTTTTTTGTCCTCCTTCGCCGAAAGCTTCGGAGGATTTCGCCTTTGGGTCTCATCTGATATAATTAATTTAGTGAAAATGATTTGGTGAATCTATGAAAAAGGCTACAATAATAATTTTTTTGGTGATTGTTTTGTCTTTTGTTGCCAGTTTTTATTTTTCTCCCCAAATGCCGGAGCGGGTGGCGTCGCACTGGAACGCCGGGGGAGAGGTGGACGGTTATATCCCGAAGATCTGGGGTTTGTTTCTGATGCCGGTTCTTTCCCTGGTTTTGGCTCTGCTTTTTCTTTTCATTCCCAAGATCGACCCCCTGAAGGAAAATGTCCAGAAATTCAGAAAATATTTTGACGGATTTATTGTCCTGACGATGTTGTTTCTGTTTTATCTCCATTTGCTCACCATTTATTGGAATCTCGGGGGAAGATTTAATATGGTCTACGCGATGGTGCCGGCGTTTTCCGTTCTTTTCTACTATATCGGAGTAATGACGGGCCATGCCAAAAGGAACTGGTTTATCGGCATCCGCACGCCCTGGACCATGAGCAGCGAGATGGTTTGGGACAAGACCCACCAACTCGGCGGGAAGCTTTTTAAAATTTCGGCGCTAGTCGCTTTGGCGGGAATATTCTTCGGACAGTACGCCATTTTTTTCATGGTCGGCCCGGCGCTTCTAACGGCAGCCTGCACCTTCATCTATTCTTATCTCGAATACAAAAAAGAGAAACCAACAGTATAAACCCGCCAAACCCTCCGTTCATAGAAACTCTCCAACATTCTTGAGAATGTGAGAGGGTTGGTGTATGATCAAAGTATGGGAAAAGTAAAAACTAGCAAGCAACTCGAGCGCCACTTCAAAGGGATCGCCAATCACAGGCGAATTGATATTTTGTTATTGGTCAAAGATTGCGACGGTATTACGCTGGAAAAAATGGCCGATCGGCTGAAATGTAATTTTAAAACTCTTTCCGAGCATACAAGACGGCTTGTTCAGGCGGGTCTTTTAGATAAAAAATATCAGGGCCGGGTGGTTTCGCATTCACTCTCACCCTACGGCCAAAAACTTGTCAAATTTATTACAACATTCCAACATTCTTGAGAATGTGAGAATGTCATTAACAACTGCCTAAAGGCGCGCTCTGTAAATTGCCCCGCTGTTTCAGGGCGATTTTTTATGGTATAATTAAACGAGTGAGGTTAATTTTATAAAACCATGAACACATATTTATATTTTATTTTCGGCGCGATCGCGGGCGGGGCGGTGATTTGGCTGATCGTCCGGCAGGCGAAAAGGGATTCTTGCGTTTGCGTGAAAGAGAAAGAGAAAGAAGCGGCGACAGCTGAGGCAGATTCTTTCGGCCCGGCCCCCTCTTTTGCACAAGGCTTCGGAGGGGCAGGGCAGGATAAAATGAGTCTGGCGGAACGGCAAGCCCAAGCAAAGGAAGAACACAAAAAGAAGATTTTGGCGCTCTTCGTCACGGCACCGATCGGGCGGATAACCAATAGTGACGTTGAGAGAGCGCTGGGGGTCAGCGACGCAACGGCCACGCGCTATCTGGACGAGTTGGAAAAAGAAAGGCTGGTTTGCCAGGTCGGCGAAGTTGGCCGGAGCGTTTATTACGAAAAAATCTGATCCTATCTCTTATGTTTTTAGTCCAATGGCTCAATGGGGTTTCCCGTTGAGCCGTTTAAAATCATCTTAAAATTTAATGCTTTTTGGCGGTAGCTAGCGCCAAACCGGCGGTTTTTTGGTTCGGGGGATAAGGGGCTTGACAGCTGTGTTAGAAAAATATAACATAGGAACAGAAGTTAAATAATTCTAACTATAGCTATTCCGGGTCGTGGCGGATCTGGGGTGCCGGACAAAAAATGACCTTAAAACGCTTTCGTATCATTCAGCTGTTTGTCGTTATAGTTCTGGCCGGCTCGGTCGGTTGGGCGACTGTCCGGCAAATCTACTTTGTTCCAATTATGGCTACTGCTTTGGCGGTTATTTTACTGTTTTATCTGCGGAGCATGGTTAAGGAGGTAATTGCCGATGAGCGCGATCATGAGATAGGGGGTAAGGCGGCGCGGCTAGCTATTACTATGTTTTGCTGGATCGTGATAATTGTGATGTTTGCTTTTCTGGCGTTTCGCGGGTATGGCCCCTATTTCGAAACAATCGCAGTGGCGCTGGGCTACGCGGTTTGCCTACTGATGGTTTTATATACCGTCTTTTTCCGCTATTATAACCAGGTCGCTTTTCTGGAAAAGAAGTTTGTTTATATTTTGGTCGGCGCTTTGCTAATCTTGTTTTTGATCATTGCCGGGCTCAGGCTTCTTAGCGGAGAAGATAGCTGGCTGTGCCAGAATGGGCAGTGGATAAAACACGGCAGTCCTTCCGCTCCGATGCCGAGCGCGGAATGCCAAAAGTAACATGACGAACCGCATTAAAGAATTCAGGGCCAAGAATGACCTGACCCAGGAAGAATTGGCGCGCCTGGCCGGAGTCCGGCGGGAGACGATAGTTTTTTTGGAACAGGGAAAATATAATCCTTCTTTGATGCTGGCGCATAATGTTGCCGAAGCCCTAAAAACGACGATCGAAGAATTATTCAGCTTCTAGGACGCCTTCCTTTCCTTCGTTGCCAACGGCCCAAGAGGATTTTTAAAACTGCAATTTGACAGGATGGATGAAATATACTATCCTGTTTTCAAGTACCGTGAAAACTAAAGAACGCGCGCAAGCGCGGAGGTGCGCTAAGTGGATTATCTGACGAAAGGAAATTGGGAGACGGGGCCAGACGTATATCTTTTTAATCTGCCGATCGCCAAAACCTGCCGCCCTACTGCCTGGTGCAAAGAGAATTGCTACGGAAAAAAGGGAAATTATAAGCGCTTTGAACGAAGTATCGGGAGAGCGCTGGATAAAAGATATGAACTTTCCCTTTCGGACGAATTTGCCGAAACGATAACCAAAGAAATTTTCCGGCGGAAGATCTCTCTTGTCCGCGTGCATGTGACCGGCGATTTCTACAGCAAGAAGTATGTCCGAAGGTGGATTCAGATCGCGAAAAATTGCCCTCAAACGCTTTTCCGGACAACGACCAAAAGAAGAGATTTGGCGGATGTTATTTTGGAGCTTCATTCGTTGCCGAATTTTAATATTAGGGAAAGCCTCGACCCCTCGCGGCCCGAGCTGGCGATGGGGCTTCCGCTCGCGGCGATAGAAACCCTTGAAATTGCCGCGGATTTTTTCCGGGGCGCGCGTGATTGCCGCAAATGCGCCTATGTCTGCTGGCGCCAAAAAGATTCAAACTATTGCTTCCCTGAGATTTAGTTTTTCTTTCCTTGGTTTTAAATTTCCGTCTGGAGGTAACGCATGGGAACGATTGAGTTTCTCGGAATTGCTTTCCGTTCCGCGCAACATCTGGAGTGGTTCGTTTTCACGCTGATAACTTTTGGCGCCAATATCTGTTTTATTGCCGTTTGCTGGGCGTCGGGTAAGCGCTTCAAGGCGCCGTGTGCCTTTTGTGGGGTGTTGGGGGGCTTATCGTTTTTTTACTCGATTCTGGCGGCAATAATAACGGACTTCGGCGCGGCCAGCGGCCCGGTCTGGTCGGGTGACTGCATCTAGTATAACGCTCTGCTCGCCGTTATTTATGTTTTGGGCGCGGCGTTGTGCGGATATCTTGAAAAGAGAAGGCTCCGCCGGTTTGAAACGTATTAAGTCTTAGCCCGTTTAAACGGGCTTTTTTATTCTCTTTTTGCGCCAACGGCTCAACGGGAAATCCGATTGAGCCGTTGGCGCGGCGGAAATAAAGCGGAAATAAAAATGGGCGCCCTTGGAGGCGCCCTTTTTGGCTGTTATTTTCCGGCTCGCCTTTAGGCGAAAATGTCCGGATGTTCCTTTTTCCACTCTTCCCAGTACTTCTTGCCCAGATATTCAACGCAGTCTATGACCTGGACAAGCGTCCATGGGGCTGGCTGGGGTAAGCTGGTGACGAAGGTCGGGGCGAAGGTCGGGCCGGTAACCCAGGTCATTCTCCGGAAACACCAACCTTCCGGACCGTTGGGGCGGTGCTCATTGCCCTTCAGGAAAATGACGGTGTTGTAGCCTTCGATGGCCGGAAAGGGTGCGGCTAGGATCCTTTCCGGGTCGGGGTCGAAGTACCATTTTTTTACCACGAATTCCTGGTAGGAGGCCAGGATGGCCAATTCCTGGTCGGTCGGCATCGCGGATTGCGAATCCATGGCGACGATGAAATTATTGAAGATTGGCCCCATTTGCAGTATTTCTTCGCTCCCACCCCTGGTGCAGGGAATCTTTTTTTCATGAACTCTGGAAATTTCTTCTCTTGTTAACACTTGCTCCTCCTTTTGCTGAGTAATAAATAACTTATATCAAGAAAATACGATTTTGTAAACGCGAGGTTCTGTTTTTGTCAGCGGCCGGGCATTTTTGTTTGGTCGATCTGTTGGCATCTGTTATACTTAATAAAAGAGGAAAGTTAACAGCTAAATATGGATCTTCCAGTAAAAACATTTTGTCCGGCCTGTGGGCAGGCGGCTGGGCCGGCCGACAATTTTTGCCCCCATTGCGGCAAAGAATTTAAAAGCCATGCGTTGCCGGTTTCTTTTTATGGCCAAGTTGCCGCCTACGCGGTCAGTCTTTTTCTGCCGCCATTCGGGCTCTGGTATGTCGTTAAATATCTGCGCCGGGGAAACCCGCAGGCAAAAAGAGTCGCGATTATCGCCGCGATCCTAACGGCAATTTCGATTATCTATACCATTTATCTTTTCATCGGCATTATAAATTCGGCCACCCAATCCATCAATGAGTTGAACAGTTTGGGATTATAATTTCCTCAAATAAATTTATGGATTTTGAGTTGTTGCGAAAATTGAAGGACTGGCGGATCGAGGCGGCGCGCCGGGAAGGCGTGGATCTTTTTCGTGTTTTTCAGAATACAACTCTGGAGGAGATAGCGGCGAGCAAGCCAAAAACAAAAGACGACCTGTTGGCGATAAAAGGGATCCGGGAGCGGAAGTTCGAAAAATACGGCGCGCAGATCCTGGCGTTGGTTGGCGGGAATGTCGAGCCGGAGCCCGAAGACGGGAGGGGAGAAAAATTATATACCGTCAGCCGGTTTCTTGATCTGCTCAACAATAATCTCCGGGCTTCCGGCGCGCGAATCCAGGGAGAGGTCAGCAGTTTTGATCTTAGGGGGAGTTATTTATTTTTTTCGCTGAAGGACAAAGAAGATGAGAGCGTTTTAAGCTGTTTTATGTGGAGCAAAGATTATGCGTTATACGGAATTGAGCTGGAAGCGGGGATGGAGATCATTATCGACGGATTTCCGGCGGTGTATAAGCCAACCGGCAAACTGAGCATGCAGGTTTCGGCTATTGAGCTGGTCGGCGAAGGCGCCCTAAAAAAGGCTTATGAGGAGCTGAGGAAGAAGCTGGAGGAAGAGGGCTTGTTCGCGCCCGAACGCAAAAAAGCGGTTCCCGCCCTTCCCGGAAAAATCGGGCTGATCACATCGGAAACTGGGGCCGTGATCCATGATTTTTTGAACAATCTGGGCAAATACGGCTATCAGATAAAATTCATTAATTCGCGGGTTGAGGGGCAGGTCGCGGTTAGTGGCCTGATGTCGGCAGTTGATTATTTTAACAAACAAGACATTGATGTTCTGGTTATAATACGGGGCGGAGGCAGCTTGGAGAGTTTGCAGGCGTTTAATAATGAGATGCTGGTGCGGAAAATAGCCGGTTGCCGGATGCCGGTTATTTGCGGGATCGGGCACGACAAGGATGTTCCGCTTGCTTCATTGGTTGCCGATCTGGGGGTTTCAACGCCAACCGCGGTGGCGATCTATCTGAACCGGACGTGGGATGACGCGGTTAAGCGTTTGGCCGTTCTGGAAAGAGACATTTTCTATAAATATCAGGAATTATTACAAGTAGGAAAATACCGGCTTGAAGAAATGGCCGGAAGCTTGAGAAAGTATTTCGGGATGATCTTTCAGGAATTCGACGGGATCAGGCACCGCCTTAGAAGCGCGCTGGCGGATATTGGCTATAATATTAAAAGCCTGGCTAAGATGTTAGATGATTCGTTCGGCCTGGTGTTCGAGAAGTTTGCAAGAAATTTTCAGGACCAGGGCAATTTTCTGGATGAAACCGAAAAAAGGCTGAAAATTTATGATCCGAGGCGGCAGCTCAAGCTCGGCTATTGCATCGCTTCGGCGGGTGGAAGAGTGATCAAAAGCGTGCGACAGGTGAAAAACGGCGATTCGATCGACATCCAGGTCTCAGATGGTAAAATGAGATCAATTATTAATGAGATCAATAAAATTAATTAGCAACAAAAAACTATGGCAAAAAATTCACTTAAAGAATCGTTAAAAAAATTAAAAAGCATCATTGCCTGGTTCGATCAGCAGGAGGAGGTTGATGTTGAGGCGGGGCTTGAGCGGGTTAAGGAGGGGGCGCAGTTGATCAGGGAAAGCCGCGCGGAATTAAAGAACCTTGAAAATGAATTCGAGAAAGTTAAAAAGGAATTGGGAGATGGCGCGGACGGCGGAAAATCGGAGAAGCTTCTTTAATTTTTAAAAATATTTGGCACAGCAATAGAAAAACCCCGGTCGGGATTGGCCGGGGTTTCTTTTGGGTCGTTCTTCTAATGAACGCCTTGTTCAAGTTGGTGCCACCATTCCAGAAAATCTTTGATTTCTTTGGCAGACACCATATAAGAATACAAATACTTGCCGGTCTCGGGATCCTGCAGTCGTCCCTTGAGCAGGCCGATCAGTTTGCCGTCCACAAAAACCGGCTTGCCGGATTCTCCTTTCTCAGGGATAAAACCGGAAAGGTAAAGGTACCGACCCTGATTTTCAAAAGCGCAAACGGCGTCCAATTCCGCAAGCGCGCCTGCCGACTTCCAAGCTGCGTCGTCCCCGTTTTTATCAAGGGTCATGGCTGGCTGGCCAGGCTGTCCGTTTAGCAGGAATGGCGGCGCGCCATTTAGGCCGGAAATTATTTTCGTCCTGATTAGCATCAAATCGCTTTCCCGTGATACATACAGGGGTTCGGCGATTCTCCCATTGACTACCAGAACGCTATCAATCTGGTGGCCGTGTTTTACCGACAGAACGATGTCGGGCGCGACATGGAGACCATGGATATTCCTGATCTCTTTTATTGCTCCGGTCCCGTCGGTTTTAAAAATTATCTCTTCAATGGCCACAAATCTTTTTTCCAGATCACAATGATTGACTGGCAACGTATCTTTCGCCGCTGCCGGAATCATCGTGGCGGCCATAACGAACACAAACGTGATAAGCCCGATGAACTTCGATGCTTTCATGGTCCGCCTCCTGACGAATTTTTTAAGAGCTCAAAACTTAATGTGCGTATATGATAACAAATATTTTCAGATAAGTCCAGTTTTTCGTATTGAGTTTGGTGAATAACGCTCCTTTTGTCATTTTAACCCCGCTTTACCAAAAGATAATTCAAAACTTCTAACGGTGTAGACAAAATTTTAAATAACAGACGGTTTGTTGCCGCGAATTTTTAGACTTAGATCCCGAATCAAGTTCGGGATGCCCGGCGCTAATTTGGCGCCAAAACTGGCGATGGGCAGTTATCCACAATTACGCGTCAAAAGGCTTTGCGTGGCGGGGCGGTGATGATATAATAAAAAGAGGAAATTAACGATCTCGCCGAGCGGGATCATAAGCCCCGCCAGGCGGGGAAGAAAGGGGGTGAAATAAAATGATGATGTTCGTAATACAAACTTGGGCAGATGTTACGGTTCAGTCTTTCCAGGTCCTCTGGGGAGGAGTAATCGGGTTTTTGCCCAAACTTTTGGGTGCAGTTATCATTTTCTTGATCGGTTGGGCGATTGCCATCGGTCTTGAAAAATTGGTTGACCAAATATTGAAGGTTTTGCGGATTGATGCTCTTTTGGAAAAAATGGGCGCCGGTCGGGAATTAGAGAAGGCCGGGTTTAAGATCAACACCGGACAATGGTTGGGAACTTTGGTAAAGTGGTTTATTATGATCGTCTTTTTGATGGCCGCGACTGACATTCTTGGGTTGGACAGAGTAACTACTTTCTTAACCACGATACTTTATTATATTCCCAACGTAATCGTCGCGGTTTTGATTATCCTAGTGGCGGTTTGGGCGGCGCACGTTTTGTACAAGATAATTTTGGTCAGCGCTTCGGCAAGCAATATCAAAGCGGTTAATCTTTCAGCTTCTTTAGCCAAGTGGTCAATTTTGATCTTTGGTTTTTTGGCGGCTTTGGTTCAATTGGGTGTCACGCCTGGCTTGATTCAGACCTTAGTTACCGGTTTTGTGGCGATGCTTGCCATTGCCGGCGGCGTGGCGTTTGGATTGGGCGGTAAAGAGATGGCCTCGGAAATTTTAGGCAAAGTGAAGCGGGGAGTTTCCGACAATCTCTAATAACAATAGAATATTTCTTAGATACAAAACCCACCCTTCAATTTTGCGGGGTGGGTTTTCGTTGTCCGAAGATTGGGTTCTAGATGATCATTATCGGATCGACATCAATAATCCAGCCCGGCGGGACGGTCTGAAGAATTTTATTGCGTTCCTCCAAGTTTTCTACGCGTGATTTGAGAACAATCTGCCAAATGTATTGATTTCTAATTTTTGGGATAAATGCCGGGGAGGGACCGAGGATTATAACCAAGGGCGAGAGTTTTAAGTTTAACAGTTGCTGTTTGATTCTCTCTGCTAAAATTTTCGCTTGCTGTTCGGCTTGCTTATTATTTTTATGTTTATAAGTTAATTTAATAAGTTGGGAAAACGGGGGATAGGAAAGCAGCTGGCGGTCTTTGATTTCTTCTTGGTAAAACATTTCGTAGCTTCCTTCAGCCGCCGCCCGGATGGCGCTGTTTTGCGGGGAATAAGTTTGTATAATTAATTTTTTTTCAGTTAATTCCCCAAGCTGGTTGATTGTTCGGAAAGTTCTTTCGTTTGAGCGAAAATCAGGGAGGTGGAAGAGCGTGTCGGCGATAATCATGGCGGCCAGCGGAACTTTTTCAAGCGCGCCGCTAAAAAGTATTTGTGTGCCGACGAGCACCTGTGTTTTTCCATTATTGAAGTTTTTGATAATCTCGCCGGCTGTTTTTTCTTCTTTGGCAACATCGCTGTCCATTCTTGATATGGTGGCGGTTGGGAATAATTTTTTAAATTCCGTTTCTGCTTTCTGGGTGCCGGCGCTTAAGAATTTGATTTTTGCTCCGTGGCAATTAGGGCAAAGTATGGGTGAGTTTTCGGAATGACCGCAATGGTGGCAAGTGAGGCGAGGGGGTTGAAGGTGGTAGATGAGCGGCGCGTCGCAGTTTTTACATTTGGAAATGTAGCCGCATTCCCGGCAAAGCAGGGCGCCCGAGGCGCCGCGGTGGTTGATAAAAAGGATTGCCTGCATTTTCTTTTCGAGAATACTTCCTAATCCTTCCTGAAGTTCTCGGCTAAAAATGGAAAAATTTTCTTCTTTCAATTCGTTGCGCAGGTCGACAACTACTATTTTTGGCTCGTTGGCGTTGGTGGCGGATGATTGGAGGATGATTTTTTTGTTTTCCGCCAGCCATGTGGTCTCGATCGAAGGCGTTCGGCTTTTAAAGATTATTTGCGCGTTCCAGAGTTTTGAGAGGGTGGTGGCGGTTTCCCGGGTATGGAAGCACGGCGTTTGCTGGGCTTTGTAATGGGGGCTATGTTCCTCTTCAATGATAATTTCTTTCAGATTTACAAATGGCGCGAATAGGGCAATTCGCGTGCCGATGATGGTTTTTGCCTCGCCGGTTTTAACCTTTAGCCAGTTTTCAAAATATTGTTTGTCGGTCAGTTGGCTATGCAGCAAAATTGCGTCACCAGTCTTGTATTGTTGGACAAGTTTATCAATCAAGTTTATCTCCGGCACGAGAATCAGTTTTTGTTCGGTTTTGTTTCTCGTTTCATTTTTTAGGTCGTAATTTTGGCTTTTAAATCTCGGATTCTGGATTTTTTCCGGCAGCATCATTTTTATCGCCGCGCCCAGCGGGCACCAGTAATATCGATGAATCCATTGCGCCAACTGTAGTTGTTTTTCATCGAGAACGGGGAGCGGCGTAAGAATTTTCGCGACGCCTTTTAATTCGAAATCCGCCCGCCTCAGGGCCATTTTTTGGCCGCTCAGATTTTTTGTTTCAATAACTGCCCCGACCACGATTTTTTTATTCAACGGAATTAAAACCAAACTACCCATTGGGAGTTCGTGGGGAGTGAAATACGTTAAGGTCTGCGGAGCGGGAAGAAGGATTTTTGCGGCGGGAATGATGGAAACGAGAAACAATGATGAATTCGAAATTCGAATTTCGAAACTCGAAACAAATTCTAAATGCAAATTTTAAAATGTTCAAAACGTTTTGGTTACTATGATTTTGAACGTTTCGTATTGTTTCGGATTTCGGATTTCGCGCTTCGGATTTAAAGTAATTTAATCTTATCAATATTTGTGCTAAGATTCAATCATGAAAAAGAGAATTTTTATCGCTATCAATCTGCCGGAAGACATAAAAAATAAGCTTGTCGCCCGCCGAGAGGAGTGGGCTGATTTGCCTGTCCGGTTTACAAAAAAGAATAGCCTGCATTTGACGATAATTTTTATCGGCTATGTCGCGGATGACGAAATGTTTGATATTTGCCGAAAGGTTAAGGAAATAGCGAGGGCGTATCAGTCATTCAGTCTAAATTTCTCGCGCATTTGCCTTGGGCCGCCCGCTCGCATTGCTACGCCCGCCAGACATGCTGACCTGCCCGAAATGCAATCGTTGCAGGCGGGTGCAAGTCATGCGGGCTGGCAAAGCGTTGCGGGCGGGCCAGGAAAGGCTCCTCGCCTGATTTGGCTTGAAGGTGAAAGAAATGAACCGTTGTTTCATTTAACGCAGATATTGGAAGCAGCGATTTTTCCGGGGGGATTTGATTCAGGCGATTCCCCTGGCGCGGGAGGGGGGGGTAAAGAATTTATACCTCATATAACCTTGGCTCGGATCAGGCAGATGGATTGGAGGAATTTACCCCAAAAACCGGTTATCAATCAGCAATTTTCAGTTGAGGTGAAGGTTGAAAGCATTGAAGTCATGGAAAGTAATCTTCAGCGCGGCGGCGACGAGTACGCGGTTTTGGAGTCAGCCGAACTGGGGCGCCAGGGTTGAGAAATTATAAATAACGGCTAGGTCGTCCCGTAGAATTGCGGGACGGTTTTTTGTTTTTGCTTTGGATTGACTTATTCTATTAAAATTGGTACGACGGGTAGTAGGTGTGGAAAAGAATAAAGAAAAATGTTTTGATTTTTTGAAAACAAAACAAAGATGGAGGCAGAGAGAATATGGCAAAGATTTTGGTAATCGGAGCGGCGGGACAGATTGGTTCGGAATTGACAATGGCGTTGCGGCGGCGGTATGGAAACGATAATGTTGTGGCGGGCGTGCATAGCAAGCGGCCACGCGAAGAACTTTTAAGGTCTGGGCCGCATGTGTCTTGTGATTGTCTTGATGTCCGGCAGTTACGCGCTATCGTGCAAGTTTGCAGAATTGAAAGAATTTATCATCTTGCGGCCATTCTTTCCGCGGCGGGAGAAGCCAATCCGCATCTCGCTTGGGATGTGAATATGAATGGTTTATATAACGTTTTAGAGGTGGCGCGGCAGCGCGGCTGTTCAGTCTTTGCGCCCAGCTCTATCGCGGCCTTTGGACCATCAACGCCGGCTGATAATACGCCTCAAGACACAATTCAGCGGCCAAATACAATGTATGGTCTTACTAATGTATGGTCCTACTAAGGTAGCCGGCGAGCTGTTGCGCGATTATTATTTCAAGAAATTTGGAGTTGATGCAAGAAGCGTTCGTTATCCCGGAATTATTTCGAGTGTAACTTTGCCCGGTGGCGGAACAACTGATTACGCGGTGGAGATTTTCTACGAAGCGATTAAAAAGAAAAAATACACCTGTTATCTTAAGCCGAATACCTATCTGGATATGATGTATATGCCGGACGCGATTAAGGCGGCGATTGATCTGACGGAAGCCGACCCGTCGCGACTGATTCACCGGAACGCCTTTAATGTTTCTGCCATGAGTTTTTGTCCGGCGGAGCTTGCCGCGGAAATTAGAAAGCATATCCCGGATTTTGAAATGGCTTATGAGATTGATCCGCTCCGGCAGGCGATTGCCGACAGCTGGCCGAATAAAATGGATGACTCGGCCGCCCGCGCAGAGTGGGGTTGGCAACCGGAATATAATTTAGCTGAAATGACCCAAGATATGATAGAAGTTTTATCGCAACGTCTGCGTGTCGAGTAAATTATGAGGAGGGGTAAACGTGTCTAAAAAAATCCTATCCGATTTGCGGGAAACACTGAAGCAGTTGGAAGAGCAGGGACTTTATAAAAGAGAAAGAATTCTTTCTTCGCCGCAGGGAGTTGAAATTCGGCTTGTCGGAGGGCAAGTAGTTCTTAATTTTTGCGCCAATAATTATCTTGGTTTGGCTAATGACCCGCGGTTGATAAAAGCCGCTCGGGAAACAATTGAAAAGTGGGGTTATGGCCTTTCCTCGGTCAGATTTATCTGTGGGACGCAGGAAATCCATAAAGAGCTGGAAAGAAAGATTTCCGAATTTCTGGGCACCGAGGATGCCATTCTTTACGCCGCCTGCTTCGATGCCAATGGCGGTGTGTTCGAACCGTTTTTCGATGCCGATTCCGCCATTATTTCGGACGAGCTGAACCACGCTTCGATAATTGACGGCGTCAGGCTATCGAAGGCAGTCCGCCTGCGCTACAAACATTCGGATATGAGCGAGCTCGAAAATCATTTGCGGGAGACGGCCGGCAGGAAATATCGGATTATTGTGACCGATGGCGTCTTTTCGATGGATGGCGACATTGCCAACCTCAAAGAAATTTGCGGCTTGGCGGAAAAATATGACGCTCTGGTCATGGTTGACGATTCCCATGCCACCGGCTATATCGGCCCTACCGGACGCGGAACCGCCGAATATTACGGGGTGATGGGAAGGGTTGATATCATCACTACCACTTTGGGCAAGGCGCTTGGTGGCGCTTCCGGCGGCTGTACTTCCGGCCGAAAAGAAATTATCAAAATGTTGCGTCAGCGTTCGCGGCCGTACCTGTTTTCCAACTCGTTGGCGCCGGCCGTGGTGGGAGCTTCTTTGGAAGTGTTGCGTATTTTGAATGAATCTCCGGAACTTCCCGCTAAAGTTATGCAAAACGCCGCTTACTTCCGAGAAAAGATGGTAGCGGCGGGTTTCGACATTGTGCCCGGCGAGACAGCCATTGTCCGGTTATGCTCTATGACGAGCCGTTAGCCGTTAAGATGGCGGGAAAAATGCTGGAAGAGGGGATTTACGTTATCGGTTTTACCTACCCGGTTGTGCCGAAAGGTAGGGCGAGAATCCGGGTTCAGCTTTCTGCCGCTCATTCAAAGTGGTAGCTCGACAAAGCTATCACCGCCTTTATAAAAGTCGGCAAGGAATTAAAGATAATCTAAACAGGTATTTAAAACTTGTCCCGACATTGTGTCGGGGTTTTTTGTTTGTTTGACCAAAAGCTAAAAAATTCGTATACTAAATATTAATAACGATTTTGTATCTCGACTAACTATTATAGTAAAGTTATACGAATAGGCCAAAGGAAAAATCCACAATATGAAAAAAGATAATCAACAATCGCAAATAATTTTATATCAAACAGATGACGGAAAAATCCGCGTAGAGGTTCGTTTCGAGCACGAAAATGTTTGGTTGACGCAAAAGCTTATGGCGGAGTTGTTTGACACAACGGTCGCAAATATCAATATCCATCTTAAAAATATCTTTCAAGGCGGAGAACTTCAACAAAATTTAGTTATTAAGGAATTTTTAATAACTGCCTCGGATGGGAAAAAATATAAAACTAAGATGTATGGGCTGGAAGTTATTATTGCTGTTGGGTATCGCGTAAACTCCGCTCGAGGTACGCTTTTTCGTCAATGGGCGACTGACCGCCTTAAGGAATATATGGTTAAGGGTTTTACTATGGATGACGCGCGTTTAAAGCAGGGCGGTTATAGGTCGCGTTATTTTGAGGAACTTTTGGAACGCATACGAGATATTCGTTCAAGCGAAAGAATGTTGTATCAAAAAGTGACTGATATTTACGCAACGAGCATTGATTATCGCAAAGACGCTGAAGAAACAGAATTGTTTTTTAAAACAGTCCAAAATAAAATGCATTTTGCCGTGAGCGGGAAAACCGCCGCTGAAATAATTACTCAACGCGCCGACAGTAAGAAACCGCTAATGGGACTTACTAATTTTTCAGGGCTTCATCCAATTCAACGAGATATTTATATCGCAAAAAATTATCTCAACGAGCGAGAGCTCGAGATGCTCAATCGCATTGTAGACGCATATTTGTCGTTTGCCGAAATCCAAGCTAAAAGCGAACATGCGATGTCAATGAAAAATTGGATTAGCAAGCTCGATGAATATCTAAAGATTTTAGGAAAAGGAATTTTGAAAAATGCAGGAAGCATTAGCGCTCAAGACGCGGAAAATAAAGCGTTTGGAGAATACGAAAAATTCAGAATAGAGCAGGACAAAAATTACATTTCCGACTTTGACCGCGAAATTAAAAAACTTATAGAATCTAAGAAGAGGAAAAAATAATATGTCAAAGGTTTATACTGCTTGCCCTGAGTTTTATCGAGGGGAGCGTAGTCGAAGTGAAGTCGCCGACAAAATAAACAAAGAAATTCAGGCCGACCAAAAATGGCACCCGATACCTTTTCTGCATATATATGCCATATAAATACCCATGAAAAAGAGAAAAGAAAACAAGCAAATAGTGATTTATCAAGCTCCCTCGGGTGCTATTGAGCTTCGAGGCGATTTTAATAAGGAAACAATATGGGCAACGCAAGCGCAAATCGCCAGTGTTTTTCAAATTGAGCGTTCGGTGATAACAAAACACATACGTAATATTTTCAAAGACAGAGAAATTAGTGAAAAAAGCAATGTGCAAAAAATGCACATTCCAAACTCGGATAAACCCGTAGCCTTTTATTCTCTTGATATTATTTTGGCTGTTGGATATCGAGCAAACTCAAAAAGAGCAATTGAATTTCGCCAATGGGCCACGAAAACCCTGCGTAAACATATTACCAAGGGCTACGCTATCAACCGCAAGCGCATTGCTCATAATTACGACGCGTTTATGAAAGCGGTGGCGGACATCCAGACGCTTCTGCCCGAACATATCGCGCTTGACCCCAAAACGGTTTTGGAACTTATCAAAGAATTCGCCAGCACCTGGGTTTCGCTTGACGCCTATGACAAGGAAGCCCTAAAAGTTGTCGGCACGACCAAAAAGGCGGTTAAACTCGCTGGAGAAGAATTAGCACGCGTAATAGAAAACCTGCGAGCCGAGCTTATCAAAAAAGGCGAGGCAACGGAATTGTTTGCCCAAGAAAGAAAAGCGAAAGGCGCTGAGGGTATTGCTGGAAATATCATGCAATCATTTGGCGGCAAGCCGTTGTACCCCAGTGTGGAAGAAAAAGCGGCGCACTTGCTCTATTTTATGGTTAAAAATCATCCTTTCACGGACGGCAACAAGCGTTCCGGCGCTTTTGCTTTCGTCTGGTTTATTCGCAAGTACCGCGCCAAAGGAAGCCGCAGTATCAATCCGGCGAGTTTGACCACGCTGACGCTTCTTATCGCCGAAAGCGACCCCAAGAAAAAAGAACAAATGGTGGCGCTGGTAACCCAATTGCTTAAATAAATCAGCCGTCGAAAAAATCAAAATTCCTCTCCCTCCTCTTGAAATCCAAAAACAAATCGTTGAGCGGTTGGATAAAATCGCCGAGGCGCAGAAATTGAATAATGGACTTATCCAAAAAACCGACGAGCTTTTTCAGTCGCTTTTGCATAAAGAACTCAACTCGGCCGGTAAGGATTGGGAGGTTGAAAAGCTCGGGTTAGTCTTTGATAGGATAACTGATGCGATTTTGCCTACTAAACACCCGGAACAAAAATTCAATTTTATTGGTTTAGAAAATATCGAATCTAACACAAGCCGCTTGGTTAATATTAGCCCCGTTCAAGGTAAATTTATAAAAAGCACGAAAACTCGCTTTAAGATTGGCGATGTACTCTATGGAAAATTGAGGCCATACCTAAATAGTTTTACCAGAAGGTAATCCACTAGTTCTACTGGTGAGACTGGAATAGGTTTTACCGTTCCGGCAACCACAAAAAAAGACACAATGCTGTAAAATGAGACTGTGGCCTCGATGAGTG
>Ga0100394_1001693_pt1 | contig 18345 bp, 17 predicted proteins | sample CryGeymeta201518_FD_81549 | JGI IMG/M metagenome (GOLD analysis project Ga0100394, IMG submission 81549) | Groundwater microbial communities from Crystal Geyser aquifers in Utah, USA - Crystal Geyser metaG 2015-18 | ecosystem: Environmental > Aquatic > Deep subsurface > Groundwater | place: USA... | reverse complement strand
TAGCACAGACGGCAGAAGGTGCATTGGAAGAAGTTACTGCGATGTTTCAGCGGGTGCGTACTTTGGCGCAGCAAGCTGCAAACGGTTCGAATACTGACACAGACCGTTTGGCTATTCAGGATGAGCTGCGTAATTTGATGTCAGAAGTAAACCGGGTAGCAAAAGATACCACGTTTGGTGGTCAGAACTTGCTTGATGGTACTTACAAGGCATCATTCCAGGTAGGTGCAGACGCGGTTCAAACTATTGGTTTTAGTATGAGAAGCGTGGGTGGTACTGCTGCGAACAGAAGTTTAAGTTCAAACGGTGGATTTACATTGTCAGGTATTGCCAGCATTGCATCGGCGGTGGGTGGACAAACACTGGCAAAACTGGCCTCGGGCATTTCAGCGATTGGTACACCAACGGCAACAACGTTTGCAACGTCGTTCCGTGCAACAAGTATCAGTGTATCAAGTCAGGCGAACGCACAAAACGTGCTGGCAGGTATGGATGCTTTAGTTGCGGTGGTGGACAAAAAGCGGGCCGAGTTGGGTGCGGTACAAAACCGTTTTCAATCAACTATCCGTAACCAGTCAAATATTTCTGAGAACTTATCTGGCGCTAAGTCACGTATTAAAGATGCTGATTTTGCAGCAGAAACTGCAATGCTAACGCGTAATCAGATATTGCAACAGGCCACAACAACGATATTGTCGCAGGCGAATCAGCGTCCGCAAGCCGCATTGAGTCTGTTACAGGGCTAATAAATTAATACGCTAAGCGCGGAGTGGTCAGCTAATGAAGATGCCTTCAGCATGGGGTAATGTTGAAGGCATCAATGCAGATTGCACCGTTGAAATATTGGCAAGGCTAAGAGTGTTTTGTTTTGAAACATCTGATCTAACCACATAGAGTGAAAACCTTCATTTGGTGATTTGGTGCCGATTCTCGGTAAAAATATTTTTTTAAAGTGGTGCCTTCAAGTTTTCAGAAAGTTTTATGTTAGTTAAGTATTTGTTTTATAGTTATATTCCTTCCTGCTTTCCGCCTTTAAAAAAAAATTAAAAAAAATCCTAAAGGTTTATCTTGTCTCGCCGATACAGGTTATAGGGAAACTGTATTAGTGACCTTGTATTAACCGGATGGCGGGGTAACCAGCCGGATTAATTCATAAGACTTATGCTGTTTAACTCAGTGGTGGGGTAACCGCTGAAGTACAAAGCAGTAATGTTTAATATTGGAGGCTACATATGGCTTTATATGTCAATACTAACGTGAGCTCGTTAAACGGCCAGCGCCAACTGATGAACAGTGGTACTGCATTAGATACGTCGTTTAAACGTTTATCATCAGGTCTGCGCATTAACAGTGCCGCAGACGATTCTGCAGGTTTACAAATCAGCAACCGGTTAACTGGTCAAATCAATGGTTTGAACCAAGGTATCCGAAATGCTAACGACGGTATTTCATTGGCGCAAACGGCAGAAGGCGCGATGGAAGAAATTACATCATCGTTCCAGCGTGTACGTACTCTGGCGCAGCAAGCGGCTAACGGTTCTAATACTGATACCGACCGTTTAGCTATTCAGGACGAAATTCGTAACCTGATGTCTGAAGTGAACCGTATCGCAAAAGACACCACATTTGGCGGTCAGAATATTCTTGACGGTTCATATAAAGCCACCTTCCAGGTGGGTGCAGATGCTGTTCAGACTATCGGTTTCAGTATGAAAAACGTTGGTGGTACTGCCGCTGGTCGTAGCGTAAGTTCAAACGGTGGTTTTACACTGTCAGGTATTGCAAACGTGGCATCTACGGTAGGTGGCAATACGTTAGCAAAACTGGCGTCAGGCGTCTCTGCTATCGGGACTCCTTCTACCACAACCTTTACTGCATCGTTCAGAGCAACCGGTATTAGTGTATCTAGCCAAGCCAATGCGCAAAACGTATTAGCCGGTATGGATGCGTTAATTGGCGTTGTTGATAAAAAGCGGGCAGAGTTGGGTGCGGTGCAAAACCGTTTTCAATCGACTATTCGTAACCAATCGAATATCGCGGAAAACTTATCTGGCGCTCGTAGTCGTATCCAAGATGCTGACTTCGCCGCTGAAACGGCTGCATTAACGCGTAACCAGATATTACAACAGGCCAGTACGACTATCCTGTCACAGGCTAACCAGCGTCCGCAGGTAGCGTTGTCACTGTTAGGATAAGCTATAGTTATATAGTAAGTTGGCCAGTGTTATACTGGCCAACAGTTTTATTCTGGAGGTTTTTATGACTGTTGAAACTTTAGTTAGCAAAGACCCTCGTCTGGCAGACATTTTGCAAGAAAGAAATGCGCTGAACAAAGTGGCGGTTGATGATTCTGTAGGGCGTGAAACTTTGCAACAGATATTGGCGGTGAAAACCGTAAAGAATGAACAAGCTGACAACGCAAAAGCAGTAGCGCAGGAAGAGGTCGAGGCTCCCGTGGTTAAATTTGATAACAATCAAATTCGTGACACGTTGGAGCAGATTAATAAAGTGATCCCGATAGCAAACACAAAATTAATCTTTGAGTTTGACGAGCTGGGCGATCCACCAATTATCAAAGTTATTGACAAAACCAGTAACGAGCTTATTCGTGAGATCCCGTCACAAGATTTAGTTAAAGTGGCTCAAGCTTTCAGTGAAATGGCCGATAACTTAACTAAGGCAGGCGCGTTAATTAACTTTCAAGCCTGATAACGAATACAGGAGCATGCTGTTATGGCGGCAATAACTTCAGCGGGTGTAGGTTCAGGGCTAGACCTGGAAAGCATTATCCAGGCTACCGTTAATGCCGAGGATCTGCCTCGGGTTCAGCGTTTTGAAACAACGAAAACCCGCCTGTCTGTTGAGTTGTCAGGTCTTGGTGCTGTTAAGTCCTCTTTGTCTGCTTTTCAGGATATTGTAAAAAAGCTGGCTGAACTTGAAAACTTTACCAAGCGAAGCAATACCATAACGCAACCTGCATCAGGTAGTGTGATTTCTGTCGCATCTAATGATACCGCCACTCCGGGTAACTTTAACATTAAGGTTAACCAATTAGCTCAAGGCAGCCGTGCTACGACTAATGCCGCTTTTACTTCTCCTTCAGATGTTGTTAGTGCGAACGGCGGAAAGTTAACTATTGCTGCAGGTGCGAAAACCTTTGATATTGATATTGCTGCTGGCGCTACCCTTGAGGAAGTCCGGTCTGCAATTAATAATTCAGCAGACAATTTTGGCGTATCAGTCAATATCATTAACACCGGTGGCGCATCGCCAGAGTCTAAGTTGGTGATTACATCAAGTGTTACCGGTGCAGGAAATGACTTAACCATCACCAGTGATACTGCAGAATTAGATAATTTGTCTACGACCGCATTTGCCGGTGGTACACCCGGCCTGACAATTGCAGCAGCAGATATTGCGAAAGACGCAATTATCGAAGTTGATGGCATTGCCATAAACAGTAGCTCTAATGTTTTTAAAGATGCTATCCAAGATTTGACCATCACGGCAACGAAAGTCAGTGAAGGTACAGAAAGCGCAAAGTTAACCGTTGATTACGATAAAAGCGGTGTAGAGAAATTACTCGGCGAGTTTATTGACGCATATAACAATGCTATTGGTACTATCGATTATCATACGCAAGTCGGTGCAGCTCTATATGGCGACTCGTCTATTCGCAGTCTCAGAAGTCAAATGACAAGCTCATTGTCTACCGTTGTATCAAATGCGGGTGGGTTTGAAACGCTTTTTGATGTTGGAATTGGTTTAACTAAAGACGGTACGCTAGAGAAAAGTTCTTTAGTGCGCAGTGTTAGTGATGCGCTGACATCCAATTACACTGGCGTAGGTAAGTTGTTTGCCAGCGAAAATGGTGTGGCAAAAACATTTGAGTCATTCTTAGAGACACACCTTGAATCAAAAGGCAGTTTTACATTTCGGGAAGACAATTTAAATAGATCCCTGAAACAATTAGAAAATGATCGTGAATCACATGATTACAGAATGACTCAGCTAGAGTCCGGGCTGCGTGCGAAATATGCGAGTTTAGATGTATTAATTGCTCAAATGCAAAGTACAGGTAGCTATATTACACAGCAATTGGCATCACTGCCGGGCTTTACCAGCAAAAAATAATCTGAAGGAGTAAACCAATGAGTAGCGCAAAATTAAAGTTTTATCAGAAAGAAGCGACAAAAACGCGGATGGCTGATGCGTCTCCTTACCAAATTATTCAAATGCTTATGGCTGGCGTAATGGACAATCTAGCGTTAGCTAAAGGTGCTATTCAGCGCAAAGATTATGAACTAAAAGCAGCAAGCCTTTCTAAAGCTTCGGCAATTTTTGAGTCATTGCGTTCTTGTTTAGATGAGTCTGTGTCACCTGAGTTGGGCCAGAATCTTTATGCTTTGTACAGTTATATGATTGAACGCTTAATTGATGCGAGTGTTGAAAAAGAAACTACGACTGCGATTGATGAAGTGGCAAGTTTGTTTCGTGAAATAAAATCAGCCTGGGATGAAATCCCGCTAAGTGCACAGCAACAGGCAGAAGCAGAGCGTAGTATGGCACATGCTAACGTTGGATAAATTAGATCAGGCAGAGCAGCTCCTCGCTGCTCTGAAGCAGAGTATTGCTGCTGAAGACTTCACCGCATCGGCACAGCAACTAAACTGCCTAAATGAACAAATAACTCAGCTATTTATAGCACCAACTGACCTTGCCCCTATTAACTATCCTCGGCTGCAGGCTCTATCAACTGATTTTGCGAAGCTAATAGATACGTTGTCGGCACAACGTTACCAAATTAAAGATAGTATCTCGCAACTGCGTGGCGTAAAGTCTGACAACAAGATCACAAGAACGTACAAGATAGAAAAAGACAAATGATGGATGTAGAAAAAAGTCTGGCTGAAGCTGAGTCTGCGTATAGTCAATTAGTTGAGCAAAAACAGCGCGAGCTTGATTTCAATCTAAGCTCTAAACAGACCTTCAACGCTAATATTCGGGCATTTGAGCAGTACTATCCAGAGTTAGCCTCATCAATGAAGGCTTATAAGCCTAAAGCTGGTTTTGAGTTGCTGGTTACCCGCACAGGCATGGGGAATTTCATTCCGCAGGGGCATAGTGTGCCGCTTTATGCTGATGATCCCATTGCTCTGGTTAGCGAACAGGTAAGCAACAACACAAAGAAAGGCTATTACAGCTACACCAGCTATGGTTTTGGCGGGCACACCACAGATAAACGCATTCATATGCAGTTTATGACAAAGCTTGACAACCTTATTGCTAGTTTAAATGCTGAAAAACCTCAGTTTATAGAGCAACTGCCTGCACATTTTCCCAGCTCAATAATTTTTGGTGTTGGCCTGGGTTACCACATACCCATTTTACTAAAGCAGCACCATTTTGATTATCTGTTCATTTGTGAGCCTGATATTGAGCTATTTTACGCTAGCTTATTTTGCACTGATTGGGCGGATATCATTCATACCGTTGAAAACAATGATGGTGCGTTATTTATACAGGTCGGATTATCCTATAAAGATTTTTTTGATTCATTGCACGGTATAGCGGGTGATATTGGTGCATTTAGTTTAGTTCGGAGTTTTTGTTATCAACATTATCCATCTAAAGATGTAAACCAACTGATTAAATCTTTTTTTGAACGTTATTTTGAATTGCAATCCGGTTTTGGTTTTTACAATGACAACATAGATGGCTTGGCTCATGCGATACATAATATAGAAAACGGCGTGTCATTCTTTGTTGCTGACAGCGAATTAAGAAAACCGTATCAAAAGCTTCCTTTATTTATTGTTGGAAACGGCCCTTCACTGGACTCTTCCGTTGAGTTGCTAAAAGAGGTGCAAGATAGTGCGATTATTCTCGCCGTCGGCAGTGCCTTGGCATCTTTATTAAAGGTTGGTGTTACGCCAGACTTTCACGTAATTGTAGAGCGTACCAAAAGTACCTATGACGTGCTTTTAGATACCTTGCCATTAGAAGCATATAGAAATGTCAACCTGCTAACCGTTGATGTCATGTACCCTGAAATTCCAAAATTGTACAAATGGGCGGGAATGGGGTTGAAAGGCCCTGAATCTGCAACGGTTTTTATACAGCTACAAACATTGAAAAAATATCATCAGGCATTACCGTCACTACCATCTTGTGGTCCGGTTGTGTCAAACACCGCATTGTCGTACGCAGCAATGATGGGATTTGAAGAGATTTATCTTGTCGGAGTAGATAACGGCAGCAGGCAGAATGTTACACACTCAAAGCACAGTTTTTATTATAAAGAAGGGGTTCAGTATCAAAGCCCGTTGGTTACTGGTGCTAAGCATGTATTGCCCGGCAATCTGGGTGAAGATGTGTTGGCCACTGATTTACTGATGATCTCTAAAAATCATCTTGAAGCGATTATTGCTGCTAATCCGAAAAAGTTTTTTTACAACGTTGGGCACGGTGCAAAATTAGAAGGTGCGTATCCAATTACTGAGCAGGCGGTGCTGATTGGTAAACCTATAGAAAATAAATCTCAGATTATAGAACAAATAAAAGCGGATTTTTTTGTTAAAGATCTTGTGCAGTTTGATGTGGCGACTTTAGAGTTTGAACAATTTGATGTGATTTGTGACGATTTAATTGAAATTGGTAGTAGGTCTTTTGATAGTAGAGAAAGTGCCGCAGGCTTACTTAAAAAGCAAGCGCGCTATTTGTTCTCTTATAAAAAAACCAAGTATGCCCATTTGTACTATCTGCTGCGTGGCTCTTTGCTATATGTACATTGCCCTATGTTAACAATGCTGTACTCTTATCAGGACGATGCGTTGACCTTAGGCTATTTTGCCAAATTTATGGCACTGTGGAATGAATATGTTTTAGCCGTGAAAAAAGATTTTAGAGTTAATTATTTAACAACCTGCGGCTATAGTTTGGAACAAGCTATTAGTGAACTAAAGGCTCAGTCCTGACCATGCGTATCGCTGTTATTCCAGCCAGAGGCGGTAGTAAACGAATCCCGCGTAAAAATATTCGTTTTTTCGAAGGGCAGCCGATAATAGCCTGGTCGATACAGGCTGCAATAACTAGTGGTTGTTTCGACAAAGTTTTGGTATCAACCGATGACGAAGAAATTGCCGCAATAAGTCGGCAATACGGTGCTGATACGCCATTTATTCGCCCTTCTGAACTGGCAGATGACTTTTCAGGTACCGCTGACGTTATGCGCCATGCAATACAAAGTGTAAATGCTGCAGCCAATTCTATTATGTCTGCGTCATCAGGGGTGACTGCGGCATGCTGTATTTACGCTACGGCCCCGCTAATTTGTCCAGAAGATATCGGTATGGGATTAAAACAGCTTAACAATGGCTCATGCGATTATGCATTGGCGGTCACGGAGTTTGAGTTTCCCATACAGCGAGCAGTGCGACTGGACGAGAATAACCATCTGGTGATGCTCAACCCAGAGTTTTCAGGAACACGTTCGCAGGATTTAGTGCCTACTTTTCATGACGCCGGCCAGTTTTGCTGGGGAACAGCAGAAGCCTGGTTGCACGCGAAACCAATTTATAACGGCATGACAGCGGCAGTTTCTATCGAGCGCTGTCGCGTACAGGATATCGATAACGAAAATGACTGGCAGCGTGCTGAGTTGATGTTTCGCGCCAGTCTATCTCAAAACTCACGTTAGGTACAAGAGGGCATCGTGCTGAATAGGGTGAGCAATTCTTCGTCGGATTTAAACATCGTATTTAGGTTAGATTCAAGTTCTGTTATTGGTTTTGGCCACTTAATGCGCAGTCTGACGCTGGCTGCTGAATTTAAACAGCGCGGAGCAAATTGTTTTTTTATTTGCCGGGACCTGCCCGGGAATAACAGCAGCCTTGTTATTCGCGCTGGGTTTGAACTGCTGCGTTTACCGATTCATCACGTTGCCACAACTGAGTTTGGTCAGAGTGATATCAGACATCATGCGTGGCTTGGTACGACATGGTTAAACGATATTAACCAATGCACACCTTATTTTCGAAAGCTAAAGCCGGTATTGATTGTTGTTGATCATTACGCGCTTGGGGCTGATTGGGAAACACGAGCGAAGTTTTTTTGCCAGCGGCTTGCGGTGATTGACGACCTGGCTGACAGGCGACATGAATGCGATTTTTTGCTCGATTATAATTTAAGCGTAAGCCAGCAAGATTATTCAAGCCGGGTTGGAAAGCACTGCTTGCGGTTGTTCGGCGGTAAATATGTGCTGCTAAGGCAAGAGTTTGCTAATTGGCGCTCGCAAAGTATTGCCCGGCGTAAAGACAATACATTGTCGCGTATTCTGGTGACTTTTGGCGCAACTGATTCAGATAATAATTCAGAACAGGTTCTTAAGGTTCTCAATGCTGTAAATCTGCCCGCATTGACACGTATAGATGTTGTTATAAGTTCAAAAGCGCCCTGGTTAGCATCGGTTAGAGCTTATGCAAGCACCATGGCGGTGGAAACACATTTGCACACCGATATCAGTAATATGGCTGAGCTGATAACTGCGGCAGATTTGGCTATAGGCTCCGGTGGCGGCAGTACATACGAGCGACTTTTTTTAAAATTGCCTTCACTTTTAATGCCTATCGCCGATAACCAAATAACACCACTGCAGCGAATGAGCCAAGATGGCTTGTTTGAACTTTTTTATACATTTGATGAGCTTTGGCAGAAGTTGATGAAATATCACACGCTGCCATTACCTAAAGTATCTGCTTCAGTGTTGTTTGGTGCGCCTTTTGTTAGCGCTTTGCTGTTGGCAGAAACAGTGACACTAGCCGACGTAAAGCCTTGGGATGTGCGAAGAAATTACCATTGGCTGCAACAACAATCATTAAGGCAGCAATTTGTTTTGGCAGCCAAGCCTGAGCGCAGTAATCACATTAAGTATTGGCGACATTTACTGGCAGCACCTGAGCAATATGTGTTCAGTATTTTGTCTAACCGCTGCCATGTTGGTAGCCTTGGCGTGAAAAATATTGATGAACAGGCAAAAGAGGCCGAAATTTGGATTTACCTTGGTCATTCGGATGAACGCAACCGTGGAGTAGGCTCTAAAGCGCTGTTATTGTTAGAGGAGTTTGTTAAACAAACTTTGTTGATGCAAAGTATAGTATTACATGTTGCGAAAGATAACACTCACGCGCAATCGTTTTACTACAAGCACCACTATAGGCTTAGCAATACTGCGCTACCCGATGCATTCAAAGGTAAAGATGTGCTGCAAATGAGAAAAAAATTATGAAATGCGCCATTATGCAGCCTACATTCTTACCCTGGAGCGGTTACTTTAATTTGATGGCAAGTGTCGATGTGTTTGTATTTCTTGATGATGCGCAGTTTCAGAAAGGATCTTGGCACAATAGAAACCGCATTCCGTTAAATGGCAAACCGCATTGGTTAACGGTGCCTGTGAAGCACAACACATTGTCACAAAGTATTTTGCAAACCGAAATTAATATGCAGTCATTATGGCGGGAAAAGATGGTGCGACAGCTACAGCAAGTGTATGCCCGACACCCATTTAGCTCTGAACTGATGGCCTTTACGGATGTGATTAATGATACGAGCTACATATCGCTGGCAGAGTTGAATATTGCATTAATTCAGATGGTTAGTAATAGAATTGATATAAACTGTCAGATGCTACGCTCAAGTGAACTAAAAATAAAAGGCGTGCGCACTGAACGCTTGCTGGCAATGTTAAACGCTATTTCAGCCACACATTATTTATCGCCGCAAGGTGCTGAATCTTATTTAACGGCTGACGGTTTTAGTCAGCAAAGTGAGGTTTCGCTGGCTTATCAAACGTTTGAACCGCAGTATTATCCACAGAAAAAGAGCACGGATTTTATACCAAAGCTGTCTATTCTGGATGTTGTAATGAATATGGGATGGCACGGTGCTAAAACGTATATTAAATGATTCCTCTGGGTGGTATTAACATGAACGATAAAGGTAATTATTCACTTAAACCACATGAAAAGTATGGTTTTTTACAAGTAAAGCCCACGCCGACCGCCGAGGAGATTAACCACTTTTATGCCAACGAGTTTTACTCTGGCGACTACAAAAATTTTAATAATTCCTCGTTGCAGGTTCAGCTTGCCGATCAGCAATTTTGGGAGGGAACCTGGAATGATCAGGCAAAAGTTATTCAGTCTCAATTGGCAAAACCTTTTTGCGAACTTGAAATATTAGATGTTGGTTGTGGTTGGGGGCAGGCTCTATTGCATTTTAAAGGGCTAGGGGCGAGTTGTTATGGTTTTGACCCTGCGGCCGAGGCGGTTGAATATGGCGTTAGCCAAGGATTAAATATTAAACACTGCGGCGTCGAATCGATGGATGTTTTTGCCGGAAAAAAATTCGATGTTGTGATGCTAAACAATGTGTTAGAGCATTTAGCTGAACCGGTAAGGGTGATACAACAGATCCGCCAGCATGTGCTAAAAGATGGCGGCTTGTTAATTGTTACCGTACCAAATGAATTTAATAAGTTTCAGGTTGCTGCTCAGCGCTTGCATAATTTGGAACCCTGGTGGGTAACGCCACCTGCGCATCTGAACTATTTTAGCCGAACGTCCTTGCAAGCCCTTCTAAGCGGCTGTGGTTTTCACAGTGAGTTGGCGGTAGCGTCATTTCCGTTAGAGCTATTTTTGTTAATGGGAGAGAACTACGTTAATGACAGAGATATTGGCAAAATATGTCATGCAAAAAGAGTCCAGTTTGAACTGAATTTACGTCAGCTTGGCGAGGACGATACGATACAGCAGTTTTATAAAGCATTGGCTGATGCCAATTTGGGCCGGCAAATTACCTGCTATGCCAAGGCGATTTAACTATGGACTCAGTAGAACACTTTTTTAAACACGGCTACGTCGTTGTGCCAAATTTACTGAGCGCCGAGAAATGTGCGTATTTTCGGCGACTACTGGAAAGCAACTATACGGATTACGCCGAACATTACGCAACGGCGTCGTCAGATAAGGGCACGTTGTCGGACAAATCGAATGAGAAGGTTGTATTTAATCTCCATAACAAATCAGTCGATTGGTTTGAGCTGTTTGAGCATCCGCGCATCTTAGCTATTGTATCAGCCGTTTTGCAGCAAGGTTCTTATCAACAAAACGAACCTTATTACCTAAACAATATTTCTGCCCGCTGCCCATTATTAGGCTACCCCGGCCAACAGCTGCACATAGACAGCGGTTTGCCGGGGGTTAATTATTGCCTTAAAGCTAACGTGGTATGGTTATTAGATGATTTTACTGCGTTAAATGGTGCAACACGAATTGTACCTGGTAGCCATAACTGGACGTCTTTTCCTACCGATGGCCAACGGCATCCGGATGAAGTGTTAATTACCGGCTCGCAAGGAAGTGCGTTAATCTTTAATGCAAATTTATGGCACGGCGGCGGCGCTAATGTAACTGATAATAGTCGCTGGGCATTATTACTCGGTTATGCCAGATGGTTTATTAAGCCGTCATTTGATTTTCTACAAAACACACCGGATGAAATTTATCAGCAGTTAACTGACGCGCAAAAACGATTGTTAGGCTTTCACTTAATACCACCTAAAGATGAGTTTACCCGATTGCGCCGTATTTCTGCGCAGCCAGCGCAACCAGCACCTTATCAGTTGCCACAGCATAAACAGATTTATAAAGGATCGTAAAAGGTTAATTATGACAAACCCTGTTATCACTATCTCTGGCCGTGCTATAGGTATCGATTATGCTCCCTATATCGTTGCAGAGCTGTCAGCCAACCATAACGGCAGTTTGGCGCGGGCAAAAGATATTATCGCGATGGCGAAACGTTGTGGTGCCTCGGCGGTTAAGCTGCAAACGTACGCTGCACATACCATTACGCTGAACTCAAGAAACGAAGATTTTATGATTCGGGGAGGCTTATGGGACGGTAAAAGTTTATACGAGTTATACCAATGGGCACAAATGCCATGGGAGTGGCACAAGCCTTTGTTTGATTATGCCAGGCAACTTGAACTAACCATTTTTAGCTCTCCCTTTGATACCACCGCAGTCGATTTGTTAGAGGATTTAAATGCGCCTGCATACAAGGTTGCGTCGTTTGAAGCCATTGACATACCTTTAATTAAATACATTGCTGCGACTAAAAAACCGATGATTATATCAACAGGTATGGCCAACGCTGAGGAGATTGCTGAGGCAGTCGATGCGGCCCGAAGTGGTGGCTGCGAACAACTAGCTCTGCTGCACTGTGTCAGTAGTTACCCTGCGCCATCATCTGAATACAATCTTAGAACTATTGTCGATATGGCAGAGAAATTTGGTGTGGTATGCGGTTTGTCTGATCACACCGTCAATAATACAACCGCGTTAACTTCTGTGGCATTGGGCGCGGCAATTATTGAAAAACACGTTACGCTGGATCGCAATGCAGGTGGACCAGATGACAGTTTCTCGTTAGAAGAAGCCGATTTACACAGTTTGTGTGAGCAAGCAAAAATAGCCTGGGAAGCACTGGGCCGTATCGATTATTCGCAACAGGCCAGCGAAAAAGCAACCGTAAAATATCGCCGATCGCTGTATTTTGTAAATAACAAGAAAGCAGGCGAGGTAATAAATGCCAATGACATCAGAAGCGTAAGACCGGGGTTTGGTTTGGCGCCAAAATATTATGATTCCCTTATAGGCCGTAAGTTAATTACAGATGTCAGTGCCAATACACCGACAAGCTGGCAGCTAATTGAACACTAAGTTAGCAAGGCCTGTTGTAAGATGTCAGCAACATATTGTTGTTGCTCTGAACTAAGCTCCGGAAACATCGGTAAACTGATAATCCGTTCGTAAAAGTCTTCAGCAGCAGGAAAGTCTCCCCAGTCAAAACCAAGTTGCTGATAATACGGCTGAGTATGGATGGGAATATAATGCACGTTTACGCCGATGCCCGCTGCACGAAGTGCATCAAATACCAACTTGCGCTTGCTTTTGTCGTTAAGGCGAATAATAAATAGATGCCAAGAGCTGAGGTTCTCATCATCCAGTGCCGGTAACCTAAGCGGTAAGTGGGCTAGCAACTGATGATAGTTCGCGGCAAGTAGCTGGCGCTTTTGTACCATTTGTACCAAGCGCATACTCTGGCTTAAACCTAAAGCAGCCTGAATATCGGTCATTCGATAGTTAAAACCCAGCTGTAATTGCTGATAATACCAATCGCCATGGCTGGGTTCAGTCATTAGTTTGTTGTCGCGGCTAATACCATGACTGCGCAATAAACGCATTTTATCTGCCAGTGCGGCATTATTGGTCATCGCCATACCGCCTTCTGCGGTGGTTATAATTTTGACGGGATGAAAACTAAATACGGTAATGTCGCTGTAACGGCAGTTGCCAACCGTTTCATCCTGATACCGAGCACCGATAGCATGAGATGCATCCTCAATGATGCTAAAACCGAACTCACTTGCTAAAAAGCGTATTTGTGCCATATCGCAGCTGGCGCCTGACAAATGCACCGGTATTATGACATTTGGTAGCGTATCGTGGTGACGCGCGTGTTCAAGTTTTTTACGCAGCTTATCAATTGCCATGTTACCGGTGTTTTCATCAATGTCGACAAAATGAATGTCTGCGCCACAATATCGGGCACAATTTGCCGACGCAACAAAACTGATTGGCGAGGTCCAGACTTTGCTGCCAATACCAACGCCCAACGCCAGACAAGCAATATGCAGTGCTGAAGTTGCACTATTTACCGCTATGGCGTGTTGAGCACCAGTAAACTCGGCTAATCGTTTTTCGAAAGCAGGAACTGTGGGGCCCTGGGTTAAAAAATCACTTTGTAAAACCTCAGTGACCGCATCAATATCTGCTTGGGTAATATGTTGGCGGCCGTAGGGGATCATAACATCGCATCCTGATTAAACTGGCGCATCTGCTCTATGGATAAAAAATCTGGATTAGTATTTGATACATACTCATATCCGTGGGGAACCAGGCGTCCGTTTTCCAGCAAGGCATTTGTGGAAAAATCATTGCTGCGGTTAAAAAACTTAATTGCCGGAGCAATAACAAAGTGATCATCGAATTCATGTGTGTGATAGGACATATCGCCCGGACACATCATCTCATGCAGTTTTTCACCCGGACGAATACCAACAATTTTTTGCGGTAAGTCAGGTGCCATTGCTGTGGCTAAATCTGTGATACGGATCGAAGGAATCTTGGGAACAAATATTTCTCCTCCAAGCATCCGTTCAAAATTCTTCAAAACAAAATCAACACCTTGTTGCAGGCTTATCCAAAATCTTGTCATATCTTGATGCGTTATAGGGATGTGATCACAACCGTTGTTAATAAGCTGTTGGAAAAAAGGTACCACTGAGCCTCGTGAACCTACTACGTTACCGTAGCGTACCACCGAAAAGCGTGGTCGGCTGCCACCTGTCATATTGTTTGCAGCAATGAATAACTTATCTGAAGCAAGCTTGGTGGCGCCGTATAAATTCACCGGATTTGCAGCTTTATCTGTAGATAACGCGATGACTTTTTCGACATTCGTTTCAATGGCGGCGTTAATAACATTCTCGGCACCATTAATATTGGTGCGAATACACTCTGTTGGATTGTACTCTGCCGCCGGTACTTGCTTTAATGCGGCGGCATGAATAACAAAATCCACGCCATGCATAGCGCGGATTAATCGTTTTTCATCCCGTACATCACCAATAAAATAACGCATACAGCTAGCGTCAAATTTTTGCTGCATTTCGTACTGTTTTAACTCATCCCGAGAATAAATGATTATCTTTTTGGGCTTGTATCGTGTCAGCAATGTTTCGGTATATTTGTGACCAAACGAGCCGGTGCCGCCGGTAATAATGATTGTTTTGCCGTTAAACATAAGCTGACCTCTGGAATCACGTAACTCGTAAAAACGATTATAAATTACCTTAGCATAATCTGTGCCGACACCGCTAAGGTATTAAGTGTAAACGATAATCTATAAAAGTGTACTTCGTTGCGCTTAAATGACGATTAATGGCATTCTAGGGTGGATTTGTCTAAACTATAAACAAGTATTTTTATATCACGGGTAGCGTTATGAAAATTAACAATCAAGTGGCAAATGCGTCGTTAAATACTCTGCAACAAGCCCAGCAAAAGCAATCAGAGCAGCTTGCCAGCGGTAAACGTATTAATCGTGCGGCGGATGATGCTGCAGGATTGTTGATTGCTAATCGCTTGAGCAGTGATATCAACGCAACAACGCAAGGCCAGCGCAATTTGTATGATGGTATTGGCTTGGCGCAGGTATACGAGCAAAATCTCAGCAATATATCGACGTCGGTAATGGAAATGCAGCAGTTAAGCGTTGCTGCCGGGAATGGCGCTTACTCAGACGCTGATAAACAAGCGTTGCAGCAGCAGTATGAGAGTAAAGCACAAGAGATTCAGGCGACGATAGATAACGCCAGCTTTGCTGGTCAGCCTCTTTTTGATGGGAATTCGGTGCAGTTTAATACGGGAGGGTCTTTTACCGCATTAAAAACCGGTGATGTTGCTGCTGAATTAACGACACAAAATGTGTTTAGCGCCGATCTTTCCACGCAAGCAGGAGCCGCTGCTGCGGCCGACAGTAGTAAAAATGCACTGGCGTACCTTGACCAGTTGCGTTCAGAAGCAGGTGCGGCTATTAACGGTTTTGCCAGCCAGGCGCGTAATTTAAACAATCAACAAGTTAACGTATCGCAAGCGCGCAGTGGTATTCAGGATGCCGACTACGCTAAAACCAGCAGCGATAAAACAGCAACCGATATTTTAGCAAAGGCGTCAGTCAGTGTGGCGTTACAAGCTAGAATTTCACAACAGCAAGCGCTTAATTTATTGTCTTAGTCACGTCAGTTAACGCTATTTTTTTGACACAGTGTCAAAAAAATAGCGTATTACCTTGCAAGCTGCTTGATGCGAAGTACAATGCAGTAAAAAGCATAATAAAAGCAGCGGTATGTCTATTACTCCTTCACTGTACATTGTTGACGAGCAAAGCGCCCGCAGTAGCCGGTTAAGCACGGTGCTGAGTTTTATTCATGAACCTCACCAAATGCTGACTTACCAGGAATTGCTGATACGACTTAATAGCGATCAGCCGGCGGTTGTGTTGCTTGGTGCGCTTGATAATCAACAGCACGCCGAATTATTACTTCGCTACCCGGCGACGGCATTTTTGTTGTTAGGTGAAACCCTGCAATCGTTATTAGAGTATGGTAATGCGGTGGGGTTGCTAAGTGAACCTTTCTCGTACGCCTCACTTACCCAATTATTGCGCGACAGCCAGCAGTATCACCGATTGTTGCCATTGCAACGTCAGCAAGAGAATACGGTTAAGTTTGATGGCATGGTAGGCAGTTCAGACTCGATGCAACAAGTCCGTTTTCTCATTCAACAGGTGGCAAAAACAGAAGCTAATGTGTTGGTACTTGGGCCATCGGGCACAGGCAAAGAAGTTGTCGCGCGAAATATTCATTTGTTGTCGCATCGTCAGGCAGGCCCTTTTGTGCCTATTAACTGCGGTGCTATACCGGCAGAGTTGTTGGAAAGTGAGTTGTTTGGTCATGAGAAAGGCGCTTTTACTGGCGCGATTTCGACCCGAAAGGGGCGGTTTGAATTAGCGCAAGGTGGCACCCTATTTCTGGATGAAATAGGTGATATGCCTCTACCAATGCAGGTAAAATTGCTGCGGGTATTGCAAGAACGCACCTATGAGCGTGTTGGTGGGACTCAGGCTATAAAAGCAGATGTCAGAGTCGTTGCAGCCACCCATCGCGATTTAGAACAGATGATTTCTGACGGTAGTTTTCGTGAAGATTTATACTATCGTTTAAATGTTTTTCCAATTGAAACACCGGCACTAAGTCAACGCGCAGACGACATTCCGTTATTGATTAGTGAATTGCTTAAAAGGCAAGAAAAAGTCAGCCAGGCAAAAGTTAAATTTACTGAACATGCGATGCAAAGTATGCAGCTGCATGCCTGGCCTGGCAACGTGCGCGAGCTGGCTAACTTACTTGAACGCATGGTAATAATGTACCCGGATCAAGTTGTTGATGTGGCTGAGCTGCCGCTGAAATACCGCCATTTAGATGTAGAAAGTTACATGCCTCAGTATCCTGAAGGTTTACAGGAACGCGATTTAATTAACGAACTGTTTCAGTCGACCGACGATGATAGCGATACCGATACCGATGTTGCACGAGTATTCGACATGGATGCACCGCAACATTTGCCCGAGCAAGGCTTGGATCTGAAAGAGTATCTGGCTGAGCTGGAAATCAGGTTTATTTCCCAAGCCCTGGAACGACATGAGTTTGTGGTGGCACGCGCCGCTGAAGTATTGGGATTACGTCGTACCACCTTAGTTGAAAAAATGCGTAAATATAACCTCGGTAAAGACGAGTAAATGTGCTTGTCAGAGAATTGACAAACATAACTATATAAAAAATAACACGATTATACTGGCACAATGCCTGCATTAACCCTACTGAATATGTTGTTTCAGGGGGACTTATGACATCAGTTAATGCTATGCACTTCTCGCCACAACGCTTAAAAGGCAACGGCGTACCCGATGCTGTTTCTGCTGTACGTCCATCACTGCAATTATTAACAACTTCTGCGCTGGACCCGGTGTTGCAGGTATTGCCCGCAGCAGTGATCTTGTTAGATCAGCGTGGTGTGGTGTATCAGGCTAACCCGGCTGCAATTGCGATGCTAGGTGAGCCTCTTGTGGCACAAGCCTGGTTTACCATTATAAGCCGTTGTTTTAGTCCTCGCAGTGATGATGGCCTTGAAGTGTCACTAAAAGATGGTCGCCGGGTTAAACTGCAAATTAGTGCCTTACTAACACATACCCAATATACCCAACCTGGTCAGTTGATCATGCTGACCGATTTAACTGAAACACGAGAATTGCAAAGTCGATTAGGCCATATGCAGCGTTTATCCACGTTGGGTAAAATGATGGCCACGCTGGCACATCAAATTCGGACGCCACTCTCAGCGGCGATGCTATATGCTCAAAACCTGGCTAATCCGCGCGCTACCATGCAAGTGCAGCTGCAATTTCAGCGGAAACTGCAGTCACGCTTGCAGGATTTAGAACAGCAAGTCAACGATATGTTGTTATTCGCCCGAAGCGGCAGTGCGCAGCAGGTCAGCGTCTTTACGCTGCAAAAGCTTAATGAACAATTAAATACTGATATTGAAGCCTTGCTATTGCAGCATCAGGCTAAATTAACGCTAGAGTGCGAAGATGCCT
>Ga0100394_1001685_pt1 | contig 18393 bp, 20 predicted proteins | sample CryGeymeta201518_FD_81549 | JGI IMG/M metagenome (GOLD analysis project Ga0100394, IMG submission 81549) | Groundwater microbial communities from Crystal Geyser aquifers in Utah, USA - Crystal Geyser metaG 2015-18 | ecosystem: Environmental > Aquatic > Deep subsurface > Groundwater | place: USA... | reverse complement strand
TAGTACAAAGAAACATGTAGTGAGTATAATTAGTGAAAGTACCACCTTTTACTACTAATAAATACTACATGTCACAGCTATCTTACGAAGAATGCTTAAAAATTCAAATTTATTTAGAAGATGATTTTAAAGCGAGAGCAATTGCTAGAAAACTACATAGAAGTAACAGCGCAATTAGTAACGAAATCAAAAATACAGGATTAATTGAAAATACAATGCGAAGCTTGCCTGAGCAAGAAGGAATACTGTTAAAGCATTAGTAAATGCCATGAGAAGCAAGATCGAACCATGATGAGAGCTAGAAAAATATATTATACAGAAGATCAAGAATTATCAATCTCCAGAACAAATAGCATGAAGGTTAAAGAAAGAAAAAATTGTATTTATTGGGAAAGATATGATCTACAAATATATCAAAATGCAACATACAGAGTTGATTAAGGAGTATTTCAGAAGGAGATGAAAAAAGTATAAATATGGAACAATCATGGCTTGATATATTTACAATCGTGTGAGTATCCACGATGGACCTAAAGCCGTATATCGTAAAGAAAGATATGGTGATCGAGAGTGAGATACCGTATGAAATGGAATTGTTACTTATGTTGAAAGAAAAAGATTATATGCACTAGTAGAAAAGACAAATGGAAAACATGCTCAAGATATTACCAATGCGACAGTAAAGCTTTTCAACGGCATCCCCAAGTGACTAAGAAAGACAATTATATTAGATAATGGTAGAGAATTTGTAGAGCATTATATGTGGAAATGAATGTGTAGTATAGGTTGAACCTATTCCGCCGACAAAAGAAATCCATGACAAAGATGATTAAATGAGAACACGAATGGGTTGATAAGACAGTTCTTCCCTAAGAAAACAGATTTCAATAAGGTTACAGCAAAACAACTTGAAAAAAGCACTTACCTTTCTGAATAATAGATCTAGAAAAACCTTACACTATAAAACTCCTACAGAGGCACTACATCATTACTACTGTGCAGATTGGGAATAGAATTCACAAGCTTTATTCCTTATCGACAAACATGGTCTTATTTCTGTATTGAAGTGCCTCAGCAAGATGAATAATGCCTACATTTTCTATTCATTCCATGTCGGCTATGGTTCTGGCAAGCTTGATGGTCCTATGAATCACTCTCGGAGAGAGGCTAAGTTTTCTGGCCGCATCCTTAAGAAAATCTTTGGTCTGTGTGTCTAGCGGAATCAGCTTGTCGATATCCTTGGAAGTGATTTGGGAATTTGAGAAGATTTGCGAATGGTGTAATGAGATTCCGGTTCCAACACCTCACGCCGGAATGACTGTTGAATTGGCAAATCTTCTCTGTTGGATTTTTCGTGCGCTGAGAACTTTCTGTCTGATTTCTTCCGAGCTTTCTTGAGGAATCGTGTCGAGTATCTTGTCGACGTTTTCTCTGGGGATCTCTAGAATCATATCTATTCTGTCGAGTAGGGGTCAGGATATCTTGTTTTGATATTTTTTGATGTCAAAGAGCGAACATATGCATGGCTTTACTGGATCTTTGTAGTAGCCGCATTTGCATGGATTCATCGATGCCACGAACATAAAATTTGCAGGATATTGGATGGTTCCTGCGACTCTAGAGATGACGATGGTTTTGTCTTCTATCGGTTGTCTCAGTACTTCCAAAGTTTCTCTCGGAAATTCAGTCAATTCGTCAAAAAATAAAATTCATTTGTGGGCGAGCGAAACTTCTCCGGGTGTAAGTTGTGATCATCATCCTACGATAGAAATTTTGGACGCTGTGTGGTGTATCTGACGAAATGGTCTTTGGGTAATGAGCGGTTGCTGTTTTGTGAGCTTTCCTACGACAGAATAAATCTGACTGACTTCAAGGATTTCTTCAAATGTTAGCGGAGGGAGAATGCTATGCAATGCTTTGCTCAATAAAGTTTTCCCACATCCCGGTCAGCCGACCATGAGTAGATTGTGCAGTCCTGCTGCCGCAATACTCAAAGCTCTTTTGGCCAATAATTGCCCTTTGATATGTTCAAAATCAGTTTCGTATTCTCTATTGATTATGAGATTGTGGATATTTTTCGCTTCGGTAATTATAGGAATTTCTTTGTTTTCTAAAAAATATTCTACTACTTGCTGAAAATTATCAAGCGGATAAACATTGATGTCATGCACATATTCTAATTCATGCATATTTTCTGCCGGGATGAAAAAATGTTTGTAACCGTGTTTGATGGCGTTGATGACTGATGGTAGAAGCCCGTTAACTCTTTTGATATTCCCGTCCAATCCAAGCTCTCAGAAAAAGATAAAATTTTCAATCTGATCTTGATGATGGACTTTACCTTCGTTGATGAGTATGAGAATTGCTATGGCCATGGCTAGGTCCAGGCTTGTCCCTACTTTTTTGGTGTCGGAAGGGGAGAGATTCAAAATGATTTTGTGTTTGGGCAATGTGATATGTACATGGCGGAAAGTTGCTCTCAGTCTTTCTTTGGATTCTCTGACTGCCGCATCGGGCAGTCATATGATTTCTATGCTCGGAAGTGCGTTGTTGGCATCTGCTTCCACGGTGATTTCATATCCTTGCAGGCCGAGATTCGTAAAGGTTTTGGTTTTGAAAATTTTGGTCATTGGTTTATATGGAAAATAAAATTACTGTTTATTTTTTATCCCTGCGGGGCTTTTCTAAACCTACTTTTATCATTGCCCTCCAGCACTATTGCGGGACAGGCGCCAGTCAGCAAAAGGTCTAGTTCTTTGTACAAGCTCCTTCAAAAATATAATTTATATTTTTGATTGAAGCTTGGATAGTCACTACCACAAACATTCCTCATTACATTTCGGACTTGTTTGGGGAGTAACTACCAGCCTCGCCATAGAGTTCAGTCTGCTTTTCCTGAATGCACCCAGCTCAAACAATATGCAAAGAACCAAAAGCGTTGACTGCATTCATGTGAGAATCCTTTTTAATTTTTTTTAAACAATGTTTTTTTAATTCCTTTTGACGGTTAAAAAATGAAGGTGCAGAGAGAAACTCCACACCTTACTTGCTAGTAGTGTGGTCAAAAAAGTCAGCCATCCCCAATGAGTCCAATCCTTCATGATCGGGTGGACTGATATTTGGGTAATCAAAAGGGGCCTTTCGGTCCCTTTCGCATGCTGTTGTCGTGCCTAGCACGATCAATACGATAAGGCACATTGCTGTTTTCATTTTATTTGAGGTTTTGTTTTGTGATTTTGCCAGGTGCCCCCCATTCATGTCTATTATGACTGAGTGTTGTAAAGAACACTTCGGCCGGTGGTATACTCATAAATCCGTGGAAAAAAATGGACAAAGTTAGGAAAAAAAATAATACCGACGCAGTCGGCATAATTTCGACGTTAGAAAACCTTCACTTCGTTTCAGGCTTTCTTTGCGTCTCAATTAAAAAATGCATCCTCTATAGAAAATAAAGAATGCATTTAATGGTTTTCGGTGGTAAGCGATATTCCAAAATTTATGGAAATCCTGTTTATCTGGATTTGATATTCCGGTCCGCCGAAGAGAGTGATACCTCTATAGGTATCTTTTGATGATTCTACCTTGTTTTTGCCATAGCCTTTAGGATTCAATTCAAATTCAGCGTACAATCCTGTGTAAGTGATGCTTCCGCCTTGGCGTAGATATGCCTTTATCCATGCGGAGCCTACATTGTACTTCATGTACCCGAGGAATTTCGTAGATGCATTAGTGACAAAAAAATCGTTGAACGATCCTGGAGTGACGAGCATGAACGCCATAAAGGAACCCTTTCTTGCTTTGGTTGTCTGATCGCCCCTTGCACTGTGTGGGAGATACAAATAGGAACCATAGAATTCGGCGTTCAGATAATAAAGTAATGGTAAATCTGGATAGCCCGGGTCTGTTTCAAACAGTAATTTGAATCCCATACGGATTTTGTTCCGATATCGAAAGGTATTTGGCTTGCTCCTTTCGAAATTTTCGGACATCATGTCAATGTCAATCCCATAAGGGCAGAATCCGACAACAGCATTTTTCTTGTAGATGGTAAAGATGTTGTAGACAGTTTTTTCTCTGTCTTCTCGGTTGAACCGTTTACGATAAAAAAAGGATTCTTCTAAGCTCAACCTTTCCCCATAGCTGGGGTTTTTGAGATTGGTCCCAAGTGAAATAGCCGAGATGTCGGCGACGGAGTTTGTTCTTAACAATAATTGTGCGCTACTTTGTAGCACACAATATGCTACGAAAAGTACGACAAAAATTGTTGTTCTCATGTCTTTTGATTTTTTAGTGTTCTCTATTTATATATAAATTATACAGAAAGTCAATACAAAGAGCTATTTATTTATAATCAGTTCTTTTGTGGTATCCAGTTTCATGATATACTTGACGGCGTAGAAGAGTAGCATTCATTGCACGCCTAGATATAAGAGTGCTAGGAAGAAAATGAGCTCTCAGGCTAAAGGTGTTTTGATGAGCAATATGACATTTACAATGCTTGCCATGATGGTTGCTATAGTCCGATATATATAATCCACACTATCAAAAATATGCGATAATTTTCTGGGTGCATAAAAAATGAAGATAGCGCTTGCGATATTCCGGATGATTCACCGCAGGGCTATGGAAGAGAAGTTACCGTCGAAATAGGAAAACAGACTCAGATAGATAGCGAAGTTTATGACAAGAAACACTGCTAAATTCTGGAAGATGCTATTGTAATTGATTTTTTTCAAGATGAGCACATTCCCGATAAAAAAAGCGATGATTATCCGATAGAGGAATTGATTTAGTGTTGTGAATCCTTGTCGATGAAGAAGATAATTGATGATCACTGTCGCCATCAAAATGATATTTATAAATTCCAATGCCTGCTTACTAAGTGCTGGCATATTGCTTGTAAATTCGTAGATTTGTCCCGCTGTAGCGGAGTTGAAATATTTTTTCGGCTGGGTGATCCTTTCTCCCGCAAGGATGCGTCTGATGGATATATTCGCTTTCTTGCCCAGCAGAGTTGGACTGAAGTCTTTGGGGATTGGTCTGTGTTGCAGAATCTTGAATATCCGAGAGAAGATTGCTGTCAGAAATACCGTACTCATCGCTAGCGCGATGTAGATATTTGACACTTGGTCTATGATTACTAAGATGATTGCACCTATTCAAAGAATGAAGGTTTTGTATAACATATATTTTTCTACTTCCTTGAAGAGTCCAACGATGAATGTCATAAATGCTATGATTGCCAGATTGAAGATCCATAGATATTTGAATATGAGAAAAAATCATTTGCTATCTGAAAAGACCGCTCCTATCATCAAGAGGAAGATCAATGATAGATAATATCCTAATGTAAATACTGATTTGCCGTCTTTGTAATCCACGAGATATGATCATATCCATAAGAATAAGTTTACTCACACCAATGTCAGTGATATCTTTATCAATTCCATACCAAAGAAATTAAGTACTCCCACAAAGCCGACCAGGATGATAATCCGTGCTACATAGAGACTATATCTTCCCAATATTTCCGATGATTTCATTCTGATGGTATTGGCCATGCCATGGTAACTGATGAATGATGCGAGAAAGATGATCGGCAAAAACCCCAGATATCGTAGACCGATGCCATAGAAGTAGAGTATGAATGAGATGAGTCCTAGTGAGAGTAAGAAGAGGGACATGGCTTTAAAAATGATAAAGGCTAAAGTGATAAAAGCTCGCTATTGCTTGCGATAAAAGCACTTCGTGCGATAAAACTTTATCTACTGTTTATTGATTGTTCTATATCGAGAAGTTGTTATTGATGATGCTGATGAGAATATAATAGAGGATTATTATCGCCGGAATCAATGCTATCAATATTGGAAAATGCCCAGCCGAGTTGGACTGAAGTCTCAGTTGTCTAGCTCAGAAAAGCAGCAGTCAGATGAGTCATATCTTGATGCAAAGTATATAGAAATATTCGTAATTGCTATCGCTTGAAAACAGAAAAATAGTATTTGCTAACGTGTATGTGCTTATCAATATCAAGATCAGTATAACTGTCAATTCTACTAGATCATATGTGTTGTAGAGCATATTCATCAGATGTTTCGGTGTTTTGAAAAGATGTAATACATCCTTGAAAAGGATCTTCAAGAAGATGATGTTTTTGCCGAATATCTGATAATCCTGTTCCGTGCTTTTTATTTTTCATCAGACATTTTTCAGTTGCTGTGTTTTTTCTACTTTGTTGATCTCTTTCTGGATGTCTACGTCTGTCACCACCGAATCTTCGAATATCTTCTTATCTTTGTCGGTGTTCGCATTGTAAAAGTCGTTTTCCGTTGCCTCCAATATCGCTGTCATCTCTTCTACGAGTTCGACTATTCTTTCATGATTGGTGCCTAGTTTGAGTTTTTTTAATTCATCTTCTTTCTCCCTAAGCATTTTCATATCCTTACCTGAAATGAATCACTTAGCTAGCTCTATCACGTGTTCTGTTCTCGTGAATATCCATTCGATGACTTTTTTGTCTCCCGCTAATCTCGGATCTTCAAAGATCTTTTTTTCAGCCTCTTGTTTTTGTACTACTATCTTTTTTTCTTCCTCTTTTTTCTTTTTCTGCTCTTCTATACTTGCTGCGATTATTTTCGTCACTTCGTCATTTGATATAGGATTGCCGATAAAGTTTATATAATCCACATTAAATCCTGCCATGAGAAAAAATTCACAAGCCTGGGCAAGGTTACCTTCAAAGTTTGCAAATAATCTGATATCTTGCTGGAGATAATTGATGGTAAAAGTGATATTACCAAACCCCTCCTTCTTCTCTTTATATTCTTTGAGCGAAAGAACGATGATTCATGTGCTTTCTAGGAATTTCTTGGCTAACAAAGCGGAATCGACTCACAAAATGAATTCTATGTTGTATTTTTTGTCGAACTCCTCTTTTATACCATTTACGATAAATGTCATCAATTAAATACGTGGTTAAAAAGCCAAATTCACTTGTCCATTTTTGTCATTCTATTGAATTTTTCGAAAAAATCCGTATATACTCGGGCCCAATGAACAGTTAGTACCTAATAATTCACCGCAAATGCTCTCCAAATATTATTATGTTTAATTCATATAGAATTACCTGGCTATGTATAAAGTTTTGTAAGGCAGTATCAATGCAAAAATCATAATCATTTGTGATTTTTTTTATCCATAAAGAAATTTATGGATAAAACCGACGTTAAAGTTCTTTGGGAACTTCCAGCGTCTTGTTTTAGTTTTCTTGCACAATGAAAAAATGAGACTTTTCAGAGTTTGAAGGATGATCGATAGGATTTTGATTGCAGGCATTCTTGTATGAGCCGCATTGTTGCTGCTTTTCTGGAAGGCTGATGATAGGTTTTTGAATAAGGTGAGACAAGGCGTCTGAATTATTGGAACTGGGATCGAGGGTCGTGTGACGAGTACATGAATAAGCATTACTGGACAAAATTCTAAATTCTAGATTTTTAATTTTTACATATGGGGTGATGAAAAAATTTTGGGGTGTAGTTGTAATCCTTTTGCTTTTGCTCTTGGGATATCAATTTATGAAATCAACGCAGCTCAATCCTTCAAATGTGGATATCACATGAGCTGTTCAACATTATGTATCTGATGCACTGTGAGTGGAATTTGATTACTTGGACCATATAGACAATTATGAGGCCACTGCTGTTGAATCAGGAAAAGTGATTTTGGTAGGATGACCGGAAGTATGACTTCAGAGTATGGAAGTTTTGAGTCACGATCCTGCTCAAACTTTGGATGCTTTTCTCAAAAAATTATTAACATGAACAGACAAAAGATGTTCCTTCGAATTTAAAACATGAACTTTTCTGACTGATATCCACGCCCAACAACTTACGGTCGTCAACAAATCACCACGAAAATATCTCGGCTTGGGAACTGGTGATACGGGAGGTCCTGAATCAACTCTCTGTAAATCCATCTATGATAATCAGGATGCTTTAAAGTTCTTTGCCCTTGATTCTCGTATACCAGACGTCGTCTATTTCTTCACTATAGGAGAAGAAAGCAACATCATGTGAACTACCGACCTTAGAACTCCTCGGTATCAGACTTTGAAATTCCTTGCGACCGGTGATATCGTTTCGGCAAATGGAATCGGACCGATTACTGATGATGCTACAGGGCATATGAATCTCATCAGAACGTATTATAACGCTATCCAGACTCATGATTTCGTCACTGCCGGTTCATTGGTCGCTAGTGGAGAGAAAGATGCTGTCGCTTTGCAGAGCACCTATGCTAAGGTGCTAGAATTATCTCCATTCAAAATCGAGCAATTGGGCGACAATCTTTATCAATTCTATGTGCGTTTTCTAGATGCATGAGCGACACAGCCTTCCATCTATTCTCTCAGAAAAACTGTCATAGATGGTAAATTAAAAAGCATAGCGTGAGGTAAAATCGTGACCAATACCTCTAACGATCATTTCCGTTATTATTCAGATGAATTCATAAGTATGAGCCCAAAGACATTCAAAGTTTTAGATTTTCTCACTGCTCAAGATTTGGTGAAAAGCGATTGCACTCGCCCAGCAACAAAAGATCTCGCTTATTTCAAAAAATTGTTATCAGTCTTCACTGCACAAGATACCTGAACCAAATATACGGTGAGTTTCAAAGATCCTACCAATGTAAGAGAAGCACCTCCTGGTGGCATCGTCGGTAAGCAATCTGCCAATGTCTATGTGATTCCCAACAAGATCAAATATCCTGCTAAAGAAGCCTTCTTCGAAGATTTTAATAAGTGTTATGCAAGCAGTAAATATGTTCCTTTCTTGATCACTATCGATTCTATGATTTTTGTCGATGGGTGTGGTAAATGAGATAAATGATATTGCAGCGATATTGCTAATATGCTCAAGCAAACGATAAAGGTGAAATAATTTTAACTTCTAAATATCTTTATGAAAAAATTTCTTCGAACTTTATTGATTTTGGCCGTGTTGTGAGTTGGTTTTTTCACTATCAAAAAAAATGCGCGATTATCTTTGGATTCTACTCAATCTCTAGAAGAGACATCAATTACAGGATTGGTTTTTGTCAACGACGCATGGTTTACTAAAACTCCGACTATAAGCATAGAAGATATGGCAGAATATCCGGATGGAATTGCAGACATTAATAAATGCAAAGCAGATCCCGCAAGTTTCTGAGGAATCGAAGTATGTAATAATATCCAAAAACAATTAGACTCATATGTATTAGCGGACTACTTTATCGAATATTCCGGGTTTGCTGTCTATGTGTTGAATACTACTACCGCACCAGGACATGAACAAATGCTTGCCAGTTGAATGCTAGAACTTACACCCACATCAACATATCCTATAAACTTGATCAAAAATATCTTGACGAATACTATATGGATGAATCGAGGCCGAACGCCAAGTGTCGTAGAGATGCCGGAATATACAGTTGCTAATGCGGATACTACGAGGACGTTTATCAGCTTCGAAGGACAGGACGGGATGGGTCCGACTATCCATATTATTTTCAAAAAATGAGATTACTTAGTGAGGATAACAAATCTTCATAAGATGGATGTTTTTGGAATAGATAAACTATCACCGGCCGTCACCAAAACGCTGAAAGATTTTTATGATGCGCAAATGGCGTATGTAGATAAAGATCCTAATCACAAATTAAAGCCAGAGAATATCATCAATTATTATACCGACAATGTCGCCACAAATACCGAATATGCTGCACTCTTGAATGAAACAATCACTAATGCACTTAGTCGATTCGCTATTAAATAACTTTTAACCCCTAAATATTCTTTATGAAAGAAATTATTGGGAATTCTATATTGGACAAATTCTTTGATGAGACGACGATGTCGTTGCATATCAAGGAAGGCAGACCAATCCTCAAAAAGAAATGACATCCGGGAAGCTGGAAACCAGTGATCGAATGATGAAGTTTGGATAAAAAAGCATTCGCTGATTTGGTAGATGCTATCTATAAAGAAATCGACAATAGAGATGACGGATTCTTGGAAATCGATAGGAAACTTTCCAAGGTGCTTCAGCTCGGACCATACAGAATCGTCATCGTGCATCCGCCCTTATCTGATGGGATGGAAATGACCGTCGTCAAACCTATCAAAACTTTGGAAATAGAGGATTATAAATTGACTCCGGAAGTCTTCGATCTCCTGAGAAATAAGGCTAAAGGAATTCTTATTTCAGGCTCGCCAGGAAGCGGAAAAACGACATTTGCTCAGGCTCTTATCGGTCTTTTTCATAGAGACAATCATATCATCAAGACGGTCGAATCCCCACGTGATCTCTTGGTATCTGATGATGTCGTGCAATATAGTTTCACCTACGGAACGCATGATGAAGTAAGAGATATCTTATTGCTTTCTAGACCTGACTATACCGTGTATGATGAAGTAAGAAATACCTCTGATTTTGAACTCTATAAAGATTTGAGATTGACGGGAATCGGTTTGGTGTGAGTGATTCATGCTACGAGACCTGTGGATAGTATTCAGAGATTTCTGGGGACCATTGAGATGGGGATTATTCCGCAGGTATTGGATACTGTCATCTATATCGACAAATGAGAAGTCAAAGAAGTATATAATTTACAGCTTACCGTGAAAATTCCAGAGTGAATGGAATCAGAAGATCTTGCTCGCCCGGTGATTATTGTAACAAGTTTTCTGACTAAGGCTGTAGAATATGAAATTTATACTTTCGGTGAACAGATTGTCGTCATGCCACTCAGCGGAGCTGAGGGGTCGAGTAACGAGTGACGCGTTACGAGTAAGGGAAAAAGTGCAATTTCGGAATATGCTAAAGAAGCTATTCACAAAAAACTTGCGCAATTGTTGCCGTGTGATTTCTTCATCAAGGTGAAGGGCAATGGCTTGGATCTCTATGTCCCTGATTTCTATAAATGACGTATCATCGGTAAAGCATGAGCAAGTATCGGTGACTTAGAAAAGACTGTGTGAATGAGTATCAACGTCAAATCATTTGAAAATTTACCACTGCTTGATGTCAAAACCGATATCAGTGAATCCAAGAAAAATGCTCGTCTAGATATTGCATTCCCAGATCAATACGCCGGTAAAGTATTGTGTCTGATGATTGGTGAAGATCTTGTGTATTTCACTGCCGACATCAATGCTATCATCACTATCAAAGATAAATCCATGACTAAGACCATCCAGAAGAAATGATTTGTCATTGTTGATCTTGAGAAACTATAATGCGACTAGATTGCCATGTCGTTGTACTCCTCGCAATGACAGTCGCATTATACTGGTTACCCATGCTCGTCATTACGAGCGAAGCGTGGTAATTTGAGTATGACCTTTTATCACTTTAAAATATCTGTATGAACAATTTCCACTTTGCAAAAATCATCGCTGGTGTAGGTCCGACATTGGCAAAAGAAACGGTGCTTTCCAAAATCATCAATATGGTAGATGCATTCAGGATTACGCTTTCTCAGGGATTTGACGATAACAATAAAAAATACATCGACACTATCATGAAGCTGGATAATAGCAAGACTGTCATGCTCGAGATGAGAGGACTCGATCTCAGAGTAAAAAATGTGTTGAACGTGAAAGCCAAGGAAGGTAATATCATCGCCGTGGAATATTCTGAATATGCTCAAGAGCATAATAAGAAAATTTTCATCGATGCGCCATTTTTGCGTGATCTTCCAAAAGGCAACAAAATCAAATTTGAACAAAGCGGAGTAGTATTGAAGGTGAAAGAAATCACTGCTGAAGCCATTAATTGCGAGGTCGTCAAATGAGGTGAAGTCGTCCAATTTGATAGAGTCTTATTCGATAAATATGAAGTGGAAATCCCTTTTATGACAGAAAAAGACAAGAAAGATATCCTCTGGGGATTGGAATATGGAGTGAATATGGTCATCGCTTCTATGGTGAAGACTAAGTCTGATATCATGGAGATGAAAAATTTCCTTACTTCACAAAATGCTAACAAAATGAAAATTTTGGCGAAGATTGAAACGGAAGAAGCGCTGAAGAATATTGATGATATTATTGAAATATCAGATGGAATTATTTTGTGTTTTGATAAAATATCTGAAGCGATGAAGGCCAAAAAAATTGATGAAAGAGCACTTATCAAAAAATCCAAGAATGTGGGGAAACCAGTCATGGTCACCTTTGTCGGCACTCGAAGTACAGGAAAATATAAATTGATCAATGAGGCCGCTGTGAAGAGATTCTGTTCACTCGCCGTAGATGGATATATGATTGATACGATGATCAGAGAAGATGATCCACTAGAAATCGTGACGGAATTGTTTGAAATACTCGAGAAACACGAACTCAAACTTGAAGACAACAAGCTTGATCGTTTCTACGAGGATGATAGTGATTATGAAGTCAGAGATTATATTATTTACAACGCCTATAGGATCACCAGAGAACTTGATGTCAGAGCTATGGTGTCATTTACCGAGAATGGATATACTACATGAAGACTGTCCTCTCTTGCGCCGATGGTGCCAGTCATCGCTTTCACTAAAATCGATGAAACATATAGATATTTGAACTTGCTTCGATGAGTCAGAGGCTATAAAATCTCCCAATCCTTCAACTATGAAAATCTGAAAAGGATAGGAAAAGAGATGATTAGAATCATGTTCAAATGAAATATTTCGCTTGATGATAAGATTATCATCGTTCAGGCAAATGAATCCGTCAAAGACGAAAGGACAGATATGATCAATGGTTTGGAGCTTTATAAATTTAAGAATATATAAAAACACTTCGTGTGATAAAACTCCGCTGTATAGCGGGGGATAAAAGTTCGCCCCGATTTGGGGCTCGCGATAAACGCTAATGCGATAAAAATTGAATTTTAAATTTTAAATTTAACATTTGATGTTAATTGTTGGAATAACTGGCACTTTATGAGCTGGGAAAGGTACTATCTCAGACTATCTCGTCAAAAAATGATTCAATCACTACTCAGTGAGTGACTATATTGTAGAAGAAATAAAAAAAAGAGGACTGGAGGTCAATAGAGACAGCATGTATACCGTCGGATGGGATCTGAAACAGAAATTCTGACCAGATTTTATCGTCAAAGAATTGTATAAGAAAGCAAAGACAGAATGAAAAGATGCTGTCATAGAAAGTATAAGATCTCCTTGAGAAGCTGTATCACTCAAAAAATTGGATGACTTTGTTTTGCTCTCTGTGGATGCGGATCAAAAACTGAGATATGACAGAATCCGTTTGCGCAACAGCGTCAAAGACCAGATTGATTTTGAAACATTTGTCTCAAATGAGGCAAGAGAATTACAAGGCAGTGATGATCCCTCCAAGATAAATCTTCCTGCATGCATTGAAATGTCTGACTACAAACTTAGAAATGATTGAACATTTGAAGATTTTTATAGACAGGTTGATGAAGCGATAGGGACGCGTTAACAAACCTCCCACCCTTCGGGTCCCCCCTCCTTCTCAGGAGGGACAAAAAAAGGAAGAAAATAGTTTTATATTTTCAAATTTATTATGGTGAGAATTCCGATTTGAATTTCCAATAGGCATGTGCATTTATCGCAGATCGATGCTGATAAACTTTTCGGTAAATGACATGTTTTTGAGGTTGTCAAAGATCTTACTCAGCCTGGAGAAAAGGCAACGAAGGATACACTTATTCTTCAGTGACCTAAGGGAAAAATAGAACATGTCAGAGTACTTATGCCCGTGAGAAAATTCACCCAAGTGGAGCTTTCGATAAGCGACACTTTTGCGCTTGGGATAGAACCTATGGTTAGAATTTCTGGAAATTTACAAGGCACTCCAGGACTCAAACTTATCTGATCTGCAGGCGAAGTGGATCTTCCTTTTGGCGCTATTGTTGCCAAAAGACATTTGCATTGTAGCGTCAAAGAAGCTCAGGATCTGTGACTAGAAAGTGGTCAGAATATCAACATCAAAGTCTGATGAGAAAGAGGTTTGGTGTTTGAAAATGTCGAAGTCAGAGCAAAAGATACCTACGAACTTGATTGTCATCTCGATATCGAAGAAGCGAATGCGGCGGGGTTAAAAATGGGGGATCGAGGCGAATTAGTTAAATAGAACGGGATGCGTGAACAAATCCCTCTTCCGCTTCGCTCCCTCTCCCTTTCACAAGGGAGCCAAAATGAAAAATAAGAAAATAGGTCGGATGGGATTCCGGCTTTTTCTTATTGAATTTTTTTAAATCTCCATTTGAATAAGGTAATTGTAGCTATTATTCAATCTCGTCGTCGTTTAAATTTTTTTCATTCACTTACTCTTCTCTGTGTGTAGTGGATTGGTGATTCGCCATATTTGTATCATTTTCTCAACAAGAGCATGGTGATCGCAGGTTCTCGATCAAAAGCGTTTTCTGGAGGAACAAGAAGATCTGGTTTCAGCTTCTTTTTGAACATTTTGTAACACGTAGGTGCATCAGTAATGAGTCTTAGCGTAAGCAAAGATGCTAGCAAATTGATTCGAAGCCCGCCCGTTATCAGTGATATTATAGCTGAGAGTCTGGAATAATGACTCCCCAATCTGATTATCTTTCTGGGTCTAGATCCATAGATAAAATCTAAGTTTTTTTCTTCAAGCTCTTTGATCAGAGGGATATAATCACTAGGCGTATATTCCCTATCTGCATCCTGGACAATCATCAGATCTCAGTTTGCTTGCGCGAAACCCCTTTTGAGAGAAAATCCTTTTCATGATCTCTTGCTGTTTTCAAGGTATTGTATTTCAACGTGAGGATGATGTGAACCTAAAAATCATTGTATTACTCATTTGCTTTTATCAGTACTGCCATCATTAACCAAAATTATCTCTTTGGTGTATCCGAGAGTCTCTAGATCGACTGCTAGAACGTCGTTTACGACATGGAGTATAGTTTTTTCTTCATTGAAAAATGGTATGATGATGGATAGTTTTTTCATGGATGATACATGTATAATGGATAAACGGAAAACAGATTAATTTATAATTGTATCTTAGTTAGCATGATCTTTTATGCTCTTGTATCCGTCCTTAATCAGACTTTTTTCTCAATCGTTTGACTCATGCATAGACCAAAGGCGTTCCTATCACGGACATGAGGCATTTGAGTGCTCGGTATGGAAAGATCAGGCTGAAAAGAAAACTTACATTTGATCCGAATCCTTGCTGAAGCGAATAAAAGGCAAGGAACATAAACACGATGGAATCTATTCATTCTGAAAGGAAATTGGACGCATTGTTTCTAAACCACAATCCATATCTGTGTAATTTCGCTTTGAGTTTGGCGAAGATATAGAGATCCAAAAAGTCTGCTACTGCGAATGCTACTAAGCTTGCTATGGACATCCTGACTGACATGGAGAATATAGTATCGTATGCTGCTTCTGTAGGCAAGAAGCGCGTAGCTGCTGGTAATCGTGTAAAGAGTGCAGCTGCTAAGATCAATAATGTGATGATAATCAATGATATCTTGATATATCATCTCATCTTTTCTTTGCCATGAACTTCACAGATGACATCGTTGATAGAATAGATCACAGGGATTAGGAAAATTGCTACGCTGGCGCGTAATTGATAACTCCCTAAATGCACGATATTAAATACTTTTGCTCCCATGAGCTCTGAAACTATTACGCAGAATATATAAATTCCGAATAATAAATCTAATTTATTGATGTTTTTCATTCTCGGCATATTACCATATAAAATTATTCCATGAGTGGCTTGAGCAATGGTCTATACAAATCATTCTCAGGCGGAATTTTTGTCGCTTCAAAGGTATAGGTATCGGCATATTCTATTCAAGGAATATTTCTTCCTATGACAATAGGCTGGCATTCTGCTGCTTCGCCCATCAGATATACTGCCATGGCGCTAAGTGCATCGACGACATTTACTTGGGTGATTTCCAACGCTTTCCCAAAGATGTCTTTGACTCCTCTTTTATCTATCAGTGGTTGGATGCCGTAGGCATAAATTCATATTCCTACCACTCACCATTTCAATGGTCTGGTTGTGCTGTCTGTGATGATGATTCCTATATTTTTCACTTGGTGTTTTTTACAGATATAATCGTGGATTTCTTTACTGAATGTCGGCAAATTATCCGGCCAGAGAATATAGTAGCCGTTTGCGTTGCTTTCGTCGATGCCCGCTGATGGAATCAGAATATTATTTTTGATGGTGAGATAGGTGTCTTTTCCCGGCATTACATCTGTGCGTATCCGTTTATCCGCTTCTTGTTCAACCAAGTCTTTTTTGTTGATTTCTGTAGCTTTGATGCATTTCCCTTGATGAATGGCGAGAATTTTGGAAGTAATAAAAATAATATCTCAATCCTGAACGTCTGTCACGTAGGTGTCCAGAACTTCAAAAAGATTGTCTTTGGGCGGCAAGAGTGGGCGTGTTTTGATAGGAATAAATTGCATGAGATTCGTAAAAGACGTAAAAGGAGATTTAGATTGCTTCGTCGTGAGACACATGCAATGTGCCCCTACTCCTCGCAATGACGGTTAGCAATCTTCTCGTATCATAATTGTCCGCAGGCAGATTTCAAATCCCTTCCCAAAGAATCTCTGATGGTCACCGTGATGCCTTTCTTTTCGAGGATATCTTTGAATGCTCTGATCGTTCTTTCGTCGCTTTCTTCAAGTTTGATGGCTGGATTCATGTTGTAAGGAATCAGATTTACATGAGCGAGTCTGCCGTGAAGGAGATCTGCTAGTTGTGTTGCAAGTTCAGGCTTATCTGTCTTGTTCTTGATCATGATATATTCATAAAAGATTCTATTGTCGGAGACTTTGACATAGTCGTCTATCGTTTTCATGAGCTTGTCGAGCGTGTAGACTTTGGCTATCGGCATGAGTTCTTCACGGAGTTTCTGATTCGGAGCATGAAGGGAAATTGCCAATTTGACTGGTATGTCGTCCTTGATAAGTTGCTCGATGCCAGGGATGATGCCTGCTGTCGAGATGGTAATATGTCTTTTGCCTAGAGAAAATCCGCCTGCTTGCGCGATCATGATTTCTATGGATTTTTTTACGTTTTGATAGTTTATGAGTGGTTCACCCATACCCATAAAAACGACATTTCTGACTGCTCGGAGCGTTTGGTCATCTTTTTTACCGAATTTCGTCTTGATGAAATTGTTCGCGAAGAGAAGCTGGGAAATGATCTCATTTCGAGTCAAATCTCTCTTGATTCCGAGTTTGCCAGTGACGCAGAAAACACAATTGACGGGGCAGCCGATTTGTGAAGAGACGCACAATGTTATCCTATTAAGGGGTCTATCAGGTCATAAGGTCGTAAGGTCATCAGGTCATTTGTTTTGACTTTCGACTTTATGGACTTTCGACTTTATGGACTCTTTTTCATGTTTGCTTCGGTGGAAGAGAATTACCGCTTCGATGGTGAAGTTATCATGAGTTTTGAATCAGATTTTTATATTGTCTTCACTCTCCAATATGGTCTCCGGGATGATGGAGAGTATTTCAAAATTTTCGTCGAGTTGCTGTCTCAAATCCTTGGAAAGGGTGGTCATATCCTCAAATCTGATGTTCTGATTGTCGTAGATCTCCTGGATTATTTGTTTTACCCTAAAAGGCTGGAGCTTGTGCTCTTTTGCGAAGGTCTGGAGGTTATTTGGATTGAGGATGGATTGTTTCATAGTAATGTAATGTATTAAAATTTCTCATGCCTGCGGCGCTTCTTGCCTTACTTTCTGGCATTTCCCCAGAAAGTAATAAAGAGGTCTAGTCGACATCAAACCTCGCCCTCTTGTCTATTTTGCCTTTAAATTTCCGTGTATCTAGATATCTGGTGCAGTCCATGTTCCGCTCAGGGATCAGACCCCTCGCTACGTTTTTTTAGTCATCGGTGTATGTGGTGGCTTCAGACAATGTGATGTCGACGTTTTTTAAATTTAAATTCTGTACATTTTGGCTGGGCAATCGACCCAAATCCGCCGTTATTTGCAACTCTACTGATTGGTTCATAAAAAGCAAAAATAAAATAATTAAAAGTTTGCAAAAAATCTATTAATCGTTATACTCTAAATGATGAAACGACTAAACGACTAAACGACTAAACGCTTAAACGCTTAAACGTTTCAACGCTTTATCGCTTTAACGTTTGTTATGAAAACTGTGCAACTGAAAATGACCGAATTCAAACAACTGACTCATGATGAAAGATATCAGATTGTTTTGGAAATGCTGAAAATCCTCAAGGATGGGAACGAGAACTTCAAATATGTCTATGAGAATATCCAGACATTGGCTTCCCCAAGCGATCATCTGCTGGAAGTCATCTATCAGGAAATTATAGAATTGGCCCAG
>Ga0100394_1001684_pt1 | contig 18395 bp, 18 predicted proteins | sample CryGeymeta201518_FD_81549 | JGI IMG/M metagenome (GOLD analysis project Ga0100394, IMG submission 81549) | Groundwater microbial communities from Crystal Geyser aquifers in Utah, USA - Crystal Geyser metaG 2015-18 | ecosystem: Environmental > Aquatic > Deep subsurface > Groundwater | place: USA... | reverse complement strand
TGTCGCCAATGTAAAAATTTTTCAAAAAATTATTTTTAAGATTAGCCAAATTTGACAAAAATCAAATAAAATTATTTTTGCTAATTTTAGATAAAAAAATTTAATTGGCGACAGTACCATCATTAATGGCGGTATCAATATTTTTATCATCGTCAACTTTAGCCCTTAATAAACTGATATGATTAACACCGGCGATTAATTTCTGCATTGTTTTAATGGGAATTAAAACTTGGTCGTCATAATCTTGAAAAGCCACAGTTCCCCTCTCTCCCATAACGCCGATAACGTCCAGATTGAGCTTATTAACTTTTACTTTCTGCCCGATCGCATCAGAATCGCCGAATATCTCTTTCTTCACTGTTGATCCTAGCACAATAACTTTAGATAGATTAACTTCTTCCTCTTTGGTGAAAAATCTTCCACTGGCAACTTCCCCCCCCCCCTCAACAGCTAAATAACCGAAGTGGTACCGTTCAAACTTGTATCATAACTCGTCCCTTGCCAGCTGACCGGTCCGACGCTTTTGGAATATGCCACTACGTCTAAAATATTCGGCACATTTTTTTTATCGTTTAAAGCTTGAGCATCTTCGTATGTAAGAGTTGTAATAATTATTCCCATTACCGATGCCGGCGGTCCTTCATCTTCGGCCTTACCGGGAAGCACTCCTATTAAATTAGTGCCTAGGCTTTCTACCTGATTAATAATTAAGCTTTGCGCTCCGGCGCCGACCGATATAATTAAAATAACAGCTCCGACTCCGATAATAATTCCGAGCATAGTCAAAAAACTTCTAACCTTATTAGCCAAAAGCGCGGTAATTGAAGTTATTATAATTTGCTTTAAAATTAAAAACATAAATAAAATACTAATTTTATTATTTAAGATTTTCTCCATCTTGGGCAATTCTCCTATTTTTTACTGAATAATCATCTATAATCATTCCATCTTTTATTTTTATAATTCTTTTCGCGTGTTCCGAGGTATAGGTTTCATGAGTGACAAGAATAATAGTATTGCCGGCATTATTTAATTCCTGCAGTATTTTCATAATTTGCACTCCGGATTTTGAATCAAGGTTGCCGGTCGGCTCATCGGCAAAAATCACTGAAGGATTATTGACTAAAGCCCTAGCTATGGCTACCCGCTGTTTTTCCCCGCCTGATATTTGATTGGTAAAATAATCCAGCCGATGGCCCAGCCCGACGCTTTTTAAAACTTCTCTGGCTCTTATTTCTATATTTTTTTTTATTAACAGAATAAGTCAAAGGCAGCTTGACGTTTTCCAGCACAGTCGTCCGGGTTAAAAGATTAAATGACTGAAAAACAAAACCAATTTTGCGGTTGCGCAAGCCGGCCAATTCATTATCGCTTAAATGCACTACGTCTTTTTCTTCCAATTTGTATTCTCCGCTGGTCGCCCGGTCTAAAAGCCCTAATATATGCATTAAGGTAGACTTGCCTGAACCGGAAGGGCCCATAATAGCCACGAACTCGCCCTTGTTTATATTAAAAGAAAGGCCGTGCAGAACTTTAGTCACGACCTCTCCGTTTATAAATACCTTTTTTAAAAAATTAACTTCAATTATCGGAATTGGCATAATAAATAACTTTGTCATTGCTTCGTCGTTAACGCTCCGCGCAATGACAGGAAATAATTAAATATTTTTATTCATAATCCATAATTCATTATTCTTGATTTACCCCGTTAGAAAAGTTTTCTAATGGGGTTTACTTGCTATCCTTCACGAAAGTCACGACTTCGTCGCCTTCTTTTGCGCCTGATAAAACTTCTGTCATGCCGCCATCGCCTCGCAGTCCTAAAGTAACCACGGCCTCTTTTATCTGATTATTTGCTAAAATTCTGGCATATTTATTACCGTTTTTATCAATTACCGCCCGGGCCGGAATTATTAAAATATTATCTTTTCTGGCCGTGGTAATAACCGCATTAGCCGTCATGCCGGATTTAATATTTTCTAAATTAGTTTTATATTCGCTTCCATCGGCGATATCAATAAATCCAACATCAACCTGATAATAAATTACATCTTGAATTATGGTTTCGGCCGGTTCAATAAAATTTACTTTACCTTGAAAAATAACGTTTTCGCCGAACGCATCCATGGTTATTTCGGCTAAATTACCGATTTTTACTTTAGTAATATCGGTTTCTGAAATTAAAACTTCAATTTCAAAATTATTTTCACCAAGCATGGAAATTACCGGATTAGCAACGGATACTTGTTCCCCAACTTCATAATTTACTTTTGTAACCAAGCCGCCAATCGGAGCTTTGATTATTTTATTATCAATCTCAATCGCTACCGCGTCATAAGCCGCTTTTGCTATTTCCACCTGCGCTTGATAAAGAAGAATATCTTCAAATCTGGTTGGAGATTTTAATTGATTTAATTTAGATTCAGCCACCGCTAACCCCTGCCTAGAAGCTTCAACCTTAGATTCGGCTAAATTAATCTGCTGGGCGCCGTTTACCTCGGCGCTGGCTAAAGCGTTTCTGGCATTAATAATGGCATTATTCAAATTTGTGTTTGCTTGAGATAGACTTTCCGCGGCCGTGGATACATTAGTGTCATAAGCGAGCATGGCATCTGATAAATTTTGCTTAGAGGTATTAATAGAATAAATGGCTGTAGTTATAATTGTAATTTGCGAATTAATAGTTGCTTTGAGGCTATCAAGGTCTGCTTGAGTTAAATCTGAAGTGATAATAGTATTTTCTAAAGCTTTAAAACAATAATCTAAGCTGGCAAAAATTTTATTCAATGTTTCCTGGCTATCATCCAGCGCTTCAACAATGTCATTATTATTCTTGCTGTATTTAGCTACGGCTAAACTTGCATTAGCTGACGTAAGCAGTATTTGAGCCTCATCGCTAGTGTTAATAGTATTAGTCGAATAAATAGTATTTTCAATGCTTAAAATATCTTTAACATCTTCATCTTTTATTACTCGGTCTATGGAATCAAGCGCTATATTGGCTAACGATAATTTTTCCTCCATCGTGGTTAAAGCCGAATTTTTTTTATTGTTTATTGACTGGCTATAAGTGCTTTTAGCATTCTCTAAATTATTTTCGGCTGTTTTAACTGCTTGTTCGTAAGTAGTAACATCTTTATTGGAATCTAATAATAAATCATCTAGGCTTTTCTTGGCTTGATTGATATTTTCTACTGATGTATTTTTTACTTTTTCCAATTCTGTTGACGCGGCTGCATATAAAGATTCAGCTTGGGCAACGCCGGCCGCGGCCACATTAATTTCTTCCCGGGTAGCTCCGGACGAATATTTTAACAAAGTTGCCTGACTGGCTGCTAAATTGGCCTTAGCCTCATTTTGTTTATTAATTAATTCACTATAATCCAGTCCAGCCAATATCTGATCTTTATTAACTTTATCGCCGATTTTAACTAAAATTTTATTAACTTTACCGACAGATGAAAAATTCAAATTAATGGCGCTAGCCGCTTTAATCGTACCAGTTTCGGAAACAGTCTGGATTAATTGTCCGCGTTCTACTTTAACGGTTGTGTATTCTGTTTTATTTTGCTTATTTAAATTAAAATAAGCCGTTAAGCTGATAACAGCTATAACTATTATGCCAATTATAATTTTTATAATTTTTCTTGCTTTCATTTATTTAATATTTATATGGTTTCAAAACTGCTTTTAAGCGAAATTTATGACTTTTTGGCCAAGGCGAGCCTGCCTGCCGGCAGGGAAAGCCAGCGAAATGATTTAAAGCGTAGCCGGGCTACGGCGAAAATCATTTAGCGCCAGCTTGACGAAGCCTCGGGCGAAAAGGACAAATTGCAACCAAAGGAGTTTTGTAACCATCTCATTATAACTTATTGCGCCCATTGCTTATCCTGCCTGATTAATAATTCCGGCGCGCGCAGAGGTTCGGCCATTATTTCCAAAACAATTTTTTCCATTCTCACGCCCTGCGATCCTTTTACGAGAATTAAATCACCTTCTTTAATCCTATTCTGGATAAAAATTCCGGCTTGTCTTAAATTGGAAAAATGAAAAATATTATTACTAGCCATGCCAGCATCGAGCGCTCCGCGGTCAATATCGCGGGATCTTTCCCCGACTGTAATTAGCTTATCTATTCCCGCTTTCGCTAAATATTTTCCCACTTGCTTATGCCACTCTTCCGAATAAGAACCCAGCTCCAGCATATCGCCTAAGACCGCGTATTTTTCTGCGTTGGCTCTTAAAGGAATATCCTTAATTGAATCTATGGCTACCATAGATGATTCCGGCGATGAATTATAAGAATCATCTATAATCAAAGTATTTTTTATTCCCCTGATAGCGTTCATTCTGCCTTTGGGCATATTTATATTTTTTATAGATTGGCTGATAGCGATTAAATTAATATCATATATTATTCCCGCGCAAGCTCCGATTAAAACCGAATAGACCGATGACTTGCTTATAATATTTGGGAGTATCACGGGGATAATAGAGTTTTCATAGCTAATTTTGAAACTAATGCCGACTAAATCATAAGCATTAATGCTTTTATTGAGACTTAAGGCGATTTCCCGCGCTCTGACTTTAGATCCCTCTCTCAGGCCATAAGTTAAAATATTGGCATTAGTTAATTCCTTCATGGCTAAAGTTAATTCATCGTCATAATTTAATATGGCAGTCCCTGATTGTGGCAGATTTTTAATTAACAAGCTTTTTTCTTTAGCAATATTTTTAATGGAATTAAAATATTTTATATGGGATGAACCGATCCTGGTTATAATGCCGATCCTGCATTTGGCAATTTTATTTAAATATTTCATATCTCCCGGCTTGTCGGTCGCCATTTCTAAAATCAGTATTTTAGGATAATTTTTATTAATAATTAAAATTAATTTTATAGCTTTTATAAAAACCAATATCCAGCCAATAATTGATTTTCCTGGCGACTCGGATCCTATTATAGTTAAAGGCAGGCCTATTTCATTATTATAATTTTTTACATTGCGCCTGACATTGTATTTAGAAGACAAAACGGCATAAACCGCCTCTTTGGCTCCAGTCTTGCCTACACTGCCTGTGATGCCGATAATTTCCGGCTTATATTTCTTCAAAATCAGCTGAGAAAGTATTTTTAATTTAAGCTGAATTAATTTTCTCATAACATTACCCTATCATATTATTGCTTATTTTTCAATTACTTACCTATCTTTGGAGACTTGATAATAATCCAATATAAATTCTGCCAATTCACTGAATAATGGCGCTGAGGTGGATTCGGCGAAAGTAGCGTCTTTAGGGTCATTAAGCTTTACCAGCATCGCAAATTTCGGATCTTCAACTGGAGCAAAGCCGACAAAAGTATGGATAGTTTTATCGCTATAGCCGCGCTTATCTTTAAAAGGAACTTGGGCGGTGCCTGTTTTGCCAGCGACATAATATCCTTTTACAGCCGCTCTTTTGGTGTGCCCGTTATCTACGACATTAACCAGCATGCCGGAAACTAAAACCGAAGCCCGTTCAGATATCACCCGCCTAATTTCTTGCGGCTGTGTTTCTATTTTAGTGCCGTCCGCGTATAATATTTCCTTGACTAAATAAGGCTTCATTAAAATTCCTCCATTGGCTATCGCCCCATAAGCCATGATCATCTGTAGAGGAGTAACGGAAATTCCTTGCCCAAAAGAAGCCGTGGCGGCATCAATCGGCTTTATTTTATTTGCTGTTAAATTACCAATATTGCCGAAATTTTCTGTTTCCAGCTCAATGCCGGTTTTTTCTCCAAAACCGAAATTTTTAACATATTGAGCAAAAACCTCCGGAGTGATTTTGTTCATGGCAAAAATAGCGCCGGTATTTAACGATTGCGTCAATACTTCATTCATATCCGTTACCCCGTGCCCCCCGTGTGTTTCATAATCAGAATTTTTAATCGGCTTGGGCCAGCCTTCTATCAATATGCTACCTTTGTCATCATAGGTTGAATCCGGTTCTAATTTGCCCTGGTCAATAGCGGCGGCCATAGTGATGCCTTTAAATATTGAACCCGGTTCATATTGTTCAAAAATAACCGGATTATTAAATATATTAATATCTGATTCATTGCTGAAATTATTCGGATCATAATCCGGCCAGGAACACATAGCTAAAATGGCTCCGGTTTTAGGATTTATGATTATAATACTGCCGCTATCCGCGCCATGCCTTAAAGCAGTGGAATTTAATTTTTGGCAAACGGTATATTGGATGGCCCTATTTATAGTTAATATTATATCATTGCCGTTTATGGCTTTTGTATATTCACGTTCATTGATAATAATCAGATCTCCCGATGCCCCTCGCCCTGTTTTTATAGAGCCAAATTCCCCATATAATTCATTATCAAAAAAACCTTCAAGCCCGTATTGCCCCCTGTCTTCATCACCGGCAATGCTGACAAAGCCAATCATTTGGGAACCGATATTGTTTTCCGGATAAAATCTATAATTTCTCATAACAAAGCCAATGCCATCTATAATTATTTTAACCGCGTCTGTTTCTGAATTTTGCTCAAAAATATTATCTTCTTTAATAATTAACTTATCCGGGCTTAAATTTTTACCTTTATCTCCTAATAAGCTTATATAAATATTTTTTAATTCATCTTCGTCTACTTTTTTTTGAATGGGCTCATAAGGATCGTTCTTTTTATTCAATTTTTGCAAATATTTTTCCATAATCACATCTTTTCTTAAATTTATTTCCGCTTCTCTTCTAATATTCCTTATTTCCTTATATTCTGGACTTTTGCAATATTCTTCATATTTTTTATTAATAGCAATTTTTTTTTCTTCCCTGGCTTCGGCCGGTAAAATTTCCAGCGCGCGCAAATCATTTTCCAGCTTGTCTTTATTGTTTTTATCTAAAAATTCATCTACTTCTTCGGCTGTATTTTCTTTATCAAAGAAAATATAAAATATTTCCGCTACCTTTACCGATTCTTTGACATCTTTGGGCACGGCATAGAGCAAGGCGAATTTTTTATTGGTAGCTATGGGATATAATTGGCTATTTTTTTCATCAAAACCGTCCTGAATAAAAATTTTTCCTCTGACTGGCGCTAAGATGCCGGATGACAGATGCTGGCTATCAGCTTTTACAATAAACAAATCATATTCTTTTATCTGCAAATAATACAACCGATAAAGTATAACTGCCGCAAAAATAAAAATAATCGCAATGGTAAAGTTAATGCGATTATTATAATTCTTTGCGCTATTTTGTTTTTTTCCGCCTTGCCAAAATTTCATACTTTACATATATTTATTTTTTAGCTACGATATCATTTTTACTTGATAGATAATCAATATTTCCGGCTGGAATCATGCTTAAATCCTTAACTCTTGAATTTAAATTATTATATGACTGCAAGGACATTGTAGTTGCTTCTAAATCACTATTTTCATCATTCAGTTCATTCATAATTTTTTTAGTTTCCAATAATTGGAATCCCTTTATGGATAAATCATTTATTCCGATTATATAATACACGCCCAGTAGAATTATTAAAATTAATAATATATTATTAAATATTTTAATATTAAACTTTCTATTTATTTTATTTTTGCAAAATGAATTTTTTCCTTTTTTTGTTTTTATCATGGTTATTGATTATAAATTTAATATTTTAATACCCCGTTGAAACGCAAAATCTTGCGTCTCTACTTATTACAGCTTGCTTTCAGCCAGTTAATTTCTCCGCTACTCTTAATTTAGCGCTGCGAGAGCGCGGATTGGCAATTACTTCTCTTGCGGACGGCCGCACAATTTTTTTAGTTAATATTTTAATGCTGGCTTGGTGATGGCATTGGCAAAGAGGCGCTGCTGGCGGACAAATACAATCTTTTGATTCTTTTCTAAAAAAATTTTTTACTATTCTGTCTTCCAAGCTATGGTAGGCCACGACGGCGATTCTTCCTCCTTCAGACAAAAGATTTACTGCAAACGGCAAAGCTTTGGCTAAATTTTCCAGTTCATCGTTAACGGCAATCCTAATGGCTTGAAAAGTGCGGGTAGCGAAATGAATCTGCGAATGCTGGTATTTTTTCGGTACGGCTTTTTTAATTATATCTACCAATTGGCCGGTGCTTGTGATTGGTTTTATCTTGCGCTGATTAATTATTCCCCCGGCTATCCTGTGAAAAAATTTTTCTTCTCCATATTTCCAAATTATTCTTTCTAACTCATGCTTACTGCAATTATTCAATAGATGCTCTGTTTGCTTTCCCGCTTGTATTCTGCTTGCCGAATTATCCGCCGGTTCTCCGAAAGCCATATTTAACGGAGTATCCATCTGGAAAGAAAACCCTCGGGAACTATCTTTAAGCTGAGCTCCAGATAAGCCCAGATCAAATATAATACCATTAAGCTTAATGCCTTTTTGATCGCCGAAATATTTATCGCATATGACGACAAGATTTTTGAAATTATCATTTACTAAAATTATATTATTTAAATTTGAAATTGGTGGATTATTTTTTATTCGGCTCACCGCGTTATTTATAGCCATCTCATCCAAATCAATGGCCAATACTTTTCCTTTAGGGCCGACTATCTTGGCAATGGCTAAAGCATACCCGCCTCCCCCCAAAGTGCAGTCAATGAAATAATCTCCAGCATGCGGATTTAAATATTCCAGCACCTGATCAAGCATTACTGGCGTATGGGCATATTCCATTATATTATTTAGGACTTATGCGTTTGCCGCCATTTTTCCTTTTGTCATTTGCGAGGATCCAGCTCCAGTTTCTTAAACTGGGGCTGGAGACGAAGCAATCTCGGTGAGCCGAAGAAACACGATGCCTTTTAAACGTTTTTATAGAAATCAAAATAATCAGTTCTCTCCGAGATTGCTTCGCTCTGCCATCCGCTAGTTGGCGGAGGCATAGCTCGCAATGACAGTATAAATGATGCAAATGCGAAAACCTAATTATTAATTATAAAACTATAGCTCGAGCTCTGGCTAAAATAAAATTCTTTAAATCACGATTGTCAACATACGGCGCTCTTATTAATTTCACTTTTATATTTTCCTTTTCCGGCTTGATTATTTTGCAATTAATTTTTTTTGTCATACAAATAGACTTATTAATTTACACTCCCAGCGACCCGAGGGTTTCCGCTATATCAGCGCTGGCTTTTTCACTGCCTAATTTATATTTATTCCATAACAATTCGTCCCAAATTTCCAAGCGGTCATAAAGTCCGGCAATAATAGATTTCTTTTTTAAGGAAGAAAATTTTCTTAAATATTCAGGTATACTGATTCTCCCTTGATTATCAAACTCAACTTCCATCGCTCCCGCCAGCATTAAGCGGGTAAAAGCACGCGCTTTGGCCTGATTGATGGGCAAATTTGCCAATTTTCTTGCTAATTCATCCCATTGCTTTTTAGGGTACAAAAAAAGGCAGTTATCCAATCCCTTGGTAACAACCGCCCCGCCCTTTAAAGATGCGCGAAACTTGGCCGGCACGGCCAATCTGCCTTTATTGTCTAAGTTGTGCTGGTATTCACCGATGAACATATAAAAAATTAAATAATTGCTTAGCGGTTTAAAAATAATTTTTAAACCGCTAAGCCGAAGACCACGACAAGCATGTGATTAACCCCGTTAGAAAAATATCATTTGCCTGGAATCCTACATCGCTGATCGCGACAGATTTATTTATTCCGCCGATTTATTCGCAAAGGAATAAAATAATTCCTTTCTAACGGGGTTAAGGCCGACAAGGAGATTGATTGCCGGAAACGGCATATCAAGCCCCTTCTTTGCCTTAATAATTAAATTCCGGTTAAACCGGAAGCACTATACTTTTTGTTTTTGTTTTAGCTCTCGCTAAAAATATTTTTAATTTAGCGCTTATTATCTTGGCTAAATATTATATTAATTAAGCCACAATTTCTCTATTCACCATTTTCCACCACTTTTCACCAATATAGTTTAATTATAATCCACTTTATGCCTTTTGTCAACTAATATTGCCGCTAATTATAAATCAATTAAATACCTAAAATAAGCATAAATTTATTATCACAAAATTAAAAAACCCGCCTGTTTATAAGATGGGTTATTTTAATATAAATAAATATATAATTTATAGCTGGGTTTTCAACAATCTATCCACAGAAAATTGAATCTTTAATTATTTAATCATATAATTTTTAAAATAAATCATTAAAAATTGTTAAAAATTAAAAATTTATAATTAAAAATTTTCTATTGTTATACTCGGTTCTCTGTCGTAAATCGGCTTGATGATGTTAAAATCCGCTTGGTTTGCTTTAATTAATTCAGATTCACTGCTTACCACCGGTATATTTAACGCAAATCCCAAAGCATTGGCGGTAATTATTCCAATCCGCAGAGAAGTAAAGCTGCCGCCACGATTATTAACTATAATCTTTTTAATGTCATTTAATTTTAAATTGCCATTAATAAGCATTTTATTAAGCCAGGGCAATAATTTTTCCGCTTGCTTATATAAGGCGGGAATTTTTTTAATTATAACAATCCGGCCGTCTTTTTTAAAAGCAATCTTAATATATTTATTAACGGTGGTATCTATATATAAAATCATATTTCTGGAAATAATTATAAAAATAAAGTAATATTAATATATGAAGCTTAAATCCCTATTGCCAAAATTCAATAAAATTTATCTTTTGCCGGCTCTATCGGGTGCCTTGCTGACGCTCACCCTGCCCCCATATAATATTTCCCTATTCCTGTGGCCGGCCTTTATCCCACTTTTTATTTTTATTGACAAATACCGACTGGAATTAAAACAAATTTTTTGGGGAGGATTTTTAACCGGATTTATATACGCGGTAAAGGCCGTCTATCCCCTGCTTTCTTTAAACGCCTGGTGGTGGGTTGACGTGAAAAGCATTGTCTATGAAAATAGAATTATTTTTTTATTTTGGATTTTTTTTATAATTACTATCTATAATAGCGTCTTATTCGGCTTATACATGCTGGCTTTTAAAAAATTTAATAAAAATAATTGGTTGGCTGTTATTATTTTCCCACTACTCTGGGCATCTTTGGAATATTTCCGCGCCAAAACCCTGCTGGATTTTTCCTGGGGACATCTGGGATACGCCCTCTATAATAATATTTACATTTTGCAATTGGCAAGAATTTTTAAACTTTTTGGCTTAAGCTTTTTTATTATGTTAATTAATATTTTATTATATCAAATAATTTGCAAAATCAACTTATCGGATATATATGATTTTAAAAAATATTATAAAAAAATATATATTGCTATATTCAAAAACCCTGTGCTTTATTTTCTATTAGTAATTATTTTAGCGGCTAATTTATACGGATTTTATAGTATTAATGCCAGCCGGGTTAAGACCGGAGAAAAAATAGCAGTGGCCATCATCCAACCAGGAATGGAGACTGAAGAGATGACGCTTGATTATTATTTCAATAATTTTGTAAAAATAATAAATACTGCCTTAGTGAAAAAACCGGACTTATTAATTATTCCGGAGAATTCTTTTCCTTTTTTGATTTTAAACCAAGATAATAATCTTCTTCCTCTGGATTATAATAATGATGCCAAAATAAAAAAAAGTTTTGATGATCTAATTAATCTTTCCCGCGATAATCCCCATACATCATTTGTAATCGGTGTGCATACTATTAAAAATATGCTCACCTATAATTCTCTGATTGTTTTGGAAAACGGGCAAATAAACGGATTATATTCTAAAAAGCGGCTTCTGCCTTTTTCGGAAAGCTCCCGACCGGTCCTTTTTTTGCAATCAATCGAGCCCTTAGGCACGGGCGATAATGATCAGGAAATAAAAATAAAAGGAGAGCCGATTACCGCCCTGCTTTGCTCGGAAATTATGTTTGCCGAACTGTCTGAAAATAAAGAAGCAAAATTTATTGTCAATATAGGCAACGACAGCGTATTTACCAGCCCTTCGGTTGCCGAGCAAAATCATATTATGGCCATAATAAGAGCCGTGGAAAATAATAAATATGTCTTTAGAGCCATGAAGACCGGCGTTTCCGGCATAATTGATCCGTCAGGCCAAATATTAAAAAAATCTAATTCTAATAACGAACCGCAAATTTTATTTATACAAAATTTAAAAAATTAAAACAGCCAGAAATCATAATTTGTGACATAACCAGAACTAAGAATAGCATGCGGATCGCCTGCATTGCCTAAATCAGTATCTGTTTCGGTTCTCACATAAATGGAATAACAATTCTTTAAACTTGCCTGACAATTACCCATGCCACGATTAGGATAAGTATGAATATTTCCGTTGCCCCAATCAATTGTCGCCCCGCCAAGAAAATTATTTACTACCCAATATACATTTCCTGAACCAGTGTTAGTAATAAGGCGGTATTGTATTCTAGAATAATGTGTTCCCCACCACCAATTCCAACCCGCACCCTTGTCGGTGGTGTAATATCCTTCCGGGTTGGGCAGATGCGCCATATACTGTTGCATGGCATTTTTAAAAACAGCTTCGGTGGCATCTCCTTTAATGCCAGTATATCTACTTCCTGCCCACATCCCCCAGGCAAGATTTACTCCTTCATCGCCAGTATGAGGAGGATATTCGCCATGGTCATCAAAATACATATCCAGAGCTTTCTGCAAAACATAAACATCATTAAGAAGCTTGGCGTCCCTGGCCTTGGCTCGGGAATTATTAAAACTTACTATAGCCACCGTAGAAATTAAGCCGATAATAACCACCACAAATAAAAGCTCTATTAAAGTATAGCCATTTTTATTTTTATTAAGCATGGGGGTTGTATTTTATAAACTATTATTATATTTTAATGCACCGTAGAGACACAAAATCTTGCGTCTGGTTTTGTTTTCCGCCAACGGTAGAGACGCAAAATCTTGCGTCTCTACGAGATTATTATATTCTTCCCTCGGCCGTAGATATTATTAATATCCTCTCTTATTTTTTTTATTTTATCGGTGATAAAATCGGCTTCTTGCTTTTTTTTGTCTTGCAAAAGCGCTTGCTGAAGTTCTTGGTACCATGATAAAAGCTTGCTTCTCTGCTTTGCTCCGATTATCAGACCTTCAGATAAATTATTTTTTTCATTCGCGCCTGCTTTTCTTATTATCTCTTTAAAATTATCAGCCATATTTTCATCACCGCTTAATTTTTCATAATAATCATGCTCTATTTTCGGCTCCTCTAAATATGCTATTTCTCCGAAAATATTGTACGTGAAATAAATTTGGCCATGTGCAAATTTGAATGTTTCCCTTTTTTCTTCGACCGCCGGCTTCTTTCCTGATATCATCTCATCTTTATTGATTATAATCTTATTATATTCCTTATAAATTTCTTCCGGTATTTTAAAAATATCGGCTTTATATTTTGTTTTTTCTAAATGTTTTTCCAGCGCCCGCAAAGATAAAACCAGTTCTTTCATTTTAATATAATCATCGTCCGCCAATGCTTTTTTGATTGCGGCTATCTGGCTGGCGATCAATTTAGCATAGCTGTTTATTATCGCTTCCGCGCCTTCTTTGTCTTTGACTTTTTTTAAATATTTCTCCTTAATATCAAGATTCAAATAATCATTATAAATTTTGTTTGTCATATTTTGATTTGGACATCCGATGTCCAAAAAGGACATCCGATGTCTTTATGATAAAAAACTAATCATATAATCAACGCGAGCCGGTTTCGTCTATCACCACTATTTTATTTCCTTCTAATATATCATATAAAAAAACATCAGTTATGTCTCTTCTATACTTGAATTCGCGCCAATCCATCAAGGTATAATTTATTTCCCGTCCCAGCTCATTTTCTAATTCATGGATCAATTTTAAAAATTTATTTTTGTTAAAGCGGCCGACAATAAATAAATCAACTGATGAAGCGGCATTATTGACAAAAAGTCCGGCCAAAATAAGCAGTTTAGTTTTACCGATAATATTTAATTTTTTAATAAAATCTTTTTCATACAAAATCTGCGCTTTAACAATTAAAGTCTTGACTTCATTAAATAAAACAAAATCTTTATTGGCCTGAAAATACTTCTTATCATGCATATTTTGTGTTATTATCTTTTTATCTTTTATATCTGCTTCTATGCTATGGCTGGAAATAAGCAATCCGAATTTCTCCAAATTTTCCAGTTCGCGGCGGACAGAATTAACTTGCAGTTTCAAACGGCGCGATAATTCGCGTATATAGAATTTTTTCTCAGGATGCAACAAAAATAATTTTAATATTTTAACCCGCGCGTTGGAACCGAATAATTTCCCTAGCATGCTTGTTTGTGCTACCATAATTATTAGTAAACCCTGTTAAAAAGGTATCGCCTATAAGCGGTTTTAAAGCATAAAAGCGAAAAATTTTTTAATTTCTAATTTCTCTGATTTCAATAAACGCTTTCTTTTAACGGGTTAAATTAGTTTTTATCTCTATTTTATTGTATAATATATAGCATAAATAGTCAAAATTTATAATATGCATTATAAAATATCGCAATTAATATTAACTCCGGGGCAAAAATCTAGCACTATTAGCGAAATTTTTTTATCTCAGCCCGACGCGCAAAAAGAAAATTTGGGCGGAAAATTATGGCTGCTGATTGAAATAGAAATAAATAAAAATAACAGCTTAAAAATTATTAATTTTTTAATAGATAATCTTAATAATAACTATTATTATAATGAAAAAATGGCTTTAAGGGAGAGAATCGGCACTATTAAAATTGAACAAATTTTTGAATCGGTAATCGCTAAAACCAACAAAGACTTAGCCGAATTTATCCGCCGAGAAAAAATAAAAATAAATCTTGATCTAATTAACGCGACTGCCGGGGTAATTTTTGAAAATAATATTCATTTCTCCAATATTGGAAAAAATAAAGCTCTGCTTATTTATCCCGATAAAAATGTTAGCATAAAAGAATCAAGCCGTTATGGAATTAGCCCGGATGCCGTAAAATATAAAATCAGCGATATTATAGAACAATCAAATGGCAATAAAAAATCATCGCTCAATATCAATAAAATATTTTCCAGCGTAATCAGCGGAAAAATACCGCCGCGGGGATATATGCTGTTCACCAATGAAACCTTGCCGGAATATTTGACCAATAAGCATATAATTGAAGTAATCACCACTCTTCCCCCCGATAATGCCGCCGGGCAATTTAAAAATGAACTTTTAAAAATTAATGCTTATGTTTCTTTTTTGGCGCTGATAATTAAAAATACAACGGGTGCCAGCGAACCGGAAATAAAAATAAAATTGCCGGCAACGAAAGAATCTATTTCCAGCCTTAATTCAGTAGAGCAAACTACGGAAAAATTATTATCCACTTCCGGAATGATAAAATTTAATAATTTAAAAAATATTATTAATAAAACTCTGTCAATTTTTAATTTTAAATCTAAAAAAACGGATAATAAAATTTCAGTCAAATCATTAAAAAACAAAATGTTTTTTGAAACTAGAGCGCCTAATCTGAGATTAAAAAAAATATGGCGGTCTATCAGCAATGTTTTTATTTTTGCGGTTAATTTTTTAATTTATTTTGTTAAATTAATCACTAGTAAAGAAAAAATGATTGGTTTGGCCGTAAAATTTAAGGAAAAAATAAAAAATTTAAAGCAAATAATATTTAAATTCATCAGTTGGTTTAAAAATTTAAAAAAGGGATACCAAATAAGCTTTATAATGGCAATCGGCTTTATCTTATTGTTTTTATTCAATACTTTTTCATTAAATATCCAAAATAAAAACGAAATCCAAATAAATCAAACTAATGAAATTATAAGTTTAATTGAACAAAGGCAAAATCAGGTAGAGGCCAGTATGATTTATGGCAATGAAGAAAGCGCTAAAATACTTCTTGAAGAAATTAACGGGCTTTTGGGCCGAATGCCTAGAAAAACAGATGAACAAATAAGCAAATATTCTGAATTTAAAAAAAATTATGACCTCCGATTAGAAAAGATAAGGCATGTAATTGATATCGCTGACGCTAATGAAATAGCTGATTTTATCAATTTGAATAATCAAACGTCTCCAGCTAATATAGTTATGGCTAATAACAAAATATACGCGAGCGATATCGGGCAAAAATCAATCTATACCCTTGATTTAAACGGTAATTTAATAACATCCCTGGCTGATTTAAATCTTCCCGGAAATATGTTTTCCTATCCTTTTTTAGACAAAAATGGCAATATTTATTTTATAAACAGCAATAATGCCATAATTCAAATTGACAAAAAGGAAAACATTAATCTTCTGAAAATTGATTTAAACGGCCAATTAAATTATATTAAAGGCGCTTCTTTTTATAATAACCGGTTATATTCAATTAACGGCCGAGACAACCAGATTTATCGCTACGATATGGCCGGCAAAGCCTTCCTGCCGCCTGTCGCCTGGATAAAAGGCCAGGCGGATTTCTCCAACGCGGTTAGCATGGATATTGATGGGACTATTTATGTATTATTTAAAAACGGTCAGGTTAATAAATACTTAAAAGGAAGCCAAGAAGAATTCAACTTAAAATCAATAGATCCGGAATTTACCGAAGCATCTAAAATTATAGTGTCGCCAATCCTTAAATATATCTATATTTTGGAATCTAAAAATAATCGGCTGGCAGTTTTTGATAAAAATGGCGAATTTTTACTGCAGTACCGCTTCAGCCAGATGAATGATATAAAAGATTTTATCGTGGATGAAGCCAATAAAAAAATATATGTATTAAACAATACTTCTATATTTGAAATTCCCGCCTCTCATTTTGATAAATAAAATAATGCTCCCTTCGCGCGAAGGCCCGCTTCGCCCGCGAAGCGAAGCGAGGCGAGGGGTTATGGTGATTTTACCAAATATTAAAACCCGCTTAATCACCCTTATACAAGGAGGACTTTTGTTTTATGCCCATTGCGAAAAGCACCTGTTCTAAATAAAAGAGATGCTTCAATTATCAGCATCTCTTTTATTTATCGTTGTATATTTGTTTTTACTTTAAGGTAACTTTTGCTCCGGCGTCTTCAAGCTTCTTCTTAATTTCTTCCGCTTCTTTCTTTTTGACCGCTTCTTTAACTATTTTCGGCGCGGCGTCTACTAAATCCTTGGCATCTTTCAGGCCTACTTCCGTAATCTCGCGCACTACTTTGATAACTGCGATTTTGTTAGCCCCGGCTTCGGTAATTTCAATGTTAAAGCTGTCTTTTTCCTCTGCCTGGCTAGGAGCTCCGGCTCCATTAGCGACCCCGGCTGCCATCATCATGGCTGGGGCTGCCGCTGAAACGCCGAATTTATCTTCTAAAACTTTTACTAATTCCGCTAAATCTAAAACCGGCATTTTAGAAATTTCTTCCACAATTAATCGGAATTTTTTTGGCACGGCCACTTCTTTTTTATCTTCCTTGGAAGCAGCGGCTGTTTTCTTTTCTTCAGACATAAAATTATTATTTCCCTATAACTTTCAAATAAATTGTTTTATAGGAAATCAATTTAATTATTAAATATAATTAATTAATAGACTATTTTTTACTCTCGGCAATGGCTTTCAGCACGTATACTAAATTGCGAAAATTACCGGATAAGGCATTAACCAGCCCGCGAAGAGGAGATTTTATGGAACCGACTATCTTGGCATAAAGCTCTTGTTTGCTCGGCAATTTAGCAAGATTGCTGACTTCTTCCGCGGAAATAAATTTATTTTCTAAAATTCCTCCTAAAAAATCAATCTTGCCGCTTCCATTAGTTATATATTTATTTATTATCCTGGCTGGGGATATTTCATCATCATAGCCGAAAATGGCGGCCACTTGCCCTTCTTTGTTTTTTAAATCCAAACCGGCTATATTTTTATCTTTTAAAGCTAAATCTATTAAAGTCTTTTTGACCGCATAATATTCGTTTTTTTCATTTTTTAATTCTTTTCTGATCTCTTCGTTTTCCTTAACCCCCAAACCATTGAATTTAGTAAAAATAATTGATTTAGATTTGCCAATCATTTCCTTTAAATTCCTTAATATTTGCTGTTTTTGTGCTTTAGTTTTCGCCATATTTTATAATTTTAATTTAAAAAAAATCTGTGTTAAAACCACAGAAATCATAATAATTTCTAAAATTATTACCTCGACAGGTCTTAAATTATTAATAAATAAATGCCTGTTGTCTGCGGTTAGTATTTATTATTTACATAATATCATATATAAATAATATGTCAACTCTGTGTACAAGATGAGTACATCGGTAACACTTTTGAGAATTCCAGGGGTGTTTGATAATTTAAAGATTGGTGCGGTCTTTTAAAATTGTATTCAATGAGCCATTCCGTCAGATTATGGTTAAATTG
>Ga0100394_1001676_pt1 | contig 18433 bp, 17 predicted proteins | sample CryGeymeta201518_FD_81549 | JGI IMG/M metagenome (GOLD analysis project Ga0100394, IMG submission 81549) | Groundwater microbial communities from Crystal Geyser aquifers in Utah, USA - Crystal Geyser metaG 2015-18 | ecosystem: Environmental > Aquatic > Deep subsurface > Groundwater | place: USA... | reverse complement strand
GACCTGGGGATGAATGAAAGGGCACTATGCCATGAGACCAGTCTCACTGTCATAGCGTCGGGAGAAGGCCGCCGCCTTTCCTGAAAAGATGTTGCAATGGGTCAGGACGTATTCAGCCACAGCCTGCCTCTGTGATTCGAGCAAGTCATTGAAGTTTTCAGTCAACACCTCTTCATCATCTATGGCGGAGAGAATATCCCAGATATCCTTCGCAGGCGTCTCAGGGCCAATCCGAAGCCCTGCTGAAGACGATTGCGATTTAAAGAGTCTCCGGGCCTTCTGCTCTATTTGTTCCAGTGCATCATTCAGGGTCTGAAACTCCTTCTCAAATGTCTCGTATGAGTCACAAAGCCTGGATACAGGGCACAGGACCTCATTGCCTGCTATCTTCAGGCGTATGCCCAGACGAACCATAGCCTTGCCGTCGTCTTTCTCTTTTGTGATCATCAATTCAAAAAGCTCTTCCATGGATCTTTCTCCTCCACTAACCCCCATGCCCTATTGGGGCACAAAGAAACATGAAAATCACCCCCACCCCTCCCTCTTCCGTCGAGGGAGAGGAGGAAAGGCGAGGGGCATTTTCATATAAATTGGCCAGGCAGTGACCTCCGGCCTACTTCCACCTCAAGACCACGTCCGCCTCTCGCAACACCAATGGTCCCGCTCTTAACGAAAGCGTCTAAATTGGATATTGAACAATTCAAAACAAGTAATAATATCAAATAATTTTGTCAATATTATTTTATTATAAGATTGACAAGCTCAAAACTCCTTGATATTGGAAGGAAACTATTCAATATATTGTTCCAGGCGGCTACATCCAGCCGCGATTGGCACCAAACAGAAGCGCGATTGAAGGCCTATGGTGTGTCCTCCCTTGCACCCGTCGTATCCAACGATACAGAGGAAGGAAAGGCTAAGAATCGCCGGGTGGAATTGGTCAAACAGTGAAAGTGCCAACACTCCACTTCCACTGACGATCAAAGAACCAGCCCGCCGCTGAGCTTGTGGGTTTATTGCTTCATAGAGAAAAATGGAGATGAAAAACATATCGATAGTATTGGTGTTTTTCTTGATGGGGTGTGTTGGGATACCCGAAAATGTGCACCCTGTTGATAACTTCGAGATAGAAAAATATCTGGGTAAGTGGTACGAAATTGCGAGGCTGGATCATTCATTTGAGCGAGGGTTGACACGAATAACAGCAGATTACAGTTTGAGGGATGACGGTGGTATCAGAGTATTAAATCGCGGTTACTCTGCTGAGAAAAATTCATGGAAAGAGGTCGAGGGAAAGGCTTATTTTGTGAAAGGAACGGATAAGGGTTACCTGAAGGTTTCTTTCTTTGGCCCTTTCTATGGTTCTTATATCGTTTTCGGTCTTGACCATGAAAATTATCAATATTCACTGGTATGCGGCCCAGACAAATCCTATTTATGGATTCTGGCCAGAAGCCCAACGATAAGAAATGACATAAAAAGTATTCTCGTAGAAAAAGCAGCGACATCAGGTTTTGATACGAGCAAATTGATATTTCTAGATTAAGACAAATCGCCTAATCGGGTAAAGGGGAGTGATTATCTCCCCCTCCCGCCACCGCACCTTTGATGGACACTAAGTAGTTTCTGGTGAGGAACGGAAGGCGAACCAGCGTATCTACTATCCTGGCTTACTCGAAGCGGATGAGACGAGGGTGAGGTGTAACGGGGACCTCATTGAAATTATTATAATAGGAATTCAATTCTGGTATAATAAATAGGAGGAAGGCCATTATGAGATTTGAATGGGATCCGAAAAAGGCTGAGAAAAACCTTAAAAAAACATGGCGTCCCCTTTCAAGAAGCTGCGACAGTCTTTGGTGATCCCTTGGCCATGACATTTCAAGACCCAGACCATTCTATAGAAGAAGAAAGGCAATTGACTTTTGGGCAGTCTCTTCAAAGGCGGCTTATCGTGGTTTCTAATACAAAGCGGGGAGACCGAACAAGAATTATTAATGCGCGTATTATGGACCGCAATGAAAGGGGTATCTATGAGTAAGGCTAAAGAAACAGATGAACTCCGACCGGAGTATAAACGGGAAGACCTTGGCGTAGGAGTCCGTGGTAAATATTTTAAGGACTATAGCAAAGGCACAAACCTTGTCCTTTTAAGCCCCGACGTCGCAAAAGTATTCTCTTCCGAAGAAGCCGTCAATGAGGCACTTCGGTCCCTTATTAATCTGGCAGAAAGATCAAAAGGCCGAACAAGTCATTCCACCGAATCGGCCAAGAAACGGGCCTCCCGGTGAACTCGGCTTTGGGGACAAAGTGTTGAAATGATCCTATGTACCATACAAACAGAAAGGGCTTGGTTAGAACTTCAGAACAGAGGAATTCTTCGGGCAAGACGGGAAAATATCACTGAAGAAACCTGGTTTCAACCATATCGGTGGATGGTCTAACAGATGGAGACCCGTATTGGCCCTCCTCCAAAATCATGGTGTTTTCCTTTGTGGGCATGGTTCCAATGGGAGGGTAAAAAGCGACGCAGACCAGACCTTACAGCGCATCAGGAAGCAGTCTAATTGCGCATTGCGTGGCCATGAATATATATCAATATCAGGATGATGGCCTGGTGCTGCCCCTGATTTAACTCAGTAGATGAAGAGAGGCTTATTGATGAAATTGACCCAGACACGGTATGAAATCAAAAATGGTGTGGCTACCGTTACCCTTGATCGCGCGGATAGAATGAATGCCTTTACCTTGCCCATGAGAAACGAACTGATCGAAATATTCGGAAAAGCCGATCAGGATGATTCCGTGCGTGTGGTGGTGGTAACGGGTGCCGGCAAGGCCTTTTGCGCCGGAGCGGATCTCTCATCCGGGCCTTCCACATTCGACCGGAGCGCCCGGGATGGCCGCAACGTGCGCATAGGAGAACATCGGGACGGCGGGGGCCAGGTTTCTCTGGCCGTTTTCAGATGCCGCAAGCCGGTCATTGCGGCGATCAACGGTCATGCGGTGGGCATAGGCATTACCATGACACTTCCCATGGACATGCGAATCGTCTCAGAGGATGCCAAGATCGGGTTCCCATTTACACGCCGCGGCGTTGTCCCGGAGGCCTGCTCATCGTGGTTCCTGCCGCGGATCGTAGGGATTTCCAAGGCGACTGAGTGGGTTTATACGGGACGGGTCTTCCGCGCCTCGGAAGAGGCGGGTTCCGGCCTTTTCAACTACGTGGTGCCCCAGGAGCAGGTGCTGGAAAAGGCGATGTCCATCGCGAGGGAGATTACGGAAAACACCTCAGCGGTTTCCGTAGCCCTGGGCAAGGCGCTCCTGTGGCATGGATATGCGGAGCCCGACCCTCAATCGGTCCACCTTATAGACTCTCGCTGCTTTTTCTGGATGGGCGGACAAAAGGACTCCTATGAGGGGATTGAAAGTTTCTTGCAGAAAAGGCCTCCGATGTTTTCCATGAAGGTCTCTTCCGATATGCCTGATTTCTATCCCTGGTGGAAAGAACCTAAAATCTAGTTCTGGCCTCAATTGCCCGGCAAGATTATTGCCGCTTGCCGGGGTACAAAAAGATATCAAAGACACGGATCAGGGTAAGGAAAGTATTTGTTAAGGAAAATATCGATGCGTAAATAACAAGAACATCAGGAGGGCCAGAGGACATGGCGTTAAATCCGGACTTCATTTCTCCCTGCGGTCTTTATTGCGGTGTTTGCGCTATTTATATTGCAGCGCGGGACAATAACAAAAAACTCAAGGAGGGACTCGTAAACCTGTACAAGGGAAGTACTCCAGGCAAAGGAACACTTCCCAACAGCGAAAAGCTCTCGCAGGAAGATATTCATTGTGGCGGATGTTTGTCGGATGATCTTTTCATGCATTGCAGGCAATGTGAGATCAGGACTTGTAATATTAGAAAAGGTTACACGGGTTGTCACGAATGCGATGTTTTTCCGTGTCAGCACATTGATAGTTTTCCCATGGCCGTTGGCAAGAAAGTCATTTTGCGGTCCATACCGTTTCGACGAGAATTCGGAACTGAAAGATGGGTTGTGGAGGAGGAGGCCCGCTATATATGTCCTGAATGCGGCAACAAGGTTTTTCGCGGTGCCATGAAATGCAATCAGTGCAAAGCCAAATTGAATCTGGACTAACTGCCATGCCCTGGCAGGGCACAACGAAGGATGAAAATCACCCCCACCCCTCCCTCCCCCGTCGAGGGGGAGGAGGTAAGGGAAGGGCCATTTTCATATAAAGGAACTGAGAAAGCCTCCAGTTTCCTTTTCGGCTCAGACCGACCGAGATTGCCGTTTGAAGGCTCCACTCATTGACACGACTCTAGTTTTTTCCTAAACTGCGTTGATCTTGAACAAGCGCCGTGATGCCCGGTTAAGTAAGACGGTTGCGCGCCACTTGCGGGACCACCGTTTCCGGCGCACTTGCATCGAAAGGAGATATTTGAAAAAGGATACCGGCAGGGCCTTGAGCCTTAGCGTATATACGGAAATGGGATTTCTGCCCATGTGCACCTCCTTTGTCGAGCATGGGGCGCTTGCCTTCGGGCTTGACGAGAGAGGGGCCACGGCCCTTACCCTCGCGGTGGAAGAGATATTCTCATATCTTTGCCGCATAAGCAGTCCTGATCGCGGGGTTACTATCCGCTCCTCCTCCAGGCGTTATTATAATCTCGTTGAGATATCCTGCCCTGTTAAGGACTTTGACATGCGCCTTTTCAACCTCACTGCCAGGGTCTCAGCCGAGGATGAAACTGCACTTGAACAGATGGGGCTTCTTATCGCCTCAAGGTTCGTGGACAGGCTCAATGTGACGCAGGGACCGGATAATGGCATCCTCCTCTCCCTTGTAAAAGAGAAATCTTACCCGGAAGCGGATCAGATCATGACGATGCATCCGAAGGAGGTCAGTCGTTTTTCCCTGATAAGGCCGCAGCCGGAACTGCTCAAAATAATTACCACGGCCGTAAAAGCCCTCTACCCCCCTTATCTTTTCCCAAAGGCCTTCCTATATCCGGGCAAGGTGGTTGACATGGTTGAAGGCGGGGAATACGAGGCCTTGGCCGCAACAGGGCCTGACGGCTCCGTGGGAGGGGCACTGCTGTGGCACTGGGTGAGTGAGAAGACGGTTGAGTGTTTCGGGCCGTATCTTTTTGGACAGGCCAAGGGCTCGGCCATTTCCGGAGAGCTGATGGAGGCCTGCATCGGAGCTATCGCGAAATCCCCTGCCCTCGGTCTTGTAAGCCTTCTTCCCACAGATGAACTTCCAAGGGAGCACTTTGAGGACCTCGGGACACTAACGCTTTTTGACGAGAAGGGACATGGAACGGCCTTAACCGCCTATTTCAGGCAGATGCACGGAGACCCCGGCGCCTATTCGTGGTGTCATCCGGAACTTGAGCCTTTTCTCCGCTCTCAGTACGGTCGCCTTGCGATGCCAAGAGAAATCCTATTCGTTAGAGACCTGGGAGAAACAAAAAGCCCCTTCTCAGTCCTTTCAGTGAATATTGAAAGAAGCGGAAACAAAGCAACGATTCGACCCGTTCGCTCCGGAAAGGATATGCAGGAAAACCTGATCGGGCATCTGTCTCTCCTGAAAAAGGAATCCCTTAAAAACGTCTTTTTTGTGATGGATTTGGGAATACCCTGGCAGACCGAATTTACTCATCCCCTTCTTCAAAGCGGGTTTTCTCCCAGGGTAGTGGTTCCCTACGGCGGAGAAGGTGACCAGGTAATCTTCCAGTTGGGCGCCTGATCATCATGCACGCGCCCCAATTGGACAGACTCGTCCCCGAGTATATAAAACGCTTCGAGCCTTACATCCCGAGCAAACCGGACAATGAACTAAAAAAATTATACGGCTGCAAGCGGCTCCTGCGCCTCAACAACAATGAAAATCCCTTGGGCCCACCGCCAGCCGCCCGGGATGTGATAGACGGGTTTCCTCCGCCTGCCGCCTCGGTCTATCCCAGCGGAGACGCCTATTACCTGCGTTACAAGCTGGCTGAGAAATTCGGGCTGCATCCGGATCAGTTCCTTGTGGGTAACGGCGCAAACGAGGTCATAACCTTTGTGATAAAGGCCTTCTGCCAGGAGGGTGACAATATAGTCACTGCGGATAAAACCTTCGCGGTCTATGAATGGGTAGCGGAGTTTTCAGGATTTGATGCCAGGCTTGTGCCTTTAAAGGACTTCGGCTTTGACGACGCGGGCATGCTAAGGACTATTGACAACCGGACCAAGCTCATCTTTGTCTGCAACCCCAACAACCCCACAGGAACATACTGGAGCAGGGAAAAACTCTTGCGATTCCTGGATGTGGTGGACGGCCGTCAGATCGTAGTGCTGGATGAGGCGTATTTCGAGTTCGTTGAAAAGGAGGATTTTCCAGACGGAATGGCCCTCATGGAAAGCTATCCCAACCTTGTCGTATTCCGCACCTTTTCAAAAATGTACGCCCTGGCGGGGTTGCGCATAGGCTACCTTGCTGGATCCAGGGAGGTTGTGGATATCATCCGTCGCACATGCGTTGTCTATTCAGTGAACTCCCTTGCCCAGCAGGCGGCTCTGGCTACCCTGGAAGACGGTGAACACATCACTCGCACGAGGCGGATGGTTAGGGAAGGAAGGAATTTCCTGGAGCGTGAACTTGGGAGGCTTGAGCTTTCCTTTGTGAGCGGAGAGGGTAACTACCTTATGCTGAGGCTTCCCATGAGCGATACCCTGGCCTACCGGAAATTCATGACCCGCGGAATTATGATCCGATCCATGACCGGATTCAGGTTTCCAAACTACATAAGAATCACCATCTCCCACATGGAAGCAATGGAGGCCTTTATTGAGGCCCTTGAGGCGATCCTTGCTGAAATGCCTGACAGGAGGCCTTGATGCCGATCTGCACGGGGCCCAGGCATTCTAAGCAGGCGAAAGAGGGAGGGGTGGCGGTGATTTTCATCTTTTATTATGCCCTGCCCGGGCATGAGAGTCAGCAGGTATATGGGAATGAATTTTAACACAAAAGCCGGTACAAAAGCATGAAAGACACACCCCTTGAGATAGGAAGGGCTGCTCCAAGATTCGACGCATACGCCAAGCTGACAGGCAAAGAGAAATACGCCTCTGACTTCTATGCACCGGATATGCTCTGGGCCGGAGTGAAGAGGGCAGGCGTCCCCCACGCAAGGATCAGGTGGATAAAGACTGATGATGCGATACGCATTCCTGGAGTGCTTTCGGTTCTAACATCAAAAGACGTAAGGGGAACCAACAGACAGGGCGTGGTAAGGAAAGATCAGCCGGTGCTAGCGGACGACAAGGTGAGGCACTGCGGAGACCCTCTGGCCCTGGTTGTGGCAGAAGACAGGGAGACTCTGGCAAAGGCCCTGGCCTCCATAAGCCTGGATATTGAGCCACTTCCGGGCGTATTCGACCCTGAGAATGCCATGGCCCAGGGCGCTCCTTTGGTACACGAGGAAAACCCTGAAGGAAATCTTCTGTTGAAGGGATCGCTTGAAGCCGGAATGGGAGAAAAGGGCTTTGAAGAATGCGATGAGACTGTGGAGGCCCTATTCAGACTTCCCAGCCAGGAACACGCCTATCTTGAAACAGAGGCGGGATGGGCCATTTTCAAGGATGATATTCTTGAGATAACCGCTTCAACGCAAAGCCCTTTCAGGGATCGCTACGAGGCGGCAGAGGCCATCGGATTTGACATGCACAAGGTCCGCATCATCGCTCCCTATTGCGGAGGGGCCTTTGGGGGAAAAGACGGGATAACGGTTCAAAGCTTACTGGGTCTTGCGGCCCTTAACAATCCAGGAAGGCCGGTCAAGATGTGGTGGGCCAGAGAGGAGAGCATCCTTGCTAGCGCAAAACGTCATCCCGCGCGCCTCTACTACAAGCTGGGGGCAAAAAAGGACGGAATATTTCATGCCCTCTCGGTCCGAATATACTTTGACACAGGGCCGTACGATAACCTCGGAGGAGCGGTAACGGCCCTCGGACTGGAGCACTCGGGGGGGCCTTACCGCATTCCCAACACCAGCCTCAAGGCATGGGCTGTCTTTACGAACAACCCGATCGGCGGCCCCTTCCGCGGATTCGGAGTCCCACAGGTCACAGCCGCCATGGAACAGACGGTGGACATGATGGCAAAGAGCCTCGGTATCTCTCCACTCGATATCCGCGTCAAAAACGCCCTCAGAAGAGGAGACAGAAATCCTGCGGGCACAACCCTTACCGGTTCGACGGGAATCGGGGAGTGCTTGAGAAAGATATCGGCGAGCAGGCTGTGGCAGGAAAGCGAGACGTGGAAGAAGGCTTCCCCGCCCTTCAAGAAAAGAGGCGCGGGGCTCGCCTCCGCCATGCAGGGTATGGGTTACGGTCCTCTGATTCCTGATACGGCAAACGCCAAGATAGAATTAACGCAGGAGGGCCTCTTCAGGGTATTTTGCGGAGTTGTGGATATGGGCCAGGGAAATGCATCCACATACCTTCAGATAGCAGGTGAAATACTCAACCAGGGCCTCTCCGGGATGGAGCTTGTTCTCCCGGATACAGCAAGAACTCTGCCCTCCGGTTCATCATCGGCCAGCCGAACGACATTTACCTATGGAAATGCACTTATAACTGCTTCAAAGACAATGAAGAAAAGATTGCTTGAGAGGGCATCAGACCTTCTGATGGCAAAGGGGCCTGAGGAGATGACGCTTGTGCCCGGCAGGGTCAGGCACATACCAAGCGGAAAGGAGATGCCGCTTTCCGCGCTGGCAGGTATCCTGAGCGATGCAGAGAGGACTTCTGTTGCCAGGTACAGAACCCCCTCGGCAAAGGATAGCCCTACCCGCGACCCAAATTTGTCGCTTCACGGAATCCCTCACATTGTTTTTTCATACGCGGCGCACGCAGCATTCGTTGAGGTTGACACCCTCACGGGCCTGACAGAGGTAAAGGGTTTCCTGGCGGTGACCGACTGCGGCCGCGTCCTGAATCCCCAGATATTTGAACAGCAGATACAGGGCGGGATCGCGCAGGGACTGGGTTATGCACTGTGCGAGGAACTGAAGACGGATCGAGGGGTGATCCGCACGCCTGATTTGGGCACCTATATCATCCCGACCTCGATTGACCTCCCAGACATGGAGTCAGCGGCTGTTGAACTTCATGAGGAAATGGGACCATTCGGGCTTAAGGGCGCAGGCGAGATAGCCATGAACGGCCCCTTCGCTGCTGTGGCAAATGCCATTGCTGACGCATGCGGCATAAGGATATTTGAAGGCCCGATGACGCCGGAACGTGTGCTTGGGGCCTTAGAAAAGAAACCGTCCTGCCAAGAGGAAGGTTAGCTATATGAAAATCCGCTTTTGTCTGAACGGAAAGAATTTGGAGATTGAGACGCGGCCCGATCGCCGGGTGGTTGATCTAATGAGGGAGGATCTGGGACTTACCGGCACGAAGGAGTCCTGCGGGTCTGGTGAGTGCGGCTCCTGCACCATCCTAGTGGATGGCCAAGCCAGGCTTTCCTGCATCATGCTGGCGGCCCAGTTGGAGGGACGAAGCGTAACCACCATTGAAGGCATATCCGGGGAGGAAGGTCTTCATCCCCTGCAGGAGGCATTTATTGCGCATGGAGCCGTACAATGCGGCTATTGCACGCCCGGAATGGTCCTTACATCCCTTGCTCTTCTGGGCCGAAAACCCTGTCCGACCCGTAAAGAGATCCGGGAGGCTATAAGCGGCAACCTCTGCCGTTGCACCGGCTATCAAAAGATCGTGGACGCGGTTAAGACTTTCGCTTCCGAAAGAAAGGTATATCAAAGGTGAGACGGGTATTTCTTGCCAATAACACTAATGAACTCTGGGACATGCTGCGACAGTATCCCGAGGCGGCAATTTATGCCGGAGGAACAGACCTTCTGGTTAGGATGCGGAAGGGGATTTGCGATCCCTCCGCGCTTATATGCCTTGAAAGGATGGATTGCCTGAAGGGAGTTAGAGAAGAAGGAGATCAGATATTCATAGGAGCCTGCACCAGTCACACCGCGCTCCTTGCAGACCCCATAGTTCAGCGCAGTTTCCCCGTCCTTGCCGCGGCAATCTCCCGCCTCGGCTCACCGCATATACGCAACATGGGAACCATTGGCGGAAACATAGTAACCGCCTCACCGGCAGGAGATACCCTTCCCCCATTGTACATCCTTGGAGCTGCCGTCGAAATCATGAGCATGGATAAAACAAGACGCCTTTCCCTTGCGGATTTCATCAGGGAACCGGGGCATACAGATCTTGAGCCCGGAGAGATACTGGCTGGCGTGTGGATAAAAAAAGATCAGCCCTATAATATTTTCAGCTTTGAGAAGGTAGGACAAAGAAAGGCCCTGGCCATTTCCATCGCAAGCCTTGCGGCTCTCCTGCGCGTTTCCGGGGAGGGCATAATCGAGGAAGCCCGCCTTGCCTGGGGAAGTGTAGGTCCCACCGTAACAGTGTCCAAGGAGGCTGAATCGTTTCTGGCAGGAAAGCGCCCGGAACCCGGTGCCCTCGGTGAGGCAGCAAGAATTGCAATGGATGCGGTATCGCCCATTGATGATGTGCGCGCCTCCAAGTCTTACAGGAGATTGGTATCCGGCAATCTAGTCCTCCGCCTGGGCGCAAGCGTTGACGGAAACTCGCCGCAGCCCGCCTGGCTGCCGCCAGCGGACTAGGGGAGCAAATGTCTCTTCCAGAATCAAAGGTGACCTGGAGCAGGGAGATCGTCTTTATCTTTGCCGCTACCTTTCTTGCCTATTCGAGCATCTCGCTTTTCTTTTTCTATTATGAGTATCTACGGACCCTCCACATTGATCCCCGATCGTTCGGCCTTCTCATATCGGTCTTCTCTGCCGTATCTTTGCTCGCAAGGCCCATAGTGAGCCCTTTTTTTCACAGGGGAAACGCCTACCGTTATCTGGCGTTCGGAACTCTCATGCTCGCTGCAACCCTGGCAGCCTACAGCCTGGCAAGTGAATTCTGGGAGATGTTTGCGGTGAGATCCTTCCACGGACTTTCCTTTGTCATCCTCGGCGCGGCTCTCATGACCATTACCGTCGAATATGTGCCTCAGGGAAGAAGTGCTCAGTTCTTCGGCTTTATCTCAATAATTGTTTTGATACCCAACACCCTCATTCCCCCGATCCTGCCCTTTCTGACCCACGCGCTCGGTGGATTTACAAGGGTCCTTCTGCTCTTCGGCGCTATCACCCTTTTGGTGCTTCCTCTGGTAAGATTGGCCGGATCAGCCGGGCCTTCACCCCATTCCATGAAAGCAAGTCAGAGACCATCCGGCAAGGAGATTCTAACCAACATCAAAGATGTTCCGGTTGTTCTGGTTCTGCTTGCCATGCTTTTTCTCTATAGCGCCTATGCGCTGGTCTTTTTCTTCCTGGACGGCTTTGGGAAAGAAATCGGCATTTTAAAGACAGGGCTCTTTCTTACCCTCGCCACGATAGGCGAGATAGCGGTACGCGTCTTCGGAGGCGCCTTCTTTGACAAAACTGATAAGATACGCCTTGCCTTCTTTACGATGCTTGGTCTCTGTCTGGCATACGCTGTACTGGGGCGCATAAAGGGGAGCGGAGCTTTCTTTCCCCTGGGCCTTCTTCTGGGCCTTGGCTGGGGAATAGCCATGCCGGTCTTTAACGGTTTGATGTTCGACATATCAAGGCCGGCTATGAGGGCCTTCAATACAAACCTCGGCTTTCAGATGTTTCAGGGAGGGTTCTTTCTCGGGCCGTTTGCCGGGGCGCCCATCGTCTCACGCTGGGGTTACGGATTCCTCTTTGATGCATGCGCCCTGGCAAGCCTGATATCGGCCGTGTTGCTTTTATGCCTCAAAGGCACGATAAGGGATAATGGACGAAACAAAACGTCCAAGTAGGAGGAATGCATGACAGGATATAAGGATGATGAATATTTTGTAGAGGACGGACAGGCATGGGAGGCTGATCTGATGCGGCCTTCAGATGCCAAAGGTGTTGCGAGGCTTTTTGTCTCCGTCTATGGCAATGATTATCCCATAAGGACCTATCTTGAACCTGAACGGCTGATCGCTGAGAACAAAAGCGGCAATATCATCTCCGCTGTCGCAAGGACCACGGGAGGACAGGTGGTCGGTCACAACGCGATGTTTAAGAGCGCGCCCTACGGGGGTATCCGTGAGGCCGGGGCAGGCGTTGTCCACACTTCTTACAGGGGAGGAGCAGGCATATTCACAAAGCTCACTGAACTTCTTCAAACAAAAGGCGCCCAGGATTTCGGAGTTGAGGGGGTACACGGCGAACCGATCCTAAGTCACGTGTTCAGCCAGAAGATGTGCCGAAGCCTTGGATGGATAAGCCACGCGATGGAGGTTGATCTTATGCCCGCATCCGCTTATGAAAAGGAAAAGAGCGCGGCAGGAAGGGTATCAGCCCTCCTGGATTTTAAGACCCTTACTCCGAAGCCCCACAGGGTGCATATCCCGGCATGTTATGAAATGGAGCTTCGATTCCTTTACTCCGAACTCGATGACACCAGAGAGATATTTATCTCAACCGAGAAGCCGGGCGCAGAAAGCAGGAGCAGATTTAACACACAATATTTTGACTTTGCGCAGGTAGCAAGGATTGCAGTATGGGAAACCGGTAACGACTTTGCCGCACTATTGGCTAATGAAGAGGCAACACTGCTTGGGAGGGGCGCACTGGTGATTCAGGTTTGGCTCAGTCTTGGACAGCCTTGGATCTCAGAGGCTGTAGAGGAACTTAGAAGAAGGAGATATTTTCTTGGCGGGCTCCTCCCTCGCTGGTTTGACCATGACGGAATCCTTATGCAGAAGGTCATGCAGCTCCCTAACTGGGAGGGTTGCCAGGTGCACTTCGACCGCGGCAGGCGCATCTTTGAATTCGTCAAGGCGGACTGGCAGATGAGCAAGGATAGATTCTGAGTAGGGCAAGCTGGAAGAAAAAGTGATCCAACTGAAACTTTGTTGGTGAATATCAAGAGGAAAGGGCTATGGAAATCCAAAAGAAGAAGGAAGACAATATAATGGTCATTGCGGTGTCAGGGAGGCTGGACGCGGTAACATCCCCTGAACTGGAAAAGGAGCTTTTGAGTATCATTGCCGAAGGCAACAAGTCCCTGGTACTCGACTTCGCCAAACTTGACTACATAAGCAGCGCAGGCCTCAGAGTCGTGCTCGCGGGCGCTAAAAAAATCAAACAGCAGCAAGGGATCTTAAGGCTTGCCTGCCTTAAGGGTGTTGTCAAAGAGGTATTCGAAGTCTCGGGCTTTGACTCTATCATCCCATGTTTTGACACAGCAGACAGTGCTTTTAAGGCAGGCAGTTAGGGGTCAGACAATGCGCCCCCTAGGGGATTATTGAGTGAAATGAACACCCTTAGCCTCAAGGCAGGCATAGAAAACCTACCGGTTTTCCTGGGTTTTCTAACGCATTTTCTGACAGAGCGCTCCTTTTCTTTGAAAAGACGCAAAGAGATTGAAATCGCGGCAGAGGAGGCACTGGTAAATATCATCAGGTATGCCTATCAACTGGATAAACCGGGGGATCTGGAACTCAGCTTCCATGATAAAACCGACAAGAGACTGGAAATAGAGTTCAGGGATAGAGGCACCCCCTTTGACCCCACCAGCATGACTGAGCCGGACACGGAGCTATCAATATCCGAACGGAAAATCGGAGGGCTGGGCATCCTGCTCATCAGACGGATGGTTGACGGACTCTCATACAGACGCCAAGGAGATCAAAACATTCTAACCTTCTCCATCCTCATGCCGGAAGATGAGATTGCTAACAAAAAAGGAAAGACAGAGGCATCTTGATCGGAAAAAGTGGCATAGCCCTCAGAATCAGCCTGCTAGTCCTAAGCAGCATAACCGTTATTTTCTCAAGCGTCTTTATATACAACTATCTCTTTTCAAGACAGATCATCCAGACAAGCATTGAAAGAAACGCCGAAAGCCTCACGCAGGCCACCGTAAACAAGATAGACGGGGTTTTGAGCGCTGTGGAGAGGGTCCCCATAAACCTCGCCGTCTTTCTCGAGGAATTCAGCTACAGCGGAGGAGAGCTGATAGGGCTGATAAAGGCAGTAGTAGAGAACAACCCCGAGATCTACGGCGCGGCCATCGCATTCGAACCCTATGCTTACAGCCCCAATGCAAAAGATTTCGCCCCATACTTTTTCAAACAGGACGGAAAGCTCCAATTCACTTATATTCCCTATGACTATTTCGGTTGGGACTGGTACCAGATTGCAAGGGAACTCAAGAAGCCGGTATGGACTGAGCCCTATTTCGATGAGGGAGCAGGGGGAATAATAATGGCGACCTTTTCCGTTCCTTTTTACAAAAGAATAGAAGGAGAAAGGGTCCTTACCGGGGTTGTTACAGCAGACATATCTCTTTCCTGGCTTCAGAAGATCCTCTCTTCACTGAAGATTTCTGAGACAGGCTATGCGTTTCTCATTTCAAAAAACGGCACCTTTATAACTCATCCTGACCCTGACCTCGTGATGAACGAAACCATTTTCAGTGTAGCTGAAGCCAGGAGCGACGCTCAACTAAGAGAAATCGGAAGAAGAATGGTCCAAGGTGATACGGGTTATGCCCCTTTTACGAGCCTTGTGACGGGCAAGGGGTGCTGGCTGAAATACTCACCGCTTCCTGCAAGCGGATGGTCTTTGGCCGTCCTCTTTCCCCAGGACGAATTGATGACCGATATCGCCCGACTTAACCGGACTGTAATCTCAATAGGGCTTGCCGGTTTCTTTTTCTTGCTTCTGGTGATCGTGTGGATAGCGCGATCCATTACCCGCCCCTTGAGGGGCCTTTCAAAGGCAGCCGGCCAAATCGCAAGGGGTGACCTCGACGCCGAAATCCCGGATGTAAGAAACAGGGATGAAGTTGCAGACCTCGCCGAATCCTTCAGATTTATGAAGACCTCGCTCAAGAAATATATCGCCGACCTTAGGGAGACAACTGCGGCCAAGGAGAGGATAGAGAGCGAACTCAAGATCGCTCACGACATCCAGATGAGCATTATTCCCAAGACCTTTCCTCCCTTTCCCGACAGGGATGAATTCGATCTTTACGCCACGATTGAGCCCGCGCGTGAGGTAGGAGGAGACCTCTATGATTTCTTCTTTCTTGACGATACTCACCTTTGTTTTTTGATAGGTGATGTGTCCGGAAAGGGGGTGCCTGCATCACTTTTCATGGCCATAACCCGCACCCTGATAAAGGCCAAGGCGGCACAGGGCCTTGAGCCCGGCACGCTCCTCACAAGGGTAAATGAAGACCTCTGCATTGATAATGATGCCGTGATGTTTGTGACCCTTTTCCTGGGAATATTGGACGTCAGAACCGGGGAGATACGCTACAGCAACGCCGGACACAATCCACCCTTTATCATGAGGAAAGCCGGAGCGTTGGAAAAGATCCAGGGTACAGGCGGAACAGCCCTGGGCACCATGGAGGGTTTGGTGTTCAAGTCGCGATCAGTTGTCCTCAGCCCCGGAGATGTGATCTTTCTTTATACTGACGGAGTGACCGAGGCCTTTGACGCCGGAGGCGCCCTATTTTCAGATCAAAGACTCATAAAAGACCTTTCAACCGTGACAAATGGATCCGTCAAAGATATTACCGAGTCTATAATGGCAAGTGTAAAAGCATTCGCCAAAGATGCCGCGCAGTCCGACGACATCACAATGCTTGTAATCCAGTTCAGGGGAGGGGCTTCTTACACTACAGCGAGGTGACCTGATCTACCGGGGAGACTTTCAGCCGCGCAATGAGTTCAAGCCGGGTTCCCGCAGAATGACCCAATACCATGCGATACCGGAGCTGTCGTTGGTTTCCGGCTAATCGTTTATCAACTCTATACTTCCTCTATTTAACTTGTTATGCAATAACGCTGAAAATAATAAGGTATCAACTCAATATTTGGGGGATCGCTCTGCGCAGACCAGGGATCAGCTTCTGTAGGTGCGCCTTCAGGCGCAGGGAGTGCACGGTTCCCATGCGGCTGAAGCCGCAACTACACCCAATTATTGAGTTCATACACAATAAGAAAGGAGCGTTAAGCGGATGAATTTTTTAGCTCAACCCAAGAAGTACAAGAGCCTTATGGCCGATGAGGGATCAAGGGCCATAATGGAAAAGACCATCTCCTTCTTTGAGAATATGGGCAAAACCCGCCTGCTGGACGACTACAACAAGAAGATCTGGTACCGTGAGTTTGTTGATTTTATAGGCAGAGAGCAGATCTTCGCAAAGCTTTTGACCCCCGGCGCTTACGCGGGCGGAGATCCAGACGCCCGGTGGGACACGGCACGCAATAATGAGTACAGCGAGCTTCTCGCCTTCTACGGGCTGGGCTATTGGTACTGTTTCCAGGTTACAATCCTGGGCCTTGGCCCCATATGGATGAGCCCAAACGAAAAGGCAAAGGAAAAGGCGGCCCGGCTTCTCAGGGAAGGGGCTATTTTTGCCTTTGGCCTCTCCGAGCGGGCACACGGAGCTGATATTTATGCAACCGAAACAACCCTTACACCCAAAGGTGAAGGACAGTGGTCAGCCAATGGAGAGAAATACTACATCGGAAACGGAAACGAAGCCGAAATGGTCTCCACACTCGGAAAGGTCAAGGACGGGACAGAGGATTTTGTTTTCTTTGTGACCAATTACCGCCACAAGGCCTATGAACTCAAGAAAAACGTAATCTCCCATCAGGAATATGTATCACACTTTGCGCTGCACGACTATCCCATCACCGAAGAAGATATCCTTTCCCGCGGCCCCCATGCCTGGGATTCGGCCCTCAATACAGTGAACGTAGGAAAATTCAATATCGGGCCTGCCTCCATAGGAATGGCCGAGCACTGCTTCTATGAGGCCATAACCCACGCCGCCAACCGAACGCTTTACGGCCTGAGGGTTACAGACATGCCGCACGTGAAAAGAAACTTCATGGACGCCTGGCTGAGGCTCATAGCAATGAAACTCTATCACCGCCGGGCCACCGATTATTTCAGACAGGCCAGCCCGAAAGACCGCCGCTACCTTCTCTATAATCCCACCAGCAAGATGAAGGTGACGCTCCAATCCGAAGAGGTGATCAACCTGCTCTGGGATGTCATAGCTGCGAAGGGATTTGAAAAAGACACCTATTTTCACATGGCGGCAGCAGACGTCCGTGGCCCTTCCAAGCTGGAAGGCACGGTTCACGTAAACGTCCAGCTCATCCGGAAGTTCATGAAAAACTATTTCTTCAATCCCGCGGAATATCCTGCCGTGGCCCCTGATTTCTCCATCAAAGATGATCTGTTTCTGTTCAACCAGGGACCGACCCGTGGTCTGGGGGAGATACGGTTTCACGACTACAGGCCGGTGTTCAATTCGTTCCGGGATCTGCCCAATGTTGAGCTCTTCATGCGCCAGATGGAGATCTTCCGTGAACTTCTCGAAAAAGCCGGGCCTGAAAAGTCTCAGGACCTTGACCCGGTCTTCTCACTCCCGCTGGGCGAGATGTTTTCAATAGTTGTTTACGGTCAACTAATCCTGGAGCAGGTCCAATTGATAAATCTCGACCAGGGCGTCCTCAACCAGATATTCGACTTCATGGTGCGGGACTTCGCCCGTTTCGCGCTCCAGATCTACAGCCTGCCTAACACCAGAGACGAGCAGCGGGACTTCTGTCGAAAGATAATGCTGATTCGGCCCGACGGAGATGAAACTCAGTACAGGCAGGTATGGAAGAAGTATGTAATCCCTCTTAACGGGGAATACGTCATGAACGCATAAAGCCGGGCATCCAACTCTGCAGCCCTTACAACAAGCCGGTTTGAAAAGGAGCGAGCCTGCAAGCGCCCGTCTTTAAGCCGCTTTGACGGTTCTACCACCTCTTGACCGACTTTACCGGAGGACACCTCAGTGAACGAAGAGGAGAAAATGATTCCGCAGAACCAAAGCGCTTTTTATATTGATACGTTCCGGCCGGAAGATGCCGAAGGCATTGTCCGCCTCTTCAGATCAGTTTACGGTGAAGGTTATCCGATCAGGCTTTTTTACGACCGCGAGGCAATCATAGCCGCAAACAGAGAAGGCAGTTACATTTCAATCGTGGCGCGCACCCCTGACGGACAGGTCATCGGGGTAAGCCATCTGTATCGCTCCTCGCCCTACAGGGGGCTCTACGAGGTAGGAGTCGGTCTGGTTTTGAAGGATTATCGCAACTCCGGCGCGAGTAAAGCTACCTTATTCTATCTCTTCAACGAGTTCGTTCCTAAAAATCCTCAGATAGAGGAACTCTTCGGAGAAGCAGTCTGCAATCACGTCTTCATGCAGAAGACGATCCCGCCATCAATGCATAAAGAGACAGCCAT
>Ga0100394_1001650_pt1 | contig 18530 bp, 18 predicted proteins | sample CryGeymeta201518_FD_81549 | JGI IMG/M metagenome (GOLD analysis project Ga0100394, IMG submission 81549) | Groundwater microbial communities from Crystal Geyser aquifers in Utah, USA - Crystal Geyser metaG 2015-18 | ecosystem: Environmental > Aquatic > Deep subsurface > Groundwater | place: USA... | reverse complement strand
CGCTGCACTTTGATTCTTGTTTGCCATATGATGTTTTTAAGCTTTCGCCTTTTAAATTAAGATGATTACCCTTTGTCACCTCAATTCTACCTTAAGTGTCACCTCATATGGTTAACTGTACACTTACTTTCCACAACATAAAGATATGGTATGATTTACTTGTTATGGGCAGTATGGAACGATCGATACAAAATGAGAACGGACCAAACGCCGCAGAAGCTGCGATCCTGATACAAGCGATGTTGCAGGAGACCATGGTGCAAGGATCTGTTGATTCAGAGCCGGAGCGATTCAGGAATATTCTCGCCGATCTCAATAGTGGTGCTATTGCGCCCTTTGTCGCGATTGCTCAAGCGCGAAGCATTGCCGCAAGTCGTCAGGATTATCACTGAACAGGTCGATCATGCGAGTATAAAATCGTCATCCCGGCATGAATCGCGGTGGCGATTTTGTGGCGATGTATCAGCACCTCGTACTTTGGCACTATCGGGGTGTTTTTATTAGCGACAGGAAGAGGGAAGACGAAGGAACAAAATAAGGTGAAGTTTTCATTTACACGCCAATCGCCGCCAATAAAAAACACCCCGCCTTTTGGCGGGGTGTTTTTTATTGAGCCTACGCTCTGCTGATGTTCACGGCGTTCAATCCTTTCGGGCTTTCCGCTACTTCAAACGTGAGTTGATCACCCTCGCGAAGTTCGTTGAACTGGACACCTTTGAGCTCATTCGCGTGGAAGAAGAGATCTTTTTCCGCGCCCTCTTGAGTGATGAATCCAAAACCGTTATTAAGACGAACGATTGTTCCTTTTTGCATTTCTGTAAGAGAAACTATGTTGTTAAACTAATCAAATACAGAATACTATACGACAAAACTCGACGTGGGATTCTCTTACAGTAACTGACCTGATTGTTACAATGGTACCATGTTGAATATTTTAAGTCAAGCACAACTGTTCTTAATTGCGCTAAAAGTTTCTTTGTCGGTGGTCAGGAAGATAAAGCCTACCGGCGTTTTTTGTTTGCTCGTTTGGCAAGCATCTCGTGCTTGATCGCAAGCCGTTTTTTTGTCTTCCTTGAACGCGACGCTTTCCCTTTTTCTATGCCTGTTACTCGTTTTGCCATAATGAATGTGATTATAGATTGTTAAATAAGCAAATCGGTGCGTTGCGGGAGCCAGTCCATGAATTTTTTACGGTGCTGGCCAAGCGACCATGTGTTGTCATCCGTGAACATTCCCGGATGGGTTTTTTGGAATTCTTTTAAAGTCGCAAGAGAAGCGCGAGCGAATCCTGAAGGCAGGCCATCATTGTAGGATTCCAAGAAATCGGCGAGTGAAAGTTTTCTCTCGCTTCGTTCTTTATTAATATCCGGCGCCCTCATGAAAGCAATGATACCATACGATACGTGACATATCAATCGCCCCATGGTTTCAGCCCATTGCTCGTTTGAATTTGAAGCCGCTATGGCTCTCTGTCGCTAAAAAGAAGCGGAGTCCATGGCTACTTTAATTGTCCCGCAACATAGCCGGTGGTCCAGCACAGTTGCAGAGAATATCCCCCCGATGGGCGATTGATATGCAGTATATCTCCCGTCAAATAGAGATTGCTGATGAGCTTTGATCTCATTGTTCTCATATCCACTTCCGTGAGCGGCACTCCTCCATCTGAGACAACCGCGCGACTCATACCCATGAGGCCTACAACGGTCATTGGCATTGCCTTGAGTAGTTCCGCAATACGATGCCTGTTTTGTTTCGAGATACTATGCACCTTATCTGTTATATCCGGGATGATGTGAAATTCGATAAGCGCGTTCGACAGCCCAAGCGGCGTTATTTCATGCACGATGTTCTTGAAGGATTTGTTTTTGTTCCTGTTAAAAATATTCAGTATATTTTTTTCCAATGAGCCAATATCCGTATCCGGGTAACAGTCAATCTGTGCTGTTACCTCGCCTTCGTGTAGAAGATCGGCGATCTTGCGTGCCAGATTCAAGACAAGCGGTCCGGAAATTCCAAAGTGGGTGAACAATATCTTGCCGGTCTTGGAAAAAGCTTTTTTCCCGTTCACATAAAAAGAGATTTTCATAAAAGACAGCGAGATGCCGGATAAGTCCTTTACCCATTTATCGGCCACCTTAAGAGGTACGATGTTCGGGGAAGAATTTTTGACTGTGTGTCCAAGATTTTTCAGCCACTTAAAACCATCGCCCGTCGACCCAGTCTCGGGGTGCGAGACGCCGCCGGTCGCGATGATGTAATTGTCTGCGCTGTATGTTCCATTTTTCGTGTCAACGGATGTGATCTTGTTTTCGGTTTTACGGATCTTCAATACGGGATTGTTCATAATGATGTCTATAGTGGGACGGGTAACGTATTTTTTCATCACCTTGAGCACATCAGACGCTTTTTGCGTTTTTGGGAAGACTCTGTTTCGCGCTTCGACGACCAAAGGCAGACCTCTGGATTCAAAAAAATCAAATGTATCGCGGACTCCAAACCGTGAAAATGAAGAATACAAAAACTGTTCTGATTCTCCAAATCTCGATAAAAATTTTCGGACATCATACGTGGCGTTGGTTATGTTGCATCGTCCGCCGCCTGTAATCTTTAGCTTCTCGCCGAGATTGGCGTTCTTCTCCAACAGCAGAACTTTCTTGCCGTTTTTTGCCGCTGTCCCCGCCGCCATCATTCCCGACGGCCCGCCTCCTATCACGAGCAGGTCGTATTTTCCCATTTCTTGATCCTTCTTCATTGGTTGAATATATACCATATATTTCAAAAAGCATACCGGAACAGCGGCATTTTTAAGTGAAGGAAGATTTGTGCGACTTCACACCGAGCGATCGACACACCATTGCTTTTAGGCGGCAAAGAGCATAGACTTCTTTTCATCAGATAAAAGCTAATTAAATCACTATGGGAAATTTTGATAATAAAGGAAAACGGTTTGCCGATAATAGAAGCGGCAAGAAGTTTGGAGAACGAAGTTTCAGCGGCAATCAAGGAAGAGATAGAAGGCTTGGGGGAAGAAAGGACGGCTACCGCGCCGAGATGCACAAGGCGGTGTGCAGTAACTGCGGCAAGAGTTGTGAGGTTCCTTTTCGGCCGACGGGCGAGAAACCGATTTTTTGCAGTGATTGTTTTCGCGCCAAAACCAATGCCGGTGGACAAGATTCTCGCGGCGGAGATAATCGCGGCTTTGGTGAAAAAAATCCACGCTCTCATTTTGATGACGGCCGGTCGTATGGGCATACCGGAGAGAAAGATATCACTTACCACAAAATGCAATTTAACGTTCTCAACGTCAAACTCGACAAGATCCTTAAAATATTGACTCCCGTTGTATCCGCGGGAGAAACGGAAATCAGGGCTCCGGAATTCAAAAAGCTCGTGAAATCTCCAAAGAAAAAAATCGATGTTGTGGCTCTTAAGAAAGTTCTCACAAAAGCGGTAGGGAAAAAAGCAGTGTCAAAAGAAACGCTGGCAAAGAAAGCGGTTGTAAAAAAGAAAAAAAAATGACTTTGTTATCCTCTCGGTAAGGGGGCATTTTTCGAAACGTATTTCAGTGAGCGGAGTTTGCGGTACTCTCCGCTTATGAGCCACAAGAGTACCATATCAATAATAATGATGCCGACGAGTACGACCGAGTGCGTGCGCGTAACTCGGTACATCTCATAGGCAACGAAAACGCCGATGAGGCAGATGCTTATCGGGTATGCCCATAAGTTGTGTTTGAGCAAGTTTATCGACAAAAAAATATCAACGATTCCCCAGAATACCAAATATGTGGCAATGAAATATGTTATCGTAAAAGGCAGGTGGCGTAAAAGTGGATGTAGTGCCCGTATCAGGGCATCGTTTGGATCATCGATGATCTCGTGACGCATGAACATATAGAAAACATCCGATACCGGCGTGCCGACGAGCCGAAAAAGTACTCCACCTGCTATCAAACGGAGAAATCCATAGACGATTCTCCACCACATGCCGATATGAAATACGAATTCGTATAGTTCGGAGCTTTTCCCGCGCGTGTCAGATGGAACATTCATCTCATCAGTATACATTGTCATGATCTGATTTCTGCATGAACACCGCGTTACAGCTTTTCTTTTAGTAATTTTTCAAGCGTGCTTATCTTCTCGGATGAGATTCGGTGTACTTGCGCATTTGTACGCATCCATGCTATGCCTCGATCCACTTCACTCGCGTCAATGCCGGTCTGTGTTGACTCCGGTTCATCAAGGTCAGCGCGGAAGATCATGGCGGTCCGGTCGATCTCTTCCTCGGTGAATTCTTTTGAAGAAAGACGCGCGCGCATATCGTGAAACTCACGCGCCGATACATGCGGTTTGCTGTTTGAATCAAAAAATCCCATACTCGTAATCATAGCACATAGTTTACAAAAAACCTTGAAAAAGAGCCCTCCTGGCATTGTCGCGAGGGCTCTTATGGAGCTCATCCAATAACCGCTATTTTTCGGAAGATTGTGAATGAAGTAGCGCCCACTGTACGCCGCTTTGCAAAAATTGCGCGTACTTTTTCGGGTGCCGGAATGCCATCTTGATGTGCTTTCCCTCAAATGCAAGCATGAGTTTTTGGTCGCGGAGTATGGCATACAGCCTCCTGATACCGGTGGTTGGACAGATATTATTTTGGGCATTTTTGTACACGTTTATACATTTCTGCCTTGCCATGTTTTGCGTCGCTAGTACATACCATTGCGGTCGTGCGAAATAGCACAACAAAAGGCCTCGCGACGCGAGGCCTTGTTTTTATCGGCAGAGTCTACGCTACGATGGCGGAGGGCGTTTGATCCACCATCCAAAGTGTTTGCCATTGACAATGTTTTTCATCAGAGCGCGGGGACCGGCGAGTATCTTGATCCGTAGCAGTGCTCGGGGCTTGTCATTGAGAGTGACGCTTGGGGGTATGAACAAACTGCCGTCTTTTCCGACGCGGGTTTCATCAGCGGGGACGTCGGTTAGGTACTCGAAAAGCTTGTCGAATTCTTTACTACGCGGTGTTCCGTCATTTGATGGCATGGGCGGTCTCCTATGGGAACGAGAATTAAGTCTCTTGAGATAGTAACATATAATGAGCGTTTGTAAATTGACTGGCTGGGATGGCTTTTGTGTACCTTGCGCAAAGTTTTTTTATTCAAAAAAGACGCAAGAACAGCATATTCGAATGATGTATTATCGTGCGCTTACGATCTTGGTGAAAAAAGTACAAAAAGAATTTTTGCAACTTGGTGCGCAAGAAAATTTTGGAATCACCAATCGTGGCATTTTCAAAGAAACGCTTGCGCTTTATAAAAATTTTGAAGAAAGATCGGATAATCTGGCGCAATCTCCGTTTCGAGAGCATGCATTCTTAAATGAGCTGAAAGAAAATTTCGCCCTGTGGAGCATATTTATGAAAGAAAAAAACGCTGAACGATCTTATGGAAAAAGAAACGGTAACGTCGAAGATCGCGTTCGCTATCATGGAAGACCTGAATCGTGAAACCGCGACGCGGATGTAGATTCAATATGCGGACGATATGGTGGGTATGCGACATACCCCATACTGTCTGCCTACCGTCCGTTGTTAATAAATAGACGCGGATAATAGGGGACGCACGGTGATGTATCTTTTTTTCCACGCCCTTTTGAACGTGACGGTTGAAATTGATCCTCCGCCCGATGTGTCTGATGGATCATTGTAATATATGATGTCGTTATCAACACCGCTCACAACGACAAGATGGGGGATTGGGCTTTTGGGGTCAAAAGTATAGTACACCGAAGCGATGACTGGACCATCTTTTAGCGCGTTTTCAAGTTGAGCAAACGCGGTGTCCATGTCTTTTGATGAAAGATCATAACTTACGCCGCGAAGACTATGATCGTTTGCAAGAAGCGCAAGGCCTTGATGTTTCCAGCCAGCTCCGTCCTGGTATACTCCGGAGGCGATACCTTCGTCAAGGAGCGTGTCAGCCGATACTTCCCCCGGTTTGTAAAAATCAATGAGCATTGCCAAACTAGCGATACCACATCCGCGTTTCTGCCACTCCGCATCACTGATATCACGAAATTGCGAATAAAATGGAACATCAAAAAAATGTGCCACAGGAATCGTCGTCCGAGTTTTTTCTTCATGCGATAGTGCGGCGGATATTTCGGGTAATACACGCATCGCGAATACTTCCTCAGATACGCCCGATGATTCTAACGCGATAATGGTCGTGTCAGTGTCCGCTGGATTATTCTCTGAGACATACGCGGTTTCAAATGCTGGTGTTGCGATTATGATGCCTGCTTGTGTAGTGTGGGATAAACTAAAAATGGCGCCAAGAGCGCCTGCGACAAAGGTCATGATGATGATCTTCCGATATAACAAATCATCCACAGTGTACATGAGATACCGGGTGGGTCAAGAGTCGATTATATGGCTCTATTGTTAGTCTCTTACGATCACACGGGTGCCGAGTTCCGCCCAAGTGTAAAGTGTATACGCTTGTTTGGGCGGGAGATTAACGCATCCATGTGAATATTTTGTTCCAAAACTATCGTGCCAGTACGCTCCGTGGATGACCGCTCCGCCGTGCGTGAAGTAGAGATTCCAGGGAACGCCCGGGAGATCATAATATTGATTGGCAATGTCGGGAATAGGCCCTTGCATATAGCGGCTCGGAGTTTTTTTGTAAATACTGAATATGCCGCGCGGTGTCGGCGTAAGTTCAAGGCCGGTAGAGATCGGTTCTTGCATAAACAGCTCGTCGTTTTCATACGCGTAGAGTATTTGATCAGAACGATCGACGATAATTTGTTTTGTGCTCGCGGCGTTTCCCTGATTCTCTATTGCCTGATTGCCTTCATCAAGGAGTACTTTCACATAATTCGCCGCGACATACCAGTCCCCTGTTACGCGTTCCGGATAACGGAGCCACTCATCAAATATGATTTTATACCAGGTCGATTCACCATGCTCGACTTTTCCATCGACTTTGAGCACGATACCATTTCGTAAACGAGCCACGACCGGATACTCGGTGCCCGGACCGGAACGAACATTCAAACATTCTCCCTCAAAATGATGACCGCATCCGTCCAATACCTCGACGTATTCAAAAAGCACTTTTTTGACGGGGAGGATAATTTCTTCTTCATCGACTGATTTTATGATAAACACCTCTTCCTCTCCAAGAAATGGCGTTTTGGGAGCATCAAGATTCTCCGGAGAAAGGACTTCGGCGTTATCTCCGGCGAAAAGTGTTCCATATTTCTCAACAATGTCGGTTCGCAACATAACCACGACAAGCAGTACACAGAGCAAAAGGATTGCTCCTACCAGAAGAAACACGATTCTCCGGTGCTGTTTTAGCGGTATGGTCATGAGTATATAGTATATGATTTTCCATGATTTTGTAAAAAGTTAGAACACCAGCCCACTGAAGCAGTACGACCATGATTTCTTGGTTGCTTCTTGTTCCGTAAAAAATGATATACTCTACAAAGGAGCGCGTTATCTGTTCCTGAAAATGTCTGACATGGCTTCATTCCGTCAGGTATCGAATAAAAGACCCTGGCATCTTCTGGCAAAGATTGTCAGAAAGAAGATCAAAGACCCGGAGCGCGAAATTACGGTTCATAATTATAAATCCGTAGTAACGGACTTGATCGGTATAAGAGCCCTGCATTTGTTCAAAGAGGACTGGGTGTTTATCCATAAGTTCATAGAGATGAGCTGGGAGACTAGCGAGGAACCGATAGCATATATCAGGCAAGGAGATACCGGACCTCATATTGATGAATACAAGAAATTCAACTGCGATGTTAAATTGCACCCCTATGGCTATCGGTCAGTCTATTATCTTGTTGAAGTTGCACCGAGTAAAAATCGTTATACTGCCGAAATACAGGTCAGGACCATTTTTGAGGAGGGGTGGAGCGAGATAGATCACACGATAAAATATCCCAACAACATCGGCAATTCCCTGCTTGACAAATTTCTCGACGCGTTCAACATTCTTGCCGGAAGCTCAGACCACATGGGGTCTTTCGTGAGGCATTTAAAATACGATCTTCTCAAGGGAACGGAGAAGATCGAAGAATGCGAGAAATTACTCGAAGAGAATACGGCAACGATCAACGAACTAAAGAAAAGAGTTGCGGGAACTATCGGTATGCTCAATTTTAAGATTAGAAAAGTCGAGGCACAAATGGGCATCTTGTCCTCGCGCGAAGTCGTCGCGGAATCGTTCGAAGAATACTTTGCCAAGATAAAAGATACGGCTTTTACATTCGAACTTACGCTTGCAACTGATCCCGAGGAAGCGGCACGGCTTCTTGAATCGACTGAACACCGTTTGGAACGGCTCGGAAAATTGCTCGAAATGACTATTGAAGAGCAGGTAATTGGCGAGAGCGAAAGTGACACCAGTGAAGAAGACATGATCAGGTCTTACAAAAAGAATGTTATTTATTTCATTCACAACATAAAAATATTGGCTGATATGGAAGAAGGCATGGGACAAAGAACCCTGGTGGGCGCTATTCATGAGCAGGAGGAAACCCAAATGAAGGTCAGGGATGCCGTCAATGATATGAGAAGAAGAAGAGGATTGGTAAAATTCCTGATCGGACCGAAATATGGAAGCATCAGATCTCTATACGCCGCGGTTGACGCAAACGAGACAAGAATGGTGAGTCTTACGAGCGCGGTGAACTCAATAGCTGATCACGAAGTGGCGTTCGCGCTAGAAAAGCAGATCATTTATTTACTCGACAGAACAATAAATTGTGGGCGCTTGTCGCCAAAAATGAGCATAGTATAAGTTTGTTTGGATGGCTTGTTCAACTTTACCGTTGATCGAATTTCCTTCATGAGAAAAATATCTCTGAGACCTAAAACAGTTTATCGATAAGCGCGGTTTTTTTAGTGGCCGGTATGTTGTGTAAGTAGCGATTTTGTAGTACGGTTATACAAACCGTTGCGCGTGGCGCTATTTTTTTTGTAATACTTATGTCAGCACAAGAAGCGATAATCAGATTCGACGAAGTGTCATTTGAACACGGACACAATAAGCCTATTTTGAAAGAGGTTGATTTTGTGGTGCGCCGGGGCATGAAATTGGCGCTTATGGGGCAAAATGGCGCAGGCAAAAGCACGATATTTTCTTTGATCATCGGTGAGAACAAACCAGCAGGTGGCGTGGTGAATATCGTAAAGGGGGTGACAATCGCCAAGGCGCACCAAGTAATGGCTAAAGAAAACATGGATCATACCATACGCGAATTTTTTCAGATGTGCTTTAAGGAGCCGGTATATGACATTGATCCGCGGATTGATGATGTTCTTGACGTGGTCAATTTTAGCGTTCCTCACGATAAAAAAGTTCGCGATCTTTCCGGCGGACAACAGGCGCGATTGCTTTTGGCCGGAGCGCTTATTCAAAAAGCGGATGTCATACTTCTCGATGAGCCGACCAATAATTTGGATAAAGAGGGTGTTGAGCATCTCACGAAGTTTCTTGAGAAATATGACAAGACGGTCATCGTGATCTCGCACGATTCAGATTTTCTCAATGCTTTTACACGCGGGGTTTTGTATGTGGACGTGTTTACTCAAAAGATAGAGCAATATGTCGGCGACTACAAAGACGTGTTGCGCGAAATAACAATCCGCGTGGAAAAAGAGCGGCGGAAGAATGCTCAAATGGAGAAGCATATTCAGGAGAAAAAAGACAAGGCGAATTTTTTCGCTAATAAAGGGGGACGAATGCGTATATTGGCGAAGCGTATGCGAGAAAGCGCCGCCGAGGCGGAGGAAAATAAAGTAGAGGTGAGGCGCGAAGATAATGTGATCAGACCGTTTGTAATCCCGACTCAGGACGGCTTAATGGGGGAGGTAATTACCATCACATCGGTTACCATTATACGAGGTGACAAACCACAACAAAAAAAGGTAGATATATCCCTCCGCAAAAAACAGCGCTTGCTTCTCTCTGGCCCCAATGGGGTGGGGAAGACCACACTTCTCGAGGCACTTGCAAGCGGTGTCGCGTCGGGTGCACGCATCGTAGCTGGTGTTCGGGTTGGGTACTACCGGCAGGATTTTTCAACGCTTGATTTTGACAAGACCGTATATGACACGCTTGCCGAGGTACTGGAGAAAGAAGTGGAGCAGGATATTCGATCTGCCGCCGCGGGATTTTTGCTTGATGGCAAAGTTATGTTTTCAAAAGTCGGGAGTCTATCCGAAGGACAGAAGGGACTCGTGGCGTTTTGTCGGCTTATGTTGCAAAAGCCGGGACTTCTTATATTGGATGAACCGACGAACCATATCAATTTTCGCCATGTTCCGATTATCGCACAGGCGCTCGATAGATATGAAGGCGCGATGATACTCGTGAGCCACGTTCCTGAGTTTGTGAAGAAAGTACGCATCGATGAGATGTTGGATTTGGGCAAGATGTGAGCGACAAATGAAGAGGAAACAAAATAGACGCACTAAAGGACTTGGAGAACATACTCCGATAGTCGGAGAGACCAAAGAAGACATTATGTACGCATATTTGTGAGGAATATTGCGCTTACCACACCCGTTTCTTCGTTCTTGGGACTGAACTTGATTATTCAACAATCGGATGTATGGCACCTCCGAAAATACGCGAAGCCTCTTCAGTGTAAGCGACAATGTTTTTTTTGAAATACGGCGGGTGTTTTTTTTGAATTTGTCCGATGACGTAATAGCCGATCGCCATCATCGCGCCATAATCGGCGTTTTCAGGGAGCGGTATATGAAGTCTTCTGCCTGGATCGCCCCACATGATGTTTTCCTCGCCGAAACTCACAAAAAGCTCGTTGGAAGGAACCACTGTTACCGCATGTTTCATGTATTCGCTCGTCTCGACATCGCGGGCGATTTCTCGCCCGAAAAGTTCGATAAACTTTACTTCAAGCATTCGTATGATACCGAAGAATCGTGTCGGCACGATTAAAAAATATTTGTTATATCGTGAAAAATCAGGGAACGAAAGAGCACCTATCCGTTCCTGAATGAATTGCTGGATACTTTTTGGATCCTCCTGCGTTCTTCCGAGTATCATACCCATATAAGTGGATGTGTTGTACGTGTATGGTTCCCTATTTTTCGGGAATACGAACACACTCTCGTTTTTGACAAATTCTTTCGCGGGTGCGTCAGAGTTGTTGGTGACTAACGTAACGCGTTTTCCGAGTTCATTGGCTCGTTTGGCGATGATCGGCGCGTGCTTGCCGCCGGACGCTGAAATGAGGACGACACCGTCAATATCGGGTATGTGTTTAAGCTTGCTTTCAAAATTGCTTTCCGACGCAAAGACCGCGTCAGTATCGTCAAAAATGATTCGCCCGGTCGCTTCGGCGTTGCCGGAACCGACAACGAGCGGACGTTTATATAAGTTCATATTCAATTTCGGCAGTGGTTCCTTCTCAAATAGCTCAAGCGCGCCGAGAACGACGACGTCCAAATCGGGGATAGTATCTAGAGTAAACATTTTAAGTTTTTGTATATTTTGATATTCCATGTGCGTGAGATTATCACTTTCTTAATAATTTAAGTTACTTAGTTCTTACATATTTAAAGTTATCATAATTTCGTATAAGCTCTAGACTAGCTAAGACCTCATAATTTCTATTAATACCTTTATCATATCATGTTTGTGATTGCAGTGAGACTCGCAACAGATTGCTCGATGTTTACATGGAACAGAGTATTACTAAGGACATCTATGACAAAAAGCATCAAGAGTATCAGGACCAAATACAGGTCATTGAAATTGAAATGTTCGAACACTCAAAAACAGATTATGATCACCAAACTACTGTTGCCGCAGTGCTTTCTGTAGCACACAGAGCAAAAGCAATTTTTGATAATAGTTTTGAACCTGCAAGAAAAAGAGCATTTTTGAATTACATACTTCAGAATCCGACTGTAAACGGGGAAAAAGCTATGTTTTACAATAGCCTCTCCGTTTAATTTGGTACTAGAATTAGCTAGTAGTCCTAACTGGCTCCGTATTCTGAACGAAATCCGAACTTTTTTCAAAGAAAATCCCGAACAAGAATGAGGTGCGTTTCCGCTTGCCTCCGCTACGCTACGGCAAACCAAAACAGAAAAATTTTCTCTACATTTTTTAATTTTTTCGCGCGCAATTTTTTCTTTTAAAAGGAAAAGAAAATTTTTCTGTTTTGTGTTTCTCTTAATCAGAGAAAAGCGGAAACGCTCTTTTTTAATTCGCAAAAGGGCAAAAATTCCTTCCCCCAGACCCCCTTCCTTTTTGCCCTTTTGCTTTTCGGGCTTCGCCCGATTTTTTTGCGGGGCTTTTAATTTATTAGTTGCCCTTGACCCACCCAACCCATTCGCGGGCAACAGAGCGGAACTCCCTAAAAATTGTTTGATTGAAATTAAAAAATGATGTATCATTATAATTGAGAAAGAAAACGGTATAACTTTTACTTTATACATTATATTGTATATTATAACATAACACAATGGCAAATTCAAAAATAAGCTCAAACATTAAAAAATTGCGGTCAGAAAAGGGCTACTCTCTTGAGAAAGTAGCTCGTCTTGCTGATTTGTCGCTCAATACAGTGATGAGAGTAGAATCAGGAGTAAATAAAAATCCAACCATTGAAACACTGACAAAAATCGCGAAAGCTCTAAATGTTGGCGTTGATGATTTAATAAAATAGTGATATGGACAAAAAGCGACAACAAAAAATATACGAATTGCTCAAACGGGGTATAAAGCTCGTTGAATCTAGTGATGAGCTTCCAGCGGAATGGGCGCGGGAATTTTTTCCACCCGAACGCCGCGAGTACGAGCTTGTCTATAATGGCAAAGAAACGGAGGAGCAAATACTCGCCGACACAATGGCAGTGCCATTTCAAAGTGCCAGCACTTTTGGACAGAACGGCGTTGATTGGCATAATAAAATTATTTTTGGAGATAATTTGCAGACGATGAAAACTCTTTTACAAATGAAAACGGACGGAAAACTAGTGAACGCCGACGGAACGCCGGGCATTCGGCTGATTTATATTGATCCGCCATTCGCGACAAAAAAGGAATTTCGTGGAAGCCAAGATCAAAAGGCATATCAAGATAAAATTGCAGGGGCTGAATTTTTAGAATTTTTACGCAAACGGCTCGTCATAATGCGAGAGTTGCTTGCTTCAGACGGTAGTATTTATATTCATTTGGATTGGAAAAAAGGACACTACGCTAAAATTTTGTTAGATGAGATTTTTGGTGAGAATAATTTTGTCCGTGAAATAATTTGGGATCGCATGAACCCGTCAGGCGGGAAAGCCGCAGCGGATAATTGGATTCATACTCATGACACAATTTATTTTTATTCAAAAAGCCAGACGAGCAAAGTTTTTAACAAGCAATATGAGCCATACAGCGATAAATATATCTCTAAACGTTTTGTTCACGAGGACGAAAAAGGCAAATATCGTTTGCAAGGTAGCGATAATCGCAAACAATATCTCCACGAATCAAAAGGTAGGGCATTAACTTCTGTTTGGAGTATGCCGGACATAAATGTCATGGCTTTGGAAAAAACGGGCTTTCCAACACAAAAGCCGGAAACTTTGCTCGAAAGAATTATGATGGCATCTTCAAACGAAGGCGATATTGTTCTTGACGCATTCTCTGGCGGCGGAACAACGGCGGCAGTTGCAGAAAAACTAAGCCGTCGGTGGATTGCGATTGATGTAGGTAAACTTTCAATCTATACCACACAAAAAAGAATGCTGACTCTGAGAAAAAAAATCGGCAATACTGGTGATAAGCTGGAGCCAAAGCCATTTACACTTTACAATGCTGGTTTATATGATTTCGAAAATTTGAAAAGTTTGCCATGGGAAGATTGGCGATTTTTCGCCCTCCAACTTTTTGAGTGCAAAGACGAGCCGCATAAGATTCACGGCTTCCAAATGGACGGCAAGCGACAAGGTTCAAGCGTTCATGTTTTTAATCATTTCAACAAGGGAACAGTAAGCCGTGATACGATAGCGGATTTGCACGCGAGTATTGGGAAGACCGTTGGTGATCGTTGTTATATCATTGCTCCGCGCGGTGCGTTTCTTTTCCAAGAGGACTATATTGAAATGGACGGCGTTCGTTATTACGCGCTTCGTATTCCATACTCTTTTATCAATGAATTGCACCGACGGGAATTTTCCGCGCTCGTTCAGCCAAACGACGAAATGGCTATCAACGAAACTGTTGAGGCGGTGGGGTTTGATTTTATCCAGCCGCCGGTAGTTGAGCTTGATATTGTCGCAAAAAAACAATCTGTGTCTGTTAAAATTAAGAAGTTTGAGAGTAAGGCGCGTTTACGCGGAGAAGACAAAGTCAGCAAACACGACGCACTTTCAATGGTGATGGTTGATTACGATTACAACGGAAAAGTGTTTGATTTGGATAAAGCATTTTACGCGAACGCGATAAAAGAAAATAAGTGGAAAATAGAACTACCCGCCAAAGAAATTAAGAGCGATGTCATGCTTGTATTTTTAGATATTTACGGCAACGAAGCACAGATTATGCTTGATAAAAGCAAGATTGCGCCGAAAGCGCGTCGTGCCAAAATAAAGAAATAATTATGCCAAGACGAACAAACGGAACAAAAAGATTCCATAACGAAGACCTAGTGTTGGAGGTCAGCACTTCAGTTGATCGTCGCAAATGGGACGAAAACAAATACGAGGCATTTCTTGATGAGCTTTGTGGTGTTCGGGAATACCAGAAGGAAGCAATCCGGACAGCTATGCGCTACTTGCTCGGAGGCGAGTATCGGGATTTGCGCGATTTGGCGGCAAAGAATTTTGAGCATAACGAAGTATTGCGCGACAAGTACGGCTCTACCGGAAATATGGAGCGGTATTTACAATTACCGAGCCAACTCGCCGCCTCGCTTGATTTGGCGACAGGCACGGGCAAAAGCTATGTGATGTATGGGATTGCGGCGATTATGCTCGCCGAGGGCGTAGTGGATAGAGTTTTGGTGTTGTGCCCGTCCACTACGATTGAGACTGGATTGCTTGAAAAATTTGAACTTCTAGCCGGAAGTGCCGATTTACGAGACCTTTTACCCGCAAGCGCGGCGGTGAATGCTCCGCGTGTCATAAACGCAAGCGAGAGCATTGTATCGGGCAGTATTTGTATAGAAAACTATCATGCAATCCTTGCTCATGTTCGCTCGTCTATCCGCGATAGCTTACAGGACAAAGGAGATAGAACGCTCATTTTGAATGATGAGACGCACCATGTTGCAAGCGAGGTTGCGAGTAAAGCGAAGCGGTGGAAAGAATTTTTGACCGATTCTGATTATGGTTTTCGCCATGTCATCGGAGTTTCCGGCACTTGCTATCTTGGCAATGAGTATTTTTCTGATGTGATATATCGCTATTCTTTGCGGCAAGCAATGGAAGAAAAATTTGTGAAGAAAGTGCAATATGTCGCTGAAATGCCACGAACGAGGCAACCGGAAGAAGAAAAGTGGCAATTAGTGCGTAACCGCCACGAAGAAATCCGACGTAAATTGAAAGCACATAAACTGCGCCCGCTTACTATCATAGTTACAAAAGATATTCGCGGTTGCAAAGACGTTGCCGAGAAATTCAAAGCTTTTTTGAAAGAGGAAATCAGCAAGAGCCGAGAGCAGATTGACGAGCAAGTGCTTGTCATTCATAGCGACGCACCAGATTTGTCGCGCCTTGCGAGCGTAAACAACGCAAGCAGTAAAGTTGAGTGGATTTTGTCGGTTTCTATGTTGAACGAGGGCTGGGATGTTAAGCGCGTTTTTCAAATTGTCCCGCACGAAAAAAGAGCTTTTGAGAGCAAGTTGCTTATTGCCCAAGTGCTCGGGCGCGGATTACGCGTGCCGGACGGCTGGAAGGGCACACAGCCGGAGGTAACTGTTTTCAATCACGATAGGTGGGCGGACGATATCCGGCATCTTGTGCATGAGGTTTTGGAATTTGAAAAACGCATACCAACATTTTCGGTTGCTTCATCCGAATTTAATTTTGAGCTTCTGAATATTGAATACGATCCAAGAGCACGAATTGAAACACATGCAATGGATAAAAAATACAAAATGTTAAACAAGGGATATGTTGACCTTTCGACAGAATTGGCAGAGGAAAAAGTAACTATTGAATTTGAAGAGGCAGATACCGGTGAACGAAAAGAGTGGAAAACCAAAATTAAACACAAAACATATACACCGCGTGAGGTGGCTATGCGTATGTTTCAAGCGTTTGAGGATTTAGAGGATAAGGAAGATCGGCAATACTACGAAAAGAAATTTCCTGTTGAAAAGTTAGAGGAAATAGTAAAAAAGTCACTCGAAAAAACTAAAAATAAAGTTATTACAGAAAATATGCGACAAAAGTTTCTGCAATCGCTCGGTACACTCCAGAGAAAAGCATCGCAGGTTGTTCGTTATGATTTTGAGCCAACAAAGTATTATTTTCGTCCAACAACTGAACGGGGTGAAGAAAGTGCAAATGCGTCAGCTTTGAAAAATAGTAAAACAATTTTCTACACAAGCAAGACAAAAGAAAGTATGCCGGACGAATACAAGGAGTTTTATCAAGAAGCGATTGAGGAAGGGAGTGGATTTAAGTGCGCGAAAGTTGCCAATCATTATGATTTCAAGTCGCCACTCAACGCCGTTATTGCGGATCATGACAATGAACGCAGATTTGTAAAGGAATTAGTGAAAGCCGAAAACGCAGAGCATATTGCCGCATGGATAAAATCAACACCGATGAGTTTTTACGAGATTGATTACTTCTGGAAGAAAGGTGAACATCCGAAGCGTGGAAAATTCAATCCTGACTTTTTCATTAAAACGGACGGCTTGATTTTGATTGTTGAAATTAAGGACGATGACGAGATCAGCGAGCCGTCCGTTGAGAACAAAAAGAAAAACGAATACGCACTTGCTCATTTTGAACGGATCAACGCTTATTTACGAAAGAATAAGAAAGGCAGACAATACAAATTCAACTTCCTTACTCCAGCAGATTTCAATGGATATTTCCAAAGTGTTAGAGACGGAAAAGTTGCGAACTTTCGCTCCGCGTTGGATGTTGAATTATCGAAGTGAATAATATGCCTAAGTTAAAAACAAAGACAATCACATGGACAAACAAATATGATCCAAAAGATCAGCGTACTGTTGCGACAATTCAAACTGGTAGGAAACGCGTTGATTATTTCGTGCATAGTGGAGCCGCCCAACACCAATGGATTAAGAAAATAGTGATTCAGGGATTTGATAGAATACCTGCCGGATTTGCAAAAGACGGAAGTGGACTCGCAAAAGGTACGGGGTATTTGATTGTAAAAGCTATGCACAGTGAGCTTGGTGATTTTGATTTGTCGGTTTCTCTTAAAGCAAAAAATAACATAAAAAAAACAGGAAGAAAGTATCAAATCGTTTTGAACTATCTTGACTTGAAGCAGGCGATAGAAACGCTACGAGAAATAAAAAGTGAGGGCTATCAGACATTAAAAGATAGTGCGAACAGCTATTTGAATAAATCTTTTCCTAAAATTTTCAAAATTGATGATTCAGCCACCGATAAATTTACATATCAAAAAAATCAATTAGCAAAGCTACTCAAAAGAAATGGACTTTTTGAAAATTTATCCGACAAAGACATCCAAGCAATAATTGATTTTTTCCCAGTATTTCTAAAATACCACAAAGATAGTTTCAAAGGCAAAAAGAAACTGATCGGCATATTGAATAGTAAGGAAGCAGCCGATGTTTTCTATTTGGATAAGGTTATTAAAGAATTTGAGCGGAAAATAAAAGCCAAAACACAGAATGAGAGTAATTGGCAAAAGTTTTTCCGTGCATACATACAAGTTTTTAACCCTACCTATGCGACTATTCTTGAAAAGAAAAACATCTCGCTCGCAGGCGATTTTCCCGATTTTGTGCCGATAGATATCTATGGTTATTTGGATATTTACGAAATTAAAAAACCCAACACGAGATTATTAGTTTTGGATAGAAGTCGAAATAATTATTACTGGAGTAGTGAACTTGCAAAAGCAATTTCACAGGTTGAAAACTATATTGATAATGCTACACGACTTGCCCCAGCGATTAAAGAAAATATAAAGAAATATGACGGAACGGAAGTAAAAATTGTAAAACCGAGAGGCATTATTATTGCTGGAGCAAGAAACCAGTTGAAAGGCGAAAAAATGGAGGATGATTTCAAAATTTTAAGTAATTCAATGAAAAATATCGAGGTTGTAATGTTTGATGATATTTTGAACAATCTACAAAGTCTTTTTGAAAGAATCCAAACCAAGCCAAAGAAGAAAGGAAGGAAAAAGAAAAAGTGAGTATCCCACCCAACACCCTTTATATTTGTAGCCCCGCAAAAAAATCGGGCGAAGCCCGAAAAGCAAAAGGGCAAAAAGGAAGGGGGTCTGGGGGAAGGAATTTTTGCCCTTT
>Ga0100394_1001644_pt1 | contig 18599 bp, 24 predicted proteins | sample CryGeymeta201518_FD_81549 | JGI IMG/M metagenome (GOLD analysis project Ga0100394, IMG submission 81549) | Groundwater microbial communities from Crystal Geyser aquifers in Utah, USA - Crystal Geyser metaG 2015-18 | ecosystem: Environmental > Aquatic > Deep subsurface > Groundwater | place: USA... | reverse complement strand
TGATTGACGTGCGTGCTAATGCTTCTGACAGTTCCATAAAAAAATCCGATGGCTTAATGACTCATCGGATTCTTACATCTACACAGGGTCGGTCAACCGATCAGGAAAATATTTCTTAACTGATCGGCATTAGGCGTAAAGCCGGTTTTTTGCATAAACGGGCTTATTCAGGGGCTTTAGATACGCCTACCATCGCCGGGCGCAATAAGCGGCCATTTAGCTCATAGCCTTTTTGCATAACAAAAGTAACGGTATTTGGCGCAACGTCGGCAGATGGCTGAATACTCATTGCCTGATGCAGTTCCGGATTAAACGGCTGCCCCTGCGGATCTACCTGGTTTACGCCAAATTTGGCCACAGTATCAAGGAAGCTTTTCAGTGTAAGTTCAACCCCTTCCACCACGCCTTTTAATGTCTCGTCTTCCCGGTCAATAAAACCTAACGCGCGCTCCAGGTTATCAACTACCGGTAATAAATCACCGGCAAATTTTTCCAATGCAAACTTATGTGCTTTTTCCACGTCCATACTGGCACGGCGGCGCACGTTCTCAGATTCAGCTTTAATGCGCAGCATAAGGTCCTGCTGATCTGCCAGTTGCGCTTTCGTCTCGGCCAATTCGGCTTCTAATTTAGTGATAATGGCCTGCTCACCGGATAATTCAACGGTATCAGCATGCTCATTAGCTTGCTCAGTTGTGTTGTCGTTTGGCTGTTGTTGCTCAGTCATGCGTTACTACTCCCAAATTAAGTAGATGTATTATGGGGATGCTTGGCGCCGATTCAAGTTTAAATTTAACTGGCGCGCACAAGCGTCCACTAATGGAATTAATCGGGCGTAATTCATTCGCCTCGGGCCTAACAACGCAATAAAGCGTTTAGGTTGTACTTGATAGCGCTGCACTATCACACTCACGTTTGCCAGCTCGATAAAACCAGACTCTTTACCTAACAATAACTTGGGTTGTTCATCCAGCGTAACAGTTTGTAATAACTGCATTAAACCGTCCGGGCGTTCTAACATCTCCATCACCTGTTGTAGCGCGGTATTCTGCTGGTATTCTGGCGTTAACAATAATTGATGCTGGCCATAAATAAGCGGTTGATGCTGTTGTAACTCATCTAAGCTCAGTTGCCCAAGTACCTTTTGCAATAACTGCTGACATAATGCTGACTCACCACGCACTATGGTACCCAGGCGCTCAATACCATCCTGCCATTGTCCACCGCCGCCCAAGGCCGCATTAAGCAAACATAAAACCTTACTCAGGGTGCTGTTATCAATTGCGGTTTCGCAGTGCAGCACCCGATGCAAAATATCGCCATCTTCATCTATCACCACTAACAACAAGCGATCACTGGCTAAACGAACTAAGTCAATTTGACGCACAATACGCCCATCGGCCTTTGGTGCACTGACAATAGCAACAAAGCCCGTAAGGTTTGTCAGTAATTGCCCAGCTTGCTGACATAGCAGTGATACGGGTAACTGTGGTACCAGCTTTCGCTGAAGTTCCATATTCCAAAAACTGCTCAGTGGCTGTAGCTGCAGCATTTTATCAATAAAAAGACGAATGCCAGCGGTGGTAGGAATACGCCCGGCTGAAGTATGCGGAGAGCGAATAAGCCCCTGTTGCTCCAACGCCATCATGGTATTTCGAACGGTGGCAGAACTAACTGCAAGTTGTGTATTATCAGCAAGCAGCTTAGATGACACCGGCTGACCATCCAACAGATACTGCTCAACAATCAGCTTTAAAATAAGCTCTGGTCTGCTTAAGGTTAACGTCATGCGCCACACTCAATTCATCAATGACTGTTAATATGGGGGCATCGCTTTACAATTCAAGCGTATTGCATTGCTAGTGTCTAACGCACGCTGCCGTTATACTGCGAAAACGCACTGAAAGGAAACCGCTATGCAGCATGCTTTTACTACAGTTGGCTTGATCGGCAAACCGCATCATCATGGGGCAAATAATACCCTGATGGCACTCTATCTTTTTCTACAGCAGCAGGGACTGAAAATCTATGTAGAAGAACGTGTGGCCCAATCTATCAATATCCCTGACGTTGAAGTGCTGGATTTGGTTGAATTAGGCAAAAAATGCGACCTGGCGATTGTTGTAGGTGGTGATGGCAACATGCTCGGTGCTGCCAGAGTATTAGCCCGGTTTGATGTAGCGGTGTTAGGCGTTAATCGTGGAAACCTGGGGTTTCTAACCGATTTAGCCCCAGAGAACTTTCAACAACCGTTAAGCGAAGTATTAGCTGGAAATTTTGTCACTGAAAAACGCAACTTACTGGAAATATCGGTTCATCGCCACGGCACAGTAAAAAGCAGTAACAGCGCGGTAAATGAAGCCGTACTGCACGCCGACAAAGTAGCGCATATGATTGAATTTGAAGCCTACATTGATGATGAGTTTGTGTTTAGCCAGCGCTCTGACGGCTTAATTGTCAGCACGCCAACAGGCTCTACAGCCTACTCCCTTTCTGGTGGCGGCCCTATCCTTACCCCCGACCTGGACGCTGTTTGTCTGGTGCCCATGTTTCCTCATACACTAAGCAGCCGTCCGCTAGTGGTATCTGGCAATAGTAACATCCGGCTAAAAGTGGCCAGTACTAATGATGCCCATTTACAAATTAGCTGCGACAGCCACGTTATACTGGCGGTTATGCCTGGCGATGATATTTATATTCGTAAGCATCCCACCCCTCTTCGGCTGGTTCACCCACCGGGTTATAGCTATTTCAACGTACTACGAAATAAGTTGGGTTGGGGTAGCAAACTTTATTAACCGGCTACTTGCCAGCGCTTAATTTACTGTATAAAGTTACTGTATAAATAACCACTGTTATTATTAACAGCAACCATACCACTTAGCACTGGAGCAACGCATGCTGTGTCATCTGCATATCAGTAATTTTGCCATCGTTCGTGCCTTAGAAATAGACTGGGCCAATGGCATGTCTACCATTACCGGCGAAACCGGTGCCGGTAAATCTATTGCCATAGATGCATTATCGTTGTGCCTTGGTGAACGTGCAGATGCGGGTGTAGTAAGACCCGGAGCAGATAAAGCAGACATTGTCGCCAGTTTTGATATCAGCAAACTACACGCCGCGCAGCAGTGGCTTACAGAGCAAGACTTAGCTATGGGCAACGAGTGTATTGTCCGGCGCGTAGTAAGTAGCGAAGGACGTTCCAGAGGCTATATCAACGGTGTGCAAGTACCGGCGCAACAGCTAAAAGCGTTGGGACAACATTTACTGAGCATTCATGGGCAACATGCCCATCAACAGCTGCTAAAACAAGACTACCAGCGCCAGTTGCTGGATGCCTTCGCGGCCAACAGCCCAAGTCGGGACGCTACCCGCAGCGCTTGGCGCAACTGGCAACAACTGCAACGAGAATACGTTGAGCTAGAACAATCTCAACAGCAGCGAGATGCACAGCGCCAACTATTAGAATATCAGGTTGCCGAACTGGATAACTTTGCTGCATTGGAAGATGAATTCGCCGCTTTGGAAAGTGAGCATAGCCGCTTAAGCCATGGCAATACCTTGCTAAGCCAAAGCCAGCAATGCCTGCAGTTAATGTATGATGACGAGCAGCAAAATATTTATCAGGCGCTGTCTGCGGCAACAGCCCAGTTAGAGCAACTAAGCAGTTTAGACCCCGCGCTAAATAGCATTACCCAAATGCTTAACGAAGCGTTAGTGCAGACAGAAGAAGCCAGCCGGGAATTACGTCGCTACGCCGATAAAGTTGAATTAGACCCCGAACGTTTGGCACAAGTAGAAGAACGTTTAAGCCTGTGGTTAAACCTCTCCCGTAAGCATCAGGTTGCTAATGAAGCGCTACCCGCTCTACACCAACAGTTATCAGCTCAATTGGCTACATTAACTGGCAATGATAAACGGCTACTGCAACTCGCTGACGATATCACTAAAGCGCAGCAGCAGTACGTCACAGCTGCTACGCAATTAAGCAATGAACGTGCGACGGCCGCCGGCCTGTTAAGTGAGAAAATAACAAGCAGTATGCATGAACTTAGTATGGCCAATGCCCGTTTTACTATTCAACTGCAACAGCAGAGTATTGAACAGGCCAGCGCCAACGGTCTGGACAATATTGAATTTCAGGTATCCACCAACCCCGGTCAGCCATTACAAGCGCTGCATAAGGTCGCGTCTGGCGGCGAGTTATCCCGAATCAGCTTGGCAATTCAGGTGATATTGGCGGATAAAATAACCACCCCCACACTGATATTTGATGAGGTCGATGTCGGCATTAGCGGCCCGGTCGCAGCAGGTGTAGGCCGCTTACTACGCCAGCTGGGCGAGTCAACGCAGATTATTTGTGTTACCCATTTGCCGCAGGTTGCAAGCTTAGGACATCAACAACTATTTGTAGAAAAATATACCGACGGTCAGGCTACCGAAACCCGTATGCGCCAGCTAACAGATGAAGAGCGCATCAGTGAAATAGCCCGCCTACTGGCAGGCGAAAATATCAGCGCCAGCGCTTTAGCAAACGCACGCGAACTTTTATGTACACCAGGGGTCTGAAAGAAGGTTTTTAACCGGGCGCGTCATAAGGTATGATGAGCCCATTCAGATAAAGCAGATGTGACAAATGAAAGCAGTAATAGCAACTTTAGTACTGGTAACAGCGTTAATGGGCCTAAGTGGCTGCAGCAGCTGGGTATACCGCATTGATATTCCACAAGGTAACTTTTTAGAGCAGAAAGATATCGACAAACTGCGTATTGCCATGACCAAAGAACAGGTTAAATACGTACTAGGCACGCCAGTGGCCGCTAACGCCTTTGACAACGACACCTGGCATTATTTTTATGCGTTGAAAAGTGGTAACGGTAAGCACTTCGAAAAGCAATTAGTCATTGAATTTGAAGATAATAAATTACAGAACATTAAAGGCGATTTTGCTAAGTCTGCCGACTTTGATACGCCGCTGGATATTTAAGCGCTGCGGTTAAGTGAAAAAAACCAGCTTAATGCTGGTTTTTTGCTATTCAACGCCTGCTTTTACTTCATGTGGCCGACCACCGGTGGTTTTGTCGGCCCGCCCTTCTTCTTTAGCCTTCTCTGCCCGACGACGGCGTAAATCTTTTGGATCCGCAATCAGGGCGCGGTAAATTTCAATGCGATCGCCCGCTTTTACCTTATCAGTCAATTTAACTGGCCGGCTCCAAATACCAACTTTTTGTTGGCTTAAGTCAATATCAGGAAACTGTTGCAAAATACCGCTTTGCTCAATAATTTGCTGCACGGTGCTCAAATGATTCACTGCCACAGTTAGCAAGCTTTGCCGCTGTGGTAAGGCATAAGCCACTTCAACGGTAATTAAATCAGACATGCTACTCTCCATACACTTGCTTCGCGCGTTGTGTAAAAGCATTCACCATAGACGCGGTAAGTTCGCCAAATATCTTACCAAAGGCAAACTGAATAAGTTTGCTGGAAAACTCAAATTCCAGTTTAAGGATCACCTTACAAGCATTGTCACTAAGAGGTTGAAACTCCCAACCTCCCTGTAATTGTTTAAAAGGGCCGTCTACCAGTTGCATGGCTATACGATGATCAGGGTACAATGTATTACGGGTAGTAAAAGTATGACCAATACCAGCCTTGGAAACTTGCAATGATGCCACCATGTCTGTATCAGATTGACTAACGATACGGGCAGAAGTACAGCCAGGCAGAAATTGTGGATAGTCAGGAACAGCGTTGACTAAGTCAAACATCTGCTTTGCACTGTAAAAAACCAGCGCACTGCGCTCAATTTGTGGCATACTCTCTCCCCTTTAAACTCGCCGCCGATTGTAACAGAATAACGCGCTGCAACAAGGCTTGAGCCATCGCTGACATAGAAAACAGAGCTGCGAATACAACACATTATGAGTAAAAAACAAGCTAGTAAAAATAAGAACGGTACCATCGCGCAAAATAGAAAAGCACGCCACGAGTACTTTTTAGAAGAGCGCTATGAAGCAGGCATGGCCCTGCAGGGCTGGGAATTAAAAAGCATCCGCGAAGGTAAGGTTAATCTGTCAGATTCTTACGTTATTTTGCATAACGGTGAGGCTTACCTGTTAGGTGCGCAGATCCAACCGCTAAACAGTGCCTCGTCACACGTAATATGCGACCCAGAGCGTAACCGCAAACTGCTGTTGCACAAGCGTGAGCTAAATAAACTTATCGGCTTAAAAGAACGCGATGGCTATACCCTAGTAGCGACAGCAATGTACTGGAAAGCCTGTTGGGTAAAACTGGAATTCCACCTGGCCAAAGGTAAAAAAACCTTTGATAAACGTGACGATATTAAAGATAGAGATTGGTCACGTGAAAAAGAGCGGATGATGAAACATTCCAAGCGCTAAACAGCAATTGAAACTTTTCCTGCAACACCCCATCTAATAGGTGTTGTAGAAAAAGGCTGGCGATGCAAAGCTTACTTGTTTAATCAAAGCGAGCTGCGTACAATAGCCAAACACTGTAAGTGTGAGTGTAACACCACAGAATTCGGGGCTGATTCTGGATTCGACGGGATTCACGAACTCTTAGGTGCATGCCGAGGTGCGGTAGGCCTCGTAAAAAAGCCGCAAAAAACTAGTCGCAAACGACGAAAACTACGCAATCGCTGCTTAATAGGCAGTAGATAGCTCTTCCCCTCACGCATGCCTATAAGCTGAGACTCTGGAAGATCACCCCTAATAGGATCGCGTCGCGTCTTCGCCTGGAGACAACACGTTAAAACCAATCAGGCTCGCCCGACGATAGCCTGCCATTCGGCGCTCATAGGGTTAACTAAATGAATGCGCTAAGCATGTAGTACCGACGATGTAGGTTTTTCGGACGCGGGTTCAACTCCCGCCAGCTCCACCAATAATGAGAGCGGCGCAAATAGCGCCGCTCTTCATTTCTGCCTTAAAAACAAAAGCTTATCTATACGCTCCCTCGCTAACGAACTGACCACCAGTAGCCAAAACAGGTCTGGAAATTGTCATCCTGTTGCCAACTTTTGTCATTCTGCTGCCAATTTTTTCGTAAAGTACCAAGAAAACCTCTGTGACGAACCCATAGGCGTAAGCTTCGATATTCTCGAAAAATACCTTTACGATAAAAATACCTTTGAATATTACAGCGCGTTAAAGCTGCTTGATGCAGTGCAAGATGCCATGTGCATTGCTGATTTAGATTTATCGGCAGATGCGCCAATGCTCAAGGCCTTTGCCAAACACCAAGCCAGCAAGTGCAAAAAAATTCTGACTGATAACCCTGACGATGTCCGATCAGCAATATTGGTATTCGAAAAATACGCACTCGGCAATCTCGATTACGACAAAACAGAACTGGCAAACCGTTTAGCTGATGCAAAATTCTGGTTGCGCCGTATGCGCCGAAAAACCATTGAGATAGTCGGCCAGATAGAACGGGCGATTAACCATGTATCAAAACGCAAAGCTATTTACTGTGGTGATATCAGCTTTGCCCACTTCAAGCAAAGCCAGTACCTCAGTGAACAGTTTATGCAAAGCACCTATCTGGAAAATGAAGATGGCTTTAGCATTCCGCTAAGTGAAGTCGCCTCGCATACGGTAAGCAACCCTGCGATACGCCGTGCTGAATTAATGGTTCGCATCCGTGGCTTTGAAGAAGTCGCTAAACATTGCGGCCATGCAGCAGTATTTACCACCATCACCACGCCATCAAGAATGCACGCAACCCATAGCAACGGCTTAGCAAACCCTAAGTTTGACGGCAGCAGCGTTGCCGATGCACAAGAATATCTAAATCACGTATGGCAGCTTATACGCGCCAAACTAGATCGCTCAGATATAAAGCCTTACGGCTTTCGTGTTGTTGAACCACACCATGACGGCACACCCCACTGGCACCTGTTGCTGTTTATGCCAGCAGACAACATCAGCTCATTTAAAAACATTTGCTCAGACTATGCCCTGCTTGATTCACCGGATGAAAAAGGCGCTAAAGAATATCGCGTGAACTTTGTCGATATTGAAGCCAGCAAAGGCAGCGCGGCAGGTTATATCGCCAAGTATGTCGCTAAAAATATTGATGGCTTTGCTTTGGATACCGACAGGCACGGCGTGCAGGCGATAGATGCGGCGCAGCGCACCAGCGCCTGGGCGCGTGCGAACAACATTCGCCAGTTTCAGCAAATTGGTGGCCCGAGTGTCACGGTATGGCGAGAGCTTCGCAGGTTAAAAGGCTGCAATACACCCTTTAACGATTTAAACGATTCTTACCATGCGGCTGATTCTGCTAACTGGGCAGCATTCTGCTTTGCCATGAACGCAGTAAATACAAAACGCTGCGAACACCGCATAGCCCCCTACTACGCCATTAAGGAATCAGAAGTTATCGACTACCTGAGTGGCGAGATCACTTCAACCAACCTGAACAAATACGGCGAACAGCGTAAAGCGTCCATCACTGGCCTGTCGTTCAAGGACTTTTCATTTAGCACCAGACTTCAAAAATGGCGCGTTAATAGTAGGCCGCCTATTCGCGATGGTTCGCCGCCGCAGGCGCCGAGCCTTCGCGAATCGGTGGCTAACTTGGACTTGTGTAAATAACTGTACGGACTAATGAGAATGAACCCAAAATCGACAAACCAGAATAACAAATTCACGATAGATGAGATTGTGAAACTGATAAACCTCACTGTAGTTCGTAACGACCTTGGTGACAGTTTTAAACCCGAAAACCTTGGCATCATAGTAGGCGTGTTAACGCTGAACGATGAAGTTGAAATGGTGGTGAAGTTTATAGACCGCATAAGCCAGTTCACAAAAAACGAGTTTCAGCGCAACTATAAGGTTTTGCAATAATGCCAAAGCCTACTCAATCCACTGACTTATTGACGAATTTTTTTAAATCGGTTACTTTGCGTTTTGTGGCCACCGATCCCTATCATTATTGTGCCACCGCAACAAAGTTAACTCTCCCCCCGCAATGTTTGATAGGGCTTGTACTGGGATTCAGAGTAACTCCAAAAACTGATAATTTTATTTATTGGCATTCCTTTGCTAAGGCTCAGGCTTGTTTGGAGTTTATATGAATCACGACAATACCGATATTTCACTGCAATACCCTATCGAATGGGTAACCATAGACAAATGTTCCGCCCTAGTTGGTTTATCAAAAGATGCTATCAACGCGCATCGTGTAAAAGGCAACCTGCGAATTGATGTGCATTGGACAAAATGCAAAGGCCGCGTGTTCATTAACATGCCAGCGTTTCAGCGCTGGATCTCAACAGGCCATTGATGATGAAGCCTACCGAGTACAAAGGCATATATGCCGGCCTAAATACCATTCGCATTGAGTTTATGTACCAGTGTGTGCGCTGCCGTGAAACCATACGTGGCACCCCCACCAAAACCCGATTACAGGAAGTTGCACGGAAACGTGAACAGATCCTATATGAAATAGATATGGGTAAGTTCGACTACGCCGAGCATTTCCCTGCAAGCAAGATGGCGCTGAAATTTAGCAAAAATAAAGCTGCCTATATCCGAATCAGTGAAGCGGTTGATATGTGGTTTCACCGCAACAGCAAACGCTGGGCACGTAGCACCTATCGCGGTTACGTTAGCAAGGTAAACACCCACATACTACCGAACTTTGGCAAACTGATGGTCGCTGACTTTAAGCCTTATGTATTCAAAGACTGGGCAGCCAGTGCCAAAATATCAGCCAAATCAGTCAACGAAGTACGCTCTATCCTGCACGGTATTTTAAAAGAACTGGTATTTGATGAAGTACTCGAAACTAATCCGATAGATAAGTGCCCTACAGCACCGAAACAACCAAGTGAGCCAGAACCGTTCACTGCCGCAGAACGAGAAGCCATTATTAGGACGCTACCTGATGGCTTTGGCAAAGAGTTCTATATCTTCGCTTTTTGGACTGGTTTGCGCACTGGCGAACAACTCGGCCTACAGTGGCAGGATATCGACTTTGACAAACAGCGTATCTATATCCGCCGCTCTATCGTGCATGGCAAGTTAGCAGGCACAAAGACCCGCAGTTCTTTCCGCACACATGATCTGAGCGAACAGGCGCTAGAAGTATTGCAGCGCATTAAAGCAATACACCCCAGCCTTGACCCAGATGCGCGTATTTTCTTAGACCCGCGCACCCTAACGCCGTGGAAATATGACGGCATAATGCGTGAACGCTTTTGGTCACCAGCTTTAACACAAGCACAAGTTAAGTATCGCCGCCCCTACAACTGTCGCCACACCTACGCATCAACCATGTTAACAGCAGGGAAAGACCCAACATGGCTGGCTAAACAGATGGGACATAAGGATTGGGGGATGATTCGCCAAGTATATGCCCGTTGGATTGACTAAAAGGAGATTAAGAATGTCCGTAAAAAGAGCGGCCAAGAACGCCAAACGTTTAAAAGCTAAAGCAAAAATTAAAGCTAAATCTCATAATCCCGACTATTACAGCGTTGATCAAGATATTGAAGTGGATATGTGGCACGGCTTTGCAAGTAAAGAGGCGGCCGAGAAACACTCGGATACAAACCCAACTGTTTTAACGCTTGTTTGTAATATAAACAAAGAAAACGAATCGCATTTTCAGGAAACCTACCCTAGCAGATTCAAACTAGGTGATTGGTATGTTGTTGGTGGTTATTGTGAAAACGCTGAAATGTCTGGCCCATTCGGTAACTTTAAAGAAGCATTAGATTTCAGCCTAAAAACCTATGGTGCAGAGCATCATGTGTTCGGTGGATGGTAAAAGGAAAAGCAACATGGACAAAACGATAAAACAGTTTCAAATTTCAGACGTTATTGCAGAATTAGGCATTCCGGCCAATTCTAAGTACTTAGGTTACGCAGTACACAGACCTGACTCAGACGAGTTTCTTGTGGAATACAGTGAGAAAAATGGTGCAGAAAAGTGGTTATGGGCAAAGACACCTCAACTTGCGCATATTTATCAAGATTACAAAAAAGCATTGAAGCACTCTGCTGCGTATGAAAAAGCCCCAACGTTAGTAGGACTTGTATTCGATATTGGTGATCAGTTGTTCTTTGCTTCCAGCACTGAAGCTAGATAGAGAATCAAAAGCCTGTGGGGAGGAGCCGACGACGGAGGGGCACCCACAGGCTTTCACTCTATTCTAAATACGTAACTACTATCAATTCATTAAATAATCATTAAAATCATTGCATGGAAATCAAATACAGGTCAGGAAGTATGGAAAAATTTCTGCAATTTTTTGCCCCATTTTCAATTTTAATATTTATGGCCTTTCTCATTACATCAGCTGTTTTAGTCGCAAATATGTTGAACTCAGAAAATACGGGCGATTCAAAATCCCCATCATATAAGCGGCTAGGCTATCTCGTTGCCCTACTGTCTATTTTGATGCTCGTAGTCGTTTGGGCATTCACAAGCAAGTTTGCAGACTTCTCGCGCTATTCTCTCAGTGACTCAGTACAAGATTGGGGCGCCGTTGGTGATTTTTTCGGTGGTATGCTCAACCCTATATTTGCATTTGCCTCACTAATTGCAATTTTAACCACAATTAAAATTCAAACGGATCAAATGAAAAAATCTGAACATCAGATAAAGAAGTCTGATGACAGTATCGCTGAACACCAAAAGTCTATGCAGAAACAACAATTCGAGAGCTTTTTTCTAGAAATATGGAAAACAATGCCTGATCAACAGACAGACTTTGATAAGAATTTTACGATTGCAAAAGAATCTTACATACCTCGAAAGGATGCTACCTTTAACGTGTTCAGTGAGAATTGGGACATGGAAAGCACGGACGACATGATTAAAAGAGTTGGCAAGACTCTAATAGATAAAGGAACTTTGTATCACCCATATTTTCTTAAGTTTATCGCATGCATCGAGATGATAAACAGTAAAACATCAGTCAAAGAAGGTGATTGGAAACTTGATAAAAACCATGTCGAATTTTACCTTAATATATTGATGTCTTCAGTCAGTCAAAACTTTCTTCAGGTCATTGCATTTTTGTTCGGCTACAATCGGAACATTACTAACCTAAACCATTACTCTAAATATGTTACACATTTTGGATTGCTCCAATACTTAGATGTGACCAAACCAATATTTTCAGGGCACGTAAAATTTTATGATGTTTACAAATACCACTGGGAAGCTTATGGTTCTAACGCAGAAGCGTTTAATATTATGCGAGCCAATGGTTGCACAGAATATTGGAAAGACAAGGCTCCTAAAAACAACCAGAAACCTTAGTTATTGATATAAATATGAATATAAAGAGTTCAACTCCCGCCAGCTCCACCAAATGACAAAGGCTAGCAGAAATGCTGGCCTTTTGTTTTATCTATTACTGACGCTGTTACACGCTGACGTGTAAACGCACATCAATATTGCCGCGTGTCGCGTTTGAATACGGGCAAACGTTATGGGCTTTTGCGACCAGGTCATCTGCAGCATCTTGCGCCATACCAGGTAAGCTAACAAACAAATCTACATCTAAACCAAAACCGCCTTCTATTTTACCAATACCCACTTCAGCACGCAGGCTTACGTCTTTTGGCAGGTTTATTTTGTCTGCGCCAGCGACAAATTTTAACGCGCCAATAAAGCAGGCTGAATAACCAGCAGCAAACAGTTGCTCTGGGTTAGTCGCCCCACCGTTACCACCAAGCTCTTTTGGTGGTGCTAATTTAACGTCTAACAAGCCGTCACTTGACTTAGCTGCACCATCACGGCCACCGGTTGACGTAACAACAGCTTTATACAGAATATCCATGTTTAATTCCTCAATTTGGGTTAATGGCTAACAACGGAGCTAGCTTAAATGCTATTTATCTTGCATGCAAGATTATTGCATATAACTTTAAATGCTAAAATATGTTGTTTGCAGCTGTAAGAACGCCGGTTAAGTTTGCTAGACTGCGTGTAACTTAATGGATAGCTTGCTGATGAATAAAACCTTACCGCTAGATCAACAGTTATGTTTTGCCTTGTACAGCGCGACAAATGCCGTCGTGCGCTTGTATCGCCCCTTGTTGCAGCCGTTTGATCTGACCTATGCGCAGTACGTTGTTATGTTAGCGTTATGGCAACAGGACAGTATTAGCCTTGGCGAGCTGGGCAACAAAACGCTATTTGATTCTGGCGCGTTAACACCACTGGTTAAAAAGCTGGAACAAAAAGGCTTGTTGCAGCGTATCGCCTCTTTGCATGATGAACGGGTGAAACAGGTTGTTCTAACATCTGCCGGTAAAGCACTGGAAAACGAAGTGGCAACCGTTATGCCCGCACTGCGCTGTCAAATATCGCTGGCCGATGAGCGTTTAATTCAGCTTAGAACGCTGGCGCGCCAGGTTCAGCTTGATATTCAACAACTTGAACAATGTGTACAAAAATAATTCAACGCTCAGACTCCCACCCTCTCCCGCGTTAATGAATAACAGCTTAATAACACTTAATAACATAAGTTAAAAAAATTAATTTTTTTCTTAGATGAAAATCAGAATGTTAGCCCCATATGCCGCTGTTTATGCAATTTCTGTTCGATACAGCGTTTGACCTGTGCCACTTTCGTACGCATAGTAGGTTTTGTCAGTAATGCAAATGGTGCATTTTTGACGGCCTATACCCAAGGATTGGTTTTGTAAGGTTTGATTTACACATAAAAATAACCGGCAATTTAGAGTAGCAATACATCTTTGGGGCAATAAATGACCTTACAATCTGTAGCTAATAGCACAGCTATGTTGGTAGATAATAACGTTGAACCTTTTAAGGTTTCGCCAGCTAATACCCTTCATGAGCAGTTTCCGCTTTATTTTTGCGCCACACTGGCTGACACGGAACAACAAAAGCAACGCATTTACCGGCTACGCCACCAAGTGTATTGTGAAGAACTGCAATTTGAGCCTGAGCGCATGGATGGCGAAGAGCAAGATGACTTTGATTGTCGATCACTGCATGTGGCAATAAACAAATGCAGCAGCGATGCCTTAGCCGGCACGGTGCGTATTGTTACCTCGCAGTTTAACAATGAACAACTGCCGTTAGAGCATTACTGCAGCAATACCCTTACCAATACTGTACTAGCCCCGAACAATTTTAGCCGGCAGCATATTTGCGAGATATCACGCCTTGCGGTCCCGGCGGATATTCGAAGCCGCGCATTGCTATCGCAGCAGGTAGACGCAGAAGTTAACTGCAATAAACTGGTAGCTATTTCTCTGTATTTAGTTGCACAAATCCTGTGTTTACGTGCTGGTCGTATTCACGCCTATGTAATGGTAGAGCCGGCACTTGCAAGAGCGCTGCGCCGTGTGGGTATTCATTTTGTGCAAATAGGCCAGCCTGTTAATTTAAACGGACTAAGAGCACCGCATTATTTAGACGTACGCACAATGACAGCAACGCTAAAACCGGATTATCTGAAGTTGCGCACAATGCTGGAAGCGCAGCTTTAGCAAAACCAAACATGCCAGGCCTTCGATAGCGCTATGCTACAGCGCTAAAGACTAAGCTAAAATGAGCTAAACGAATTAACCAATTACGTTATAACCAGACCAGTCTGGCCGCATTGGCTGGCTTTGGCCAGATGGCGTCAAGTGAATATACTGCCCTTGTAGCTGCTCTAAAGCAAAGCAGTCGTCCAGTTCAAGTAAGTCATCTTTATGCGGGCTATCTGCGTCAGTTAGCAGCAGACGCTTCGCCTTCGCTTTCGCCTGTGCGACATTAGACGCCACACACAACATAAAATCATGTTGCTCGGCAATTTTATCCGGGTAATAACCACCGAAATTAATAAAAAACAGTTTTTGTTCTATCTGTTGTGGTGTTGTGTGCAAACTAACCTGGAAACTGTCGATGTGCTGTATCTGCATATAGCTGTCGATATGTAAGCCTTTTTTCGTCCCAAACCATTGCTCGCGCAGTAGCGGATACGTTGCTTCAATATTGTCTGCAGCGACAAAGCGTACATCGTGTACTTCTATATTTGCATTAGGGGCTGTTCCCCCAAGGTAAACTAAATAAAGCGACATTTCGGTGTCCTAAGTGGCAAAAACGTGCAGTATACCCAGAAGCCCTTATTGTTCAAATAGTGCTTAGCGGTAACCGGCTCAACAAAGCACAAACTGCGCCCGGTTTCACTACAACCTGATCGTAAGCCCATCCGCCAGGGCTTTGCGATAAGCAATAATGCCCGGAATGGTGGCCAATACAGCAGACAACACCATCACACCGCCCGCCCAATACAGGGTGTTTAGCTTTATAATCTGTAGGCTGATAAACAGGCCAAACTCGGCAGCCAGTTTATCTTGCAGAACAAAAAGGCTAACAAAGAGTAAGGCCGCAGCCGACAGCATTGATAGCAGGGTAACAATTTGCACCTCAAGCTGAATAAGCACAAACAGATACCAGGGGTGTGCCCCGGTGGCGCGCAAAATGGCCATCTCGCGCTGGCGCTCTTTCATCGACGCCAGCAAGGTGGTTATCATGCCAACCAATGCTGCCAGCAACACCAATAAGCTAATAAGCAACAATAGGTTTTCTACCATACCCAACATTTGCCAAAGTTCTGCCAGCGCGACGCCCGGTAAAATAGCGGTTAATGGCTCTTGCTTATATTCATTAATTTGCCGCTGTACGGTAAAGGTTGCCATCCGCGATTTAAGCCCAACCATAAAGGCCGTTATCGATTTCGGCGTAAGATCGGCGGCTAACGCTTGCTCTGCTGTTAATTGGCGTCCAGGTATGGGCGCACCTTGCTGCCAATCTAAATGTATTGCCTCGATAGCCTCAAGCTTTACGTGCACGGTTTGATCCACAGGCGTGCCAGTGCGTGCCAATATGCCCACTACAGTGAACGGCTTATCCTTGTGCTGACTAAAACTAACCTCGCCCACACCATGAGACAGTGATATCTGTTCGCCAATGCGATAGCCTAGCTTTTGCGCTACTTCAGCCCCTAATACAGTTTCGAACACCCCGCTAAACACTTTGCCTTCGGCTAGCTTAAGTGGCTGGCTATTGGCGTAACGATAAAAGTTGAAATAATCGTCACTTGTGCCCATCACCCTGTATCCACGGTGCGAATCGCCCAATGAAATTGGGATACTCCAGTCTATTTGCGGATGCTTAAGTATGCGCTGGTAACTTGGCCAACTGATGTTGGCTGTAGCATTACCAATGCGAAATACAGAGTACAACAATAGGTTAAGTTGGCCTGAGCGGGCGCCAACAATTAAATCCGTACCGGATACTGTGCTGGTAAAGCTGCTTTTTGCCTCGGTACGTAAGTGATCAATCCCCAATAGGAGTGCAATGCTAATGGTTAACGACAACCAGGTCATTAGCACAGTGCCACGCCGGTTCCATAAACTTAATCGGGCTAATTTCATCAACATGGCTTAACCCCCTGAGCTAACTGCTGCATATCCAGGTAGCTATTGAAGTATTGCATCAAACTTTGATCATGACTGACAAAGATCACGGTACAGCCATTACTGTCAGCTTCTGCCAACATCAACCGCATAAAGGTGTCTCGATTATCACTATCCAGTGCCGATGTCGGCTCATCTGCTATTAACAAGGTTGGCTTGGGTAATAAAGCTCTGGCAATAGCAACACGTTGCTGCTGCCCAACACTTAAAGAAGTAGCTGCCTGGTGCCACAACTCCGGCGATAAACCCAGCCGGTTAAGTAATGTGGTAGCCCGTGGTAGTACTTCAGATTTTTGTATGCCAGCAAAATGGCTACTCAATAATGCGTTGTCCAGTACCGACAAATACGGAATAAGGTTAAGTTGCTGGAACACCACTCCAATATGTTTTGCCCGCAGATTATCACGGGCGCGGCTAGATAATGTATGCAGCGGTTGACCGTTGACATTCAGCTCACCACTCACCGGCTTAGTAATACCACATAGCAAATTGAGTAAGGTTGTTTTACCACTCCCCGACGCACCTCGAACAAATAAATGTTGGCCACTTTGTAATGTCAGTTCAGGTAAAGATAATTGCCAGCCACCCGCTTGGTAAAAAAACAGCAGCTGTTTGAGCTCAATGGCAGGAATTTTCGGCTTGTCGGTCACAGGCGCCCTCAGTGTCATGTTATTATGTTGGCGTTTTAGCCATTATGCCAATTTAGGGGAGTAAGCTCCAATGCTGAAGACGTTATCTGTTGCGTTATATTTGACACTGGTCGCATCCATATCATCTGCTGTTTTGCCTGGCTCAGTAAGTGCTGCCGAAGTAACAACCATTGAGTGGACAGACTTAATGCCAGAAGAAGATTTAAAAGCATTACAACAAATGCCAGAAGTGCAGCATGACTATAGTCAGCCGTCGCCGTTTGATGATAACTATCAGGGCGATGATCCGGTCGCACAGCAATGGCAGCAAATCCTAAACTCCGCCAAGGTTGTGGAAAAGTACAACAATACTAAAGTGCGGGTACCGGGTTTTATTGTACCGCTAGAGTTTGATAGCGAGCAAAATGTCACCAGCTTCTTTTTGGTACCTTATTTTGGTGCCTGTATTCATGTGCCGCCACCGCCACCAAACCAAATTATTTTTGTAAGTGGCGCGAAGAACTTAAAAGCCGATATGATTTATTCACCGTTTTGGATTAGCGGCACTCTAACAACGGAAGTGATGACACACGATTTGGGCCAGTCAGCATACAGCATCAAAGCAGACACGATTGAAGAGTACACCTACTAATAAAAAAGGCAGCTTAGATAATCATCATGATATCAAGCTGCCACTTTTGTTTCGTTTAAACCAACATAAATGAAACGTATTGGTATAACGTCCTGTATTAGCGAAAATTTATTGTACTGCTACCAAGAGACGCTTTTGAAGCCCCTTGCTTGCCGTTAATAATCCATTGCACATCAATTTGCTCCAGCGCCGGCACTAAACTAAATATGGATAATTGTAATTCATTTAGCCTTGCTGGCCGCTGACACAAAAGTTGGTAGTTGGCATAAAAATCGGCGTGTCCTGTATTGGCATGAAGCTCGGTCAAATCGGTGCTCGCATCAGCCTGCGCCAGCTCGCAGTTTGCATCAGCGTTAAGGCTAAACCACTCTGCCTGACTAAAGACCGCAATGGCTGCAGCCACCTCTTGCTTTTCTTCGTTGCTTTGCGCCTTGTGTTCAAAGCCAACAATACTTTGCGCAGCAGATTGAAAAGCCAGCTGCATTTCATTGCCCTCAAGCACCAGTGTTAACACGGCTTTACCATGAACATGTGCACCTAAGGCCGTAATATCTTCCTCATGGTTGCCATGGTCGTGCTCTGCATCATGCGCGCCTGCAACAGAACAATACAACAAGCTACCAATGATCAGTACACTGGGCAGTAATGAAAGTCTCATGAGAACAAGTCCTGTATTAACTGGTTTTGTGACAACATAACACAAATTAGTTTGTCTCGGCTATGCCCTGATCGCAATGGCAGAAAGCGCCGTATTGGCGTTACAATTCCAATTTGGTAAACGCTATGCCAAAGCTCATTGTTGTTTTGGGCGATCAATTAAGTCCG
>Ga0100394_1001633_pt1 | contig 18646 bp, 16 predicted proteins | sample CryGeymeta201518_FD_81549 | JGI IMG/M metagenome (GOLD analysis project Ga0100394, IMG submission 81549) | Groundwater microbial communities from Crystal Geyser aquifers in Utah, USA - Crystal Geyser metaG 2015-18 | ecosystem: Environmental > Aquatic > Deep subsurface > Groundwater | place: USA... | reverse complement strand
AGTCATCGCCGGAATTATTGCTACCATCATTGTTGGGATTATTGCCATCAGCCTTTATCGCCGAAGTTAAAGAAGTCTACTCCAAAAACTTAAAAGTCGAGAGGATGAGGTTGAGGGTTCTTGCAATTTCATCTTCGGATGCAGCATTATAAATAGCTTTTATGTCTAAAATGAACTTTCCAGTCTTTAGAATACCAACCTCGGTTTGAGTATCTCCAATTTTGCGCTGCATTGCCTGAAGGTCTCCAACTTTTATTTCTTTACACTCTGATATATAAGCTGGTCCTCCTGGTGCGCAGAATCCATCAGGCAGAAGGCTTACTACTCCACCCTGTCCGTAAATTAAAACTACACCACCCTTAACTGTCGATCCCATAATTGCCCCAGCTGGAGATTCTTCAAAATCGGGACTTAGAAAACATACATAGTCGTCTGTTATCGTCCCTCCTTCACATTTTAATTGTTCACTCCACTCTGCTGGATATTTAATCGAATATCCATATTTTTCATTCGTATAAGTCTTCCAGTTCGCGGTTGGGTCGAGGGTGGGAGTAGCAACTGCTACAGGTGTAGGAGTTGGTCCTTCGCCAAGCTCAGGATAAACCTGTTTTTGTCCAAGTTTATAAGCCCCGAAAACTGCTCCAGCAAGAACAAAAACCCCTAATATTCCACCTAAAATCTTGAATTTGTGGACTTTTAGTTTATCCAAAAACGACGGAGCTTGAATTTGAATTTCTTGTTCACTAACCGGCAATTCTGCTGTTTCCTTGGGCATAATTAGTCAAGAAATTTGAAAGTAGAAAGAATTTGATTTATTAGTTCTTCTGTAATATTCTTCCTATCACCATTAAAATCTATAGAATAACTCGTATTTCCTGTCCCTTTAACTACAAATGAGATTATTGAAAAACCAGAAGGTAATGGTTCTCCACTGCCAGTCACTTCAAACCTAGTGGCTTCTCTGCTTGAGATTGTTAATTTAGATGATTTACGGTGTGCCAAACCTTGCACATTCTTCTCATAGCTGTAATTCTTGTACGATGCTTCAAATACAGCATTTGGTGAAATTCTTAAGCCTATTACTTCTAAATTATCTGGATAGTTGACCGCTGGCCCTGTATTATCAGTCCAATCCCGAGGATGTTTAAAAGAAAAATGTTTGCCTCGATAAGTCTCCCAGTTGGCGGTTGGGTCGGGGGTTGGGGTGGCAACCACAACAGGAGTCGGTGTTGGTTGAGGAGCGGGCTGAATTTGTTTCTGCCCAAGCTTATACGCTCCGAAAACTGCTCCGGTGAAAATAAAAATTCCTAAAACTCCACCCAAAATCTTGAATTTATGGATTTTGATTTTCTCCCTCCACCTCGGAGGAGTCATGGCTTCCCCCTCGATTTCACTCGGGGTCAGCCTGCCACCGTCCGAGGTGCCCTGAATTTCTTCTGGCTTAGTTTCTGTTTCTTCTGGCATTAGTTAAATTTTACTTGCCTTTTTCCTTTTTTTCAACTTTTTCCTCGACAGGCTCGGGATGAATCCCTTCGGCGGGCTTCCCTCGACTTGGCTTCCCTCGACTTGGCTCGGGACGAGCGGGACGAGCGGGACGGGCTTCTTCTGGTTTACCTTTTTCAACTGGAGGTGCACCTTCGAGGGTCGGAGCCGCTTCCTCGGTTGGCCCCGCTTCAGCTGGAACTTCCTCGGCCGGCACTTCTTCTACTGGCGAAGGAGCAACCACTTCTTCTTTAGCCGGAGGCTCTATTTTGGCTAAAATTTCCTTTTGGGAAGTTAATATTTTGACACCTTCTGGTACCTTTAAGTCGGCGACGGTCACGGCGTTATCAATCTCTTTCAGGCTGGAAATATCAACTTCAAATTTATCAGGAAGCTCGGTTGGCAACGCTTCCACCTCAATCTCATTTAAAGGTTGGATTAAAATTCCAATTTTTTGGGTAACAGCCGGTGCCTCACTAACCAACTCAATTGGTACCTTGGTGATTACTTTCTTTTTCAAATCAACCTGATAAAAATCGGCGTGAACTGGTTGACTATCAATTGGATTGACCTGGACATTATGAATTAAAACCGGTCGGGTTTTTGTCTCTCCTGCTATTTTCAATTCTACTAAACCCGTCTCCCCTGCTTCCTTATAAGTTGGTAAAAATGATTTTAAATCAAGCTGAACCGCCAAAGACTTAACGTCTTTACCATAAATATTGGCTGGTAAAATTCCCTCCCGGCGGAGAATTTTTACCTTTCTCCCAGTAACTTTTCGCTTTTCTAGGGCTAATTTTGGTAATTCTTTCTTGGCCATCCTTCACTCCTTTCAGTCGTTCAGGACAAGTTACTCCAAATTATTATTTTATCATTCCCTGGCTTACTTCTCAAGGTGTCATCTCTACTTCAAAAAACAAATCACTTTCAAATTTTGGGCTAAAAACTACGCCCGTAGGTTTAGCGGTAGCCAATGGCTTGCTGGAGACGATGCTCATTCCTGGCGGCGGCTCAAACCAAAAATTAAAACTTTCATCTTTTATCCCAGATTGTTTTTGCAACATCAGTAAATATTGGATACTTTCGCCTATTATTTTTTCTGACAGTCGATAAACAACTTCGATTGTTCGGTTTTCTTGAATAGGTACTTCCAATAAAAATCCAAAAACCTGCTTACCATGGTCTTCTTTTACTTCTACTTTTTCCTTTTCTATTTCTTCAGTTGTCCCAGTCTGTGGGTTTATAAGCGCCACCTTAACTAACTCACTTTTCAATGGGGTATATATCCGAACAAAACTTTTATATTTACCGGCGGGAAAAATCTCTGTCTGGGCGGTATTTTGATAACCAAGTCTTAAGGTTTCTTCTATTAAGCCGTCTTTATTAATCTTTATCTGATGTGAGAAATTTCTTTTAACAAAAAAATTCGCTTTATTCACTCCGACATTTGCCTCTGCTACCATCAGATAATCTACTAAACACCTAATTTTTCTCTCTTTACACTGAGCGGTTCGGCTGAGCTCACCGTCGAAGCCCTGGCGAAGTGCCCCGTCCCAATTTAAACTTTTGACAATTTCTTGAGTCTTTGGGTCTTTAAAATAAACCAGGATGTCCTTTTGTCGAGCTGATTGATAAACTGCCTTGGCTAATTTAAGCCAAGTTTTCTGGTCAACATTTTTTATTTTTTCAAATAAAGCCCTACTCAGACTTCCTAAGAAATCCTGCTTTTGGGTTGAACCGGGAAAGAAATTTGTCTCCGAATGATACTCAGCCCTTTCAAACAAATTCTTAGAGTTAATCTTTTCCTTGAAATCAGAAAGCTCTGTTTCGCCAATGGCCTCTAAAATATTTTTGGCTACTTCCAGGTTTATCCCTACCACTCCATCAACTGTTCGTCCGGTCTCTTTTTCTAAAAACCAATCTGCCCGAGCGGCTGAAGTGGGAAAATCTGGATCCCAATTGGAATCGCGCAAATACCAACCGGCTTCCCCTAAATATTTCTTGAGAGCTGGGGGTGGTTCAATATGGCCTTTAAGTTGTCCATCAGCCCAATAGACGTCTTGAACCTCAAAGTCGACTAATCTCCCTTGGTCAAGAGTTAAAAGAGCAAAGCTCCCAATGAATCCTCCGGTTGGCCGAAGTTCCATATTGTTTTGAAACAAAATCAAATATACTTGCCGTGCGTCGCCAGAGGCTATGCCGGCGGCGCGGCGTTTGTTTAAACCAATTAAATCGGGAATCAACAAAACTCCTTTTTGTCCAAAAAGGATTAAGTTTTTAACCTCGTTAATTTGCTGGCGAAGCTTTTGGTCTTCAATCTGAGGCTCAACTAAAGATAATTTCTCATAAGCCTCGTCAAGCTCGAGTTTAATTTGCCCAATTGACTGTTGAACATCTAGTGATTTGTTTTGCAAAACAAATCCCAATAATTGACCACCCGTGGTCGCGGCAGAGCCGAGATCAACTAATCCCCCAGAAGTTTTTTTACCCAAATCATAAAGTTTTTCCCAATGAAGAATTTTTTCTTCCAAACCAACATAATTAAACAGAGGGCCGAGTCGGGCGACGTTCGCCTTTCCCACGGTAAAGCATTCCTCCGCTACCCTAGCGGTTTTTATCATCTGATTGAAATCGCCACTTAACGCTGCTTGTTGGGCTTTTTTAAGATTTCTTGCCCCCCAGAAACTTTGAAATGCCAGGGAGGTAAAGGGATAGGAGAGAATGATAAAAAGTAAAAGGATAGGAATAAGAAGTGGGAGGTGAGTTGTGGGTTTAGGACGAATGGTGGGGGTGGGTTCTGCAAACCATTTTTTTGTTTGCTCCATTCCTTGAGTAAAATCTGTCTGGGGCTCCCAACCCAACTGAGAATTTTTGGCGGTTAAGTCAAATGTTCTCCCCCTAGTCCCGCCGGCAAACATCGTCTTAACTAAACCGTAAACTATATCAGAAACAAAAACTGGTTTTGGACCAAAAATTTCGGTTTGGTGGTTTAAATTTTGAAAATCTACCCTTTTCATTCTTGGTCCAAAGACTGCTCCCAAATGAACAATCCGAAAGTCAACATTCTTGAAAGAAGCATTCGGATAGTTATCTTTTTTGGTGACCAGAAGAAATTTTGCTCCAGAATTTTGGGCCAGACTTAAAAGCTTATCAACTTTTTCTTTATCCGCCTTCGCCCCGATTCGATCGGGGCTTCGGCAGGATTTCGCTCTGCCGAAGCAAGCGGAGAAGATACCACGGGTGTCAACCCGTGGAGCTTCATCAGAATCATCAAGACAAAAAATATAATCAGGCTTTGAGGCTTCAGTCTCCTCGGTTATTACCCTACATCCTTGGCGAACAAGAAGTTTACTTAAAAACCAACCAAGAAAATTTTTATCACCAATAACTAGAGCAAGTGGTTTTCCGTTTTCTTCGTTCACAACTTCATCTTAATCAAAATTGACTAAGGTTTCAAGGAAAATTTTTATCATTATAAAAGTCGTGTGAAAATTTAGGTGGTTTAAAATTTTTTCGTGTCAAGGGCTTGATTAACCAAAAAATCGGCTGGGCGATTTTTTCCCCGGGGAATCAATTGGTAAAAAATATTACCCCCAACTCCTTGTTCCAATTTTCGGACTTCAATTATTAAATTTCTTAAGTTGCCATTTTTAATTTTGTAATAACCATTAAGTTGGTTGACAATAAGTTTTGAGTCGAGGAAAAAGTTGATACTTAATACTTGATACTTAATACTTGATACTATCCAATTAAGGGCTTCAATCACCGCCTTATATTCCGCTACATTGTTAGTTGTCTCCCCGATGCTTTTCCCAAATTGAGTCAAAACCTTTCCTTCCTCATCTTTAACCACTACACCAATTGCCGCCGGTCCGGGATTTCCCCGAGCCCCACCATCAGCAAAAACAAAAATTTTCTTTTTCATTGCTAGAAAATCTTAGCACGAGTTTTAAAAATTTCAACTAGGGTTTTCGGAAACTCAACCGGGGAGGGAATTATTTTAAGTAAACGGAAAATAAAAATGGACGTAATCATTAAAACCAAGCCTTCGGTTAAGACTGTTACCCCAGCGGCGCCATAGTAAGAAAATCTGGGGATGGCAATAAGGTTAGCAATGACGTTAAAAATTAATGCCCCAAAGGCGACGAAAAAATATGGTCTTTGTCTACCCAAAGCAACAATTGTATAACCAGTAAGATGATTGAAATAAGCAATAAACATCGCTAAGACTAAAATCCTAAGTACCGCTACCGAATCACCAAACTCTCCAAATCTTTGCCAGGTCAAAAGGCGAACTATGGCTGGGGCAAAAATCAAAATAAAAACTAACCCAGCTGACCCCATTAAAAATAAGATGTCAAACGCTTTTTGATAAATCTGCCTTAACTTATCTTTCCATCTCTCTAAGTCTGAATATTGAGAAATTACCGGCAATAAAGCATTCATAAGGAAAGCCGCCCCTAAAATTAAAACATCATAAATTCGATAAGGGATAGCATAAATTCCCACTGCCCCACTCCCCTTAATTGCTCCTAGCATTACCGTGTCAATTTTATTGTCCATAGTGAACATTAGTAAGATTGCCCCCACTGGTAGAGATTCGCGAATTAGCTCCGCCATTATTTCTTTATCAATCTGAAAGACATATCTGGCTGTTTTGAGAGCCAGGATTCCGGCTATCACCACGGCTACTCCACTCGCCCAAACCACTGCCCAAACCAAAGGTCCTAGACCGAGTCCCTTTTGAACAACGTACCAAGAAAAGAGAAAAATCAAAAGGCTAGTGGTAATATCCGCCACTGCCGCCTTTTGCATCTCCAGTCGACTTTGAAAAATGATCCCAAAGGAAGCTTTGATTGCCACCAAAAAAACAATTAAAGTGGCTATCTTAATCATTTTTCTTAATAAAAGAGGATTTTGGGTTTGGATGGGAAGAAAAAGGGAGAAGGCAAAAAGCAAAACAATGGCTAAAAAAGAAAGCCCAAGTCTTAAGATGAAAACATTACCCAACAGTTTTCCTTGACTTCCTTTCTCCTTGGCAACCTCGCGAACGCCAATAGTGGCGGTTCCCCAATCAGCCAAAGAACCAAAAATGATTGCCAGGGTGATTATATAAATATAATCGCCGTAGCCCTCTTTGCCTAAATAACCGGTCAAAAGAATGGTCGTTAAAAGAGCAAAACCAACGGTGATAATCTTGGAAGCTATTTGGATAAAAGTATTAAGGGCAACCTTTTGGGAAAGCTCCATGATTCAATACTACCTTATTTTTTTGCCCAAGCCAATCCCAAGATTATCGCAAATAAAAGTTGGGATTGTTGAAGAGTAAGCCAATAATGGTCGGCCACTCCTGTCAATAAAATCGCCAGAAGTGGAATTACCAATTTCCAATTGCCAATTTCCAATAATTTTCTAAAGGTTAAAATGAGAAACCAGAGAAAAATTACCAGTCCAACCAGCCCTGTTTCGGCCGCCACTAAAAGATAAATATTATGGACTGGCTGGAGCCAGTAAGTGAAACCGGTAATCTGCCAAAAATCAGGGAGACGAACGATAAAATTACTTAAGCCAACTCCAATTAAAGGAGTGGCTTGAATCATCAACCAGGTCGTCTTAATTAATTGCAGTCGTTGGGAAAAAGCTTCATTGGCAGAAAAATGAGGAGCAAGCCAGGCAACAACACCAACAGTAGACAGTAGACAGTAGACAGTAAACAGCAAGGGTTTTTTCCTCATCAACCATAAACCAATCAACAATCCTACAACCCAAGCCGAGCGGGAAAAAGAAATTAAAATCGCAACAATCCCTAAAGCTATCGCCAACCAATGGAAAATCTTCCTAACACCTAACGCCTGGCACCTGACACCTATTAGTATTAAAGATACTAATACAAATCCAGCCAAGACATTCGGATGGGGAAACGTAGCATAAGGGCGCATAATCAGCTGACCATTTACTATTGCCTTGGCAATTCCTGGCGTTCCGGCATTAAAAGTTCGCTCGCCCAACCACCAAAAAACTCCCCCTAAAGAAGCCTGCTTTAAAAATTGGGTGACAGCAATTAAAGAAGAATAAACTACGGCAATGGATAATGGGCGGCGGATCATGGATAAAGAGATTTTATTCTTGGCAATATAAAAACCTAAAAGAGCAAACTCAATAATTTTGGCAGATTTATACAAAGCTGCCCCTTGATTTTGAGCCAAACAAGAATTAACTAAAAGATAGGCAAAAACAGCCAATACCCACCAAAAACGCCTCAAAAAATTGGAAATTGGAAATTGGAAATTGGAAATTTTTTCTAGTCCCCATAATCCCAAAATCGCCACCATCAAAATATCCGTCAAATAAATCGTCGGTGACAAATAGTCAATCCGCAATCCCATCACATAACTCCACTCCGGCCAGAAATGGCGACCAAATTGAACAGGAAGCAAAAAAACCAGCAACCAAAAAAGTCTTTGCTGAAGCTTTGTCATTTGGGTTTAATTACCACGTGGCGATCTTTCCCCTCGCCTTCGGAAGCGGTTTCTAACTCGGAATCTCCAGTTAGGGCAAGATGGATAATTCTCCGCTCGAACGCCGACATTGGGGGAAGAGCTTGAGGTTGACCAGAAAATTTTGCCCTTTGGGCAACAGCCAAAGCCATCCGTTCCAAAACTTCTTTCCTTCTTTCTCGATAGTCTCCAACGTTAACTAAAATTCTTGTCCATTCGCCAAATTTTCGATAGGCTATCATAGAAACAATTAGTTGAATCGCTGCCAAAGTTTCTCCATGATAACCAATCAAAACTCCTGGTTGGTCAGTCTCCAACTGAATGGCAACTGAATTTTCTTCTCCTTCGGACACTGATATTGTTGCTTTAACCTCAAGGTGATTTAAAAGATCTTGAATTATGCCCTTGATGGCTTCAATTTTCTTATCCATGGTTCAAGTCCTCCCCATCCACTGACAAAATATTGTTGAATAGCGGTAAATAAAGAAAAAATTAGCCAGTATAAAATTAAACCCGAAGGAAAAGAGTAGCCGATTAAAATTGTCATTAAGGGAAACATATAGGTCATTTGCGATTGCATTGCCGTCGCCATGTCGTCAGTTTTTTCTGGGGTTTTTTGGGCTTCTTTTTTGGCGGCAGCCACCACCGGGGCCATCATTTTAGAGGAAATAAGCTGAATTAAGGCGGCAGCAATTAAAAATAACCCAGGCAAAGGCACGGCCAATCCAGGTAGCCTAATAATGTCTGGTTTGGCTAAATCTAGCCATAAAAATTGAGTATTAATTTTGGTTGATAAGGCTAATTTTAAAGGCGGATACAAAACTTCATTTAATTTAGTAATTACCTCCTCCCCATGAGCCCTCAAAACCTGGATAAATGCCTGATAAAGAGCAATTAACACCAGCAATTGAATAATTTGCGGTAGACAACCAGCGGCTGGATTAGTCCCATGTTGGCGATAAAGGTCCATTTGGGCTTTAGCTAGTCCTTGTTTGTCATTGACATGTTTTCTTTTTAGCCTTTCCAATTCTGGAGCCAGCTCGCGCATTTTATTGGCGGCTCGCATTGAGGGTATGGTCAAAGGAATTAATATTGCCCTAATTACTGCTGTCAAAACAATAATCGCTAAACCAAAATTATGAAAAAGAATTTGGTAAAGAAAAATCAAGGCATTAACTAAAGGATGATATAAAAGTAAATTCCAAAGTTGACTCATTTTAGTAGATCATATCCTCCCTTTGACCAAGGATGGCAGCGTAAAATCCGTTTAACCCCCACCCAACTTCCTCGGATTATACCATACCGTTCGATTGCTTGATAGGTATACTCAGAGCAAGTTGGTTGGAACCGACAGACGCCATCAGACAAAAAAAGTGCCCTTAGAATACGGGAACGAAAAAACCAAGATTTTTGATAGGCTCTAATCAAAAAAAGAATAAATTTTTTCATTGCCAAAGAATTTTTCTACCTCATTTTTTATCTCCAAAAGCTTCTTTTCTAAAATCGTTTTTTTAACTAAAAAAACAAAATCAAAACCTGGTTTTATCTTAGGTAAGATACCCCGAACTGCCTCGACTAAAAGTCGACGGACTCGATTTCTCTTGATTGCTTTTTTATGAATTTTTTTGGAGATTATAAAGGCAAGGCGTGGTGGCTGGTAGCTGGCCTCACCCCGAGGCTCGGTCCGAGGGATGGCTTGTGGTTGGTGGCTAACAAGCAAACTAAAAAATCTTCCGGGAAAAAGCTTGCCTTCTTTTTTTATCCGTTTAAATTCTGTTCTTAAAGGAAGACGGTATTGTTTAGGAAGCATAAAGATAAAAACTTCTAAATAGTAAGTTTTTTTCTCCCTTTTAGTCTTCTTCTTTTTAAAACTTTTTTCCCGCCACAACTTTTTATCCTGGCCCGAAATCCGTGTTTTCTAGCCCTTTTTAATTTTTTTGGCTGATAAGTTCGCTTTGGCATATACTTAAATATCCTAAGTCACTTGGGTCACTTAAGTCAACCCTTGACCCGCCTTCGCCAAGGCTTCGGCGAGGTCTACGCCCCACTGAAATCGCAGCACGAGGCGTGTATGAATAATACTGAAAAGCTGAGTGCTAAGATTAGTGGGGGCTTGACAAATTGTGGATAAGTTGGTAGATTGAAAATACCTCTGCCTGTTTACCCGCCAAAAATCGCAGCACGAGCCGTATATGAATAATATTGAAAAGGCGAGTGCTAAGATTTGGAGGGCCTTCTATGGACAAAGAAAAAGTTTGGCGAACTGTTTTGGAAAATCTAAAAATCAATCTTTCTCCAGCTAATTTTGCCACTTGGTTTCCTTTAACTTTTATTGTCCGCTTTAAAGACATCAGCAAAGAGCGGCAGATTACCGAAATTGGTTGTCCTTCAACTTTTGTTGGTAATACCATTGAAAACCGCTATTATAGTTTAATTAAAGAAGCCCTAGACCAAGCGACGGGTAAGAAAAATGATTTGGTTTTTGTCGTCAAACAAATTAAAAAGCCCATCTTTGCCAAGGCTTCGGCGGGTAAAGGACCGCTTTTTGAAAAACCAGAAGAAAAGCCTGAGGCCACTGAGGTAATCGAAAGGCTTGGTTTGCGAGGAGATTTTAATTTCGAAAATTTTGCTGTTTCCCCAACCAATCAAATGGCTCACGCCGCTGCCCTGGCCGTCTCTCAATCTCCGGGAAGAGCTTACAATCCTTTATTTTTATATGGCGGGGTTGGGGTGGGTAAAACTCATTTAATGCAGGCCATCGGTCAAACTATTTTAACCAGAAACACGAGAACAAAAATAATCTATTGCGCGGGAGAAGAATTTACTAACGATATTGTCAATGCTATTAGGGAAAAACGAACTAAAGAATTTAAACAAAAATATCGTTCGGTGCGAATTTTATTGGTTGATGATATCCAATTCATTGCCGGTAAAACTGCCGTCCAGGAGGAATTTTTCCATACTTTTAACGCCATCTGGCGGGTGGGCGGTCAGATAGTTTTAACCAGCGATCAGCGACCTGATGAAATTAGTAAATTAGAAGACAGATTGAAATCGCGTTTTGAGGGTGGATTAACAATTGATATTCAGCCGCCTGATTTTGAATTGCGAACCGCCATTTTACTAATAAAAGCTCAACAACGAGGAATAAAACTCCCAATGGATGTCGCTCAATTAGTAGCCGGAAATATTACCTCTACCCGACGCCTGGAGGGATTTTTAACTAGATTAATGACCGAAGCCCAAACAAAAAACATTCCAATTACGCCCGAGTTGGCTAGCGCTCTTTTGGGCCACATTAATGATATTGGCGTCCCTCAAAAATTAATTAAACCAAAAGAGGTAATTAGCGCCGTCGCTTCCTATTTTAATCTTAAACTTTTCGAATTGGTGGGTCCAAAAAGACTAAAACCAATCGTTGTTCCAAGACAAATTTCAATGTATCTTTTGCGAACCGAGCTTAAAGTGCCCCTGATGGAAATTGGCCGCCTTTTGGGGGGAAGGGACCATACTACCATTATGCATGGAGTGGAAAAGGTCACCAAACTCCTGCCTGAATCTGAGGATTTGCGTGTTGATATTATGGGGATAAAGAAAAAACTTTATGGATAACTATTTAAAGTTTTGCCCTTTCCCACAATTAGCCTTGATTTATCAACGTGTTTTTAAACAAAAATAAAGCCCGAAACCTGTATTTCAAAAAAGAAAGTTTTTCACTTATCCACAAGACTACTACAACTACTAGATAAAAAGATGTTAGATATTAGATATTAGATGTTGAGATGTTAAAAAAAACAGTGTAAAATTAAAAAGATGAAACTTTCGGTTCTTCAAGAAAATTTTACTTATGGTTTAACCACTACTAGTCGTTCGGTTGCTGCTAAAGCTCAACTTCCAGTTTTAAGCAATATTTTACTAGCAACTGATCAAGGAAGATTGAAGCTTTCAGCTACCAATTTAGAAACTGGAATTAACCTTTGGCTTGGAGCCAAAATTGAGCGTCAGGGAGCAATTTCTATTCCAGCAAAAATTTTAACTGAATATGTGTCTTCATTACCAGCCGAAAAGATTGATCTTGAAATCAAAGAAAACCTCCTTTATTTAACTTGTGGAAGCTATAAGGCAAGTTTTATCGGTCTTCCGGCGGGAGAGTTTCCCAATATTCCCAGCCTGAAAGGCAAACCAGAAGTTTCCTTATTAACAAAAGACTTGTCTTTAGCTATCTCCCAGGTTGCTTTTGCCGCCGCTCAAGATGAGGGGCGGCCGGTTTTAACCGGGGTTTTGATTCAGACAAAAGGAGAAAATTTAATTTTAGTTGCTACTGATGGTTATCGGCTAAGCTTGAAAAAACTCGCTGGTTTGCGGGAAATTCAAAAGGTGGTTGAATTTCAAAAAGGGCTTTTGATTCCCGCCCGAACCTTAGTTGAAGTTGGAAAAATAATAAGCGTTGGTGATGAAGAGAAAACCTTAGGCTTAACCATTACTCCCGAGGAAAATCAGGTAATTTTTACCACTCCAGACTGCGAAATAGTTTCTCGTTTAATTGAGGGAAAGTTCCCTGAGTTTGAAAAAATTCTTCCCCAGAAGGGAACGACCAGGGTTATTCTGGACGCCCAGGGTTTGGCAATGGCGGCCCGAGTGGCAGCAATTTTCGCCCGAGAATCAGCCAATATTATTCGATTTGAAGTTGGAGATTCGAAGCTTAAGGTGAGCGCCAATGCCGCCCAGGTTGGAGATAATGTTTCTGAGGTCGAGGCAAAAATTGAGGGCAAGGGCGGAAAAATTGCTTTTAATTCCCGGTATCTGCTGGATTTCTTAAATTCAGCCAATTCAGACTTGATAAATTTTGAAATGACGACATCTCTAAATCCTGGCGTTTTTACTCCGGCCGGGGATAAATCTTATCTTCACGTTATTATGCCAGTTAGAGTTCAAGAATAGCTGGAAGACAAATTGAAACCTCAGATTCCTCACCGCTGGTCAAAATTGTCTTTCCTTGGAAAACCCAAATTGGCTGGAGTTTTGCCGGTAAATTTTGTTCTTGGAAATAAGCTAAGTAAGTTTTATTGATAATAACCGAACTTAGTTGAAACCGGGTAACGCCATATTCTCCTTCCTGTTTTGATAAAGCAACAATCGTCCCTTTTTGTTGGGTAATTTTTTCCCAGGCTTGGGTAAAAGAAATTATTGAATAGTCAACTGGATTACTAGTGTCTAAATTGGCAAGATTTTCTTTGACTTTTTGAATTTTACCATTTTTAGCTACCCAAACCTCAACCCCGCCAAGGCTTGGATTTGAACCAACGACTAAATAATTGTTAATTTTAGGCCAAAAGTGAATTGCTAAAAGATCTGCTTTTTCGAAACTTTCGGTTGGAAAAACCTCAAACCCGCCAATTTTCAAAAACTTAACCTCAAAATCACCTGCTTCCAGTTCGGGCGTCCAGCGTTTTTGTTGACTTAAGAATCCCTTAGCTAAGCCAGCCGCCTCGGTAGCGCTTTTAACAGTTGGTGGTCCCTCTAAATTCTGGTTGATTATTTTTGTCCAATCAAATGGTTCTTTTGGCCGAGCTTGGTAAACCGGAAGAACATTGGGAGTTTCAGACGGAGTTTCTTTAAGGTCTAGTTGATAGAAAATATTTCCTGAGGCAATATCGGCTTTCGTAAATTGGGGCGAGCTTAAGGCTGGAAGCTTTGGTTTTTCTGAGATTGGGGTTGGTTTTGGCAGAAGAACCACCACAATCCCGACTATGGTGGCGACGAAAGCCAAAACAATAATTAGCCAGTAATGACGGAAAAAATTCTTGAATCTTACCATGGTGGTGAAGGAACTCCAAAACTTCTGGGGTCAACAATACCCCCATTTTCCCAAATTTGATAATGAACATGTTCGCCCCAAGCGCTGCCACTGTCACCCTGAATCCCAACTGGAGCATTTGCTCCAACCGGATCGTTAATCTTGAAATTCGGTTTTTGGGCTAAATGACCCATAAAAATCTGATATTTACCTGAACTAAGCATAATATAATTCCCCGCTCTTTGGCCAAAACCAACTTGGGTTACCCGACTTTCCTGGGGAAAAGTTGAATAAACAGTTGTTCCTGGGGGTCCATGGACATCTATTCCTTCATGGGGACAAAGCCTAGTTGGGTCAGTAAAGCAAGGAACCATTTGGCCAAAAGTATATCCAGTTCCTCGATCTGGATTATCATGAATTGGTAAACCCCAAGGAATAACCTCGGGCGGATTACCAATGCTTACATAACCAACCGCAAAAGATTCTTCGGTTTTCCCCTCGACAATCGCCGTAACTCTAGCGATGTTGTTAATCAGGCAATCATTAAATTGGTCGTTGGTGGTAACCGTATAAGTTTGTTCCCAAACTCCTCCCGCGGGGATTGATATGTTTCCATTCCAGGAGTGTTCCTCTAAATCAGGCGAACTGCCTCGGCAAGTAGCGGTGGCTTGATCGACAACCTTAACCTTAGTCAAATCTTTATCAACGGCTTTTACTTGAATGGTATAGTTGATTGAATCACCAATGGTGCCAGAAAATTCAACTGTTTTTGTGACCTGAATATAAGGGGAGGTTAACATTACTTCTTCAGAAGGAATAAAAAAAGCTCCGGAGACAACTTGGGAAATAATTAATCCACCAATAGTGGCGGTGGCAACAGCAGCAGGGGCAAACCACCCTGCGGTGGCGGTAGTGGCTACTGAAGCTTGAGTTAGACCGGCGGTTCCAATTTGGGGAAGGGAAGTTCCACTAAGAGCAGCACCAAGTTTATCTATGAGTATCTGTGCCCCTATTCCACCAACCAAACCGACAAGGCCAAAAACTCCCTCGACAATAAAGAACGTAAGGACTCCACTAACCACGCCAGGAATAATGGCGAATGGGCCGAGGAAAGAAAAAAATCCAGTAACTGCAACGCCGACTGCCTTAGCTGCCAAGATCGCAAAAGGAAAGCCTATAGCTAAGCCTCCCGTAAGACCAGCAACAGCCAGTGGTCCATAATGAGCAGCAATCATAAATAACCCCCCAAGATACCCTAAAAATATCTTTCCAGCTTTCTTGAATGTCTCCCACCCAGCAATCGCTGCTCCAACAAGACCGAGAAATCTGGTGATTTTAGGAAGATAAGCGATTAGTTTCCCTGCGCCTCTACTAATCAATCCACCAATTCTTGAAGATTTGAAAATCCGCCAAAAAGAGGAGCGGAAAGTAAAAAACCGGCTGGGGGTAAAAGTTTCCACTTTTGTTCCGACTTTTCCTAACCAGTCCCATTGATAATAATTACGAAAAACGCCTAAAAATGGCGGTTTTTCTTCTTGAAATGTAGTGGTTAGATTGTGCCAAAAACCAACTTCTGGACTTTTAGGTTTGATTTTCCAAGTTTGTTCAAAAGCTTGTTGGGCGACAACATTAGTGAAACCTGTGGCGGCGTAAACCAATCCCGGATGAGAAGCCCGAAATTCTTCAGGGGCTAAATGGATTAACCACTGGAGGGGTTTGGCGATTGGTGCCAAAGCCGCTTTTTTAATCGCTGTTTGGGTCCTAACTCCAAAACTAACCCCTATCCCCGTTGATTGTTTAAAAAAATATGGTAAATCAGAAATTTTTGGCTGGGGAGCTTGGGGAATTTCTACTGGAGCAACCGGGGGTTTGGGAGCGATTTGAGCATGGGGAGTGGCGGCTAAAGATTTAGCGTCCTCAAAAGTTTCCCTAGTTTCAATTTTTGCTTTTGGTTTTTCAATCCCCGCTCGTTCTAATTCTTGGGTAATAATTGGTTGGATTTTAACTAAAATCTCTTGATATTCTTTTTCCGAAAATGCCTCCTCTTTGACTACTTGGGGCAGAGTCATAACAATCTGGTTGGTAATATTAAGGCTTATTTCTTCAGCTAGGGTTGGATTTTGAGCCAATTGTTCTTCACCGGCAATTAATTGTTGACGGATTTTTTCGGCGTATTGTCTTTGCAGGGCTTTAATCTGTTCATCTAAAGTGGGAAAAATAAACTTTTGAGTTTGGATTCGAGATTCTTGAAGGTGTTTTTCGTAAGTTTCAACCATTTCCTGAAGGTTTGGGGGAATATTGGGGACTGGCTGTTCTTCGGGTTGGGGTAAAAGCTCATTGAGTTTTAATTGGACGGCGATTAAGAATTTTGGGTCGCTTGGGGCAATTTTAATTCCCAAAATATTTTGGGCAAAACTCACCACTTCAGCAAAAGCGGTTTTTTTGTCAATTTCTTTAATTGTCCAAACTTCTTGTTGAAGGGCATAAACAAAACCTTGAAGCCGTTGATATCGAGTTTTTTGTTCTTGATTCATATTGTTGGTTGTTGCCCCTGTTGTTTCTGACGGGCCATTTCTAGCAATTCAGATGGTTTGGTGGTAATTAGGCGGTGTTCTTCAGGGGAGGCAACCACCCGAATAGCAACATGATTTGGTCCAGCAAAGAAAATTCCCTCGCCAATATCAGCTGATAAAAGCAATTGTTTTTCCCCTTCAGAAAGATAGAAAACCTGGGCTACTTTATCAATTGCCGCCACCGATTGTTTCATTAGAATTTGTAAAGAAGAGTTGGTAACAATTGCTTTTCCATAATCAGAAGTTAAAAAGTCTTCAACATCTTGGGTAATGGTGGTTAAGCCTAAATAATATTTCCGAGCTCGCTTGGCAATTGAATATAAGAAACTGGCTGAATCAGGGTATTTCATCAAATGCCAGGCTTCATCAACCACCAAGATTCTTTTTTTCATTTCTCTTTTAATTTTTGTCCAAATGTAGTCCAAAATAATAAACATGGCGATTGGCCGGAGGACATCTTCCAAATCGCGGATGGAAAAAACCGTAAAAGGATTTTTAATATCAACATTTGAGCGCTGGTCGAAAATACCAATGAAACTCCCTTTGACAAATTTTTCAATCCGGTCGGCTAACAAAGAAGCTTGGGGTTCTTCCATCCCCCGTAAGGCTTTGTATAAATCTTCCATTAATGGTGGTTCGTTTTTCTGAGTTGCCGGCTCCGGGGTAATTCCCTTCATCTTGTAGGTTAAAATCAAAGCTCGGTCTAAAACCGCCTCTTCGGTGGGATTTAACTGACCCATAATTACCTTAAATAAAGAATGTAAAGAAAGAATTTTTAAACCCAGTTGATTTTCTCCTTCCTCATAAACTGCCGACAAATCAAAGGGATTAATTTTTGCTTGGCTTTGAAAGCCAAAGGTAATATATTCACCTCCAACTGCCTCAGATAAAGCCTTATATTCAGCCTCAGGATCAATGACAATAATTTCTGTGCCAAAAATTAACGACCGTAACACCTCTAATTTAACTAAATAGGATTTACCCGCCCCTGCTTTAGCAAAAATGACTGAATTGGCATTTTCTAAAGTGAAGCGGTCGAAAATTATCAGTGAATCATTATGCTCGTTGATGCCATACATAATACCTTCATTCGCGGTTAGCTCTGAAGAAGTGAAAGGAAAAGTAGTCGCTAAAGAGGTGGTATCCATATTTCTGGTAATCATTAGCCGGTCAACACAGGTGGGAATAGTGGCTTTAAAACCATCCTCCATTTGCAGGGTAGCGTGTTTAGAGATGATTAAAAGCGAACCTAAAGTTGAAGCAATCTGTTTGGAAGCCTGGTCTAGCTCTTCCAAAGAATCAGCCGGAATAGTAATGTAAAGACCAAATTGGAAAAATCGCTCTGCTCCTTTAACTAACTGTTCCTGCAAAACTCGGGCGTCCTCAAGCTTTGCCTGGGTGGCGGGATCAACAATTCTTCCTCTTTCAATATCGGTTTGGATTTCTGCCTCCATCTCGGCCATTTTTCGCCGCAAATCGTCCAAAACTCCTTTTCCCTCAACCGGATAAATATACATCGCCACATCTAAAGAATGGTCAAAATTAATCAAAGGAGCCAACCAATTGGCGGAAACAAATCGAGGGTAGCCAGCAACAAACAAAGTTCGGAAATATTTATTACCAATCTTAAGATAGTCAAAATCAACCTCAATCGCCCCTGGGGCGACAACATCCTGAATCGAAACCATTCCCCGACCCAATTCATTGGCCGCTTCCAAAGTAAAGGGCTTAGTTGCCAATGGCCCGCCTTGACTCGCGTCAGGCGAGGCAGGCCCGTTTGGTTCTTTCCCGGTTTGAGTTAAAAATGGCAGATTTAAGTTCATACAGTTTCTTTAACTAAATTGTTGATTTGTTGGCGAATAGTACTTTCTTCTTTTACTTTCTCTTGCTCTTTTATTCTTTCAGTCGATTGAACTAAAGGTGTTTGAAATTGGACGTCTTGGGTTATCTGCGGTCCAGGAGTTTCTGGGTTGTAGACATTGAAGAAAAGCTGGATGAGTTCTTGGGTAGTTAATTGTTTTCCTTTTAATCCTAAGCGATTAAGCAATCGTAAAAGATGGTCTCTTTTTGGATAAAGATTAACTTTGGCGTGTTCAAGAATATAAGTTTTATCAAATGGCAAGCCGTGTTTCGGGGTGAAAGTGGCGACCAGGGTTTTGGTGACTCCAAGTTCCAAGGCGCTCATGGGAATAACCAGATAAAATTTTTTATCCAAAACCTGATTTTTTTGGACGGTTTCCTGAACAAAAGCGCGGTATTTTTTAATTTGTTCCTTAATTTTTGGTTTAGCCTCCTTT
>Ga0100394_1001632_pt1 | contig 18646 bp, 14 predicted proteins | sample CryGeymeta201518_FD_81549 | JGI IMG/M metagenome (GOLD analysis project Ga0100394, IMG submission 81549) | Groundwater microbial communities from Crystal Geyser aquifers in Utah, USA - Crystal Geyser metaG 2015-18 | ecosystem: Environmental > Aquatic > Deep subsurface > Groundwater | place: USA... | reverse complement strand
TTACGGCATCATGTTTGGTCTCGTTGCTGGAATCATGGTCTTTTTGGTTGTAGATGAACTGCTGCCAACAGCCCACAAGCATGACCCAACATCGTCGGTTACCACACCTGCAGTGTTCTGTGGAATGCTTCTTCTAGCAGTATCTCTCATGTTGTTTAGTGTTTAATGTAGTTGCATACGGCTACAACGTAGAGCACAAACGACCAAACGACTGCAATTTTAATAGTCCCCACCGTCATTTTGACGTACCCGCAGCAGATTATCCAAACTTCGTTTGATTGATGACATGCTTTTTCGTTTTAATCACGAGTAATTTTGATTGGGAATTTCACCACTGTAGCAATTGAATGAGTCACGTTCTCGCGAACGTGTTGATTATCACGAGCGCAATGTTTTTTTGGTATTCTTCCGACAACAGCATAGCTTTCGCGAACTGCAACGATACTGATGTAGAGAATATGTAATCATAGTACGTTCGGATCAATCCTGTAGTCTGCTTTGTATGAACATATCGGGATTGACCTTGTTGGACGTCGCGAACAGAAATAAACGATCTTTGCGTTCTGGAGCTTTGAATCACAAAAGCAATTATAGTCCGGCCTTAAAATTCTTTCATGTAACCATTTCCACCGAGTTGCCAATCCTTGCACCGAACTGGTGTCTCCCAAACTGCTTATTTATCGCAATGGAAGTTGCCAGCTTGGAAACGAATTTGACGTCTATATATACTGGGCTTGGAATGGGAATCGGCTGGGCAGAGCAGATGTTACAAGTTTCGAAGGCTTGGACTGGCCAATATTTGACGCAAAATTACAGTTTTGCATGCATTCTACCATTGCACCATGGAAAACGATGGGGTCTGCATGAAACAATTCTGGATGTCAGTCCACGTCGAGAGTGACCGGGCTGATGAGCTCCCGGGAAGACGATAGATCCAAAGAGCCAGTACTTGTTTCTGTTGTGAATAGTGTCGGATTACGATTCTCTCTCTCTGTGTTTTAACAGACATCACACGAAACTATTTTTGTTGAGCTGTTCATTTCTGACTAAGGCGGCCAATCGCACAATATCGATAAAAATGCTGTTGCCTCCCTATATTTCTTTTACCATCTACGTCATCCTCAAACGTAATAGTCTCTCAGTAGCTTGGACGCCTCTCTTGGCCACCAGATCGAAGCGAGTCATAACACGTACTCAGCTCCTGTCGCAATGCTTTACATGCTTCTCGGGCACTCGGACGCTTAAATGGATCAGGATCCCAACACGCACACAGAAGATAGGTCACAGAGAGGGGCCATTCCTTCTCAAAAGGTAGACGATCAGTTCCCTTGATAACTCGTTCCTTGTGCTCTTCCGTTGACAATTCCCCAAACGCTTTTTCCAAGCTCAAAAGTTCCCAAAAGAGAACCGAAAAGGAGTAAATATCAGCTGTCAAACTGTACGGTTCAGAGAGAGATACTTCAGGGGCCACTGTGGGTATGCCATGAAGTTGAGAGAGATAATAGTCAGTTGACTATTCGGAAAGGAACGAAAGATCAAACACAGCAGCAAAAATACTGATATCTGAAGGTACATGCACTTACTGAATCGCCTGGATCCGGTTCCTCCGCTCATTTTGTACAAGCCATTGTCCAGTTTCTGATAAGGATCTAGCTCCTTCGCCAAACCAAAATCGAAGAGTTTGACGCAATTATTGTATCCAAAACCTACATTGTCCGGCTTCAAGTCTCGAAAAACAATTTGGAGTTTGTGCAAGTGTTTCAAGGCCTGGGCAATGTCGTAGGCTACCATGACGCGTTGAAAATACAAGGCCTTCAAAAGCTTCCGGTTGGTAGTACTGCTGATATCCTTTGATCGTCGCCGTCGGACTTCTCTCCATACATCAATACGACGGTCTAGCGTATCGTAGAGTCTGTCAATCACGAGAAAATATCCTCCTTTGAGTCCAGTAGAAAAGCCACCCGCCCCTTCTGCACATACCCCGTACAATTGAATCAAACCAGGATGAGGATGCCTTGCCAAGGCACTCAAATACTTGGCTTCCATTAGCAGATCGGCTGCTCCATTGCAAAATTCGTCGGCGTTGTTCATGGCTTCTTCGCAGAGAAATTTCACGGCCAACTTTTCTCTGGAATTGGCCAGTCGATTGCGAAGTCGTTCGACCGCGGGGTTGGGCGACGTGGTCGATAATTCGATACGATCCAGTTCGTAGACGTTGTTGAAACCACCCTTGCCCAACAAGTCTCCAAGGAAGGGGATGATCTCGTCTCGTTCAAAGCTAGGGACGACATCATCGACATCCGATATTAAACTAGATCGTTTGGACATTTCTTCGGCTACTCGCACGGAATAGCGACTGGCCTTGTGACAAATTTCCCGGTCCATTTGAGACACGGTACTCATGATGGATTGAGCCATTTTTGCAACAACAAACAACCTCAATTTGATTTTCAATAGGTAGTAGTAGTAGTGGTAGTGGTAGTAGGTACAAAGTGCATCGGAAAAACTGTGAAAGCCGTTTTGTTGGTATCCTGAAGGAGGGCTAACAGAAACGCTGCTATATGCTCGAATCAGTCAACGGTCTCTCCTAGTCTCAACTTCGTTTGTAACCCCTCTATCAAGTAAGTGATTTTCAACTATTTAGTGCGGTAGACGAAGACGGAAGATGTGGTATGAGCAAGTCGATTGTGTGTTGAATCTTGAATCAGCATGTTGTTATTATTGGAAGCGCGATAATGAAAGCGAATGAGAAAAGGGCAACAAGCAACAAATGTCTTGAGTTTGTGTGCGTCCGACCATTATTGTGACTTCCATTATTATTATTTGTCGCCCTTTCCGAGTACAGTAGTAGCTGTAGCTAACAACTCTAGTAGTAGTAGACTTCTCTACTCTAGTAGTGTCTTGCCTATGCATGAAGCTATGAATGGTAGCTTTTTGGGGGAACTCCCCATGGAATACGGAGCTACTGTACGTATTATTATGAAGTAACTACAAGCATGCGAAGGAGCTATTCCAGCAGTTTGGATGTCTGATGAGTGCCAACCAATGAAAGGCATGAGTATTTAGAAAAATAGAGCTTAGTCAGTTGTACTTGAACATACTACATCACTAGACCAGTTGCACAGCTCTGATGGATAACCAACTTAATACACATCTCCTTTTGAGACTATGCCAAAAAGATGACAAAGAAAACAATAAAGATCATCAATACGGCCAGAATCTTGAAAAAGAGTGCTCGGTTGGTTTGCAAATTGTGCAACGTATCCGTCAATGTATTTAGAGACAAACTAATGTTGGCATTGGCATCATCGACGTTATCTTCCACACGAGTCACCAAATCACGATGTTCCGATACCATGACAGCCAACTTGTTAAAGATGGTACCCAATTCGACAATATTGGTTTCGACTTGGGACATGGCATCGGCACGCTCCCGTAGATAATCTTGATCAGGTATAAGTTGCATTTGCTGTTGCTGTCCATTTTCTGTTTCCATTCGTTGAATGTCGAGGGGCGTAAGGGGTGTATTGGTGGGGTTGTTGTAGGACGAATATGTACCCGAGTACGAATCAGAGCTGACAGAATGACGTAGACGAACGCCGGCATTATAGTCTCCACCAAAGCTGCCAGCTACTCCATCTATGGTTCAGCAAAAAAAAAGTCGTTCATGGTAATGAAAACAGTTGGATGAGATCAAAACAAACGCAGGAAAACAATACATTGACAATGGGCCCAACAAAGAAGCATTCAGCCACAAGTCATTCATTCCATAAATAAAATAAAATATCGCGTTCAACCGAAAACGAACTTACGTGGTCTCGGCAATTGATGACCACTGGACGTGCTCTCTCCTGTCGACATGCCACTCGTCAAATCCAAAGTAGGAAAGGCCCCGGCACCGAAGCCACCTCCTCCAGCACCTAGACCTCCTCCTAACCCTCCAATACTATGAGCCATAGGCGAGTAGACGGGAGGCTTATTCTCCAAGTTCAAGATGGGAACATCACCGATATCGTCGTCATCGTCTCCACCACCGTACACTTGTCGTTTCATATCAGTAGTTTCCTTCATAACATCGGTTCGTTGCTGCAAGACCTTTTTAAAGTCACCGGCCGCTTCTCCGAATTCTTCCTTGAGCTGCTCAACGACGTTACTGGCTTCCTGGCCCAGCTGACTGTTCTTGCCCAGTTTGCGCTTTTGACGAGCAATTACTGCTCCCGCATCGTCGAGTCGTCCGTTCAACGATTCCACATTGGCTTTGATTCGCATGACGAGCGAATTAATGTGCTGTGTATCGTCCACAAACAACGACTTTTGACGGACCAATTGCGCCAATTCTTGAAGCATGGTCGACGTACCCGCAATATCCTTAGAAATACCAGCAGCAGTCTTGTGGAATTGTCGCAACTCATCGTGGCTGCTTTGGGCCTTGGCCTCGTCTTTTGTGGATTGGGCTTTGGACTGGGAAGGAGCAGCTGGCAGAGATTGCGCCAAGGACATAAATTCGCTTGTTCGGTCGTTCATATTGTGTCTACGAAGTTAAGCTAAGAATGTGGCGGTGGAGGGCGGTGGAGGGAGGGAGGGTTGAATGAAGCTGAGCTTTGATAGACCTTTGAGATGGTTGTGAGGGGGCAGATGTTTGTCGTGTGTTAATCGTTATTAATGAGCAATTATGATTGCAGACTGACGGGCACCTAGCGTAATGTGCGCGGAAGCACAGCAGTAGTACTGCTGTAGTAATAATACAACTGTAACAAGGCAAAATCGCGCAATGACCCCAAAGTGCTACTTAACCATAGACAGTGACGTCACAATCAAAACCGAAATTTATTCCTTCCTCACATGGTACTGTACTATTCCCCGCACGGCGCAACAAAGAAAGGCACTTGCAGTACTTATTTAGTAGAGTAACACTTAGGATCGACGGAAACTCGCTGGTTCGAAATAGGAAGTATTGAACCGAAAACGGACCCTCCATGGCCGTGGTTACTTTTTGCTGGTCAAACGTGAAGCGTGGGGACAATCCCCACGCTGAAACGAAACGACTCTTTGAAACGCAGTTCGTTTCGTCCATTGTCACAAAACACTCGAGAACAATTACGTTTCACAAAGTCGACAACACAAACACACATTCAATTACAAATCATGATGATATCCGCTCCTTTTCGTAAGAGCAACGGTACTGTTCTACAAACGTACAAGAGCAACGACAAGTCCGTTGTCGCCAAATCGCCAACTCACCGTCGATCCAATGCATTTGGATCGTTCTCGTTCCTGAATCGTTCCTATGCGATTATCCAAACCAAGCCTTCATCTCCTTTCATTCAAGAACAACAAAATCCCGCTTGTGACGAGAAAAAGCGATGGAAGTTTACATCTCTGGTACAACGGGAAGCGACAATCCCCACCAAGACGCCACCGGAAGCACCCATGATCATTGATTTCGCACCACGTGTCCCGTCCAAGTTCGAGGATCTCATTACGGTACAATTTCTTCGTCAACGAGGAGTCGACGCCGACTTCACCAACGATCTCCAAGAGCATTACCAACGAGTGTTCACAGATTGCATGTTGCAATTTGGCGACGGCGATAGCAACAACAACAACAAAGAATGCTCCGTCTTGGAAATGGCCATCCAGTGTGCAACGGAACAAGCCAAAGACCTTGTCTTTAGTGCTCAGTACTTGGTCGAAGAGTATCGAGACTTTGATCGCTTTTCGGTATTGAAAGAGCTCTTACAAAAAGCTCAAATGGTCTTTGAAGCCAAGGTGGAGCCGCATCTCATGTACACCGTGGCAACCATAAGTACTAACAATGACGAAAGCGACGATGCGATCCTCGCCCGAGACATGGCCAAAGTTGCCGACTGGATCGATCGATACTTCGGACAAGTACAAGTTCTTGGCGGAACAATTCTTCTTCCACCCAACACGGTTTGGAAGCAACACGCCGATGATCTTGTGGATCGTTACATCAAGGTGGGAGTCGTCAAGGTATTGAAAGCAAATTTGGAACGCATGAGTCTCCAAGTGGACGCGAACGAATATTCGACAAGTGATGGGAAGTTAGTATCTGGTTTCCAAGGCGATGTTCCATTCTTCATCAATCTTCAAATCAGTACTGCCAGACAGGTGCTTCCCGGTCGTCATTTGGAAAAGGTAGTAACTGCGTGCAACCAAATCTTTCAAACGGCAGTCGAACAGCGCATGTTGGATCTTGGAATGCTTTGGAGGGATATGACCGATAAGACACTGTGTTCCATTGTTAATGATTCAGTGGCACTCAGCTATTCCATTGAAGAACGAAACGAGAAGTACCTTACCAGTGCCAAGGACAAAACCACAGGAGATTCCTTGTGCCGAGATTTGAACCACCTGGCTCTGTTCGCCACAAAACAGCTTTGTGAACGCATCATGTTGGATGTGGAGGAGGCCAATCAGAACGAAAGCTTTGACGTCGAGTGTACCAATTGTACTCTTACGGATTATTTTGGAGATCTTCAAGTCTGGTTGCATGCCGAGTATTTCCCCAAGGTTCTTGCGTGCTGCTTTGATCTTTCACTGGAACGCTACCTAGTCAGCTTCTTCGGAACCTCACTCGCAGGGAAGACTACAAGCGCTAGCATGACAGCAAGTATCATGCGCCGCGACTACGACAGCCTGGCATCGTACTGGTGCAGTGGTCTGCCGTCTGAACATTACGGAGAATCTGGATTCTACAACCAGACGACCATTTTGCAGCGATTATCCCTGATTTTGGACTTGCAAATGATCCTAAATCCCGAGCTAGCTTCAGAAGACGTCCGAGAGCAAATGGAAACCGTCTTGATCCAGCTGGGAAGTGAGATCGGATCTGTTGCAATTTTACACGTGGTAGGTTTACGAGGAAAACAGGATGCTTCTACTTCTATGCAGTGGCACATTACCTTGTCCAAAGCCAAAAAGTCTGTCTTGGCACGTACCGGCAATGCCAAATTGGGTTACCACTACAGTCTTCCAGATATCCGGAATTCGCGCTACTTCACCAATGTCCAGCTTCCTCGGGGTCTTGAGTGGGTGGAAGAAGAATTGGATATCTGCAAATCGACAGTCTTGGCGAGGGGACGGGGATTGCAACGAGCTCGTCAACAAATCGGCTTGTCAGGTCGTGCTCTGCAACGAACAATCAAGGCTGGGGCACAGACTGCCCGCGGGCTTGTCGCAAAAGAAATCAGCATAAACTAAAAATTAACGTTTTATTTAGAATCATGAATTATATCGATCAAACCTATTTACTATACTACCTTATTCTGGGTGATCGGTATTGTCTGTACGATATCAGCGTCTAGCTAGACAGCTATTTCGAGGAGAGAAAAAAGCTTTACTGGTACTACTAGAAGCTAGTAGTAGTATTTTCGTAAGCAAGTGTGCATCCTAAAGTAGAGAATTCAGTCGACTCAGTCTTGCAAAAAACAACAAACCTGAATGAATATGGTAGTAAGAAGTGCTCGGCTTTACTTCAATTTTTAGCCTTTGACCCAGGTAATGCTTTCATTTCCTAAATAACAATCTCAAGTCAAACTTTTATAGAAGTAGCAAACTTACATCAGCCGTAGCGCTGCCATCCTCGCTGTATTCAATGACCACCAACAGCAGCAAGAAATTTCCGAATCTCATTAGAAGCAAATCTACTGGAAAGACAACACCGAAAGGCTTAGTTGTTACTGCATTCCTTGCCATTCTTGGTGTTGCTCTACACAGACTTGTTCGACTGATGGGATCAACTTTTTCTGATGCGTCAGCTAAAGCTCATACGTCTTCATCCGCACTGTCACTCATTCACAAGACTGCCGTCACAAAAATATCCTACAAGAAAATTAAAGAGGGTACGACAGAAAGGGGAGGCCAGGAGTTTGTCGTATTTGCAGCCGAAGATGCTACCACTCATGAGCCCATTTCCGTAAAGCATTGGGCTGAATTGTTATCGTCAAGTAAATTTGAATCGGATGCATTGGCTGGGGACCTGACTAATTTAATTCAAAACCTGCCGTTTCAAGGAGTCTTTTTCGAAACACAAGGTGTGACATCTGCCAATGCCGATAAAAAACAGTTTCAACTATGTTTGGTGGACGGAAAGACGTTAGCCGTCAATGCAGAACTCCAAGCGAGTCCTAGTTCGTTCCAGGAACACTTGCAAGACTGCAAAGAATATGGCTGTAAATTTTCTAATCTTGGAGGGACAGCAACTCTCATAACTCCCAACCACAAAGCAAAAGACATTAGCGAACCTGTAGAATACAAACATTATTCTCATTTGGCAGCCTTTTTACGAGGCGCTCCACAAGCTCAGGTAACGGCCTTGTGGAGAATGGTGACAGCCGAATATAATCATATATTACAAACTCGTGCTCCTGAAAAACCGGTGTGGTTGTCGACGGCCGGACAAGGCGTTCCTTGGCTCCATTTTCGATTCGATGATACACCAAAATACTATCAATATGGTCCGTTTGCCGATGAGAAATAAAAACCGCATATACTCGCAGATTGTTTGTGTTCATGGGAGAAAGATTGTGAAGTGCTGCTGCCAAAGTCGCGACCACCCCTGCGCCTGGGTGGATTTAGTGATACATTTTGTTTGGTCAGGTAAAAAAAGAATGACGGCCCAAATCAGTACAAGTAAACTATGCTGTACCAGTAGACCCTACTACTCGTTGTGTCTACTATGCATGCAGAGAGGGGCAGAGAGAGAGTTGGCACAATCAATGATCGGCGAACTCGAATTGTTGGAATCTAACGTGGACCCTAATACATTTTGAAATTGGGTTATGAGGTTATCTACAAACCAACCAAACCGTACACAAAAAAAATTAATAAAAACAAGATTTGCTTTTCTTTGAAACAACATTTGAGACGTTCCGTCGCACAACACCATTTCAAAAGCGATAGCACTTCTGGAACGAAAAGAAAAATGGCCGAAACGAGAGGTCGCAGTCGGAGTCGAACTCGCAGTGATGCCAGTAATCCTAGTTACAACGATGTTGTGAAAAAAGAAGCCGCTAACAATCTCCGCAAGAAAAAGAGCACCACTCCAACTTCTCGTCGGGGCGGCAAGAAAAAATCGTTACCAGCAGCGGATCCAGAATCTCCTCAACCAATTATTTCTTCCGACGATGAAGGTTCCAGTAAGATCGCCCGTGACAATAGAGAAGAAGTCAAGGAAAAGAGCACTACTACTGCTGCTACTACTGCAGCATCGTCAACGACAACAGAAGCAACAACATTAAAAGCAACAGACCCTAACAAGAGTGAAATGTCTCGTCTTTTTGCTCCGTACCGGTCGATTGGCGTCGTGACGAGTGGCCGCCCCTTTTATTTGATTCCCCACCAAAATTCTGCCAGTGCCATGCTCGCCTTGCCGATCGGGGATCGCTTTCATCTCGTACAGTGCGATCGACTCCAACCTATCTTGGTGAGTCAAAAGGTCCCTTCTCTCGGCAGTCGCTTGCCGCAACACATTGCGCAGTTGGTCTCCGATGCTACGTTGAGCATTACCGTGGTGGCTCACGGACGACAGCACTGTCCGACCAGTGTTACGTTGTATGCGAGGACGCGTCCCATTCAAACCGTGTCGGTCGTCGCCTCCAAAAAGAATGCCTGGAAGATTATAGACTTTCTGCACTTGGGCCGCATGAAGATTCCCATGAGCGGCGAAAAGGAGGGCAAGGAGGAGAATGCTACCATTGTTGCTGCCATACTATCGAAGATGCCCAAAGACAGCGACGACGGTGCTGTTACGGACGAAAACGTTGCCGTGGTGGGTGAAAGCGACGAGGAAGGCACTGAAAGCGATGATAGTGCCAATGAGAGCGATGATGACGACGACGACGATGATGATGATGCAACAGACTGCCACTGTCAAGTCGTGATTCTCTTGGCAACACGAGAAAAGCTGCAAATTTACAAACGCATATCGTTGACAACACAACCGACCTTTGTTCCTCGGGTGGCGTTGCATCCTAGTACGTACATTAACAAAATTGTGCTAGGAGGATACTTCAACAAACCAGCAACAGCAGCAGGCGGAGAACAAGACTTCTCTATACCAGCCTTACTTTTGCTTAACATTCGTAGCGGCAAGGTAGTCCATGAATTTAGTTGTCTGGGATCCAAAAAGAAGGCACGAGATACAACAGTTTCGGCACTCGAACAGTCACCGGCGGTGGACACGGTGGCAGTGGGTACTTCCGGCGGCAAGGTGCATCTCGTAAACCTACGCCATGACAAGGTTCTCTTTACGTTGAGCCACAAGCCCCGCGATCTGTACGAAGCGTCTAAGAGAAACAACGTCAAGATAACTTCGATTTCGTTTCGCACCGACGGCTCAGCCATGAATTACAACATCGCTCCAATGGCTGTCGGTCGATCCGATGGTACCATTACCGTCTGGGACTTAAATCCACCTGATAACGACGATGAAAACGACAACACTAAAACGAGCAAGAGAGCGCGCCAAATTTTGTGCGAAATGATTCAGGAGCACCCTCAGGGTGTGTCCAAACTCATGTATCTGCCACAAGAACCTTTGTTGGTGTCCATTGGGAAAAAGTCCAATGCGATTCTTATGCATATTTTTGACAACCCCGATCATTCAGGACGCATTTTACGGCAGCGAAAGGGCCATATTGCACCGCCTTGCAGAATACGATATCTTCATCCAGGAGCTACTGCAGGCGGCGGTATTATGGTCAACATGGCCGACGGCACGGATGCGGCAGCCTGTCAGATTTTGTCGTCGGGTGGCGACGACCGAACGCTTCGCGTCTTTTCAACGGCAAGGTCCGTTCTAGATAAAGAATACAGTCAAGGTAAAGGCCTTATCAAAAAAGCAAAAAATCTGGGGTTGGACAGCACGGCCCAACTACTTTTGCCGCCCTTGACTGCCATGGCCATGTCGGAAGCTCGCACACGCGACTGGGGTGATTTGGTAACAATTCACCAAGACCACGCCATGGCATACGTCTGGAGTACAAAACGAGGAGCGCAGTGGGGTCCTGTCTTGCGTCAACCCAAGTGGAATGTCAGTGCCATGAAGGTCCCCCCTCCTCCGTCGGCCCATGCAGTGTCCGTGGCTATGTCCAGCTGTGGTAACTTTGCTGTCGTCGGAACCAAGGGCGGTGTCATTTACAAGTACAATGTTCAAAGTGGAAACACTCGTGGCTGTTTCCCACGGGATGCCGAAGACGAAGCAGAAGATCGTCAAAAGCGTCTTCAGATGGGCGATGTTAAGCGAACCATGAAGGCGCTCGAGAAAAAGATGAAAATCAGTAATAGACCATCGAATCTCGACAAACAAGACCAGGATGCAGTACAGGAGGCCTTGTTGGAGCAGCGCCGACAGGCCAAGCTTCGCGAGGCGCGCCACGATGGTGCTGCCGTGACGGGGCTTGCTGTGGACTCGACCAACAAAACCATGATTTCTGTAGGCGCGGACGCCAAGCTCATCTTGTGGAACTTTGCTTCTCACGCACCCCACAATAAGAGTCCTTACAAGTTGCCCAGCCCCGCTACCATGATGTGCCATATTCAAGATTCCGACTTGGCTGCCATTGCTTTGCGGGATTATTCGACGCTCTTGTTTGATTGTACAACTTTGTCCATTGTACGTCGCTTTGGCAGCAGCGGTGCTGAGAAGTTACAGCATTCTGGGCCCATTAGTGATCTGGCCTTTAGCCCTGATGGTAGGACATTGTACACGGCATCCTTAGATAGTACAATCCGAGTCTGGGATGTTCCAACGAACTGCTGTGTCGACTGGTTGGCATTCGAAACACCGCCAACGTCCCTTGCGATCAGTCCGACAGGCGAGTTTTTGGCTACCACACATATGGGCAAACTTGGTTTGAGTGTCTGGAGTGACAAAAGTTTTTATCAGACTGTCAATGTGAATGGAGCTAAAGAGTTAGAGCAACCGAGTTTCATGGATGAACCAAGACCCATTGCTGAGGTGTGGGAACAAAACACAGATGACTCTGGGAAGTTGAGCGCATTGGTCAAGGGCAGTACTCATGAAGCTACAGTTGAAGCCTCTGATGATGCCTCTGATGATTTGAAGGTCCCAGTTGTCGCCAAGCAAGATGGCCTGGTGACTCTCAGTAATCTCCCTCCTGCTCATTGGAAGAATCTTTTCCATCTGGAGCTCGTGAAGGAGCGCAACAAACCGAAAGAGGCACCCAAGAAGCCTCCCTCTGCACCATTCTTTCTCCAATGGCGCGGTGGAGAGCCCATTACTGAGAAGCAGGTCCCTGAAAACAACGCCGCACAAGCTGGAGCTGCACAGGACGACGAAGATGAATGGAAGGCGGCCTGGTCAGACGACGACGACGACGGCAACGGTGAAAGCGACGTTGCTCCTGTAGATGTTGCCATGTCTGACAAAGACGGGAGCGGCACAGAAAGCGCGAATAAGAGTGACAGCACCAAGCCGTCTGGCAAGAAGCGAGGATTATTCGCGTCTCCAGAGAGTAGAATCATCAACTCGTCCTCCCAAAAGAGGAAAAAGATTACTCACCATCGATCACAATTGGCTACGATGTTGCAAGAGTGTCATTCACAAGCATCTAAACCCAGAACGAGACGCTTTCAGGCTGTAACAGATCATATCGCCTCCCTCGGTCCGTCGGCTATTGATGTGTCACTCTCGAGTCTTTGCAATGGCATGCACGATCTCGACGAGGGCCTTCCGCTGTTGCGAATGGCATGCATGTGGCTAGTCGAGGCTTGCGAATCTCGGGAGCGATACGAAGCCGTGAACGCGTATTTGCATCGTTTCTTATACGTGCACGCCACCATTATTGCTGGCATTGAAGACAAATCTTATAACTCGCCCGGCGAAAAGGAAAAATCCGTTTTGAGTATGGAAGTGCAAGAAGGAACGAGAGAACTGGACGACGAGCGAAAACAACTGATCCAATTGCTGTCCGAACTTCGAAAAGCCCAACAGTCGGCATTAGAGTCTCTACAGTGTCATTTGCAAAGCTCCCTCTGCCTGCTGCGTCATTTTTCGAGAATGGTCTAGACTGTAAATGACAGTAATGTACGACGTTGACAAAAATATAAATCCTTCTAGCTAGCGAATAATTATTGTTTCAATACGATGACTTCTACTTGTTCAAGACGTCCCTTAGCGGTCCAGGCAGAGTATTCTTGTCAATGCTCTTCGCTGTGGACAATAGGCTGCACCAGAGACTGGGCGTCAGGAAAAAGTCTTGCCACGTAAATCGTTCGGCAGAAATGAACGGAAAGAAATCCGCCACGATATCTCGAGGTGGAGGATATATTCCTCGTTTTTCGTAATTGTACTGCGATAGGAAATGGACTTGTCGTAATCCTACAATCAAATTGAACGGAAAGAAAATGGGCAGACACCACCATACACTCAGAGGTGCTGGTCTTCCGTCATCCGTGTACAATTCATTGACTCGATCGTACAGTAAGAACTGTGTGTAATAAATGAATCCAATTCCCAGTACCGACCAATTCGATCCTCCAGGAATGTGTAAAATGGATGCCAAAGGTCCCAACAATAATCCGTAAGAAAAGGGTCCCAAGGTTCCGTACCCACCGAATCCTCGTGGTTCCTTGCCTTTGGCAAGTTCCATCTGTAACAGTTCTTCTTCGACAGCAAATTTATAATACCCGTACCATAAAAGACCGGTTGGTAGACTGCCCAATAGTACCAACCACAACGGTCGAGGACATGCTGGAATACTCGGAGCAGCCGTTAACAAAGATACGACGTCAAATGTCTGTGGTGGATTGATTCGTTCATCGTACAACGACACAGATCGTTTGATAGGAACTGGAACTGGTTTTTTGAAGTATTCATTCAATTGTACGGCAAATGGTAGTTCTTTTTCTGTTTCTCGTCCATTTTGTGTGGCGGTCAAAGCCGGGTTCGTAGTAGTAGTAGTGGTAGTGGTGGTGGTAGTGGTGGTGGTGAAGAAGTGTTGGCGAGAACATTTTCCACGAGGAGGTTTGGTTTTGGTTGAATCCAAGAATACAAAGGATGCCGCCGATACAGATACACTATCTCTATGCTGCCAATTCAACAATAGAAAAATTCCTAGTAGTAGGACGCATGTATACATCGAAGAAAGAAAGAGAGTCTTCATGGGCTACCCAGAATACAAGCAGTAAGTACAGTGATGGGCAAGCTTGAATCGATGAAATGGTGGAAGTGCACTGGAAGAATTATTTTGGCTGCTCAATCAGCTGGAGTAGTAGTACATAATATGGTACTAGCCATACACTACAACAACCGAACATCAAGACATACATCATCATAGATACATACACATCATGTCTCACAGGCCTACGTAAGATCTTGACAGTGTGATTGCAACATTCGTGATTCATTTCTTTTTCAAAATTCCTACGACATCTTCTGCTCCTTCTACTGTAATAATAAGTGTCTTACCGTCATCAGGTCGGGCCACCAAAACAACTCATCATCAACGCAAAGCCAATTAATACCTGGTAGTAATGAGAACCACCGTCCTCGAAGTACCAGGTAGTCTAGTAGTCTCTCTACTTTTACTAGACCTCTAGCTAGACTAGTAGTAGCTAGTGGTGCAGCATCAGATGATGTACTGGAAGTAACAGACGACACAATCCGGAATAACGTAAAGTCATCAGGCATACTACTATAATACGGAGTATAATATTTTCGCTCGAGACACACACCACCATCAATCCATTTAGGTATTATAATAATAATATCATAATACTCAGTAATTGATTATGATGAAGGCATCCTCCCGTATTATTCTAGGTCCACGATCATGGAATGCACTCCTCTTTAATAAGGAGTCAAATTATTATTCTCGAGCCGCATCTACTACTGCTACTTCTACTGCCAACATCTGTGTCACAACAACAACAACGACGACGACTAGTACACGACAACATCACAACTACCAGTCTCAGAATAGCTTGTTAAACAACCAACAACGCAACAATAACAACAACAGTACTTATTATCATCATCATAAGAACGATAAACGATGGAATTCCACGTGTCCCTTGCCAGCCTGCAATATGGACAATGATAACAACAACAACAACAACAATAACAATGATGATGATGCACACGACGATTCGCAAGGACCGGTGGGTGATTTGTTTGGTTTTCCGGATGTGGGTTGGGATGAAACCATTGTCGGTAAGACGGGCAGTATCCGACGATCGTTCGGACCGCAGTCGAATGCCGAAGCGATGATCACGTGTGGTGGAGAAGCGTTGGCAGCTCGTGCATCCTTCGATCCCGATTATCGTCGGGCCCAGGAATGGATACGATCACATCCTGTCGGACCTGCCGTACTGAGTCCTATACTAATATCTGGTCTCGTCGGATCGTTGGTAGAAGCTGCGTTTCCAAAATCTGTACCCGTCAACAGTTCGATGCAGTACTTGCGTCCTCTCATTGTGGGCGTTGAAGTTCGTGCCAAAATTGAAGTCGTATCTGTTTGCAAAACTGGTTCGGACGATACTGGGAAGAACGATGGTACTACTACTGGTAACGAGAATACTATTACTACGACTACTGCTACTACTACGACAGCAGCCAGCACCACCACCGCGAACGAACAAAACGATGTCCGCGAACGAAAGAATGGCCATCAGGTCAATTTACGAACGGAAGTTTTTCGAATGAACGACGAAGCTATGATTGCGGAAGGCAGTCATTCTATTTGGATTCCAGACTATCTGCACATGTAAAAAGACATTGCCCTCCTTTTTTTCTTTCTATTTTCTATGAGCCACACCACGACAATCAATGAAAAAACAAATTATGGTTTGTTAAAAAAAATGAGTGAAAATTCAAATTGGAAATGTTTCAAATCTTCTATTATAAATAGACCTAGTCTAGTATGATCTTGCTCATGCACTCTCAATATCTTCTATTTCGGTAATCCAGGAGACAACTGTTTATATTTTTTCTTTTGGATACAAGATATCGTAATGACCTGGTCGATACAGGAACGTCAAGCTCGTTTTCGATGTCGACGGACCAAACTGATGCTGCATCAACTTGTTATTGTTGCTGATACTATTATCGTGTCCATCCAAGTATTCGATTTTCACTTGAACATTAAAGATCTCGGCCAAGGCCAGCACTTGTACCATGGTACACTCGACACCCATGGGTTCAACCGATTTGGAACAAAATTGAATAATGTCGAGGGATCCGTCTTCCAAATATGGTACGAAACGATCCGGATCGGATTTTAATTGTGTCCCGGTCAAGACTCGACAGAACCTACACCGTGATAAAAATAATAATAGGATTCATTCATCGTGGTGAGATTTTGGGTGCAAGGTAGTAGGTGGTTGAGGCAACAATGCACACACATGCATTCATGCACACACAAACACACACAGAGAGAGAGCGAGAGGAAATCCAGTAGGATACGTTACGCCCATTCATTCATCCAGCGAGATCCAAAGACTTCCAACAACAAAATCAACCTACCATGTACAATAATCACTGGTCGCATTTTCCTCCAAAAGTTCTTCGTGAACCTTTTCCGGTGTAGTAGTTCCATCGACGATTGGTGATATGAGATCCACTAATGCCTCATGAAACATTTCAATGGCCGTCGATTCGTACCCTCCTTTGGTTACCGCAATGGACAATGATTTTTCAACTGTTTATCATAGTGTTGGTATTTTTTCAGTAGGTAAGAAAAATGGGGTAAGAAAATGTTAAAGAGCTATTAGTTGCGAAGAAGTAACAAAAAAAAATGGAGACCTCTCCACCGAGAAAGATGATCTCTACCTACGTACCAAAGGATTTCAATCGCTCTTTCTCTTCCTTTTCGGCGGTGAACAGCTTTTCACACAGCGAGTACAAAAAAGCACGATAATAGCACTGATAATTTTATATGTAGATTTGTGAGAGCAAGAGGTAAGTCAGTTATCCAATCCATAGTGCCAGCAAGCAATCCGTCACGTAAACGCGAACTATCAAAACAACAAAACACCACCAAGCATCTACCCAATGCATCATCCATGACACGCTAACCGCTAACATACATTTCCATCACCACGAATCGTCCGTACGCTGTTGTATTCGTTGGCCAATATTGAAACTCCTTTATCAAAATTGGAATCTGTTACGTAACTTTTACGCAATTCTTCCATCGATTTGATGGGAGATGCCAGTGGTTGCTCTTGGCGGATTTCGAAAGCAATCGTTTCCAATTGTGCCTGTGTTTTTCGAAACGTTTCGTGGTTGATTCTTTCTACAGCATTGTCCAACTTTTCATGATCATCGGACATTGTCTTTTCTTTTTATGAATCAAAAAGTATGTATGTGTGCGTTTATGTTTATTTATTTTTTTACAAAAGAGGTCGAACAATGTCGTTTTGTCTTGGGGGTGGTGCTTTTGATTTTTCGTTTGTTGGTTGTTGGTTGTTTCTTGTTGTCTGCTTTATTATTTGTAATTTACTCTATTATTTGGAATGGTTATATATTTCGCTGCGGGATTGTGAATCACGAGGCCTAATTGGAATAACTGTGCGATATATGCAAAATGGTTGGTGGAAAACCTACCACACACGTTGAGATCCATTCAAACGAAATTATTTGTTACTCTAGCTCTAGTAGATTTTTTAATCGTCATCTTCGTTCAGGATCTTTCGCTGTCTTCGTCTGCCAATGCAGCAGTGTACTGAGATAACTATTATTTACCATTTACAACACGATTGCAGCAGCCGATACTTTTTCTCACTGTATTTTCAAATACACTACTAGACTACTCTACTATTGTTGTCCACCATCAGTGAAATTATTTGATTCACCATGAGCACTAACACAGCACCAATCAAATGGGCCCAACGATCTGATTCTCTATATTTGACGATCGCGTTACCAGGTACGTATGATGTGTTCAAGAAGTGTTTTGTTCATCAGTATGGTACTATTCAACACGTTAAGTTTGTGGTTTTGGTGTGGGCTTTTTGTTGGCTAATCATCGCGTTGAAATCGTAGTATTTTTGCCCCATGTCTCACGTTTTGTTTATGATCTACTGCTTTTTTTGATGTTCTGTACATGTATTTACAAACAAACTAATATTCATTCATTCATTCATTCATTCATCCATTCATCCCACTGTTTATTATTGTCCCACAAAAAGATGTCAAGGACGAAAGTATTAATCTTTCGGACAAGGAATTGCATTTCAAGGGGAAGTCGCAAGACAAGGAATATGAAGTCAATATTGAATTTTTTAAACCAGTCGATTCGGAGGGATCCAAGTACAATGTTCTACCCCGTAGTATTCAAATGCACATTATGAAGAAAATGAAGAAGAATACCGACGACGACAAAGATGAAAATAAGGATGATGAGGAGGAGGAAGAAGAAGCATTCTGGCCGCGACGCCTGAAAGACAAGGCATTGGAAAAAAATCAAGTCAAAATTGATTGGGATCGTTACGTCGATGAAGATGAGGAAGTAGAAGGATTCGATACCAGTGCTCTAGATGGAGGTATGTTTGTTTCATGATTATTATTTCTTCTTTTTTATGAATCTATACAGCTCGGGAAAAAGTGATGTAAAGATATTTTGATTACTTTCGCGTGTACTCATCTCACCAAATGGTC
>Ga0100394_1001615_pt1 | contig 18701 bp, 12 predicted proteins | sample CryGeymeta201518_FD_81549 | JGI IMG/M metagenome (GOLD analysis project Ga0100394, IMG submission 81549) | Groundwater microbial communities from Crystal Geyser aquifers in Utah, USA - Crystal Geyser metaG 2015-18 | ecosystem: Environmental > Aquatic > Deep subsurface > Groundwater | place: USA... | reverse complement strand
CACAACAAGCTTCAAACAAACTAATATGCTTCTCATTGGCTAAATTACCTATTTGCTGCAAGGTGGCCGCACCAATTTCACGTCGAGGTACATTGATAATGCGTAGCAGGGCATTATCGTCATCCTGGTTAACTACCAGGCGTAAATACGCCATCACATCTTTGATTTCACTGCGCGAGAAAAACGACGTACCACCGGAAATTTTGTACGGAATACGGTTAGTCATTAGCGCTTTTTCAAATAAACGCGACTGATGATTTCCACGGTACAGTAAAGCGTAATCCCGGTATTGGCTGCGATTAATAAAACGGTGTGAAATGATTTCCGCTACCACCTTTTCGGCTTCGTCTTCTTCGTGTTTGCACGGCAGCACCTTAAGCGGCACGCCGTAACCGTTTTCGCTAAATAGCTGTTTTTCAAATTCGTGTGGATTATTAGCAATCAGAATATTGGCGGCTTTTAAAATTCGTTCCGCTGAGCGGTAGTTTTGCTCAAGCTTAATGACATTTAAGCTAGGGAAGTCGGTTTTTAATAGTGCCAGATTTTGTGGTCGGGCGCCGCGCCAGGAATAAATCGACTGATCATCATCGCCCACCACTGTAAAACGTTGGCGCTCACCAACTAACCACTTTACCAGCTGATACTGGCTGGTATTGGTATCTTGGTATTCATCTACCAACAGATACTTAATTTTCTGCTGCCACTTGGTACGCACCTCTTCATTGTGCTGAAACAGCAGGGTTGGCATTAAAATTAAGTCGTCAAAATCCAGTGCATTATAGGCGGTAAGTTGCTGGCTATACTGCTGATAATAATTAGCAAAGCTGATGCTCTGTGCGTCTGTAGCTTCAGCCATCGCTTTGGCAGGTAAGGTGAGCTCATTCTTCCAACTGCTAATTTTGCTTTGTAATGCCCGCAGTAAATCTTTATCACCCTGAATATCATTCTCGCTAAGCTCTTTTAGCAAGGCCATGCTGTCTTGATCGTCAAACAAGGTAAAGTTAGATTTATAGCCGATATGGCGGTATTCCTTTTTTAGAATATCCAGCCCTAAGGTGTGAAATGTAGAGATAGTCAGGCCGCGGGTTGCCGTTTTCGGCAATTGATGATTAATACGTTCACGCATTTCACGCGCAGCTTTGTTGGTAAAGGTAACCGCAGCGATATGCCGCGCAGACATTTCGCACTCTTGAATCAAATATGCAATTTTATTAATAATAACCCGGGTTTTACCACTGCCGGCACCAGCCAGCACCAAACAAGGCCCAGAGATAAATTTAACTGCTGCATTTTGTTGCGGATTTAACTTCATTAACTCACCCTTACACCAAGACGGGCATTGTAACGAAATTTGCTGTTAAATAGCATTCGCGATTGTCGTTTTGGCCTGTAGAATAATGCAAACCGTTATACACCATGTTGCAAGTCACTGATGCAACGAAGGAGAACCGCATGATAGACCCGAAAAAAATTGAAGATATCGCCAAACAAATTGGTAATGCTATTCCGCCACAAGTTCGCCAGTTTGCCGATGATGTTGAAGCAAAAGTAAAACAAGTTTTGCAAAGTAAACTCGTCGACATGGACTTTGTTAGCCGTGAAGAATTTGACGTTCAGCGCCAGGTGCTGCTGCGCACACGCGAGAAAGTGGAAAAGCTGGAACAACAACTCGCTGCTATTTTGGCAGAGAAAACCCAGCAATTTGATGCCAAAGATTTACCATCATCAGATCAGCAATAATACCGCTACTGTGAAATGGCGCCAATACTAAGAAAAAATGCCAGCATGCAGATGACAACGCGTAACCGGTGCCAGTTGTGCCAGCGGTTTAATTCACCGGCTAACTGGTCAGCGCTTATAGCTGCACGAGCAAATGCGGCATTGGTCTGGCTAAAATACACAAAATAAATCGCAATTAAACTAGCCGCTAGTAGTGCCGTGCCAGTAGACCACCACGCTGTTGGCGCATTGTTGTACCACGCCAACAGTGCAGCCACGACTGCAACGGGTGGCGTAAGCGCAGTAATGGGAGCAAAAAACTTAAACAAACGCGGCGCATACTGCGGGTGTAGCTTGTAAAACTCATCGCTGCTTAGCGTTTTCCAGTAAGGCACCAATAACTCGCCCTCTGCCCATAACGCGCCAGCCAGCAAACCTAACAGCGCAACCGTTAACAATTGCGAAATGTCGACTAAAAACAACATAAAGTGCTCACTCACTCTTATTTTTCAAGCATATTGCACAATACAGGATTTTTCCTCAGGTACAGGTGCAAGCGTGTGATTATTCGTAATAAAGTTGCGCTGTGGTTGTTGCTCAGGGTACTCAGCAAACAGGCTGATGGTGGTAGAACACGCCAAATTTCCATTGACGCTTGCCAATGCTGTGACCTTCATTATTTTACGTTTAAGACAGACTACTTTAATGTCTAGTTGTAATTGATCGCCGGGGATAACTTTGCGTTTAAACTTAGTTTTCTCGGTTCCGGCCAAATAGCAAAGCGTACTGTTTTGTAACACGTCAGCATTGCTCTGCGCCCATAAAATGCCTGCGGCCTGTGCTAATGCTTCAATGATCAGTACACCCGGAAACACTGCATTACCCGGGAAATGCCCTTGCAGCGCAGGTTCATTTTTCGACACATTTTTTATCGCACGCAGACCACAGTTTTTTTCATAACCAGTTACGCTATCTACCATCAGAAAAGGATATCTGTGTGGTAATACACTCTCTATATCAATAATGCTCATGTTCAATCCTCGCTAAGCGTTAAGGCAGCCCCGCCTGAATAAAGGCGGAACTGCTTTAGTGGTTAAGTCCTTTTATTACGCAGTGGTAGCTTGTGGTTGCTCTACCGCCTGCATCACATGCCGGGCAAGATGTTCTGCCAGCTCCGGATCCTGCATTATCGACCAGTGATCGCCATTGAGCGTTAATGCCGAAAGCATTTTACTTTCCAGCAAGTCATGCCAATCGTTAATATAGTTATTGAACGAGCTTTTTGAAGCGCGCACCAATAAGGTATTCATTGGATTTATGCGTGATGGGTTAAAGCCACGTGCGTTAAAAATATTAGCGATAGCAATTTTGCTATAACGTTCAATTTGCGCTTCTGAGTCTTGTTTGGAGTAACCCAAAAAGCGATAGAATTGCTGTTTAGCGCATTCATCTGCCTGTGTGACAAAACCAAAGCGCCGACCAAACTTGTCTAACAGCGTTTGCAAAGTGCCAGGTTCATATAGGTCATCCAGGTTCAAAATACTGTTATTCTGAATAAAGTGGTCAAAGTCTTCCGGCACATGCGGTGCCTCTGCATCAATAGAAATAAATGCACTGACTTTTTCACCACGCTGAATCAACTCCTGCGCAATATGAAACGCCACAGATACACCATACGACCAACCGCCAATCAGGTAAGGCCCTTCGGGTTGCGTTTGTTGGATCAGACGGACATATTCAGCCACCATTTCTTCTAATGTTGCAAAACATGCCTCACCGTCTTTAAAACCATTCGCTTCAAGACCATAGGCCGTAATGTCAAGGTTATATTGATCACGCAAATTCTTTTGTAAATTTCTAATTAGCGGATAAAAAGACGCCAGATGCCCACCCAAGCCATGCACCATAAATAGTGGCTGAGATTGTCTGACATTGTCGCCTTTACCGCGGTTTAAATCGGGGAAGCGTACTAAGTTAGACGTAGTTACAGCGTCATTTTGTGCTTCAATAAAATGCGTGAGTTTGGCGATGGTAGGGTTATCAAAAATGGCATGAATAGGCAGCTGAACGCCAAATTGTTTCTGTACTTCACTTAGCAGCGACATCACCAATAAAGAGTGTCCGCCCAGTTCCATAAAGTCGTCATGCAAACCAATATTGTTAACATGCAACAACGACTCCCAAATGGCGGCCATTTTTACGTCCTCTGGCCGTTGTGGCATCGACAGATCCGCATTGTCACTGGCAGAAATCGCCATATCGACAAGTAGCTTACGGTCAACTTTTCCATTTGGATTAAGCGGAACCGCAGGCAATTGCAACAACAAGTTAGGGATCATATAACTTGGCAGTGCTTGCTCAAGGTAGTTGCGTACCTCTGTTGCAGAAAGCGTTACCCCTGAGCTAAAGTAGGCAACAATTTTCTTTTTCCGATTGTGCTCTTTTAGCACCACTGCAACATTGTCAATTTGCGGATGGCAACCAATAACGCTTTCAATCGCACCTAATTCAATACGATAGCCCCGCACTTTAACCTGATTATCACTACGGCCTAAAAACTCTATGTCACCGTCGCGGTTCCAACGTGCTAAGTCACCCGATTTGTACATTTTACCGTTTGCACTTAGAGGGTTATCAATAAAGGGGTTATCAATAAATGCGGCTGCGGTATCTTGTGGCCGGTTTAAATAACCACGTGTGACGCCAGCACCAGCAATATACAGGTCACCAACGAAACCAATGGGCACCGGCTTTAATTGGGCATCCAGAATATGCATTTGTGTATTTGCAATCGGTTTGCCAATCGTTATCTTTTTAACCGGGCCGGTTAGTGTGCTTAAGCTGGCGGTTACCGTAGTTTCTGTAGGGCCATAGGTATTGATCAGTGGAATAGTCGGGTTGTGCTGACGCCATTGCGTATACTGATGCAAGTCCGCTTCTTCACCACCAATGGCGACTAAACGTACCCCCAACTTTTCTACATTAATGTCACTGATGTTGTGCCAGTAAGCGGTGGAGAATTTCAGTACCGTTACGCTATGCTGGCGCATAATTTGCTGCATTTTTTCGATGTCTGGCAAGTGCTCCTGGCGCACCATCACCAGTGTTGCGCCGCCCAATAAGGTAGGAAAAACCTCCTCGACAAAGGAATCAAAGTTCACGGTAGAGAACTGCAATAATTTATCGTTACGGCTAATAGCAAAGCTGCTTTGCAGGCTTAAACTATGATTAAGCACACTTTGATGTTCAACCAACACGCCCTTAGGAGTGCCTGTCGTACCCGACGTGTAAACCATATACGCCAAATCGTGCGATTGACAGGCTGCATCTATGGCAGCAAGTTGTCGCGCTGATACATCGGCCATCTCGGTAATGGCGTTTACATCCAGCCACTTATTACTATGTGCCTGCAGCTTTTCTTTCGCAGCCTGATCAACCAAAATCCACTGGGCATTGCTATCTTCCAGCATAAAATCCAGGCTAGCTTTAGGATAAGTCGGGTCTAGTGGAACATAGGCGGCGCCAGCTTTTAAAATACCTAACACGCAGGCAATAAGCTCAATCGAGCGGCTAACAGATAAGGCGACAAACTGATTACGTGCCACACCTTGCGCAATGAGATGGCTGGCAATTTTATCAGCCCACATATTCAATGCCGCATAGCTAATAGATTGGCGTTCAAATTCAACAGCAACGGCGTCTGGCGTGAGTGCGGCCTGGTACGCGAACATCTGCTGCAAACACTGCGAATCAGGATAGGCTGTTGCAGTGTTGTTCCAGCGGGCAATTTGTGCCATTTCCTCGGCATAGCTCAGGCTGCTTGTTGTCGGCAATGCATTGTTTTGCACTAAGAAGTTAATAGTTTTTTCAAACCAGCTATCAATAAACTTCTGCTCCATTTTTTGCCGTAATTGCGGGTCCATGTGTTCAATAAAGTTACTGCTGTCATAGAACGATTCTACTTTCGGTGTTGGGTCTTCAAACAAGCGAATAACTAATTGACGATATGACTTACATTGCTCGTCCCAGCGTTCAATCGGATAATTTCTCAAGCGTTCAACAAATTCTACCCGGCTAACTTCGTCAAGCTTATAGCCCATATTGCGTAACATCACCGCAATACGTTTCATGTCGATAGACTCTTTGGATTGACTGGTTACGTTGTAGTTGGTGTTTTCCGCTTTACCAATTAATGACGCCATGGAATCCGCCATCAGATCAACCGGCACCACATCGTGCAGATAATTACCCTGCGGGTAGGCACCAATGGTTAGCAATATACGCAGCATAATATTGAAACCGTCGCCCACTTTAGTCAGGCCGGTTTCTATGTGACCGCCAACCCATACCAGACGATAAATATTACACACGATGCCATCAGCACGGGCGAGTTTACACATTTCTTCGCTGGCATATTTACTGATATCGTAGCCAAAATAGCGGTTGATATCGCCAACCTTAATATTGTCTTGCTCGAGGAATATGGACTGATCATCTTTATCTGGTGAAAAGGTACTGGTACTGGTGTAGTGCAGTTCTTTCTTACGGCCCGTGCGTGCCAGTTGCAACAAACTGCGGGTACCATCGACATTGATTTCGCGAATACCTTCATACGGTAGCCAGTTATTAACGTGCGAGCCAATGTGGAAAATCTTGTCGACATTGGCAACTACCCATTGGTATTGCTCCGCCGGAATACCTAATTGCTTCTTGCTTAAATCGCCCTGCACTAACTTAACACGCTGTTTATCAATGCTGTTTTCCATTTTAAAGTAGGCGACAGCGTCATCGAATTTCTTTTCAATAGCCTCCTGTGAAGTCCCCCGCACCATCAACACAAACTGATCCTGGCTACGCTGCATCATCGCTTGTAAAAAATGCAAACCAAAGAAGCCGGTCCCGCCGGTGATCAGCGAAATACCTGTTTTACCTTGTAAGCTGTTATCAAGTGCCAAAGGCGGTAAGTAAATATCGGAAGCGACATCAGGAAATTCATATTCTGAGGTGCGGTACAGGTAACCATTAATGGTTGGGTAGCGAAACAGCAGTTCCATCGTTACATTTAGGCGCGTTGCCAATTCCAGCATGGTCAGTGACGAGCCACCCAGTTCAAAGAAATTGTCATTCATTCCCACTTTTTCTGCCGGCATGCTAAGAATATCACCCCACATCACCGCCAATTCGCGCTCACTTTCGGTAATCGCCGGTACAAAACTATCTTTACTGGCCTCTGCACTATCGCTGTCGCTTTGAGTCGTCGCAGCTTGATGCTCTAACAACGGGGTAAACTCACCAGCCAGATACATCTGTTTCGACAAGCGGCGTTGTACTTTACCGCTGGTGGTCGTTGGCAACTCTTTTGGTTTTATCAGCACTACCCGATCCAGGTGCAATTGATGGTCGGCATAGACATTGGCACCTATTTGCTTGGCTAATTGTTGCAACTCTTCCTCTGTAGAAGTCAGTACCCCGGCAACGACAATTAACTTTTCCTGACCGTCGTTGGTAATAGAGAAAGCGACACAGCAGCCGGGACGAATGGCAGCAAGCTCATTGGTACTCCATTCAATGTCTTCAGCGTGAAAGTTTTTACCCTGAATAATAATCACATCTTTAATGCGCCCGGTAATATGCAAGCTACCATGGCGGGCAAAACCCGTATCGCCGGTACGCAGGAAATGACGCTCGTCATTCATTAATGTAGCTTGAAACGTTTCTGCAGTGGCTTCTGGTCTATTCCAATACCCTTGTGCAACACTGGGGCCATGCACCCAAATTTCCCCTTCCGCGCCGTCAATAACCTCCAGCCGGCTTTCAGGATCAACGACCTTAACAACATCGCAATTATCAGCAATACCCGACGGCATATAGTTAGTTTCGGCGTCGGCCAACAACGGTTTATCGCGCTGGGTACCGCTCACAATCAAGGTGGCTTCTGCCAGGCCATACACCGCCATGTAAGCGTCATTAGGCAGCTTGCACTGACTGAATTTCTGCGTGAAGCGCTCTACCGTTTCGCGCCGTACTGGCTCAGAGCCATTAAACGCCGACTTCCAGCAAGACAGATCCAATTCCTGCATTTCTTCGTCTGAAATCTTATTTACACATAAATCAAAGGCAAAATTTGGCCCGCCACTTATTGTGCCGCGGTACTTGCTAATGGCTTTTAACCAACGAACAGGCTTTTGCACAAAATGCAGCGGTGCCATAAATATCAGTGGCACACCCAGGTACATTGGTTGTAATGCTTTACCAATCAGCCCCATATCATGAATTAATGGTAACCAGCTGACAAAAACACTATTTTCGTCGTTGTCATAGAGTTTTTTAATCGTACGCTGATTGGCCATCAAATTACTGTGACTCACCATTACCCCTTTAGGCGTACCGGTTGAACCTGACGTGTACTGCAAAAATGCAATCTCATCGGCGCTGACCTCTTGCTCGATAAAATGCGCTTCAACACCGTCTGTCAGTTGGTCGGTATTAATCCATTCAAGCGTAGAAAACTTGCCGTTATGGCTAGCGTTGTTGCCGACCACTTCCATACTGATCATGCGCTCAATATGCTTGCTGGTAGACAAAATAAAGGCAATATCACAATCTTCAACAATGCCATTTAAACGGGTAGCGGTTTTTTTGCTGGTAGGGGGTGACACCAGTACGGCTGTCGCGCCAGCATAGAGACTGCCAAAAAATGACACCAGAAATCCAATACTCTGCGGATAAATCAGCAGTACTCTGCTGTTATGAATTTGCTGGTTTTTTTGCTGCAACGTTGCCGCCAGCTGGCGTGCACGTCTATCCAGTTCCTGATAGGTGATTGTTACTTCCTTGTCTTCACCATCTTCGAGAAAGATATAAGCATTTTTGTCCGGTGTATGGGCTGCTCTTTGTTTTAGCACATGCACCAGGGTGGCTTGGTTCTCGATCATTGAGTTTATACTGTTCACTTGGGGCTCCTTGTATGCTCCGGATTAAGTGTCTCTAAGCGGTTAACTAAAAATCATATTGGCCATAAATTTGCACAACATCGTTATTGCGATAGGGGTATAGCGTGTCACTTTGATTAAAGTGGTAATGCACCAACAGGCCCCCGACTTTAAACGCGTCAGTCAGGGGGTACTCCAGGTTCAGGCGGAAAATTCGACCGTTGTTGTCCAGCATGGAAATGGCATTTGCTTTGACGGTGAGCTTTTCATTTGTGTCACTCCACAGCAGGCTGAACATGGCACCATATTCATTTTTGTCGATGCTAAGTGCGTCAGTGTTACCCGTGGTGTGTTGCAGATTGAGTTCCAGCGATAAGGTTGTATTGCGCCAGCCGACATAATCAAAACCCGCCATACTTAACAGCTGATCATGTTGCGGCCATCCGCCAAGATAATGGTTAAACTTGGTGGCAGCGGGCATCAGTGACTTATTGTGATGCACGCCCAGCTCGGCTTTATACACCCACAAGCCCTGACTTAAACTGCTGGTGAGCGCCAACACGCTGAAGCGATCTTGGGAAAAAGACAGCTGTTCAGCTTTGGCCTGTTGCAACGTCAAGGTGTTGTTATTGGCTTCAGCCATAATCAGGCTGACATCACCGCCATGGAAGTTATGCTTAAGCCGAACAAAGTATTCTATTTTGTTGTCGGCGTTATATTGCGCGAGTGGTTGCGGCAGGTCGCGTAGTGCAATAAAGGGGTCAAACTCGTTACCCAATGGGGCTAGCTGGTTAAATCCTGCGTCGTAGGTCAGCACCATGTCTAGCGTAAAGTCGCTAGTGCTACGAGTAAAATGCGCCGCCGGCACTTGCAAGCGTACATCTCTTAAATCGGCCTGCAGTAGTGTGTAATTGTTGTGCGGGGCAATAACATCAGCAATAACCACAGCGTCACTTTGGCCCCAGGCAATAATCTGATGACCCAGCCTAAGGTGCCATTGCTCAGTTAAACTAATGTCTAAATAAGCATCGCGCAGTTGGAAACGGGTTTCAAATTCGCTTAGCTCTTGCGCCGATGGTTGAATATCGCTATCAAGCCGATAAATTGCATCATAAAAAGCTTCAGCTTCTATCCGCCCGGAAATACGCTCAGAAAACGTATATGAGACTTCACCATGTATACTGGTTTCTATTTTATTGAAGCCCACCTCTGAGCGGGAAAAGCCTTGGCCCGGGGCTTCTACGCCATAGGACAACAGCTGCCGGACAAACCATTTATTTGGGCTGGGGAGCTGATCCAGGTTATCGACGTTAACGTCTATATCAGCAAAAAAGTCATCACTGTTTGCAGCGGCGCTATGCAGCATGCAACACGCTAACAGCACTGAAGTTGCATAACATCGCAGCAGGGCTGTAGCGGTTAGTTTAAAAAGCATTGGGCAAAACCTCTCTACCAGAGCCAGAAACTGGCTCAGTTGTACTTATGTGTTAAGGGTTGAAACGCTAAGTAGAGTTAGTTCATCGCAGCGGCCCGCTGCATGTTATCCGGCAGGAAAATGTCATCACCCACCCCCACGCCGTAGTTAATATCCTGGATCAGGAAAATACTGGAGTGTTGGCGTTTGTCGTTTTTGGTGGTGATCATTTGCATTTTTTGCGCTGTCCAGATGCCATCAATTTGCTCAACATCGGTTGCCATAAAATATTTTATTTCGCCAGCACGCGCTTTCCATATTTTGCTTTTTACCTGAAAGAAAATGTCTTTGCGCACCCAGGTTTGGGTTTTTACATCACCGGTAGTGCGTAGCACCTTGTCGCGTAATGCGGCCTTAGGTTCATATTCAATTACCCAGCAATCATGGCCATCTACCATCTCGCTTTCCTTGATAATGCGATAGTCGTACCATTCCAGTTCAAAGCCACTGATGTCAGCATAGCTAAAGTCACTACCCAAAAAGGCGGCGGAGCGGTCTTCTGATGATATGCGCTTCACTTTGTTCAGCGCTGGTAAAAACAACCAGGATTCATCATCAACGTCAGCAGAGGCGTTCCAGTCATAGTTAATGTACACGGTGTCTTTAAGATCGGCAGGAGACAGAAAATGCGCCATATATTTTTGTTTGTCGCCATATTCTTTGGCGTACTGCTTTAACTGCCGCACCCGTTGCCTGTTTCGACTGTCAATTAGGATCATCGCGCTGGTCGCAACAGAATTTTCACCTTCATCGCGGGCGTCAACTTGCGCCATAATGTCGCGGGCTGACAAACTATTATTCTCTGTTGCACTAACTAAAACCGATAGCAGTAAAAGTGGCGTTAGTAGCCAGCACGAAAGTGTGCGACCTGATACAAAGTTCTTTTTTTTCATAATGTCAGTTCCTTAACGTGATGCCTGATCACATGTGTTTATCAGGCAATGTCCGAAATATTTTTGTCATGGCTCATGGCTGTTTTGTCATTGCTTATGGCATTGCTGTTGTGGGTGTTATCGCTGTGATTAACGGTGTTTCGCTCTGCCGCGCTCTTGTTATCAAGGGTAAAAATAATGGCGGGTAGCAGGAGTAAATCAGCCAGTAATGCCAGTAACATAATCGCGGCGCTAAACAGGCCGACATGAACGATGGGCACAAAAGACCCCAGCATTAGTACCGAAAACCCCAGTACTAACACCACTGAACTAAACACCACGGCTGTGCCAGACTCTTTCATGGTAATGCTTACCGCTGCAAAGCAATCCAACCCGGCTTGTCTGGCTTTGGCGTAGCGGCTGACTACGTGAATGCTATCGTCAACGGCTAGCCCCATGGTCATCGCGCCCACTATCATGGTGCCTAAATCCAGGGAAACTCCCAGTAAGCCGGTTATTGCCGCCACCACAATAATGGGCAACACGCTGGGAATAATGCAGTACAACCCAAGTTTAAATGAGCGGAATAAAACAAAGAAAAACAAACTGATAACCAATAAGCTCAAGCTAAAAGATTTCACCATGCCTTCAGAGGTGTACACGTCTTGTATTTGAAACAGCAGTTTCACGCCCGTCAGTGTAATGGCCAAATCAGCGAAGTCTGTTGCAATAGCCTGCTCAATTTGTGCAAGCTCTTGCTCCATGGCAGATGCCGGCATATTGATCATCGGCACTGTCAGGCGAAGATAGCGGTTATCAAAGTCACGCATGTCTGACAGGTCTTCTTCCGGGCCTGCATTTTCATACAGAAACAACAACTGGCTGGTCATATTACTGCTGGTAGGGATCGTGAAATACTCTGGGTTTTCTTCGTGCATCGATTGATTAATTTCTTTTAAATAATCAACAACCGAGAGTATTTTTCCGGTGGAATTTCGGCTTTCGAGGGCCTTCTCCAACAACGCGACACGTGTTAAAAATGCCGGTTGTTTTATACCGTTCTCAGCACCAGAGTCGATGATAACTTCCATTGTCATCGCACCGTTAAAGTGCTCATCAAAGTACAGCATATCCTGACGGGCAGGGTTGTTGTCTTTAAAATACTCAACAAAGTTGGTATCTACTTTTACTGTATTTAACGCCGCGCAAGTGGCCATAAACAACAATCCACCTAGCCACAGAATAGCTTTGCGATGTTGATTGGCAAAGCCCGGTAACACATGCATCAATGCTGCAATGGCATTAGCTATACCGCTGGGTTGCAGGTGCCGTCCGCCCGGCTTGCTGAAGCTAAGCAGGGCGGGTAGCAGGGAAAAACTTAATATGAACAGCAGTATGGGCCCCACGGTACCCAGAATAGCCATTTCTTTTACCGGCACAATATTGGTAGCAGATAGCGTAAAAAACCCAATGGCCGTGGTAATGCTGGTAAATAAACAGGGTAGCCAAAGTTTAAGCATGGTTTGCTTTACCGCTGCTGCACTATTTTGTAGCTGGGTATTGGCATTGATAAACGCCAAAATAATATGCATACACAAGCCGATGCTAATGATAATCATCGTGGGTATCAGGGCTTGATCGACGGCTGAATGTGGGTAACCAAGCACACCCTGTACACCGTTTAACATTGCTATGGCAAAAATGATCACCGTCCAGGGCATAAGCGTGACATACCAGGAACGAAAGCTAACAAACAGCACGATAATCATAATCAATGCCATCACCGGATACAGCACGGCCGAGTCGCTTTGATTGCGGGTTTCAAACTGCTCATCAAACACTGGCTGCCCGCCAAAGCGAATGCGATAACCCTGCTCGGTATACTGCTGTTGCTCGACATAGGCATACAGCGCTTTGACTAACGCCACCTTGTGTGCGGGTGAGTCTTTGACATAGCGAATACGTGCGGCAATGCGTGTTTCGGTAAGCGCAGTATTCACTAAAGTGTCTAGTGCCAACGCTTCGGATACAATACGCTGACGCGCGGCATCAAGTTGTGCGTCGGTGGCATTAGCCGCATGCTGATTTGGAAATAAATCTTCAATATTTAACGCATCAGCATCACCATGAATATATTGATACTTCGCCAGCGATCGAACCTGCGTAACCGCTTCTTGCTGTTCTAAGAATAGCGTTAACTCATTTACGATATTCATCGTTTTTGATGTAAAAACGTCTTGTTGCTCTGGGGCACTTACGCCAACAACAAGGTATTCATTATCGCCGAACAAGTGTAATAATTGATTGTATTCCAGTACTTTAGGATCATCATCAGCGAAGTTGCGTTCAATGGTGTGGTCGAACGGTATGCTGCTACCCAAGTAGCCGCCAGCTAACAGTAATAGCACTGACAGGATGATAACCAACCAACGTTGGCTGATAACCAGGTTAGCCCAGCTTGCTATAAACCGGCTCATACTTCAGTCCCCGAAGCGGCGTCTGCCTGTTCCGCTGCTCTAACTTTGTTATCCAGAATTAAGCCTATATAAAACAGCAAGCCACCAACCATCGCTAAGGCAAACAGTTGCACACCAAGTGGCAAGCTGGTTTCATAATTGCGGTAAACCGTAATGGTGATCAGCATAAAAGCAAACCACATAATGGCTTTTTGCAAACTGGCTTTACTAATTAACGGGTCAAATTTTTCACGACCGGTGCCAGCATGATCTGCTGCTGCGCCACTTTTTTTCGATAAGTAGCTTGGCGGGCCAAAAAGGGCAACTAACTTGCCTCGAAGGCTTGGTTTACTTTTCGCTTCGGCAAAAACCCGGGCCAAAGTGGTAATTTGCGCAGTAACCGGATTAAGCGTCGTTGTTTCCTGACCAATACCAATTTCTGGTGTTTCAGTGCGTTTTGCAAAAGTACCAAACATTTTGTCCCAGATAATCAGCACGCCGGCAAAGTTCTTATCGACATAACAGCGGTTACGGGCATGGTGAATTTCATGATGGTATGGGGTATTAAAAATTAAGCCAAAAGTTCTGAACTCAGGTAGGTAAGAGGTGTGGATAAGAAACTGATAAAGGTTATGTGCTGCAAACATCAGGAAAAAGGCGGCCGGTGAAAAGCCCAATACCGCAAACGGCAGGTAGACACTGATGATAGTGAATTCCTGCATTACGCTTCGACGCAGTGCAACCGTAAGGTTAAACTCTTCCACTTCATGGTGCACAACATGGCCAGCCCATAACACACTACAAACATGACTTAATCTGTGGAAGCCATAAAACACTAAATCAACCAGTAGCATCAGGCCGATAAATACCAGTAGCGAGTCTTCGATGGTGTATAAACGATGCGTGTTGTAGAGGTAGATGTAAAGCAGAGCAAACAGGCCTTTAGAGATAAACCCCGTTACCTGTTCAAAGATGCCACAGCTTATATTGCTAATAGCGGCATTAATTCGGTAGTTTTTTTTCTTTCTGCGCATGTCGTATAGAAACTCAATGACCACGCAGGCAATCATAAACGGAATGCCAATTGCAATGATATCAGGATACATAACAAGTCCTTTTGATTTACGTTAAAAAAACATTTATCACAGTAATACTCGCGATCTGTACATATATTGAACTCTATAAAAGCGATTGTCTTAACGCTTTAGCATTAGTCAAAAATATATCAGCCATATATTGCACAAATATTAACCATTTGATGTTGTTATTTTACACTTGTTATGTTTTAGTTTATTTATGGTTCTAACTTGGGAACTGTTTAGTAATTTCATGGCTCCATAAGAGAAACGTGCAATACCGCTAGCAAAATGGCCAACGATATTTTCAGTAGGCAATTAGTAAAAAGCTCACACATAGCCACTAGCTTTGGCGCAGCAGCTATTACGCTGGTAAGAAACGGATAATTAATATCGCATTATCCTTCCTTGCAAGAATCTATGATGAGAGAAATCAGTCGAGAGACAAGTTTTGAGAGATATCTGTTTGAACGCAATGCGGTTTTAACGTTTAGGTAAAGTAACTTAGTCACAGGATGCAACGCGGTGCTTTACGATGAATCCTGTAACTTATTAGCTATTTCTGCTGAGCTCGCTGTTCATAGGCTAATTTAGCTTGGCCTACTTTCTCAAGTTTACGTTGTAACTCAGCGGACTCCTGGCTTAGCTTCGCAATATGCTTTTCAAACTTTAGTTTTTTATTTTGCGTTATAAAACTCACATATTCAGCATTGCTATTGTTTCTGCTGCTTGCCCCTTGCATAAAAGCCTGCGCCTGATAACCAAGCTCTCTATTAAAGTAACGTGGTAAACATTCCATTTTCTTTATGTGAGAACCTATATTTGCTCTGGGGTGACAATCAATACTAAAGTTGCTTATTGTGTTAAGTGCATTATAAGACTCGATAAAATCCATTTGCGCTAATTCAAGCTGTCGCTTGTAGTGATGCTCGCTTCTTTGGCCTGTCACAGTAATGCGTTCAATTGCATCGGAGCTTTGTTGCTGCATAGCGTTAATGTCCGCAGAAAGAAAAATACTCAGACAAAGTATTAACATCGAGTAGTAAGCTGAAGTTTTCATAAATTTCATCTCCTAAGTAGATGTAGGCGGCAATAACACTAAAACCGCCCCTTTCGACACAACGCTATTTTCTTGGTTGCGCTATTTTTAATATTTCAGTTAAACCGGCTACCGCGCCGCCAATATTTGCCAGCTCAGCAGGTACTATCATGGTGTTATTGGTTTTGGCCAGGTTTCCAAATTCTTTAACGTATTGTTCAGCAACACGCAGACTTACCGCTTCTGAACCGCCAGGATGATTTATTGCTTCAGCAATTTGACGAATACCTTCGGCAGTCGCGATGGCGATAAGCTCTATTTCACGTGCACGGCCTTCGGCTTCATTTATCTGCCGCATCTTGTCACCTTCAGACAGGTTGATCACTTCCTGCTTCTGACCTTCAGAAACGTTGATCATCGCCTGACGCTCACCTTCAGATTTCGCAATCGCGGCGCGGCGTTCGCGCTCGGCACGCATTTGTTGCTCCAGTGCGTCTTTAATACTAATGGGCAGCTCAATATCGGCAATTTCATAGCGCAGCACTTTTACGCCCCATGGCGCGGCTGCTTCGTCTAGTGCTTTGACCACCTCTTCATTTATTTTCGCGCGTTCTTCAAAGGTTTTATCTAAGTCTGTCTGGCCTATAACTGAACGCATGGTGGTTTGCGCTAACTGCGCCGATGCATAGCGGTAGTCATTAATACCGTAACTGGCTTTATGCGGGTCGATAACCTGTAAATATAAGATACCGTCGATACCAACCTGGATATTATCGCGGGTGACACAGGTTTGACGCTGCACATCGATAACTTCTTCTTTTAAGCTGTGCATGTAGGCAACTTTATCCACAAAAGGGATAAGAATATGGAAGCCTGAGTCCAACGTGCGCGAGTATTTACCTAAACGCTCGATAACAAAATTACTTTTTTGCGGTACTACACGGGCCGTTTTTATAATAGTGATAATAACTGCCAACGCAAAGCCGGCCATTAAAATGGTATTAATATCAATTTGAGCCATCAAATTTACTCCTTAAAATAGATGGTTAGTGAATAGTGTAAAAACTAATTTGGTTTAGTTGCAGATACCACCAATTTGATACCGTGATTCGCCACAACCCAGGCGATATCCCCGGCCTGTAATGCATCACTCGACTCGGCGTCCCACTGCACGCCGTTAAGCACCACTCGGCCAGCGCCTTGGGTAAAATCAGTATGTACGTTAACGCGGCTACCAATATCGTCCGCAAAACGTGAAGGTTGTTCATTGCTGTCCGCCGTATATCCAACAAACCAGCGCTTAAAATGACCGCGCGTGCTGAATAACAACACTAAAGACAACACACCAAACAACATAAATTGTATGCTGTAACTTTCTATTACCCCTATATTAAGTAGCAAGCCGACGATAATGGCTGCAATACCAAAAAATACCGCCACGATACTGGTCGCCATTAATTCAGACAAAATCAGTACAATACCAACGATAATCCACAGGGTAGCAATATTCACTTAATTTGCTCCTTAACAATTGTTATGCTGTACATTAACTTAAGGCATACAAAGTGGTCAATGCAAACTGCATTGGGCTGGCATTAGATAAGCTGTTGGTAACCGAATGAGATTTTTACTGCGGGCACTGTTTTATACGCTATTACTCTACGTAAGTTATTTACTGTTAACCGGCTTAATTCGCAAAGATGCACCTTTACCTCAGGTGTTAGAGCGCTATGCCGAGGCTACGGTAAAGCAGTATTTATGCACGTTACCCATTAGTTGGCGTATCGGTGAACTGGACCCGGCATTTGCCCTAACCCTGGAGCAGGCAGAGGATGCCGCCATGCTAGCGGCTGCGCAGTGGAATAACGCCTTTGGTATAGAGGTGTTCCGCTATGACAATATTGAAGGTTTCCCCATTAATTTTGCTTACGACGAACGCCAGCAACATCTGCTACAACAGGCGCTGTTACAACGTAATTTACAGCGTTACGACAGTAACATTAATCAGCGGTTAGAGAATTTGCAGCATCAACATGCGCGCTTGCAACAACAACAAACACAGTTCGCCCGTGACAACCAGCAGTTTGCGGCAGATATCGCTGCCTTTGAACGCAAGGCGCAATATGCAAGCGCAGCCAACCGCAGCGCTTTGCAACGTGAGCAACAGCAGTTGAATGCACGTCAGCAACAATTACAGCAAAAAGCCGAAGAACTTAATGCAAAACAACAGCAGTTGGTACGTGAACAAGACTATGTCAACGATACTGTAGCAGATCGGAATGCCCTTTTGTCGCAACAGCCCGCAACCGACGTTGCCGCCGAAGTGGGCCTAATGGAAATACGGGGTAAACAGCGCACTATGACTATTTTTGCATATAAAACATTGGTTGATCTGCAGCTGACCATGGCACATGAATTTGGCCATGCATTAGGTGTAGGCCATACCGATAGCCCGGCATCGGTGATGCATTTTGCTTTAAACACGCAACAAAGTGAACTAACGGTAGACGACATTCAAGCTGTTAGCCATCAATGTGACTTGCAGCCACAATGATGGTAATCGCCTTAAACAGCCTTAAATAACTTCTGCTCTAATGTCTGGCCTTTCGTTAAATTACGATAGCGCCAGCCGTTAGCCGCCAGGCATTGTAAAACCGCCAAGTCAAAATCCGTGTTTTGCTGCACGCTATAACATAACACCAACTCTTTTTTCTGGCTGGCGTTAATACTTACCAAACCAGGCAGCTGGCTCAGCGCCTGGGTTACTGCTGCGGCATCATCCTGCTCTAATTGCAGCGTCAAATATTGTTGCTGAGAATCAGTTTCGCCGCTGGCTTGAGTTTGCAGTTGGCCATGTTCCAGATAAAGTACCTTATTACACAGCTGTTCAAGTTCAAAGATATTGTGCGAGCTAATCATAAAGCTGACGTCGCCACTTAAACGGCTAATAAGTTGACGAATATGTAGCGCATTTACCGGGTCTAAGCCCGCAGTGGGTTCATCCAGCAATACCAACTCTGGCTGACCAATAAACGCCTGTGCTATGGCAGCACGTTTGCGCATGCCGTGACTAAGCGCTCCGGCTTTATGTTGCACCTGCTCGCTTAGCTCAACCAGTGCCAGTACCCGCAAT
>Ga0100394_1001613_pt1 | contig 18703 bp, 22 predicted proteins | sample CryGeymeta201518_FD_81549 | JGI IMG/M metagenome (GOLD analysis project Ga0100394, IMG submission 81549) | Groundwater microbial communities from Crystal Geyser aquifers in Utah, USA - Crystal Geyser metaG 2015-18 | ecosystem: Environmental > Aquatic > Deep subsurface > Groundwater | place: USA... | reverse complement strand
TGGTTTCGCCGCATTGTATCTCACAGTTTTAATTTTGGCAGTAATCCTTGCTATTAGCGTTTCCATTTCTATTTTGACCTTCGGCCAACAAAAAATTTCCCAAAATATTACTAAATCCTCCCAAGCCTATTATGCCTCTGAGGCTGGCGTGGAAGATGTCCTTTTGAGGTTGGTGAAAAAGATGAATTGGTCTAGCCCCTATAATTTGAAAGTTGGTAATGCTACGGCTACTGTGGAAATTTCAGATATCGTTGGTGGTACCAGGACAATTACTTCTAAAGGCAATTTCTTAAACCGAATAAGAAAAATTCAAATTGTCTATGCAATCTCAACTCAGCAAGTCTCTTTCCATTATGGAGCTCAAGTAGGGGAAGGAGGAATGATAATGGGGAACGGAAGTCAGGTTTTAGGCAATGTTTTTTCAAACGGTAGTGTAACGGGCGGAGGAACTATTCAAAACAGCATTATTGTTGCCGGTAATGGCAATAAAATTGATGGCATTACAGTAGGCAATGACGCAACTGTTCATACCTGTAAGAATTCCAATATTGGCGGAAATTTGACTTATGTTTCTGGCGGCAGTATTCAAAATTGTACGGTTGGCGGCGCAACTTCTACACGGCCAAATGAGATTGAACTTCAGCCATTACCTATTTCCCAAAGTCAAATTGATGAATGGGAAGAAGATGCAGCAGCTGGCGGAGTAATAACAACTAATATTTCTATTAGCGGAACGAAAATCTTAGGACCGATTCAAATTGGCACCTCCACCAATCCTAAAAATTTGACTGTGGAAAACGGGGCAACTTTGATAATAGAAGGAACTGTTTATGTTACCGGAGATATTACTTTCAACAACAACGCCACAGTAAATTTGGATAGCTCTTACGGTTCATTAAGCGGTATTATTCTTACTGAAGGGGTAATAACCGTGGAAAACAATGTGATATTGAATGGTTCGGGACAGGCAGGAAGTTATGTTTTACTTCTTTCAACAAAAAACGATACCACCAATCCGGTGATTGATATCAGAAACAATGCTGCAGGCTCGGTAATTTATTATGCCAATTCCGGTTTGATTTATCTTGCAAATAATATGTATGCCCGGGAAGTTACCGGTTATAAAATTCAAATTGCGAATAATGCTATAATTCAATATGAAAGTGGTCTCGAAGAGACTAATTTTTCTTCTGGTCCGGGTGGCTCTTGGGAAGTAACCGATTGGAAGGAAATTGAGTGAAAATTTAATTAAATTTAATAATATAATAATTTATCATGTTGGAATCTTTAACTTTAAAACCTGAGACATTTGGATTGGATATTTCCGATTTATCTTTAAAAATTATAAAACTCAAAAAAAGAGGTAAAACTTTTGATTTGGTTTCTTTTGGAGAAGAGGAGATTAAACCAGGGATAATTAAGAGTGGGGAGATTAGAGATGAAGAGAAATTAGCAGAAATTATAAAAGAAAGCCTCAAAAAAGTTCAGGGAAAAAAATTAAAAGCAAAATATGTCATTGCTTCCTTACCAGAAGAAAAAGCTTTTTTGCAAGTAATTCCGATGCCTAAAATGACAGAGGAAGATTTAAAATCCGCGGTTATTTATGAAGCTGAAAATTATATTCCCTTGCCAATTGAGGAGGTTTATTTCGATTCCCAAATTGTTCTCCCGGTCCATAACCATTTAGATCATTTCGATGTTTTAATTGCTGCTCTTCCCAAAAAAACGGTTAATCCTTATTTCTCTTCCCTTAAAAAAGCGGGACTGGAACCCTGGGCTTTGGAAATTGAATCCCAGGCAATCGCCAGGGCCTTAATCAAAGATGAAGTTTCTCCTTCCCCAGTTCTTTTAATTGATTTGGGCCAAACCCGAACCAGTTTTATTATTTTTTCCGGATATTCTTTGAGATTTACCTCTTCTATTCCGGTTTCGGCCGGCAGCTTTACTGAAATTATTTCTAAAGTCCTAAAAATAAGTTCAGTTGAAGCTGAAAGATTAAAAATAAAATATGGTTTGGAAGAAAGTATTAAATTAGAAATAAAAGTCGAAAAATCAGAGACGAGAAAAAAAAGGGGTGAAATTTTTGAAGCCCTGATTCCAGCTCTTGTTGATTTAACCCAACAAATTAAGAGATACTTAGAATATTATCAAACCCATGCCTCCCATGAGCATCTACCACCAGATGGCAAAGGAGTCTCGAAGATTTTGCTCTGCGGAGGAGGAGCAAATTTAAAAGGCCTTCCCGAACTACTTTCCTTAGAATTAAGAATCCCAACCGAGCTAGGAAACCCCTGGATAAACATTTTAGCTGAGGGGAAAAAAGTCTCAAAATTACCATTTGAAAAATCATTAAGTTACACTACCGCTATAGGATTAGCATTAAGAGGAATAAAACAATGATTAATTTACTACCACCCCAACAAAAAGAAGAATTGCGAGAGGAAGAAAAATTGAGATTAATTTTGATTCTGGAAATAGTTATTCTGGCTTTTTTAATTTCTCTAACTCTAATTTTATCTTCAATAAGGACTAATATTTTGAGCCAGGTTCAAATTCAAAAAATCTTTCTTGAGCAAAGGGAAAAAGAATTTAAAAGCACCAAATTTCAAGAACTAGAAAAGAGGATCGGAGATTATAACTCCATCCTCTCTGAGTTGGATTCTTTCTATGACCGGAACCTTAATCTAACTGAGATTTTAGAAAAAACTTCGAAAACCCTTCCGGCCGGAACTTATTTAACTACCTTTAATTTCAACCTTTTAACTTCTCAAATTTCCCTTTCTGGCTTTTGCCCTAATCGAGAAATCCTACTTGAATTCAAAAAAAATCTGGAACAAGAAGAAAAATTTGAGAAGGTTTATTTCCCGCCATCAAATTGGGTAATACCAACTGATATTAATTTTTCAGCAAGCTTCCAAATTAAAAGATGACCCTAAAGACCAAAATTAATTTATCAATAGTTGCCTTTATTATCTTAACAATTTTTATTATTGTTTTTTTAATTCCCCATCTTTTTTCAGAAATAAAAAAGAGTTCCAGGGAACTTATCTCCCAAAAAGAAAAGTTAGCTGAATTTCAAGCTATGACTGAAGATCTAGAGAAATTCAAAAGCGACTATCCAGAAATAAAAGAAAATTTAGAAAAAATTAATATCCTTTTTATTGATCCTGAGGTGCCAGTAGATTTTATTAGTTTTTTAGAAAAGACTTCTAACAATTGTAAGGTTAAACTTGATATTTCTCTTGGTCTTCCTCAAAAGATCGAAAAAGATCCCTGGCCATCGATATCCCTGCAAATAAGATCGGCTAGTTCTTTTTCCAATTTTTTGAGATTTCTTGAAAAATTGGAGCAAAGTTCCTATTTAATTGAAATTCAAAATTTAAGTATTGCCCGACTTAGCGAAATGGAACTGACCCAGCCCTTTCCTCAGACAGAGCTGCTTGAGCGCTTAGTTTCAGGAGATGTTAAGGCCACTTTTTCAATAAAAGTTTTTACAAAATGAAAATTCCCAAAATAAAAGCTAAAAAAATTAAGGAATTTTTTAAAAAGTTGTTGAGGGTTTTAGGAGAACGGGCTTTTTTAACCTTTCTTGGATTATTAATAATTACTCTCATTTTTGGTGGTTTTATCTTTTACAAATACAGTATTTTAGCCGCCAAAATGGAGCCCCAAGTTACTGAAAAACCCCTTCAATTTAAAGAAAAAACTTACCAAGCTGTTTTAAAATTCTGGCAAGAAAAAGAAAAAAGATTTAATGAGGTCGATTTAAAAGAATATTCCAACCCATTCAGATAAGGCGAAGAGGACTTTGTCCTCTTCTTTAACTTCGCTTCCTACGGAAGCTCGTTGACTAAAAAGAAAATTTAAGGTAAAATATCTAGGCCAAAAAGCCCTCATAGTTCAACGGATAGAACACGCCCCGCCCTTTTCGCCCCTGTAGCTCAATGGATAGAGTACCTCCCTTCTAAGAAGGTGATGGGGGTTCGATTCCTCCCAGGGGCATAATTAAAATTAAAGGGCGGGGTGAAATGGAGGTTCGATTCCTCCTGAGGGCACATGGTGGCTATGGTGTGATAGCAGCATTGTAATCCACAGTGCGATGTCTTGACCTTCCAAAAGTTTTAGAATACAATGTAAGAATGCCTTTGGTTTACTGTAAAATATGCAGGAAAAAGTTTTATGCGAAACCTAGTTGGTTAAAAAGGGGATGGGGAAAATTTTGTTCGGCTAAATGTCAATATAAATCTTATTTAAAAGGAAAATTTGTTCAATGTAAAATTTGTGGTAAAAAAGTATGGAGAGCACCTAGGAAAATAAAACATTCAAAAAGCGGAGAATTTTTCTGCAGTAAATCTCACCAAACTCTTTGGAGAAATAGTATATTCGTTGGTCCTCGACACCACAATTGGAAGAGCGGAGAGAGCATAGAGCATAAAAGTCTTTTAATCAAAAATGGAGTTAAGCCGGTTTGCAAATTATGCGGATGTAACGATGTAAGGGTGCTCGCCGTTCACCATCTAGATAAAAATAGAAAACACAATAATGTAAAGAATTTGACCTGGTTATGTCATAATTGCCATCATTTAGTTCATTGTTATAATGTTCTGGTATAAATTTATGGTGGCCGTAGCTCAACTGGCAGAGCGCCTCGCTGTGGCCGAGGTGGTTGCGCGTTCAAATCGCGTCGGTCACCCCACGCAAAAAGAAAAAAGGAGCTTAGCTCCTTTTTTCCATCTCCTCCTTTTTATTTTTTTTCTTCTAGCTTGACTTTGAGAATTATTTCTTTACCTTCTCTCAAAACATTTAGGGAAATTTCTTCACCGATTTTGAATTTTTGTAAGAGATTGGCTAAGGGATTTTTTTCGGTAATTTTTTCACTGTTACATTCCAAAATTATGTCATATTCTTTTAGGCCGGCTTTATCAGCGGCTGAATCTTTGACCACCGCCTCTTCGCCTAAAATTTCCCTAACAATTAAGGCTCCATAATCTACCGGAAGTTTATGGGCTTTGGCTATTTCCCGGTTTAAAACAATATATCTCACTCCCAAAAATGGCCTTCTAATTTTCCCATATTTTTTAACTTCCTCCAAATCTTTTTTGGCATAATTAATCGGAATGGCAAAGCCAATGTTCTGGGCTCCCATCACCATAGCCGTATTAATCCCAATTACTTTCCCTTCCATATTTACCAAAGGCCCCCCAGAATTCCCCGGATTAATAGCAGCATCGGTTTGAATTAATCCCCGGAGCTGAGCTATTCTATCAGTTAAGCCAGAAAAGGCAGTGATTGATCTTGACATCCCAGAGACAATTCCCGCGCTGACCGTGTCATGGAATTCTCCTAAGGCATTTCCAACTGCAATTACCTCTTCCCCCAACTCAATTTTATCTGAATCGCCCAATTCTAAATAGGGTAAATTTTTGGCATTGATTTTCAAAATGGCAATGTCACTAATTGGGTCCCTGGAGATCACTTTAGCTGGATATTTTTTAGTCGGTTCTAAAATCACGGTATAATCAGATTCTGGGTCGGAAACAACATGCTGAGAGGTTAAGGTATAGCCATCGGGGGAGATAATAAAACCAGAACCGCCTCCTATTTTTGTTTTCTCCTTCCCTCTTTCAAATTTCGGAATAACAAATTCCCTGCCGCCAAAAGGAAAAAAATAAAAACCCTCTACCTTTGGTAAATCTTTGGTGATAACAATAGTGATTACGGCAGGACAAACTTTTTTTGCTACTTCAACAATCGGAGATTTCTCTGGCATATAACATATTTTAACACGAGAAAAGATTGTCAACAACAAAAAATTTTGCTAAAATGTTGCTATCGCCCCTGTAGTTCAACGGATAGAACAGTCCCGTCCTAAGGGAAAAATTGGGGGTTCAATTCCTCCCAGGGGCACAATATTTGCACATTGATAAGCTCTGGGGTATAATATAGAAATGAATAGAATAAACTTGAGTGAAAAGGTAAAAAAACTCAGGGGGCAGGGCAAGACATATACAGAGATTAAAAGTATTTTAAAGGTGATTATTCCTGAAAGCACTCTTTCTTACTGGTGCAAAAATGTTCTTTTGCCGTCAGAATATTTTAATAAAATTAAATTATTAAACGCACTGAATAGAGAAAAAGGACGAAAGGTTGCTTTAGAAATTAATAGACAGAAAAGAGATAAATTTTTAAAAGAAGTAAAGCAAGAAGCCATGCCTATTTTAAGGAAGTTTAACCAGGGGAGCCTTAAAATAGCTCTTGCGATACTGTATCTTGGTGAGGGAGCGAAATGGAAAGGTCATTCAGGATTGCTTCTTGGGAGTTCGGACCCGGAAGTAATTCTTTTATATATTTCGTTATTAGAAAAGTGTTATCATATCGGGTCGGATCAGCTTAAATGTAGAATAAGCTATCGAGCTGATCAAAATATCAGAAAGCTTGAAAAATATTGGTCCGGCGTCACTAGGATTCCGCTAAAAAATTTTTATAAAACTAAACCAGATCCAAGAATAAAAAATAAAAGAACAAGAAAGGTTGATTATAAGGGTGTCTGCGTGATTACTTGTGCTGGGGCGAAAATTCAGTTAGAACTAGAAATGCTCGTAAAACTTTTGTTGAAAAAAATAAGGGCCCATAGCTTAGAGGAAAAGCGTTAGTATGGCATACTAAAGATCGCGAGTTCAAGTCTCGCTGGGTCCATAAAATGAAAAAAGTTGCTATTTTGGAACCGGGAGCCTGGGGCACTACCCTGGGAATTCTTTTAAACAGAAAAGGCGATGAAACTAAAGTTTCATCTTCACCCTTCGCTAACGCTCGGGTAAATGAGGTAAGTTTTTGGTATGATAATCCTGGGCTGGCTTTAAAGATTGAGAGGGTTAGAGAGAATGAAAAATTGCCGGGAATTAGAATTCCCAAAAAAATTTTTATTTCTTCTGATTTAGGAAAAGTAATCGAAAATGCCAACTTAATTATTGTTGCTTCCCCCTCTTTTAATTTCCGAAAAACCTTAACATACCTTAAAAAATCCATAGGTGACACCTATGGCAATTATCCTCCTCTGTTGGGGATTGCTAAAGGCATTGAAAGAGAAACCTTAAAATTACCTTCCCAGATTGTTGGAGAAATTTTTGGGAAAATTCCCTATGCTCATTTATCCGGACCAGGATTTGCCAGAGAAATTATCAAAGGGAAACCAGCTAAAGAAGTGATCGCTTCTAAAAGCAAAAAATTTTTAAAGCAGCTTAAAGAACTTTTTAAAATTAAACCGCTTGAAATTTCCACTACCGCTGATTTAATTGGAGTCCAGTTAGCCGGCGCCCTAAAAAATGCCCTGGCCATTGGCATTAGTTTAGTTGAGGCCGAATATCAAAATTCTAAAATGAGTAAAGATTTAATCAGACTGGGATTAAAAGAAATGATAAAATTAGGACAGAAAATGGGAGCTAAAAAAGAAACTTTTTTAGGCCCAGTTGGCCGAGGAGATTTAATTCTAACTTCTACTAACCCACTTTCTCGAAATTTTCAATTTGGCCAAAATATTCTTTTGGACGTTAATAAAATGAGAAGGGAAATTATTGAAAGAAAAATTACCGTCGAAGGTTTTGATAACGCTCAAGCTTTTTATAAATTAGGAAAAATTCATAAATTGGATTTACCAATGATCAATGAAATTTATAAAGTAATTTACGAAAAAACTTCCCCTGGAAGAATGGTAAAAAATTTAATAGGCCTCATTAAGCAAAATTAAGTCAGTCTTCTTCGATTAGATAAAAAGTCCCTTCCGGACTTTTTTAATTGATTTTTAACTGAAAAAATGGTATCTTTAAAAATGATTTGAATTGGGAGGCGTGCGAGAGGGGCTGAATCGGGTAGTTTCGAAAACTACTATGGTTGAAAGACCATCGAAGGTTCGAATCCTTCCGCCTCCGCTAGCCACTTTAAGAAAAGCCATATCGGAGAGGGGTCGGGAGCCCCGCACCTTTCATAGTTTTATTCAAGTTTTGATTAAAAGTTTTAGAAATATCCTTCTACACTAGGCGAAAGGTGCGGGGTCTAAAGAGCGAGCCCGAAGCGAGGCGAAGCCGAGCGCCGGCACGAAGTGCTGGATGAGGGCGAGTGACTTACTTGGTAATACCACTATGTTCAATGAATTTTCAATTCATTTCAATTTTCAATAAATTTTTAATTTATTTCAATGGTCGATGAATCTTTGATTCATCTTAATCTTCAATAAATCTCCGATTTATTTCAATGTTCAATTTTTTCAAAAAAGGGAAAAAGGAACCGGAAAATTTAAAGGAGATTTTGATTCAATTTAAGGATTTGGAGATGAATTTTGAAAAGCTCTCTGAAGAGTTAGAGAATTTGAAAAAAGAAAGTAAGTTTTCAGTTCAAAAAATTGGGATAGTAAGATTTAATCCCTTTTCTGAAGTTGGCGGAGATCAAAGCTTCTCGATTGCTCTATTAGATGGTAATGATAATGGAGTAGTCATTACCAGTCTTTATACAAGAGAAGGAAACAGGGTTTATGGAAAACCAATTAAAAATGGCCGTTCAGAATACGCTTTGTCTAACGAGGAAAAAGAGGTTATAGAAAAAGCAAAGTCTAAAAACAATGGTGAAAGAAAAAACAAAAAATTTAATAACCCGGCCACCGGTAGCGGTGGTTTTAGGCCATGTTGACTCAGGAAAAACCTCGATTTTGGATTGTATTAGAAAAACTCATGTAGCAGAAAAAGAGACTGGCGGCATTACCCAGCATATCGGAGCTTATCAAATTGAGGTTGGTAACCCTCCTTCGCCAAAGGCTACGGAAGGGCAAAGAAAAATTACCTTTATTGATACCCCTGGCCATGAAGCCTTTTCAGCAATGAGATCGAGAGGGGCAAAGGTAGCTGATATTGCTATTTTAGTAGTTGATTGTTGTAAAGGGGTCCAGGCTCAGACAAAAGAAGCGATTTTAAAGATAAAAGAGGCCGGGATACCTGTCATTATTGCCTTGAATAAAATCGATAGGCCTGAGGTTAATCCGGAAAAAGCAAAAAGAGATTTATCAAAAGAAGGGGTTTTGGTTGAGTCCTTAGGAGGAAAGGTACCCTCAGTTGCGGTTTCAGCTAAAACCGGGCAGGGAATTGAAGACCTTTTAGAATTGATATCATTGGTGGCCGAGATGGAAGATTTAAAAGCAGATGTTACAAAATCAGCCGAGGGGGCGGTAATCGAATCTTATTTGGATAGCCAACGTGGCCCAATAGCCACCTTGATTTTAACTAATGGAATTTTAAAAAAAGGTGATATCTTGGGAACTCCCTCTACTTTCGGGAAAATCAAAAGTTTTGAAAATTTTCAAGGCCTTTCTATTGAAAAGGCCTTGCCCTCAGATCCGGTTATTGTTACTGGTTTTGGCGATGTTCCGAGAGTTGGAGAAAATTTTAAAGTTTTTTCTGATTTGGAAGAGGCGAAAAATTATCTTAAGGTTTCAGAAAAAAAACTTCCTGAAGTTTTAAAACTTAATCCAGAACAAAAAGTTTTAAATTTGATTTTGAAAACCGATGTCTTGGGGTCAATTGAAGCCATTGAAGAAGTTTTAAAAACTCTTCCCCAAGAGAAAATAGTTTTAAGGATTTTAAAATCAGAAGTCGGCCAAATTTCAGAATCGGATGTTAAATTAGCTAAAGCCCACCCAGCGGCTGGATATCCGGCAGTAATTTTGGGTTTTCGAGTGAAAACGAGTCGAGTGGCTCAGGAGCTGGCTGAAAGAGAAAAAGTAAAAATAATGAACTTTGATGTGATTTATGACTTTGTAGAAGGAGTTCGCAAATTTATGGGAAGGATTTCAGAACCCGAGCTGATTAGACAGGATTTAGGAAAAGTTAAAATTTCGGCAATTTTTCTAGTTGAAAAAAATCGCCAGATTATTGGTGGCAAAGTGATTGAGGGAGAAGTTAAAAAAGGAACCCAAATTGAAGTTTTGAGGAATGAAGAATTGGTTGGCAAGGGAAAATTAATTAATCTTCAGCGAGATAAAAAAGATATAGATAGGGTAATTAAGGACCAGGAGTGTGGGATATTATTCGAGGGTGATGTGAAAATAGAAGAAGGAGATGTTTTAGTAATATATATCGAGGAAAGAAGAAAAGGCGAGTTATGAGCAAACGGATTCAGCGGGTTAATCAATTGATAAAAAAGGAATTGGGCCAGATTCTTTTAAGGGAAGTTGAATTTCCAGAGAATGTTCTGGCAACAATAACAAGAGTTGAAACTACTCCTAATTTAATAGAAGGCAAGGTTTTTGTTTCGGTAATGCCGGAAGATAAAACAGAAAGAATTCTTCAAATTTTAAATCGTCAGATATACGATATCCAACAAAAATTAAATAAACGTCTTAAAATGAGGCCTCTTCCCAGAATTTATTTTGTTGTTGAGAAAGAAACCGCTAAAGCCGGCAGAATTGAAGAGATTTTAGAGGAATTGAAAAAGGAAGAAAAATGAAGTAAAATGTATAAATGCAAACGGAGTTTCAGCTTGACCCTCGTGGGGGCCATAATCGCTACAACTGTAATTTTGATTTCTTTAAACACTGGACGGATGAAATGGCTTACGTTTTAGGTTTCTTGTATGCCGATGGCGCTATAGTTGATGCTATTTCTTCTAGAACTCAATACATCCAGTTTAATAGTGTAGATAAGGAGATTTTAGAAAAAATTGGAGCGGTTATGCGATCAGGACATCCTCTCCATACGCGGCCATCTCGAATTATTGCGCATAGGAATGGTTTTTATAGAAGCAGAGAATCATTTATTTTAAGAATTGGCAGTAGAATGATGTTTAGAGATTTATTACGTTTTGGCATTACTCCAGACAAATCAAAAATAGTTACCTTTCCTGTTGTTCCTCCGCGTTATTTAAATCATTTTATAAGAGGGTATTTTGATGGGGATGGATGTGTTTATCTTCAAAAAGCAAAAGGCATCACTAAACCAATTATTGTTAAAAGATTATCAGTTATTTTTACTTCTGGTAGCCTTACTTTTCTAAAAAAATTAGGCGCAATATTTAAAAATCAATTAACTATTTATTATAAAAAAATCTACGATAGCAACCACGCCTTTCAATTAAGATATTATACAGACGATGCTGTTAAAATATTTAAATTTTTATATAACTCTTGCCCGCAGAAATTGTACTTGCAAAGAAAGTTCGATATTTTTAAAAATTATTTTAAACTGCGTCCCCAAAAAATTGATTCAGGAATTATATCTATCTTAGATAATTTTTCTTAAAAAATACTTGGTCTGGTGCCCGAGAAGCGAGGGAACGGTCTGCAAAACCGTTTTACGTGGGTGCAAGTCCCACCCAGACCTCAAAATCTCGCCCGGGTGGCGGAATGGCTTACGCACAACACTTAAAATGTTGCGGTCTTACGACCATGTGGGTTCGAGTCCCACCCCGGGCACAAAAAAAACCACCAAAAAGGTGGTTTTTTTTATTTAATTGATTTTAAGAAATTTATCCTTCTAAAATCTCAATATAGGTTCTTTTAGCACCGAAGTTAAGGGCTTCCCAATAAGAGGGGAACCAGATGTCAATCTGATAATTACCCTTTGTCCAGCTCATTCGATCCTCAACGACAAAAATTTTATCTCCAAACAATTCAGGAATTCTAATTTTTGTTCCGATTGGGAAAAAATTGTTGGCGACAATTCCATCCTTAACCCAGGTGCCGGCAGCAGTTAGATAGGGATCGCCGTCAGTTTCCCAGGGCGTTGAAGAGTAGCCAGTTATTACTACTTTTATTCTCCGAACTGGCTGGGATTGGGGGTTGGAAGGATTGGCTATTGGAAATAAGCTATTTCCTTCGATTATTACTACGCTATTTAGAGCTTCTAAGGTAAAAAATCCACTATTTTCAGCGAGTGAATTAGCTTCAGCTTCCCGATTTGCTGGCGCGAAAACTGGCAAAGCAGTAATTAAAACTCCAATTCCAATTAAAACGATTCCGAGGTTTCTGCCCCAAGCGGGGCATTTTAAGCAATCTATCATTTTAAAGCCCCTTTTTAGGGGTTTTATCATAATAGCTTATCCACAGAGATTGTCAAGGGAGCGGGTGAAGGGAGTCGAACCCTCTTTTCATCCTTGGCAAGGATGTGTAATAGCCGTTATACGACACCCGCCTGGTGCCGCGGAGTGGAATCGAACCACCGCCCCCAATTTTTTCAGAATTGTGCTCTACCACTGAGCTACCGCGGCGTAATTTAATTTTAACTCAAAACCTTTTCCTTCTTTTATCTGGTGGGCAATGCAGGGTTTGAACCTGCGACCTCGTCGATGTAAGCGACGCGCTCTTCCGCTGAGCTAATTGCCCTTATGAAAGGGCGGGGCTACTCTAGCCGCTGAGCTAACCGCCCAAAATCCTTTGTGCGGACGGTGGGACTTGCACCCACAAAGGATAAACTCCCACTACCCCCTCAAAGTAGCGCGTTTTCTAAATTTCGCCACGTCCGCATTCATTTGTTTCCAGCCCCTTCTGTTTTTTCTTCTATTGGTATTTCTTCACTCATTACTTGGGTAAATTCCTTTCTCTTTAATTTTGCCTTTTTTCCCTTAGCTTTTCTTAAATAATAAAGCTTTGCCCTTCTTACCCTGCCTCTTTTTAAAATTTCTACTTTTTTAATAGTGGGGGAGTAAAGAGGAAAAATCCTTTCCACGCCAATGCCTAAGATTACCTTTCTTACCGTAATCGTTGCCCCGGCTTCCTTGCCGTGCTTTCTGGCAATTACTAAACCTTCGAAATCTTGAATTCTTTCTTTGTCTCCTTCTCTAATTTTTTGGGAAACCAAAATTGTATCGCCGGGACGAATATCAGGCAAGTCAGTTTTTAATTGGGATTTTATAAAGGTTTCAAGTTTTGTAGGCATAATTTTAGCTCATTTGGTAATTCTGATTTAAATTCTTTTGTTTTACCATTGGGCAATTTAACTTTTAGATAACTGGCGTGTAAAAATTGTCTTTTTAATCCTTCAGGCCGAGGCTGATTTTTAAATCCATATAATTTATCGCCAGCAACAGGATGGCCGAGGTAAGCCAAATGGGTTCGAATTTGATGTTTTCTACCTGTTTTCGGCTCAACCTTAATTAAAGTATAATTTTCAAATCTTTGCAATACTTTATATTCGGTAACTGCTTTTCTTTTTTCTTGAACGTTAGGTTCGCCGGGCAAATATACTTTTTGCTTTCTTCTATCCCCCGGCGAGCGACCAATTAAAGTTTCAATCACTCCCTCCTCCTTCTTTAAATTACCAGCAACTAGAGCTAAGTATTTCTTTTTAACCTCCCTTTCTTTAAACTGCTTTTGTAAAAATTCTAGGGCCTTATCGTTTTTTGCCACCAAAAGTATTCCCGAAGTGTCTTTATCTAACCGATGAATTCTCCTCGGAATTTCGTCAGCAACCACTCCCGCCGGCTTATCAATTACGAGTAAATTATCGTCTTCGTAGATAATTTTGACTTTTGACTTTTGCATTTTAAATTTTCGAAGTGTGGGCGGTCGAAGTGTGGGCGGTATAGGACTCGAACCTATGACCTCAAATACGTCAAATTTGCGCTCTAGCCAACTGAGCTAACCGCCCCAAAGGTGGGGGACGCGCTACCACTGCGCCAAGTGCCCGTGCTCGAACTAAATCAGTTTAAACTTTCTCTCTTATCTTACCAAATTTAATCCATAAATCAAGACAAAAAACCAAAACTTCTAAGATTTCTTCTAATTTCCTCTTGAATCTCCCGGTGGTCAGTCGTCCTAACATTTAAAAGATTCTCAATTAGCGGACTCACATTATTTTAAAATTCTCCTTTAAATGCTTTGGATAAAATGGCTTGTTTCAGCTTTTACTAAAAGTTGACTTCTTCTAATTTTTTGTTGGCTAACTTATAATTTCTTAGCCAGTTCTTCATAAGCAGTGATAATATAGGGCATCTGAGGTATAATAGTTTTCATATCTACATTAATTAGAGGGTTGTGTGCGGCCGCATCTCCTAAAAACTTGATTCCCTTGATTTCTTTCGCTGTTTTGGGTGTTAAGAAGGAAATACCTCGAATTTTTTCTGAAGAAGCTATATTAATCATCGTTCCCAACCCAACTAATCCTCCTACTTTAGTGTTATCCTCTAGCTTTGACTCAATACAATTTTTAGCAAAGGTAAGGTAAATTAGTTTTTCTAAAATTTTTCTTAATAAAAAAGCAGTACAAGTTCCGCTTTTACCAAAATTATATTGTAGATCATTGAATTCTGTTTTAAAATCTTTTCTGAGTTTTTTTATTAAATTTTCTGAAAATAATTCTTTCTCAATCTCTAATATATTCTGGCTCTTAGTAGTAAATAAAATCGCTCGGTCCTTAGACACATTAGCTAACACCCAAAAATTGCCCTGATGGCCATCTAGTCTAATGGCTCGGATAATTCCTTCACTCATAAATTTTTTCATATAGGTTTGTACTTCGTTTGGTTTTAACTCTTTACCAAAAGTATCCCGAACTTCGTCAATCAACTTTTGTGTCGTTTTGGGTAAGTCAAAAAAACCCTTTACAACAAGGGCCCTAATATATTCATACTTACTTCCTTTTAGCAATAAAAGATTTTTAGCTTTTTCTTTTAATAATTTACCAGACATAAGCCAGAACTTTCTTATTTCTTATGCCCTTACTAGTAATTCTTAGTTTTTTTCTTTCTTTCAATCTCCTTAAGGCAGTATCAACCCTATTCAGTTCACAATGGTACATTGGTAAGAGTTTCTTATAAACCTCTTTAACGCTTTTCGGTTGTTTAAAAAATCCTTGCCCACGTAACTGTGTAATTAATTTTGGTAAGCTATTCTTCTTAATAGTCTTGGGTATCTTTTTTATTAGACCGCCACCAGCTGTGCCAAAAACAGCTATCTCTAATCGCTTTAATCTACTTAAAATTTGTTTTAAAATTTTTCCTTGAACCATAATTATTTTTTCTTACTAGATTTCATGATTTTCTCGCCTTTTACATAAGGATACTTTTGAATATACTCATAACTACCTCTCTTACCCTTACAAGTAAGATATGGTGCTCGTTGTAAGGCCATATTTACATTCGTTAAGGGGAAATGATATTCCTTTTTCGAAAGTTCTTCTACTACAGCGGCAATCTTCATCCATTTACTAAAAACCCCTTCTTCCCAAAGAATTTTCAGGGCCTCTGTTGCAGTTTTTGCAATTTTTCTATTTTCTTTTGGCATAAACCCATTTTTCTTTGCCCTTGCGATTTTCCGCCTCTAAACGTGTTAGGGAGCGATTTCTAACCGCTCGGAGCAAAGCCATTGCAATAACTGGTCGACGGTAGTTAAATCCTTCTTGACGCAAATGAGCTACAACTTCTGAAAGCGATTTTGGTTCTTGGAAAAAATTATCAACAATCAACATTTCGATACCACCAGCGACTCCAGAATATTTTTTTTCTTCTCTTTTAGCTGATGTCCCGACCGGAGAACTTCTCTTACTACTCTTAATAGGTCTCCCAAGTATGGAGGAAAGCTCATCCAATAGTATCGCTATGTCGTTTATGATTTCGTTTGGTGTACGTTTTTTGGGACTCATAATGTTTATATTCATTAACAATTATAATATTATCACTCTTATACACTCATGTCAAGCATATAAAAGAGATACTAAGGATAAACGACCTGGTCGACGAGGGGGAGATATCCCGATAAAATTGCCTCATTACCGACTTATCCTTAAGTTTATTAATATTATCATATTACCAAAGGACCTGTCAAATTCCCAAAACTAAAAATCAGCCTTTTGGCTGGTTTTTAGAATATCCTTAATTAATTTAAAATTCAATTTCTTTTACCATCAACTCTGGGCTAAATTTTATTTATTTTCGTTCTTATTATTTCGAATTCCGCTTTGTCAGATAAATCTTTTTGATTAATACCGACTTTGTTTTTTATAATAGACAAGAATCTGGGATTAATTTCAACTCCTATAGAGTTTCTATTTAATTTGTGGGCGGCGAGTGTAGTTGTACCACTACCTAAAAAAGGATCTAATACAGTATCTCCAACAAATGAAAACATTTTTATCAACCTCTTAGGTAATTCCTCCGGAAACATGGCGATATGTCCATTTTGTCTTTCTCCAACAAAATTCCAATGGCCTTGAAAATATTGCCCCCATTCTTTTTCGGTTAGTTGAGAAAGTTTTTTAATTTCTTCAGAGACTTTTGGAGCTTGACCAAGTTTTTTAAAAATAAGAATAAACTCATAATCAATTGAAATCATGCCATTGCGAGGATATGGATAAGAACCCATAACTGAAGCTCCTCCTGTAGTATTGCAGGTCGTCCTTTTCTGCCAGATAATTGCTCCCATATAATCCATTTTAAGCTCGTCGCAACAATATCTTATAATATCCTCTCGAATAGGTATAATTCTATATCTTCCATAATGAATAGCTCTTAAAAATTGATCTCCGATATTTATACACATTCTTCCTCCTTTATGTAGGACTGCATAGCATTCTTTCCATACATTGTTTAACTTCTTTATATAAGTTTCATAACTGTCGTTATAACCTATTTGTTCTGGAATGCCATAGTCTTTTATTTGCCAATAAGGAGGTGAAGTTATAACCAAATGAACCGACTCATTCGGTATAAAATCCATTCTTTGGGCGTCTGCAATTATAATTTTATGGTGAGTTTTCATAATCTTTTTAATCGCTCTATCTCTTTTTTAATTTCAGGAATAATTTCTGTATTATGAATTATTTTTTTATCATCTTCTTTGATTGAAACTACTGTAAAAACCTTGCCGCCAAATTTTTCAGTAAATTTCTTTTGAGTTCTTTTTTGAATTTCTATCTCTTTAAGTATCTCAGTAATGTATGGAAAGCCAGCTGGTTTTATTTGCAGTCCAAGATATTTATCCTTTATCTTTATAAAGAAATCTACATTATACAACCTATCCCATTCATCGGGAGCAGGTTCTATTTTAATTTTTAGAATATCCTGTAATTGGCCGTAAATAGTCGCTTTCTCAGTAGTGTAGCCATCAAAAGTTCTATTGATTACCAAATTAATTACATAATCTATGCAGTCTTGTTCTGTAATATTTTCTATTTCGGCCTGTAAGACTTCAGAAATTTTAACATATAATTTTTTACCCAATTCAATTAAATGTTCTTTTTGGCAAACATTTTTATAATAGTATTTTTTCCAATCCTCTACGGTTTTGGGAGAGCATTTTCTTATTTTATATGAGACAGCTCCCACATTTTTCTTTTTCTGTAGACCCCATCTGTTTATCGCACTATTTAAAATCCATTCTTTTGGCATAATTTTATATTTTTTTCTTAAGTTTTCTTTTAAGAATCCCGCTGAAGTTCCTTTTTTCAGTTTAACTTATTTTCGACTTTTTATCAATTTTCAAAACCCCCATTTTTGAATATAAAATAGGGCGAGGTCGCGAAACCAAAGCGAGCGAGCGACCGAGCCCCCAAAAGAGAGAATAGAAACAACAGTGAAACTGTATATAGTCGGGGGTAAGGTTTTAGCGGTTTAAATTCAGCTTCTTGTCTAGGTTCAGATACATATGATACACCTGTTAAGTTTGTAATACGATAACGTCTTTGGTCGGTAATCTCTGCGTCTGGAGCTTCAGCAGATATTCTGAAGGAGTAAGTTGGCCAAGAGCTTCGTGTGGACGGACATTATTCCAGATGTTTTCCCACTCCTTGATCTTTCTTTGCATTACCGGTAAAAGAGAGCAGACATTGCCTTGTTGGTAAAACTCTCTTTTGTCAGCCCCTTGGGAGATTTCCACATAGGTATTCTGTTTGGGAGTTCTGGGATAGATAAAGTAGTGGGGAATCCCTTTCTCCTTGCAGGTCTTGTCAAACTCTTTCAAGAAGGTGGAGCCATTATCTGTCTGGACTGCTTTAATAGGGAAAGGAAATCCTGCTAAGCATTCTTCAAGAAATTTAGCTCCGTTCCTGGAAGATTCAGAGGGATACACTCTCATTACCTTTCTTTTGCCCAGCACATCAATAGCGGTGAATTGGTAAAACCTTTTACCGCCTGGCAGCATAATATGCTTGGTATCCATTTGTATCATTTGTCCTGGTTCAAATATGCGTAATCCCCTGGGAAACCTGGCCTTGGGACGGAGAGCTGCCTTCCTTCTTTTCTGAAAAACCTTCCTGTTTATCAAACCTCTTCTCTTCAATATTCTTCCTATTGTGCTGGCTGATACCTTCAATCCCTCTCTTTCCAAAAGAACCTTTAATTTGTGTTTTGACCAGGCCGGATACTGCTTTCTTAACTGAACCGTTCTGCTCATAGTATTCCAGGCAGTGGTTGGCTTTCTAACATTCTTTGGTCTTCTGGAGTATTCGTTCAATCCGATAATCCCACAATGCTTAAACCTCTTTAACCATCTGTACAGAGTTATTCTTCCTATGCCAAAGTGTCTGGCGGTCAGAGAGTTGTTGTTTCCGTGGGCCCTGTGCCAATCTAGAACTTTTATTTTGTACTTTGCCCGCTCAGTTAATTTATCTGTCAGGAACGTTGAACGGGCAATAGCTCTCGCTCCTGGCAGGATTGTGCCGTAGATTGTCATACGGCATCCATTATACTTTCCTTTCATGTTTTTCAAGAGCTGGGTGTATCATATCATATG